>Ga0137418_10000650_pt1 | contig 31277 bp, 32 predicted proteins | sample CZODoug3_1_2_16f_FD_122242 | JGI IMG/M metagenome (GOLD analysis project Ga0137418, IMG submission 122242) | Vadose zone soil fungal communities from Angelo Coast Range Reserve, California, USA - CZODoug3_1_2_16fungal (Hybrid Assembly) | ecosystem: Environmental > Terrestrial > Soil > Vadose... | reverse complement strand
CCTCGCGCTTCGCGGCCTGTCGGTGGCCCTCGTCGAGAAGGGCGACTTCGCCTCGGGCACGACCGCGTACTCCTCCAAGCTCATTCACGGCGGGCTTCGCTACCTCGAGTTGCTCGACTTCGGCCTCGTGCGGGAGTCGCTCCGCGAGCGTGAGACGCTGCGTCGCCTCGCACCCCACCTCGTGCGGCCGCTGCCGTTCCTGGTGCCGATCTATCGCGAATCGTTGCGGAGCCTCGTCAAGGTGCGGATCGGTCTTGCCCTCTACGACTGGCTCACGCCGGGACGGAACCGCGAGCGCTACCGCGTGCTCCGGCCGGTGGACACGCTCACGCTCGAGCCCGCGATCCGCGCACGGGATCTGCGCGGTGCGGGCTACTACTTCGACGACCTGCTCGTGGTGCCCGAGCGGTTGTGCCTCGAGAACGTCCTCTCCGCGTGTCGGCACCGCGCGCGAGCCTTCAACTACGCCTCGGTGGAAGAGATCCTGCGTGACGCGCGGGGTGCGGTCGCGGGCGTGAGGGTGCGGGATCTCCTTTCCGGCCGCGTCGTGCGACTCGGTACGCGGATCGTGGTCAACGCGACCGGTCCGTGGGTGGACGAGCTCCGAACGCTCGGTGGCGTGACGGAGCGCGGCCGTCGCGTGCTCCGACGGACGAAGGGGATCCACTGCCTCTTGCCGCGCCTCACCGACCACGCGATCTACCACTCGACGGGCGACGATCGGATGATCTTCGTGATCCCGTGGCGCGAGTTCTCGCTCGTCGGCACGACCGACAGCGACTTCGACGGCGACCTCGACCGTCTCTACGCGACGCGTGACGAGGTGACGTACTTGCTCGATGAGGTGGGGAAGGTGCTGCCCGACCCGCGCGCGACGCTCGAGCAAGTCGTCTACACCTACGCGGGTGTGCGCCCGCTCTCGTTCGAGGAGGGCAAGCGCGAGTCGGACGTCTCGCGCGCCCACAAGGTCGTTCCTGAGGAGGACGGCCGGTTCCTCTCGATCACGGGGACGAAGCTCACCTGCTTCCGGAGCCTCGCCGCCGAGCTCGGCGACCAAGTCGTCCGCACCCTCGGACGCGGCGCGCCGGGGGGGACCGACCGGCTCACGCTCGACGGGCTCGACGAGGAGGCGGGGCGCGTCGAGGCGCGCACGTGGCTCGACGTCGGCCCCGAGCTCGCCGCCTCGGGCCTCACGCGCGAAACGCTGGAGACGCTCGTGACGCTCTACGGGCGCGCGTTCCCGCGCGTCATCGACCTCGCGGGTAAGGTGCCCGGAGGTGCCGAGCGTCTCTGCCCGTCGAACCCCGATATCGTCGCCCAGCTCTACCTGGCGGTGCAGGAGGAGATGGCGGTCTCGCTCCAGGACGTCCTCCTCCGGCGCACGGGCATCGGGACGAGCCGCTGCCAGGGCCTCGACTGCGCCGAGGCGATCGGCCGGCGGATGGCGCAGATGCTCGGGTGGACGCCGCGGCGCCTCGAGGCGGAGCTCGAGGCCTACGGCGCGTACGTGGCGCGCTCGCGGAGGTTCAGGACGGCGTAGGCGCCTCGGACGCGTGTGCTATAGTGCGGCGCACTTGGCGCGTTCTTCATACCGACGGCTGACCATGGAGGTCTGCATGAAGCGGTGGCCTGGCATCGTCTCCATTCTGACCGCGACGATCCTTTTCTCCTCGCCCGCCCCATCGATGGCGAAGACCGAGATCCATTTCTGGCACGCGATGGGCGGACAGCTCGGCGAGGCCGTGAACGAACTCGTGAGGCAATTCCATCAGAGCCAGTCGGAGTACGAGATCAAGCCGTTGAACAAGGGGACCTATCCCGAGGTCCTCACCGGCGCCATCGCCGCGTACCGGCAGAAGAACCCGCCCCACATCGTGCAGGTCTTCGACGTCGGGACCCAGACGATGCTCCTCTCGGGCGCCATCTACCCGATCTCTCAGCTCATGAAGGAGCAGGAGATCGCGGTCGACTGGAACGACTTCATCAAGCCCGTGACGGGCTACTACTCGAAGGACGGGAACCTCTACTCGATGCCGTTCAACTCGTCGAGCCCGATCCTCTACTACAACAAGGACGCCTTCAAGAAGGCGGGCCTCCCCGACAAGCCGCCGGCCACCTGGAAGGAGGTCGGCGAGGCCTCGAAGAAACTCCTGTCCGCGGGCGCGGCGAAGTGCGGCTTCACCACGTCCTGGCCGTCCTGGACGATGCTCGAGAACACTTTTCCGTGGCACGACCAGCCCTTCGCCACCAACCAGAACGGCTACACCGGGCTCGACACGAAGCTGCTGATCAACGGCGAGTTCGGGCTCAAGCACATCGGCCAGCTCGCTCAGTGGCAGAAAGAGGGCGTCTACTCCTACGGCGGGCGCATGGGCCAGCCGGACCCGAAGTTCATCAACGGCGAGTGCGCGATGCTCGTCCAGTCCTCGGCCGTCATCGGCAACTTCAAGCGCACGCTGAAGTTCGAGTGGGGCACGGGGCAGCTCCCGCACTGGGGCGCCCCGTACAAGAAGCAGAACGCGGTCGTCGGCGGCGCGACGCTGTGGGTCCTGAAGGGCCAGAAGGCGTCGGACTACAGGGGCGTGGCCCAGTTCATGAAGTTCATCGCCGAGCCGCACCAGCAGATGTGGTGGCACGTGACCACCGGGTACCTCCCCATCACCCAGACGGCGATTCGGAACCTGGAGGCCGGCTACCACTTCAAGAAGAACCCCGAGCAGTGGACGGCCCTCTCCCAGCTGGCCGCCAAGCCCACGCCCAACAGCCTGGGCATCCGCCTCGGTAATTTCGTGCAGATCCGCGAGGCGATCGAGGGCGAGATGGAGAACATCTTCGCCGGAAAGAGGACCGCGAAGGAGGGGCTCGACGATGCCGTGGCGAAGGGCAACGAGATCCTGAAGGAGTTCGCGGCCGCCAACAAGCCGTAAGCCGGCGCGAGGGCGATGAAACGGGCGGTCTTCAAGAACCGGTGGTTACCGTACCTACTGGTCCTGCCCCAGCTGGCGGTGACCCTCGCGTTCTTCTTCTGGCCCGCGTTCGAGTCGCTGCGTCTCAGCTTCTTCCGGACCTCGCCCTTCGGTGACAAGACCGTCTTCGTCGGACTGGAGAATTTTCAGAAACTCTTTGCCGACGCGGACTACTACCAGTCGATCCTGAACAGCTTCGTCTTCGCGTTCGGTGTGACCGCGCTGGCCCTCGGGACGGGGCTGTTCGTCGCCGCGCTCGCGACCCAAAGGATCCGCGGGCTCGCCGCGTACCGAACAGCCGTTCTCTGGCCGTACGGTATCGCGCCGCCGATCGCCGGCATCATCTTCCTCTTCATCTTCCACCCCTCGTACGGCGTGCTCCCGTACTGGTTGTCGTTCGTGGCGGCGTACGAGTTCAACTGGCTCCTCAAGGGATGGGTGGCGATGGCCCTCGTGATCGTCGCGACGGCCTGGACCCACGTCGGCTACAACATCGCCTTCTTCCTGGCGGGGCTCCTCGCGATCCCGACCTCCGTGCTGGAAGCCGCCAGCGTCGACGGGGCGGGCGCGATCCGGCGCTTCCGGTCCATCGTCTTCCCGCTGCTCTCGCCGATCACCTTCTACCTGCTCGTCGTCAACCTGATCTTCGCGTTCTTCGGGTCGTTTGGCGTGATCCACGCCGTCACGCAGGGGGGGCCCGGGCGTGCCACCGAGATCATGGTCTTCAAGGTCTACAAGGACGGCTTCATCGGACTGAACCTCGGCTCCTCCGCCGCTCAGTCGGTCGTGCTGATGCTCGTCGTGATCACGCTGACCGCCCTCCAGTTCCGCTTCGTCGAGCGCCGGGTCAACTACTGATGGCGGCCGACGGAACGATGGCGATGTCACCGCGCGTCGAGACGCTCGGCGGGGTGGCCGAGTGGCGGCGGCGCCGCACGCCGGTGAACTGGGGACCGCTCGTCGTCCACGCGCTGCTGCTCCTCTGCGTCGCGGTCATCGCGTTCCCGATCTACTACGCCTTCGTGATCTCGACCCAGACGCTCGACGAGGTGATCGCGCGGCCGCCGACCCTACGGCCCTCGGGCAACATGGTCCGGAACTATGCCGACGCGTGGACCCGGTCTCACATGGCGCGGCTGCTCGGGAACAGCGCCATCGTCGCCCTCGTCTCCGCGGTCGGCAAGATCTCGATCTCGATGCTGTCGGCCTTCGCGATCGTCTACTTCAACTTCCGCGGGAAGACCGTCGCGTTCTGGATGATCTTCGTCACGCTGATGCTGCCCGTGGAGGTCCGGATCATGTCGACCTACGAGGTGATCGGCACTCTCGGCTGGCTCAACAGCTACGCCGGGCTCACGGTGCCGCTGATGGCCTCAGCGACGGCGACGTTCCTCTTCCGCCAGTTCTACCTGACGGTGCCCAACGAGCTCGTCGAGGCCGCGCAGCTCGACGGCGTCGGGCCGCTACGCTTCCTGTGGTCGTTCCTGCTGCCGCTGTCGTGGGCGAACATCGCCGCGCTCTTCGTGGTGCTGTTCATCTACGGGTGGAACCAGTACCTCTGGCCCCTGATGATCACCAACACCGAGACGATGCGCGTGGTCGTGATCGGGCTCGGGGATCTCATCCCCCGCACGGGCACGCACGTCCCCGAGTGGAACGTCATGATGGCCGCGGCGATGATGGCGCTGCTCCCGCCCGTGGCCGTCATCCTCTTCATGCAGCGCTGGTTCGTGAAGGGGCTCATCGAGAGCGAGAAATGATGCGCGTCGCGGCGCACCGGGGCGGCGCCCTCCTCTGGCCGGAGAACAGTCTCCTCGCCTTTCGTAACGCGGTCGCGCTCGGCTGCGACTTCGTCGAGTTCGACGTGCACCAGACGGCCGACGGCGAGGTCGCGGTCATCCACGACCACACGCTCGACCGGACGTCCGAGGGCAGGGGCGCCGTCGGGGCGGCGACGGCCACCGCCCTCCGGCGGCTCCGGCTCAAAGGCCGCGACGGCGGGCTCACCGACGAACGCGTGCCGCTGCTCGAGGACGTCCTGGCGCTCGTGGCGGCGTCCCCGGCGGCCCTGCTGGTCGAGATCAAGGGGCCGACGCCGGGTGTCGGCGTGAGCTACCGGCGGGTCGGCGGCAAGGCAAGCGCCGTCCCGGGTCCGCGTTACGAGGGTCTCGAGGACAAGGTGCTCGCGACCCTCGGCCGGGCGGGGCTCCTGGAGCGGGCGACGCTCATGGCGTTCAATCCTGATGTCCTCACGCGCGTACGCGCCCGGATGCCTCGCCAGCGCGCGACGCTACTCGTGAGCGCGCATCATGTGGTGCAGGCGGGTGCGCGGCCCGAGCAGACGGTCGACTGGGCCCTGTCGGCGGGCGCGACCGATGTCGGCCTCCAGCACACGCTAGCGAGCGAGGCCGTCGTGAGGGCCGCGCGTGCCGCGGACGTGCTGCTCGGTGTCTGGACGGTCAACGACGAGACCGCCATGCGGCGACTCGCCGCCCTGGGCGTCGACGTGTTGACGTCCGACCGCCCAGACCTCGCCGTGCGCGTGGTGCGGCGCGCGTCGTGAGACGCGCGGTCCTGCTCCTGCTCGTCGGCCTGGCGCTGGCGGTCGCCGTGGAAAGCCGCGCGGCGGGGCCGGTCGTGAGGATCGCCGCGCACCGCGGCGGCGCCGGCCTCTGGCCCGAGGCCAGCCTACTCGCGTTTCGGCAAGCGCTCGGCCTCGGCGTGGATTTCCTCGAGTTCGATCTCCACATGACGCGCGACGGTGAGCTGGTGGTGATCCACGACGCCACGCTCGACCGGACGACGACGGCGCAGGGAGCCGTCCACGATCTGACGCTGACCCAGCTCGCCCCCGCGAGGATCCGCGCGCGGGACGGGAGTGTCACCGATGAGCCGGTCCCGACGTTCGCCGAGCTGCTCGACCTCGCCGCACCCGCGGCTGTCGAGATCCTGCCCGAGATCAAGGTCGGACCCGACGGCAAGCCGTATCTCGGCATCGAGGCAAAGGTCATCGCGCTCCTCCGGGCACGCGGCATGCTCGGGCGCGCGATCGTGCAGGCCTTCGAGGCCTCGACGATCCGGCGTCTCCTGACCGTCGAGCCCACCCTGCGCACGATGCTCCTCGTGAGTCGCGCGCGCGTCCAGCGCGAGCACGCCGCGCCAGGGGACGTAGTGCGCTGGGTGAAGGAGCTCGGCGCAACCGATCTGGGGATGGATCACCGGATCGTCGACGCCGCCGTGATCACCGAGGCGCGGAAAGCCGGCATCCGAGTCTCGGCCTGGACGGTGAACGACGAGATGGACCTCCGCCGGCTGTTCGGGCTCGGCGTGGACGTGGTGATGACCGACCGCCCCGACCTCGCGAAGCGGCTGCTCGGACGATGACGAAGCGCTACGTCTTGGCCCTCGACCAGGGCACGACGGGCTCGACCGCGCTCGTTGTGGACGCCGACGGACGCGTGCGGGGACGCGGCTACGCCGAGCTCCCGCAGTACTTCCCGAAGCCCGGCTGGGTCGAGCACGATCCGGGAGAGATCTGGGCGACGGTCGAGCGCGCGGCTGCGCAGGCGCTCGCCGAGGCGGGTGGAGCCGGGAGAGAGGTCGGCGCCGTCGGGATCACGAATCAGCGCGAGACGACCCTCGTCTGGGAGCGTGCCACGGGGGTGCCGATCCACCGGGCGGTCGTCTGGCAGTGCCGGCGGACGGCGCCCCTCTGCGACCGTCTCCGCGCCGAGGGCGTGGAGCCGCTCGTCCGCGAGCGAACCGGGCTCGTGCTCGACGCCTACTTCTCCGGAACGAAGATCCGCTGGATTCTCGACGAGGTCGCGGGCGCGCGCGCGAAGGCGGAGCGCGGCCAGCTCGCGTTCGGCACCGTGGACTCCTGGCTCATCTGGAAGCTCACAGGCGGCCGCGTGCACGCGACCGACGCGACCAACGCGTCGCGGACGCTCTGCCTGAACCTTCGCGCGGGCGACTGGGACGACGAGCTGCTCGGACTCCTCGGCGTTCCACGCGCCGTCCTGCCGGCCGTCGTCGCCTCCTCGGGCGTGGTGGGCGAGACCGTGGAACTCGGCTGGCTGCCGCGCGGCGTGCCGGTCGCCGGGATCGCCGGCGACCAGCAGGCCGCGCTCTTCGGCCAGGCCTGCTACGCGCCCGGCACCGCGAAGAACACGTACGGAACCGGCGGCTTCCTGCTACTCAATACCGGACGCGCACCCGTCGTCTCCTCGCACGGGCTCCTCACGACCATCGCGTGGCGCATCGGCGCCGAGACGACGTATGCTCTCGAGGGCAGCGTGTTCGTCGCGGGCGCTGCGCTGCAATGGCTGCGCGACGGCCTCGGGATCCTCAAGCACGCGGCGGAGAGCGAGACGCTGGCGCGGTCGGTTCCCGACACGGGCGGTGTCTACTTCGTTCCCGCCTTCGTCGGGCTGGGCGCGCCGTGGTGGGACATGTACGCACGCGGCACGATCGTCGGCCTGACGCGCGGGACGACGGGTGCCCACCTCGCGCGTGCGGCGCTCGAGGCGATGGCGTTCCAGAGTCGCGACGTGTTGGTGGCCATGGCGGCGGACGCGGGCGTCGCGTTGGGAGAGCTCCGAGTGGACGGTGGCGCGGCCGCGAACGATTTCCTGTGCCAGTTCCAGGCGGACATCATGGACGTCGAGGTGCTGCGACCCGCCGTGACCGAGACGACGTCGCTGGGCGCCGCCTACCTCGCGGGCCTCGGCACCGGTCTCTGGCGCTCGCTCGACGACCTCGCCGGCCGCTGGACGCTCGAGCGACGCTTCGCGCCGGCGCTCGGCTCCTTCGCGCGCGAGGCCCAGATCGAGGCGTGGCGCCGGGCGGTGGAGCTGGCTCGCGGCTGGGGGCGCGATTACCCTCGCTGAGGAGAGGACTCGAGACGGCTCGGAGTTCTGTATCGTGATGGCGACCGATCAGGGATCGTGATGGCGACCGATCAGGGATCGTGATGGCGACCGATCAGGCTTGGCCTGCCAAATCAATAACTTGGGGACGCTTGTCGGATCCGATCCGATGTGCTAGTGTCCTTCTTCACATGGCGCCGCCCGGGGAGAAGGGTGCCTGGAAAGCGCTCGGCGAGCTATCCTCCATCGGATTGACGCTGGTCCTGGCGACCGTCCTGGGTCTGGGCGGCGGCTACTACGGGGATCGATGGCTCGGCACCAAGCCCTGGCTCACGCTGCTGGGGCTCGGCTTCGGAATCGCCGCGGGATTCGTGAACCTCTTTCGATCGGTCAAGCGTGCGGAACGGGAGCTCGATGACTCCAAGTAGGCTGACCGCGCGGGTGACGACTGACACGTGCGCGCTCGTGGTGGCGCTCGCGGCGCCGGCCGCGTGGCTCGGTGGCGCCGCGGCCGTACTCGGAGTCCTAGCCGGCGGGGCGCTCGCCCTCGTGAACTTCCGCTGGCTCGCCGCCCGCGCTGTCGCAGCCACGTCGCACGCTGCCGTCGGCGGGGCGTGGTCGATCGGCGCAGGGCTCCGTCTCGCCGCGTTCGCTGTGGCGTGCGCGGCGCTGCTGGGGCTCGACTGGGCGCACCCGGTCGCCCTGCTGGCGGGGCTCGGCGTGCTCCCCTGCGCGCTGATCGTCGAGGGACTGCGAGCCGCGCGCCAGGAGCGCTGAGCGTGGAGATCATCGAGCAACCCCCCGTCTTCCGGCTCCCCGGTATCCCCGATCAGGTCACATACACGTGGCTCCTCCTGGTCATCCTGACGGGGATCGCGTTCGTCGTGTCGCGCCGGGTCGAACTGGTGCCCCGGACCTCGCAGAACGTCGTCGAGTTGGTGCTCCTGCAGTTCCAGGGGCTGATCGACGACGTGATCGGGCCCGAGGGCCGCGCCTACCTACCGCTGATCGCGACCCTCGGCCTGTTCATCCTCTCGGGAAACCTCATCGGACTCGTCCCGGGACTGGCGGGTCCCACGGCCAACCTCAACACGACGGCTGCCTGCGCGCTGGTTGTCTTCTGCGCCTACCATTACATCGGCATCAGGAGGCACGGCCCGCTCACGTATCTCAGGCACTTCATGGGACCGGTGCCGTGGTGGCTCAAGGGGCCGATGTTCGTGATCGAGATGATCAGCCACCTGGCGCGGCCGCTGTCGTTGACGCTGCGGCTCTTCGGCAACATGCTCGGCGGCCACATCCTCCTCGCCATCATGTTCTTTTTGATGGGCCTGGACGGTCTCATCGGGTGGGCGCTGTCGGGCGGCGCGACCGGCATCATCCTGGGCGGCCTCGGCGGCGCGTTGATGGCCGCCTTCACCATCGGGTTCATCTATCCGCTGAAGCTCTTGGTGTCGTTCCTCCAGGCGTTCATCTTCGTGATGCTGACGATGCTGTACATTTCGGGGGCGATCGAGGGCCACGGTGAGGAACATGGGTTTGAGCACGACTAGCAGACCAACGAGAGACAGGAGGGGTTCGTGCGACGTTCACTGATTCTCGCGGGATTGACGGTGTTGGGGGTTCCTGGAGTGGCGCTCGCAGCCGAGGGCGCCGGGACCGGCGGAGGCTGGATCGGGCCCTTCGCGGTCATCGCCGCGGGCCTGGGCATGGCGATCGCGTCGGGCCTGTGCGGGCTCGGGCAAGGCCGGGCGGTCGCGGCGGCGGTAGAGGCCATGGGTCGGCAGCCGGGCGCGGCGGCGCGCATCCAGACCGCGATGATCATCGGTCTCGCGCTGATCGAGTCGCTTGCGATCTACATGCTGGTCATCGGCATCATTCTACTGTTCGTGCAGCCGATCAAGTAGTCACCGAAAGACGCAGACGCCCGCCGGGGCGCCGTCCCCGGCGGGCGACCACTATGGCGCCGCGCTCCAGCCATCGCTTCCCGAAAATCCCCGAGATGACGATCCGTCGTCTCTCGATCTACACGCGCTGCCTCAGCCAGCTCGAGGAGGACGGCGTCAAGACCGTCTCATCGCAAGAACTGGCCGAACGGTTCAACCTCAACTCCGCCCAGGTGCGCAAGGACCTCGCGTACTTCGGCGAGTTCGGCGTCCGCGGGATCGGGTACTACGTCGTGGGCCTCAAGGCCGAGCTGCAGAAGATCCTCGGACTCGACCGCGAGTGGTCCGTGGTGCTCGTGGGCTTCGGCAACCTGGGCTCGGCGCTCTTCCACTACAAGGCGTTCGCGCGGCAGGGCTTCAGGGTCGTGGCGATCGTGGACGAGAACCCCGCGAAGATCGGCCGCGAGGTCGAACGGGTGCCCGTCATCGCCAGCCGCGACATGGTGCGCGAGGTCAAGGCGCGCGGGATTCAGATCGCCATCCTCGCGGTGCCCGCGGAGTCCGCGCAGGCTGTGACCGACGAGCTGGTCGCGGCGGGTATCCGGGCGGTTCTCAACTTCGCGCCGACCCGGCTCAAGGTCCCCCGCGACGTGCGCCTCAAGAACGTCGACCTCTCCATCGAGCTGGAAACCCTCAGCTTCTACCTCGCGAAGAGCGCGCGGTAGTCTGGTACGCTCGGGAAGGCGCAGGATGTTGAGGGACTGGTCGGCGTTTCACGACCTCGCCAAGGCGTTCGCCGAGGGACCGGTCTGCCTGCGCGTCGTCGGCCTCACGGGCGGCGCCCGCGCGCTCGCCGTCGCCGAGCTCCTCCAGACCGCCTCGCGTCCCGCGCTCGTGCTGGTCCCGTCGGTCGTCGACGCCCACCGCTGGACGCAAGACCTGAAATTCTTCCGCGCGCCGGCGCTCGAGTTCCCCGAGCGCGAGCCGCGCCTCTGGCGCGGCGGGCGCCAGCGCGAGGCGGACGCAGAGCGCGCCGTCGTCTGCCAGCGCCTCGCGGCGGGCGAGCCCCTGGTCGTCGTGGCGACGCCAACGGCCCTCGACGCCGAGGTCCTGGCGCCGAGCGAGTTCGCCGCGCGCGTGCTCCGGCTCGAGGTGGGCGACGCGCTAGACCGCGAGCTCCTCGTCGAGGCGCTCGGGCGCGGCGGCTACGAGCGCGTGGACACTGTCGTCGAGGTCGGGCAGTGGAGCCTGCGCGGCGGCATCGTGGACATCTTTTCTCCGAGCCACCCGAACCCGGCGCGCATCGAGTTCTTGGGCGACGAGATCGAGTCGATCCGCCTCTTCGATCCGACCTCCCAGCGTTCGACCGCGGCGCTCCGCGAGGTCGCCGTCCTGCCGCTGCCGTCAGACGGCGACGGGCGGGCGCGGCTGCTCGATTACCTGCCGGCCAGCGCAGCGGTCGTCGTGGACGCGCCGCGGGTGCTCGATGCCCCCACCGACACGGACCCGGGTGCCGGACCGCTGCGCGACCGCCTCGGCGGCCGGCAGCTCGTCGAGCTGGACCTCGTTGGCGAGACCTCGAGCGCCGCGGCGGGACCGACACCGGGTGCGAGAGAATGGACGCTCGACTCCCACGCGGTCCCCCAGTTCAACGGTCGCTTCAACCGGCTGCAGGCCGAGGTCGACCACTGGCGCGAGGAGGGCTTCCGGACCCGGCTCGTCGCCGGCGACGAGCGCCAGGCGGAGCACCTGCGCCAGATCCTGCGCGAGCACCGACTCGAGGCCGCTTCGGCCGCGGCGCTCGACGGGCCCGAGCTGCTCGCGATCGTCGTTGGCGAGCTCGCGAGCGGGTTCGCGATCCCCGCGCTCGGCATCGTGGTGCTCACCGAGGACGAGATCTTCGGCGCGCGCCGCCGTTCGTTGAAGCGGCCGAAGTACCAGCGCGGCGCCGCGCTCACCGCGTTCACGGACCTCGGGCTCGGCGACATTGTCGTCCACGAGGATCATGGATTGGGACGTTACCTCGGGCTCCGGACGATGACGATCGGCGAACGCCAGGGCGACTTCCTCCTGCTCGAGTACGCCGAAGGCAACCAGCTATACCTTCCCGTCGAGCGCCTCGACCTCATCTCCAAGTACCTGGGCGCCGACGCCAGTCAGGTGAGGCTCGACCGGCTCGGCGGCCCCTCGTGGCAGCGGCTGAAGGACTCCGTGCGTGCCGCACTCCGCGAGATGGCGGAGGAGCTCCTGCGGCTCTACGCGCAGCGCGCGGTCGCCGAGGGCCATGCGTTCGCCCACGACACGCCGTGGCAGCGTGAGTTCGAGGCGGCGTTCCGCTTCGAGGAGACGCACGATCAGCTCCGTGCGATCGAGGAGGCCAAGCGCGACATGGAGTCGGACCGGCCGATGGACCGCCTCGTCGCGGGGGACGTCGGCTACGGCAAGACCGAGGTAGCGCTACGGGCCGCGTTCAAGGCGGTGGCCGACGGCTGCCAGGTCGCGGTGCTCGTGCCGACCACGGTGCTCGCGCAACAGCACTGGGCCACGTTCGCCGACCGGTTCGCGCCCTTCCCGGCGCGCGTCGAGCTGCTGTCGCGGTTCCGCTCGCCGAAGGAGCAGCAGGCGGTCGTCGCCGGCCTGCGCCAGGGGACTGTGGATGTCGTCATCGGCACTCACCGCTTGCTCTCGAAGGATGTCGAGTTCAAGAACCTCGGCCTGCTGATCGTGGACGAGGAGCACCGCTTCGGGGTGGCGCACAAGGAGCGGATGAAGAAACTCCGCGCGTCCGTGGACGTGCTCTCGCTCACAGCGACGCCGATCCCGCGAACGCTGTACATGTCGCTCTCGGGCGTGCGCGACATGTCCTCGATCGAGACGCCGCCGCTCGACCGGCTGCCGGTCGAGACCGTCGTGCGCCGCTTCAACAAGGCCGTGATCAAAGAAGCGCTCGAGCGAGAGCTCGCGCGCGGCGGCCAGGTCTTCTTCGTGCACAACCGTGTGCAATCGCTCCCGTCCATGGCGCGCTTCGTCCAAGAGCTCGTGCCGGAGGCGCGGGTGATCATGGCCCATGGCCAGATGAAGGAGCGCGAGCTCGAAGCCACCATGGTGCGGTTCGTGACCGGACAGGCCGACGTGCTGGTCTCGACGGCGATCGTGGAGTCGGGGCTCGACATTCCCGCGTCGAACACGATTGTGGTCAACCGCGCCGACCGCTTCGGTCTGGCACAGCTCTATCAGCTCCGGGGACGCGTCGGGCGCGAGCGCCAGCAGGCGTATGCCTACCTGCTCGTGCCCGCCGACGGGCGCGTGGACGAGCAGGCGCAGCGGCGGCTCCGGGCGCTCCAGGAGCTCACCGAGCTCGGCTCCGGCTTCAAACTCGCCCTGCGCGACCTCGAGATCCGGGGCGCGGGCAACCTGCTCGGCGCCCAGCAGCACGGCCACATCGCCGCGGTCGGCTTCGATCTTTACTCGAAGCTCCTTGCCGAGGCCGTGCGAGAATTGAAGGGCGAACCTGCCGCCGCGCACGTCGACCCCGTGATCAGCGTCGGGGCGGACGGTTACTTGCCTGATGACTATGTCCCCGAGGTCAACCAGCGGCTCGCGCTCTACAAGCGACTGGCCGGCGCCGCCACCGACGCCGAGGTGGACGAGCTGCGCAGCGAGCTCCTCGACCGCTTCGGTCCGCCGCCCGAGCCCGCCGAGCGCCTCGTGGACATCGTACGGATCCGCGTCGCGGCACGGGCGCTCGGCGTCGGAAAGGTCGAGGCGGGCGACGGACGGGCGGTCCTCACGTTTTCCCCGGCGACCCCGCTCGATCCGGGGCGCCTCGTCGGGGCGATCCAGGCGAGCCGCGGGCGGCTCCGGATGAAGCGCGAGTTCATGGTCGAGGCGGCCGTGGACCGCGGCGAGTGGCCCCGCGTGCGCGATTCGCTGCTCGCCCTCCTCACGGGACTTCGGCGGCCTTGAACCGGCACCTGACGGCCGTCGGGCTCCTCGCGCTCGCCTTGGGCGGCTGCGCCCTGCCCTCGGGGGTGCCCGGGTTCGGCAGGAAGAAGGACGAGGCGAAGCCTCCAGCCGTCGCTGGAGCCCCCAGGGAGCCCGAGTCGCCGAAAGTCGAGAGGCCCGCGGAGCAGCGGCCGCAGGTTCCGCTCGACGAGAGCGTCATGGACCGCGTCATCGCGGTCGTCAACAACGACGCGATCACGCTCGCGGAGCTGCAGGAGGCCATCGCGGTCTACCGCTACGAGAACAAGCAGGCCCAGGCGCCATCGGATGAGCTCATCCAGCAGTTCCTCTCGCGGATGATCGAGAACCGGCTCCAGCTCCAGGAGGCCGAGCGCGAGAAGATCGTCGTGGACGAACCCGAGATCGACGAGGAGTTGACCGAGCGGATCAAAAAAGTCAACGTCAAGAGCCGCGAGGAGTTCGAGCAGCTTATCAAGGCGCAGGGCCTCACCCTGGAAGCCATCAAGAAGCGGATGCGTGACGGGCTCAGGGTGTCCCGCCTCATTCGGCGCAAGGTGACCGCGCGCGTCTCGGTCACCGACGTGGAGATCGCTAAGTATCTCGAGGCCAACCGGCAGAAGCTCGAGACGGGACTGAGTTACCACGCACGGCACATCCTCATCGTCCCGGAGGGGATCGACACGGATGCGGGGTGGGAGGGCGCGCGCATTAAAGCCGAGCTCCTCCGCACCCAGCTCCGGGAGGGGGCCGACTTCATCGAGCTCGCCCGCCAGCACTCGAAGGACGACGCCACGGTCAAGGACGGCGGGGATCTGGGCACGCTCAAACGGGGCGAGCTGGCCCAGGACGTCGAGGCCCAGATCCTCGGCCTCCAGCCGGGGGACGTCTCGAAGCCCTACCGGTCCCAGCTCGGTTACCACATCTTCCGGCTCGAGTCGAAGGAGAGCCTCGATGGCGAGGGTCTGGTGCGGGCCCAGGCCCAGATCCGCGAGATCTTGTTCCGGGAGAAGTACGAGGCGCGGCTGGAGACCTGGCTCAAGGAGCTCAGGCAGCGTGCGGTCATCGAAGTCCGGCTGTGAAAAATCATTGACAAATGACCTTCCCGGTGAGAGGATAACGCTTGGCGTTATCGTTCCAACCCCGCGGAAATTCTGCACTTAGAGCTTGAGCAATTCACTAGCATGCGGCGATTAGAAGCCGCCCCCGGAGCCCGCTGATGAGCGCCCGCCGAGAGCGAACCCAAGGAAACGCGACGCCGAACCCGGAGATGAACGGCATGAACCTGTCGGAACTCAAGGAGAGAACCATCTCCGAGCTGAATCAAATCGCCCGCGATCTGAACGTCCAGAATCTAGGGGGGCTCAGAAAGCAGGAGCTCATCTTCAAGATTCTCCAGTCGCAGGCCGAGAAGGACGGGCTCATCTTCGGGGAGGGCGTCCTCGAGGTTCTGCCCGACGGATTCGGGTTCCTCCGCGCCCCGGACTACAACTATCTGCCGGGGCCGGACGATATCTACGTCTCTCCTTCTCAGATACGACGTTTTGATCTTCGGACCGGCGATACCATATCCGGCCAGGTCCGCCCGCCGAAGGACACGGAGCGATACTTCGCGCTGCTCAAGGTCGAGGCGATCAACTTCGAGACGCCGGACCAGTCGCGCGAGAAGATCTTTTTCGACAACCTCACACCGCTCTATCCGATGGAGCGGTTGCGGCTCGAGCACGATCCCGAGAACCTTACGACTCGCGTGATGGATCTGCTCAGCCCGATCGGCAAGGGGCAGCGCGGCATGATCGTCGCTGCGCCGCGGACGGGCAAGACGATGATGCTCCAGTCCATCGCCCACGCCATCGCGACGAACCACCCCGAGGTTTACCTGATCGTGCTCCTGATCGATGAGCGGCCCGAAGAGGTCACGGACATGCAGCGATCGGTGAAGGGTGAGGTCATCTCATCGACCTTCGACGAGCCGCCGCAGCGCCACATCCAGGTGGCCGACATGGTCATCGAGAAGGCCAAGCGGCTCGTCGAGCACAAGCGCGACGTCGTGATCCTACTCGACTCACTCACGCGCTTCGCGCGCGCCCACAACGCCGTCATCCCGTCCTCGGGCAAGGTGCTCTCCGGCGGTCTCGACGCGAACGCCCTCCAGCGCCCGCGGCGCTTCTTCGCGACGGCGCGCAACATCGAGGAGGGCGGCTCGCTCACGATCATGGCGACCGCGATCGTCGACACCGGCAGCCGGATGGACGACGTGATCTTCGAAGAGTTCAAGGGCACCGGCAACATGGAGGTGCACCTGGACCGGCGCCTGATGGACAAGCGCATCTTTCCGACGATCAACATCGAACAGTCCGGCACCCGGAAAGAGGAGCTCTTGCTCGAGAAGGACGAGCTCCAAAAGGTCTGGCTGCTGCGGAAGGCGCTCTCGCAGCTGAACCCAGTCGAGGCGATGGAGCTCCTCCTCGACAAGCTGAAGCAGACCAAGAGCAACAAGGAGTTTCTCGCCGCCATGCACAGCATGGGGTAGGCATGCCAGACCCGAAGTCTTTGGATTTTTTGCGTTTTCCAGAAGGTACTGGTATCCTGAGATCTCCTGAGGAGGTGGCTGTCGTGAAGGTGGGCATTCATCCGGACTATGTGGACACGACGATCACGTGCGCGTGCGGCGAGGTCGTCCACACCCGCTCGACCAGGCCAGACATCCGCGTGGAGATCTGCTCGAAGTGCCACCCCTTCTACACTGGGAAGCAGAAGCTCGTGGACACGGCCGGGCGCGTGGAGCGCTTCCAGCGGAAGTACAAGCGGCAGACCGCGCCTTCGTAGCGAACGCTCCGGAACCGGCTGGGATCAGTGCCTCCCGCCGGTTTTCTGTTTGCGGGAGGCGTCTCTACCGTGATGCTGTTTGACAAGCTTCGCCAGATCGAGGAGCGATCCGACCAGATCGCCCGGGCGCTCGCCGACCCCGCCGTCCTGGCCCAGCCCTCCGAATACGCGCGCCTCCGCAAGGAGTACGCCGAGACGCTCGAGATCGTCGAAAGGTTCACCGAGTACCGCGACGTCTTGAAGCGCCTCGGCGAGGCCCGTCATATCCTCGCGGAAGGCGGCGACCGCGAGCTCCAGGAGCTCGCGCAGACTGAGATCGACGAGCTCGGCGCCCGCCAGGCGGCTCTCGAGGAGGAGCTGAAGCGGCTGCTCCTGCCGCGCGACCCCAACGACGACAAGAACGTCTTTCTCGAGATCCGCGCGGGCGCGGGCGGCGACGAGGCGGCGCTCTTCGCGGCGGACCTGGCCCGCATGTACACGAAGTACGCCGAGCGCCAGCGCTGGAAGATCGAGGTCATGGACACCAGCGAGACCGGCACCGGCGGCTTTAAGGACGTGATCCTCTTCGTCCAGGGCCGCGGCGCGTGGAGCCGGCTCAAGTTCGAGCGCGGCGTTCACCGGGTCCAGCGCGTGCCGGTCACCGAGGCAGCCGTCGCGGTGCTTCCCGAGGCCGCGGACGTCGAGGTGAGGGTCGACGAGAAAGACCTCAAGGTGGACGTCTACCGCTCCTCGGGCCCCGGCGGGCAGGGGGTCAACACGACCGATTCGGCGGTGCGCATCACGCACCTGCCGACCGGGCTCGTGGTGACGTGCCAGGACGAGCGTTCGCAGATCAAGAACCGGGCGAAGGCGATGCGCGTGCTCAAGGCGCGTCTTCTGGAGCGCGCCCAGCAGGAGCAGCAGGCCGCGATTGCGGCCGACCGCCGTAGCCAGGTGGGCACCGGGGAGCGGAGCGAGCGGATCCGAACCTACAACTTTCCCCAGACGCGCGTGACCGATCATCGGATCGGCCTCACGCTGCATCGGCTGCCCGCCGTCCTGGAGGGTGATCTCGACGAGCTCATCGAGGCGCTCACGGCCGCAGAGCAGGCCGAGCGTCTCCAGCGGGTGGCGAGCTGATGGCGGCCCTCGCCGCAACCCTCACGCTGGGCGCCCGGCTCGACGCGGCGGCCGAGACCCTCGCGGTGGCCGGAATCGCGACGGCACGGGTCGACGCCGAGTGGCTCCTCGCCGGCATCCTCGGCGTCGGCCGGTTCGACGCCGCGCTTGCGGCCGACGGCGTCCTACCCGCGGCACTCGCCCTGCGGTTCGAGGCGGCGGTCCGGCGCCGCGCGCGGCGCGAACCCTTTCAGCGCATCCTCGGCTGGGAGGCGTTCCGCGGGCTCCGCATCCGGCTGACCGACGACGTCTTCGTGCCGCGGCCAGAGACCGAGATGCTCGCGGAGTGGGCGCTCGAACTCCTGCCCGCTCCGCGCGACGGCGTCCGTCCGCTTGCGGTGGACCTCGGCACGGGCTCGGGCTGCATCGCATGCGCGCTGGCCGCCGAGCGGCCAGACCTCGACGCACTCGCGACGGACTATGCGCCGGCAGCCGCCGCGGTCGCGCGCCACAATGCCGCGGCGCTCGGTCTCGGCGCGCGCGTTCGCGTGGTTGTCGCCGACCTGCTCGAGGGTGTCGGCGCGGTGAGCGCGGACCTCGTCGTGAGCAATCCACCGTACCTTCCGAGCGCGCTCGTGCCTAGCCTCGAGCCTGAGGTGTCCCTCCACGAGCCGCGCGCGGCGCTTGACGGCGGGCCCGACGGGCTTGCGCTCATCAGGAGAATCATCGCCGCCGCACGCGGCGCACTGCGTCCCGCCGGCGCGCTCATCCTCGAGACCGCGGGCGGCGCCCAAGCCGCGTGCGTCGCGGATCTCGCGCGCGCGGCCGGATATCGCGGCGTCGGCACGCGCGCGGACCTCGCCGGCGTCGATCGGTTCGTCGCGGGGAGGCGCTGATGCCGGCTCGGCTCGAGATCGAAGGAGGCGTTCCGCTTCGCGGCTCGGTCAGGGTGAGCGCAGCCAAGAACGCGGCGCTGCCCGCGCTGGCCGCCGCACTCCTCACGCCCGAGCCCGTGGTTCTCACGAACGCGCCCACCCTCGCCGACGTGCGGACGATGGCAAAGCTCCTCGAGACGCTCGGCGGCACGGTCACCCACGAGGGTGGCGAGCTCCGAGCGCGCGTCCAGCGCGTCACGAACGACCTGGCACCTTACGAGTTGGTCTCGACCATGCGCGCGTCGGTCCTCGTGCTGGGCCCGCTCGTTGCGCGCCACGGCTCGGCGCGCGTCGCACTGCCCGGGGGCTGCGCGATCGGCGTCAGACCGATCGACCAGCACCTGAAGGGCCTCGCTAGGCTCGGCGCCGAGGTGACGATCGAGAACGGCTACGTGACCGCGCGCGCGAGCCGGCTGAAGGCCGCGAAGATCGCGACCGATCTCGTGACGGTCACGGGGACCGAGAATCTCATGATGGCGGCCGCGCTCGCGGAAGGCACGACCGTGATCGAGAACGCGGCCTGCGAGCCCGAAGTGATCGATCTCGCGGCGCTGCTCAACCGGATGGGGGCGCGGATCCACGGCGCGGGGACGGCGCGCCTCGAGATCGAGGGCGTGGCCGAGCTCGCCGGCGCCACCCACAGGATCGTCGCGGACCGCATCGAGGCGGGCACGCTCATCGTGGCGGGCGCGATCACGCGTGGCGACGTCACGGTCACCGACCTGGTGCCGGACCATCTCTCGTCGGTGCTCTCGAAGCTCGACGAGATCGGGGTGGCACTCGACGTCGGTCCGACGTCGGTGCGCGTGCGCGGGCCCGAGCGCCCGCGCGCCGCCGACGTGACGACGAGCCCGTTTCCGGGCTTCCCGACCGACATGCAGGCGCAGGTGATGACGCTACTGGGGCTCGCCGACGGGCAGTCGCGTGTGACGGAGACGATCTTCGAGAACCGGTTTATGCACGTCGCCGAGCTCGCTCGGATGGGCGCGCGCATCGCGACCGACGGGTCGATCGCGGTCATCCGCGGCATCCCCTGGTACGAGGGAGCGCCCGTGATGGCCTCCGACCTCCGCGCCTCTGCGGCACTCGTGCTCGCCGGCCTCGCCGCGCGCGGCCGGACGGTCGTGTCGCGCGTGTACCACCTGGACCGCGGTTACGAGCGGCTCGAGACGAAGCTCGGCGCGCTCGGTGCCCGGATCACGCGGCGGCCGTGAAAGACCTCTTGACGCTCGCGCTCCCGAAGGGCCGCTTGCTCGACGGTGCCCTCGAGCTCCTCCGCGACCTCGGCGTCGAGGGGATCGATGCCGACTCACGGAAGCTCATATTCACCGACACGGCGCGGGACCTACGGGTGCTGCTGCTCAAACCCGCCGATATCCCGGCCTATGTGCTCTACGGTGCCGCCGACCTCGGCATCGTCGGCAAAGACATCTTGCTCGAGCAGGAGCCGGATGTTTATGAGCCGCTCGACCTGGGCTTCGGCTTCTGCCGTCTCGTTGTCGCCGAGCCGCGCGAGCTGTGGGAGCGTGACGACCCGGCCAAGTGGTCGTGGGTACGGGTGGCGACGAAGTATCCGCGGCTCACCGAGGAGTACTTTTCGAACCGCGGCGTGCAGGTCGAGATCGTCCGCCTTGACGGCTCGATCGAGCTCGCGCCGCTCGTCGGGCTGGCCGAGCGGATCGTCGACCTCGTCCAGTCGGGCGAGACGCTCCGTGCGAACGGCCTCGTCGAGGTCGCGGCGATCACGCACTCGACCGCGCGGGTCATCGTCAACCGCGCCTCGATGAAGACCGAGCACGCGCGCGTGACGGGCCTGATCGACGAGATGCGCGCCGCCGGGAGCCGGCCCGCGACGGCCTCGCGGACCCGGGGGCCCGCCCGGCCATGATCCGGACGCTCGATGCGCGTGCCCTGGGGTTCGACGCCGTCGTCAAGGCACTCGAGCGTCGGCCGGACGCGGTGGCGCCCGAGATCCACCGGGCGGTCGACGAGATCCTCGCCGCTGTCCGGGCGCGCGGGGACGAGGCCCTGCTCGAGTACTCGGCGCGTTTCGACGCCTTCCGTCCGGCGTCGGCGGCCGGGCTCGCCATCGCGCCGAGCGAGTTTGAGGCGGCGGAGCGCGTGCTCGCGCCGGGTGTCGCGCCGGCGCTCGCGTACGCCGCGTCGCGGATCGAGCGCTACCACGCGGGTGGCGTGCCGAAGTCGTGGCGCATGACGGACGAGCACGGATCGATCCTCGGCCAGGAGGTCCGCCCGCTCGACCGCGTCGGCATCTACATTCCGGGCGGGCGGGCGCCGTACCCGTCCACGGTGCTGATGACCGCGGTTCCGGCGCGCGTCGCGGGCGTGCGTGAGATCGTGCTCGTGACGCCGCCAGGGCCCGGCGGCCGCGTCGAGCCCACGGTGCTCGCGGCGGCGAGGATCGCCGGCGTCACGGAGGGCTGGCGCGTCGGGGGCGCCCAGGCGGTGGCGGCGCTCGCGTACGGGACGGCGGCGATCCGCCGCGTCGACAAGATCGTCGGCCCGGGGAACATCTATGTCGCGCTCGCCAAGGCGCGGCTGTTCGGCGAGGTCGGCATCGACATGGTGGCCGGGCCTAGCGAGGTCATCGTCGTCGCCGACGGCGCGGCGGAGCCCGCGTGGGTGGCCGCGGACCTGCTCGCGCAGGCCGAGCACGATCCGATGGCGCGGGCGCTCTGTATCACGGACTCGGCCGACCTCCTTCCACGGGTTGCTCAAGCGCTCGAACGGCGGCTCGCGTCGCTGCCACGCCGGGACATCGCCGGCCCGGCGCTCGAGGCGAACGGCGCACTGATCCGGGTCGCGACGCTGGAGGACGCGGTCGAGCTCGCGAATCGCTTCGCGCCCGAGCACCTCGAGCTGATGGTGCGGGTGCCGGCGGCGCTGCTGCCTCGCGTGCGCCACGCCGGCGCCATCTTCCTCGGCGGCCACACCCCGGAGGTCGTCGGAGACTACGTCGCGGGGCCGAATCACGTCCTGCCGACGGCCGGCACGGCGCGCTTCGCGTCGCCTCTCGGCACGGAGGATTTCGTCAAGCGGTCGAGCGTGATCGAGTACTCGCCGAGCGGGCTCAGGGCCGCCCTCCCGCACGTGCTCGCGCTGGCGAGGGTCGAGGGGCTGGCGGGGCACGGGTGCGCGGCGGAGGTGCGAGACACCGGGGACGGAGGGACCAGCTGATGAGTGCTTCAGGCACGGCACGGCAGGCGCGAGTCGAGCGCAAGACGAAGGAGACGGAGATCGCGCTCCAGCTCAACCTCGACGGCACCGGCGCCTCGAAGGTGCAGACGCCGATCCCGTTCTTCAGCCACATGCTGGAGGCCTGGTCGAAGCACGGCCTCCTGGACCTCGCCCTCGAGGCGCAGGGCGACGTCGACGTGGACCAGCACCACACCGTCGAGGACGTCGGTATCGTGCTGGGTCAGGCGGTGCGCCAGGCGCTCGGTGACAAGCGGGGCATCGTGCGATTCGGCACCGCGTTCGTCCCGATGGACGAGACGCTCGTCTCGGCGTCCGTGGACGTCTCGGGCCGGCCGTTTCTCGTCTTTCAGGTGCCGGTCGCGCGGACGCGCGTCTCGAACTTCGATCTCGACCTCCTGCAGGAGTTTTTCCGCGCGCTCGCGTTCAACGCCGAGCTCACGCTCCACGTCACGATGCACTACGGCCACAACCTCCACCACATCACGGAGGCGGTCTTCAAGGCCGTCGGGCGTGCGCTCGCCGACGCGACGCGGGTCAACCCGAGGATCGGCGGCATCCTGCCTTCGACGAAGGGCGCCTTGTGACCATCTCATGATCGCCATCGTCGACTACGGTCGAGGCAATCTCGGTTCGGTGGAGAAGGCCTTCGCCCGCGTCGGCGTGCCCGCCAGGGTCACGCAGGACCCGCGGGCCGTCGACGAGGCGGACGCGGTGGTGCTGCCGGGCGACGGCGCGTTCCATGACGCGATGGAGAATTTGGAGCGCCTCGGACTCCTGCCGTCGCTCAGGCGCGCGCTCGACGGGACGCGGCCGTTCCTCGGGATTTGCCTCGGTTACCAGCTTCTCTTCTCAACGAGCGAGGAGTTCGGCGAGGGACGCGGGCTCGACGTGATCTCGGGCGCGGTCCGGCGATTTCCGCTCGGCGGGAAGGTCCCCCACATGGGATGGAATCGCGTCGAGCACGCGGGCGACCTGCGCCTCTTCGAGGGCGTGCCCTCGGGCGCGTACTTCTACTTCGTCCACTCGTACTACCCGGTGCTCCTGGGAGACACCGGCGAGCGGATCGGGTGGTGCGACTATGGGATCCGCTTCGCGGCGGCGCTCGAGCGCGGGCGCCTCTACGCGACGCAGTTCCACCCGGAGAAGAGCCAGCGCTGGGGTCTGCGCTTGCTCGAGAACTTCGCGGCGATCGTGAAGTCGTCGGCAGGGAACGCCGCGCGGTGATCGTGATCCCCGCCGTCGATCTCCGCGGAGGCCGGGCCGTGAGGCTCCGGGAGGGGCGCGCCGACGCCGAGACCGTCTTCTCGGATGACCCGGTCGCGACGGCCGCGCGCTGGGCGGCGCTCGGGGCGCCGCGGCTCCACGTCGTGGACCTCGACGGCGCGTTCGCGGGCGAGCCGCGCCAGGCGGCGCTGATTGCGAAGATCGTGGCCGCGGTGGCGCCGGTGCCGGTCGAGGCGGGCGGCGGGCTCAGGACCCTTCCGGCGATCGAGGCCCTCCTCGAGGGGGGCGCGCGGTGGGCCGTCGTCGGGACGCGCGCCGCGCTCGACGAGGCGTTTCTCCGACTGGCGTGTCGGGCGCACGGCGAGCGCATCATCGTCGCGGTGGACGCGCGCGGCGCCCGCGTGGCCGTGAAGGGCTGGACGGAAGTCGCCGACCAGATGGTCGAGGACGTCGCGCGACGCGCGCATGACGCGGGGGCGGGCGCGCTCCTCTACACCGACGTGAGCCGGGACGGCACCGGGCTGGGCCCGAACGTGGAGGACACCGCGGCGCTCGCCCGCGCGGTGCGGATGCCCGTCATCGCCTCGGGCGGCGTCGCGCGTCTCGACGACCTCAGGCGGCTCGCGGCGGTCCCCGGCGTGGCGGGCTGCGTCGTGGGACGGGCGCTCTACACGGGCGCGATCGATCTGGCCCAAGCCCTCAGAGAGCTGGCGAGCGCATAATGCTGGCGAAGCGGATCATCCCGTGCCTCGACGTCAAGGATGGCCGCGTCGTCAAGGGCGTGCGCTTCGTGGATCTGCGCGACGCCGGCGACCCGGTCGAGGCTGCGCTCGCCTACGACGCGCAGGGCGCCGACGAGCTCGTGTTCCTCGATATCGCGGCGTCCCACGAGGATCGCGCGATCATGCTCGACGTCGTGCGCCGCACGGCGGAAGGCATCTACATGCCGCTGACCGTCGGCGGCGGCATCCGTTCGATCGACGACGTCCGGCTCCTGCTCCGCGCAGGCGCCGACAAGGTTTCGCTCAACACGGCCGCCCTCGAGCGGCCCGCCGTGATTCGCGAGGCGGCACGGCGCTTCGGCAGCCAGTGCGTCGTCGTCGCCATCGACGCCCGCCGCGAGACCAGCGCCGGGCACCGCTGGGGGGTCTACACCCATGGCGGGCGGCGCCCGGCGGGACGCGACGCGCTCGAGTGGGCGCGCGAGGCCGTGGCGCTCGGCGCCGGGGAGATCTTGCTGACGAGCATGGACCGCGACGGCACGAAGGACGGTTACGACCTCGAGCTGACGCGCACCGTGTCCGAGGCCGTGTCGGTCCCGGTGATCGCGTCGGGCGGCGCGGGCTCGATGGAGCACCTCTACGAGGGTCTCGCGGACGGGCGCGCCGACGCCGTGCTGGCGGCGTCCATCTTCCACTTCGGCATCCACACGATCGCGGAGGCGAGGGCGTACCTGCGTGAGCGCGGCGTGCCCGTGCGGAGCGAGCCGTGACGCTCGGCGAGCTCAAGTTCGACGGCCAGGGGCTCATCCCTGCAGTCGTGCAGGAGGCGGATTCGGGGGCGGTCCTCATGGTCGCGTGGATGGACCGCGCGGCCGTCGAGAAGACGCTCGCGACCGGTGTGACGCACTTCTGGTCGCGCTCCCGGGCGGTGCCGTGGCGCAAGGGGGAGACCTCCGGTCATACGCAGCACGTCCAGGCGATCTACGTGGACTGCGACGCCGACGTGGTGCTCGTGCAGGTCCATCAGGAGGGTGTGGCCTGCCACACCGGCCAGCGGACGTGCTTCTTCAACGGTCTCGGCCCCGACACGGCGCCGGGCGAAGCCGTCGCGCCGGCGAACATGCTCGAGCGGCTCGAGCGCACGATCGCGGCGAGGAAGGCGAACCCACGCAGCGACTCGTACGTGGCGAAGCTGTTCGCGGCCGGCGAAGGCGAGATCTGCCGCAAGATCGGCGAGGAGGCGACCGAGGTCATCACCGCGGCGCTCGGGGGCGAGGGCGACCGACGCCTCGTCGAGGAGGCGGCCGATCTCTGGTTCCACACGCTGGTCCTGCTGGGCGCGCGCGGCATCGCACTCCGCGAGGTGGTGGAGGAGCTCGCGCGGCGGCACGCGGGGCGCGCCACGCCGGACCGCTGACGGCGTCGTGGGCGGGCGGGGATTCGTGGCGTTGACGGTCGGCGCGGCCACCGCGTGCGCGCTGGGAGGCTGTGCGAGCGGACGGATCGAGAGCGGCGCCTATCATTCGCCGAAGGGATATCGCGTGACGCTTCCGGGGCCGGAGTGGACGGTGAGGGAGGGGAGCGGGGCAGACCTCGAGCTCCGCCACCGTGCGTCGGCCGCGGGCATGCTGGTGAACGCCTCGTGCGACGGCCGTGCGGCGGCGCCGGGCCTCGACGCGCTGTCCCGCCACCTCCTCATGGGATTCCGGAGTCGCGCGATGCTGGAGCGCGGCGACGTGGAAGTCAACGGGCGGCTCGCCGCCCACACCGTGCTCGACGGACATCTCGCTTCCGATGATGCGCCGGTGCGCATCGAAGCTTACGTGCTGAAGGACGCCCGGTGCGTCTACGATTTCGCATACGCGGTGGCGCCCGCGTCGTTCGACACGTGGCGCGCCGAGTTCCAGCGGCTCGTCGAGAGCTTCGCGACGGAGTGAGACGGGGATGGACACCTATCTCAAGCGCACCGTCGTCTGGTATGGGGGCGTCGGTCTGCTCACGGGTCGCGTCCTCCGGAGTCTCGCGCTGCCGCCGAAGTACTTCCGCCTCGTCGTCCGCGAGGTCGAGGTGATGGGGGTGCAGTCACTCGGTGTCGCGCTCACGGCCGCGATCTTCACGGGCATGGTGTTTACGATCCAGAGCGCGGTCAACATGGCCCGCTTCGGCGCCGAGAGCTACGTCGGACCGCTGGTGGCCCTCGCGATCCTGCGGGAGCTCGGGCCGGTGCTGACCGCGATCCTGGTCGGCGGGAAAGTCGCATCGGGGATCACGGCGGAGCTCGGCTCGATGAAGGTCACCGAGCAGATCGACGCGCTCCGGACGCTCGGCGTGAATTACCTGAAGCGCCTGGTCGTGCCCCGAGTGCTCGCCGCGCTCGTCGTGTTCCCGCTCCTGACGATCCTCGCCGATGCGGTCGGCGTGCTCGGGGGCATGGTGATCATGTCCGTCGAGCGCAACGCGGACATGTGGGCCTATTGGAACACGACGACGTACTGGGTCGTGCCGAAGGACTTCCTGACGGGCGTTGGCAAGGCGGTCTTTTTCGGCGCCGTGGTGACGCTCATCGGATGCTACAACGGGCTCAGCACCGAGGGGGGGACGGAGGGACTGGGGCGTGCGACGACGGCGACCGTCGTCCATGTGACCATGGGCGTCATCGTGTCGGATTTCTTTCTCACCAAGCTGTTCCTCACCCTCTTCTACTGAGGACGGGCGTGGCGGATCCGGTCGTCGAGCTCGTGGGCGTGCGACGGAGCTTCGATGTGGTCGAGGTGCTCCGTGGCGTGTCGTTCGCCCTCGCGAGGGGCGAGATCCTCGTCGTGATGGGTGGCAGCGGCTCGGGCAAGACGGTGCTGCTCCGGCTGATCGCGGGCCTGATCCGCCCGGACGCGGGCCAGATCCGGGTGTTCGGCAGCCGCATCGAGGGGCTCCGGGAGGAAGAGCTCCTGCCGGTCCGACGGCGGATGGGCTACGTGTTCCAGGGTGCCGCGCTCTTCGACTCGCTCACGGTCTACGAGAACGTCGCGTACCCCCTCCGCGAGCACACGGGCCTCCGTGAGGACGAGATCGCGGAGCGCGTCGCGCGGAACCTCGGTCTCGTCGGTCTCGGCCCCGAGGTGCTCCGGCTTCTCCCGGCCGAGCTCTCGGGCGGCATGAAGAAGCGCGTCGGGATCGCCCGAGCGCTGACGGTCGGGCCGGAGCTGCTCCTCTTCGATGAGCCGACGGCCGGCCTCGACCCGACGAACGCGAAGCTCGTCGCCGAACTCGTCCAGAAGCTCCACGGTGGCGTCTGCGACACGGCGATCGTGGTGACGCACGACATCGAGCTGGCGAAGGTGGTGGCGGACCGGGTCGCCGTCCTCATCGACGGCCGGTTCGCCGCAATCGGTCCTGTGGCCGAGATCCTCGAGACGGACAACGCGGCCGTCCAGGCCTTCCTGGCGGGCGACGCGAGGTGAGCCCGTGAATCACGAGCGGCACGAGCTGGGCCTCAAGTTCCGGGTGGGCCTGTTCGTCCTCGTGGCGCTCGCGGTGTTCCTCGCGACGATCTACGCGCTCGGTGCGCGGGCGCGGCTGTTTGAGGCGCGTTACGTGATCTACGCCGACTTTACCGAGGTCGGCGGTCTCACCGAGGGCGCGACCGTGCGCCTCGCGGGCGTGCAGATCGGCCGCGTCACGGGCGTCCATCTGCCGGGCGAGCCGGGCGGCAGGGTGCGCGTGGATCTCGATATCACGCGGCGCTACGCGGATCGCATCCGGAAGGACTCCATCGCGCGCATCGAGACGCAAGGCCTCCTGGGAGACAAGGTGGTCGAGATCACCGTCGGGACCGCCAGCGTGCCCGCGCTCAAGGCGGGCGAGGTCCTCGCCGCGCGCGACCCGACCGATCTCGGACACATCCTCAGCGAGGGCGCGGGCGCCGCGAAGGACATCGGCGCGCTCGCGGCCGAGCTCCGCACGTCGGCGGAGACGCTGAACCGGTCGAAACTCATCGAGAGCACGTCGGCGACCGTTGACCGGATCAACCGCGTGGTGGATCAGGTCGAGCACGGGCGGGGCTGGGCTCACACGCTCCTGTACGACGAGCCGGTCGCGCTGAGACGCCTGAACGACGCCATTGCGACGACCCAAGCCCTCCTCGACCGCCTGGACCGCGGCCAGGGCGCCGCCGGCGTGCTCGTCTCGCCGGAGAGCACGGCGGCGGCCAGGCGCTTCGTCGCAGCCATGGACCGGCTCGCGCGGATGGTCGAGAAGCCCGACGGCGAGGCAGGGCTCCTGCCGGGCCTGCTGTTCGATCCGAAGTACAAGGGGACGCTCGAGGACCTCCGGGCAACGGCCAAGAACCTCCGGGAGATCTCCGATCGCGTCGCGGCGGGCCGCGGCACGCTCGGCGCCCTCGTGGCCGGCTCGGCCGAAGACGGCGGTCTGGGCTCCGCAGTGCAGGACCTGAAGGTTGCCATCCACAACTTGAAGAGCGTGAGCCAGAAGATCAGCGCTGGTGAGGGCACCCTCGGCGCCCTCGTCGCCGACCCGACGGTCTACGAGCGTCTCGTCACGATCCTCGAGGGTGCCCAGCGGTCCTTCCTGCTCCGATCGCTCATCCGGAGCCTCGGCGAGACGGGGGCGGAGTCGAGGGATGAAGGCGCGCGACGCTAGCGTCTACCGCTGCCAGCAGTGCGGCTTCGCCAGTCCGAAGCCTGGCACCTGCCCGGATTGTCGCCGCGCGACGGGCGAACTCGTCCAGCTCGTCGAGGAGCGAGCGGCGCCTGCGCGCGGCCCACGGCGCGCCGTGGCGACCCCGGAGCGGCCGCGCCCCCTCCGGGAGATCGCGCTCGAGCGCGGGGACCGTCTGGCGACCGGCCTCGGCGAGCTCGACCGCGTCCTGGGCGGCGGCGTCGTGCGGGGCTCCCTCGTCCTCATCGGCGGGGACCCTGGGATCGGGAAGAGCACGCTGCTCCTGCAGGCGGCCCGCGCGCTCGCGCGCGTCGCGCCGCCCGTCCTCTATGTCTCGGCCGAGGAGTCGGCCGCGCAGGTGAAGATGCGCGCCGACCGGCTCGGGATCGCCGCCGACGGGCTGCTCTTGTGGGCGGAGACAGACCTCTCCACGGTGCAGGCGATGCTCGACGACGTCAAGCCACGTACGCTCATCGTGGACTCGATCCAGACCGTCTACCTGCCGGAGCTCGAGTCGGCGCCGGGCAGCGTCACGCAGGTGCGCGAGTGCGGCGCGCGACTCATGACGCTCGCCAGAGGGCTCGGCGTCGCCACGTTCCTCGTGGGCCACGTCACGAAGGAGGGCGCCCTCGCGGGGCCGCGCGTCCTCCCGCGGTCAGCACCACCAGCGGAAAGTCCGACCATGGGGGTTGATTACTGAGAGTGCTGAGCAGGCATTGCATGGCGTCCGACATCAGCGCTTCTTCGGCAAGAAGGACTGCCCCGCCTTTGCCATCCAGGACCTTATCGCACAACTCGTCGATGCTGCTGCATCGGTCGACCTGAATGCCGGCTTCGCCAAGATAGGCGGCAGTCATTTCGGCATCCCGACCCGTCGGCATCAGCAAGAGTACATGCGTGTCCCGTTGGTCAGGGTTATGCATTGCTCTCGCCTCCGTCAGGCAACAGGGATTCCTCGCCGAGGAATACGGGCACACCGGTAAGCAGGCCGCGGAACTGTGAAAGTGGACGTCCAACCTCGACCCCTTTGGACGACAGCTGAAACTCACGAATTGTATTTTCGTGAAAACCAGTCCGTTTTTTGGTGACCGAAATCGCCCGGCGGACTGCTCCGGCTGCTTCGAAGTAACGCAGCATCAAAACATTATCTGCCAGATAACTGACATCGACAGGCGAGTCCATCGAAGGTCCCATAAACCCATGTTGCGCCATTACAAGCAGGGTGACCACACCCTGCTGATTGAGGTAAGTTAACAATTCGTGCATCTGGACCGTCAAAAATCTTTCATCAGGCATCGCCTGCATATATCCGTTTAGACTGTCAATAATGACGACTTTTGCCCTGTCCTTTTCCACCGACGTTTTGACCAGCGATGCAAATTCGCCAGGCGACAACTCGGCCGGATCAATCTGTTGGATTTTTATCCTTCCATCCTCGATCTGAGGGGTCAGGTTTGTTCCCATACCAGCAAGACGAGCCAGCAGGGTTTGAACGCCTTCATCAAAGATAAATAGTGCGGCGGATTCTCCCTGCCTGGTTGCGGTGGCGGCGAACTGTATGGCAATCGAGGACTTTCCTGAACCAGCGGGACCCATTATCAGGGTGGTAGTGCCGCGGTCCAGACCGCCACCAAGCAAGGCGTCCAATTCCGGAACCGAGCTTGACAGTGATTCAAACACAAATGGGGTGTGGTGATTCGCCGCGATCAGGCGTGGAAAGACGGTCACGCCACCAGTTCGAATGTTGAAATCATGATAACCGCCGTGAAAGCGGCTGCCACGTAGTTTGAGGACGCGCATACGTCTTCGGTCAGTGCCATAGTCAAGCGCCAACTGTTCAAGCATCAAGACACCGTGCGCGATACTTTCAACCTGGAGGTCCCCTTTCGCGGAGGTCCGGTCATCAAGCAGCAGTACGGTGCAACGTCGCCCGGCAAAGAACTGTTTCAATGCGAGGATCTGCCTGCGGTACCTCAACGGATCGCGCGCAAGGAGGCGCATTTCGGAAAGCGAGTCGAAGACAACGCGGGTCGGCTGAAGACGCTCGACTTCGTCGGTCACTGCTTTTGTGATGTCACCGAGTTCGACTTCTGATGGATGAAAGATGGTGTATTGTGTCTCGGTCTTTAGACTTTCCTCAGCCGGTATCAGTTCGTAGATATCGATACCGTCCATGGAGAAGCCGTGGGACTGTGCAACTTCAGTTAACTCTTCTTTCGTTTCAGACAGAGTGACATAAAGAACAGGTTCGCCATTGCGCACGCCCTCCAAAAGAAACTGAAGAGCCAGCGTCGTCTTGCCCGTACCGGGACTACCTTCAATCAGGTAGAGCCGTCTGGAAGGAAATCCCCCTTCCATAATTCGATCGAGCCCTTCGCACCCAGTTGCCATCCTGGGATGTCGTATTTCCATCCCGGAAGCAAATGTGCCGGCTTTTTGCATATTCAATTGTTTTCCTGTTCGCAAGTCTCAATGCCGACGGCAATCGTGACTTCATGCCGTGACAAACAAGAGGCAAATACCTACGGGGGTTCAAGGCAAGCACACCAACATCCGGATGTCGGTCAAAATCCAGGAGGGGGAGGAGATTAGAATTTTCGAGAATGTGCCAGTTCAATTAATTTATTATCAATAAAACGAAATAAACGCAACCTACGATTCAAGCATTGTTTGACTTCTTTGATGCCGGTAGAAGAGGAAATGTTACTCAAATGCTGTAGTACAAAGCCGACAATGACGATACTAAATTAGATAATGCATCGAGTTCAACCAATTTTAATGAAGTTGTTCAATTTGATCGAGTCGCATTGGAAACTCGACAGATTTGGACACCGTTCACAGCCATCCAAAGGCACGAAAGGGTCGGCGCATTGGCGTTACGACGAACGGGAGC
>Ga0137418_10000649_pt1 | contig 31287 bp, 27 predicted proteins | sample CZODoug3_1_2_16f_FD_122242 | JGI IMG/M metagenome (GOLD analysis project Ga0137418, IMG submission 122242) | Vadose zone soil fungal communities from Angelo Coast Range Reserve, California, USA - CZODoug3_1_2_16fungal (Hybrid Assembly) | ecosystem: Environmental > Terrestrial > Soil > Vadose... | reverse complement strand
GACTGGCTACGCAAAGGCCGCTGGTCTCGACCTCCAACAAGCCATGGAAAGAGATCCATATCCAGAGATCGAGTACCAAAGCCGGCGCGGATACATTCTCGCCACCAAGCCGTAAACGGAGCGAAGCCTGACACCCTGAGGCCTAACGCCCGAAGCCCGCAGCCTGAAATTAATCTACATGCTCGCCCTCAGCCATGAAGCTCTGTTCAGAAGGCGGAAGCTTATCCCCCGGTCGCGCCCAGAACACATACAGCGTCGGCCATAAGATCACGCTGACCACCAACTCCACGATCAGTCCCCCGACAATCACAATGGCAAACGGCCGCTGCGAGTCCGACCCGATGTCATGCGACATGGCCGCGGGCAACAGGCCGAGCGTCGCCACCAGCATAGTCATCATGATGGGACGCAGACGGAGTTGAGCCCCTTCCTTTGCAGCTTCGCGAACGGGCAATCCACGCGTGCGCAGCTGATTGATGTACTCCACCATGATGACGCCGATTTCTACCGATACACCGATGAGCGCTAAAAAGCCTAGCCCGGACGACACGCTGAAGTGCGTGCCGGTCACCAGCAAACTCAAAAAGCCGCCCAGTGGCGCTAGCGCGACCACGGCGAGAATGAGTCCGACCCACTTCCACGAGCCGAAAGCGGAATAAAGAATGAATGACATCAGCAGCAGCGTGATGGGAACGATGAACGCCAGCCGGCGGTTGGCGCGCTGCTGACTCTCGTATTCGCCTGTCCAATCCAGGTGATAGCCCTCCGGCAGCGGCACTTTGTGCCCAACTTCATCAATTGCCTGGCGCACCGTGCTGCCCAAGTCGCGACCCCGAACGCTGTACTTAATTGCGATATATCGCGAACTCCCTTCGCGATATATCGTAGAAGCGCCATCATCAAGACTGATGCGGCTTACTTGTCCAAGAGACACCCGCTCTCCTGATGGCGCCAGAATCCGAATGCTGGAAATACCTTCCACCGTTTTGCGAAACTGGGGCTGGTAGCGGACCGTGAGATCGTAACGTTGCTCTTGGATCAGAATCTGGCTCACCGCCTGGCCGCCCACGGCACCTTCCACGGCATCCTGAATGTCGCTCACGTTGATGCCAAAACGATCCGCCGCCGCCCGGTCCACGACCAGATTTACATTCGGCTGGCCCCGCACCTGGAACGTGCCCAGATCAGCCACGCCTGGAATCTGGCTCATCACGTTTTGCATTTCTGCTGCTTTTTGCTCCAGCACTTTCAGATCACGGCCGAAAAGCTTCACGGCCAACTCGCCCTTCACGCCGCTCACTGCCTCTTCCACGTTGTCAGAGATCGGCTGCGAAAAGTTCCAATCCACGCCGGGGAACTTATTCAGCGCCCCATCCATAGCGGCAATCAGGTCATCTTTGCGTTTGAATTGTTTTCTCCACTCCGAACGGGGCAATAGATCGACAAAGAACTCTGTGTTATAAAAACCGCTGGCATCGCTGCCGTCATCGGGCCGGCCAACCTGGCTCACAACTTGTTTGACTTCCGGGAAGTTAGCCAGCATCAAACGCGCTTGATTCGCCAGTCCGATTCCGGTCGACGGTCCCGTGCTCGGCGCCAGCGTGCCTCTTACCCAGATCGCGCCCTCGTCGAGGTGAGGAAGAAATTCCGATCCGATGATCCCGCTAAAGGCAAAAAACAGAATTACGCCGGCACATGACAATCCCAACCCCAGCGTCAGCTTCATGTGGTCGAAGCACCGATCGAGCGTGCGCCCATAGCTGCGGTTCAACCATTCAAGAACAGGATTTCTCCACTCCTTCATCGTGCCGCTGAACAAGTAACTGCAGAGCACGGGAGCGATTAGCAAAGCGAACACCAGCGCTCCTAACAAAGCAAACGCCACAGTCCATGCCATGGGGCTGAACAGACGTCCCTCCACGCGTTGCAGCGTGAAAATAGGAAGGTAGGAAACGATGATGATGATTCGAGCAAAAAATACCGGCCTCTGCACTTCGTACGCGGCAACCGCAATGATTTCCGTGAACGACTTCCTGCGGTCAGCGAAAGAGGAATGACGAAGGATGTTTTCGACCATCACGACCGAGCCGTCCACAACCATGCCGAAATCAAGCGCCCCCAGCGATAGGAGATTCGCCGGAATGTGCCGCATATCCAGCAGAATCGCCGCGAACAGCAGCGAAAAAAGGATGGTAAACGTGACGATCAGCGCGCTGCGTACATTGCCAAGAAACAAAAATAAGACTAGCGTGACCAGCACCACTCCGTCGGTCAAGTTACGCAGCACCGTGTGCGTGGTGTAGCGCATTAGGTCACTACGGTCGAGGTGCGGAACGAACTTCACTCCCGCGGGCAGCAAGCCGCGGTAGCCGTTGGTGCCATTGAGTTCATCAATTTTCTGATGCAATGACGCCAGAGTGGTCTCGGCCACGGCGCCTTTACGCAGCAGCACGATGCCCTCTACCACATCGTCATCATTGATTACCGCGCCGTCTTCATGACGAATCGTCTTTCCTAACTGTCCCAGCCGGACCTTCGGCGCTTGCACCACGTTGCCCAGATCGCGCACCCGCACCGGCGTCCCGTTCTGAACTTTCACCACCGTAGCTGCGATGTCGTCGGTCGTCTGCATCAAACCAACCGCGCGCACATTCAGCGCTTGCTGTCCGCGCTCAATGAAGCCGCCGCCCGCATTGGTGTTGTTCGCCGCCAGAGCCTGCTCCGCCTGCGCCAGCGAAAGCCCGTATGCCACCAGTTTGCCCGGATCAACCCGCACCTGGTACTCGCGCGTCGGACCGCCAAACCGATTCACATCCACAATATTCGGCACCGACTTCAACTGATTCACCACGAACCAGTCATTCAGCGTCTTCAACTCCATCGCGTCATAGTTCGGATTGGTACTGGTGAGCGTGTAGAACATGATCTGCCCGGTCGGGCTGTAATCGGGACCCAGTCCAGGATTCACTCCCGGCGGTAGCGTCACCAGTTGCAGGCGATCCAGCACTTCTTGTCGAGCATTGAAGGTCGTAATGTCGTCGTCATAAATCATCGTGATGACCGACAACCCCGCCAAAGAAACTAATCGTAGATGCGTCAAGTGCGCAACGCCATTCAGGTTCACTTCCAGCGGCACCGTAATTTGCTGCTCCACTTCCTCTGCGGCATGCCCGGGCCACTGCGTGATGACTTGCGCGTACGTGTCGGCAACGTCGGGATACGCCTCAATTGGCAGGTTATGAAATGAAAGAATTCCCCACGCGAACAGCACCAGCGTCCCGCCCAACACGAGCAGGCGGTTGCGCAGAGCAAAATCGATGAGTGCGCGGATCAATCTTTTTTCTCCGCTACCGCCGTCGAGAATTCCAGCGCATTGGCAACGACTTCGTCGCCAGGCTTCACGCCGTCGAGAATTTCCTGCATACCATTAGGAGCCAGGCCGTCGGCCTGTATTTCCACGCGGCGAAAGCGCCTGTCGCCTTCCTTGCGGAAAATCCAATCCTTGTCTTGCAGGCGCATGATGGCGGTCGACGGCACGACCACGCGATCGGTCAGCTTGCGAGAGCGGAACTTCGCCACCGCAAACATGCCCGGCCGCAATGCCCCTCCGGAATTACTCAGCACCATGCGGACTTTGGCGGAACGCGTATTGGGATCGAGCACCCGCGAAATGTCCGCCACTTTGCCGTGAAATGTGCGGTCGGAAAACGCGTTAAGATGAATCTCCGCTGAATCGCCCAAATGAATTCGGCCGAGATCGTTCTCAAAAACGTCAGACACCACCCAAACTTCAGACAAGTCCGCGATGGTGAAGAGACTGGGGGAGTTGTCGAGGCTTTTAATCCCCTCAAAGCCTGCGACATTCTGCTCGACAATCGTGCCTGAGACCGGCGCCCGCACCTCGATCAACGGGCTCGGATGGTCCGGGTCAGCCCCGAGAATGCGCACACGATGCTCGGCCGTGGAGACGTCAACCTTCGCCTTGTCTTCCGCGTCCTGTGCAGTTTCCAGGTCCTTCGCCGCCGCGGCGCCTCGCTCATACAGCACTTGCGCCCGCGCCAATGCCCTGTGCGACAGCATTTCATCGGCTCGCGCCTTCTGATAATCCGCCATTGCCGCCGCCAGATCTGGACTCGAGATCACCAGCAATATCTGACCCTTTTTCACAAAGTCGCCTAGTCGTGCTTTGAGGTCGACCACCCGCCCTGCACCGAGCGATGTGACATGGATCGTGCGAGTAACATCAGGATTCACCGTACCGTTCGCAGTCACTTCCGTAGGCAGCTTGCGGGTGTCCGCTTTGAGCAGCTTGAACAGTTCCGGATGCTCGACTTCATAAACCCCGGGTTCAAGGTTGATTTGGGCCTTGGTAGTCGCAGGCAGAATATCGCGGGAGCACGCGACAGAACGTGAAAGGGCCGCCAGCGCTAGACACAAACTCCAGCCCGGAGTGCCTTGCACTAGGTATCGAAACGGTTGCTTCGTCATGGGATCACCTCGCGCCCCACGGCCATATTCAGTTGAGCGGCAGCCGTCATGTAAGAGCCAATCAAGTTCACATAGCTGACCTGCACCGTGCGGTATTCGCTTTCCGCATTCAAAAAATCCAGCAACGACGCTCCGCCCTGCCGATAGGAGAAGAAAATCGTGTCGCGCACTCGCGTTGCTTGCTGCAGATATTTCTGTTTGTAAGGCCGCAGCAGAATCACATTGCTCTCGAGTGTGGCGTAGCCGGAGTCGACGTCGCTGAGCACCTTCCCTTCGGCGGCATCGCGCAATTTTTCACTGCGCGTGATATCAACCTGCGTGCGCAGTTTTTCTCCCTGGTTGCGGTCAAAAATACGCAGGGGGATACCGACACTAACGCCGAGCGTGTTTATGCCAAACGGATTATTGTTGGATGAATTGTGCGTATACCAAGCGCTCACAGTCGGATCGGTTGAGCCGTTGGCAACCGCGAGTTTGTGATCGGTTTGGGCCTGGTCAATGGTCTGAACCGCCACTCTTAGATCAGGCCGCGTATCAAGAGCGATTTTCCTGAATTCATCCCGAGGCATGAGTCGGTCGTTGAAATCGAATGGCCCGGTCACGTCGAACTGTTCAATCGGAGTTCGATCGTTCAGCAGTGTGAGCAACTGAATTTTCGCTGTCCGAAGATTGACTTCCGCGGTCTGCACATCCGATTCATACTGCACCCGCTGCAGTTCCAACCGGTCAAGATCGACTTGCGCGATGTCGCCGGCGCCGAAGCGATCTCTGCTGATTTGGAGCACGTGGTCGTAATAGGCAAGATTGTCTTTTGCCAGTTGCAGCACCGCCTTGGCTTGCAGCGTTGACACAAATGCGCTGCGCAAGTTGAACAGCAGAGTTCTCTCGAGATCTGCATGGCTCGACTCGGCAATCAGAGTCCCCTTTTTCGCACTCTCGAGGCGTAATTCCCGCTTGTGCCGCCGTTCATGGAGATAGCTAACGCTGGGCGTCTCATACGTCCCAGCGAACGGTCGCCAGACAGCTGTCGCCGGAGCGATTTGAGTCCCATCCGCGGTTAGCGTGAGACTTGGATTGGGGCGAAGAAACGCCGTAATCTCCTGCGCCTTCGATTCGTCAATATTCAGCTTGTCCGCCAGCAGAGTAGGATTGTTCAGCTCAAAGCGGTCTTTCACCTGCTCCCAGCTCCATGTCGAGGTAGGGAGCGGCTGCGGCTGTTGTGCGCTCGCAGCAGCGGCAACGAAGCCGAGCAACGTAAGCAGCAGGCAACACCGTGAAAATGTTTTTCGCATCAACAACTCCGCACGGCAATGTTCCCTGGACAATGCTCCAGCCGCAAAGCATGCGCTCCATGACGTAGGTCTCTCGGTCTGGATGCGCGGCAGTGCTAGGCGGAAATAAAGGGATTGTCGCCGCAGACCCGTGACAGCAGATGGCGGCGACAAACGAACTAGGCGAGGCTGAAAATTGGAGGGGCGCGGCCGGCCCGCAGAATGGAGGGTGCCGCTAAGGGAGAAGACCAGGGGATGACCGACTCACGCCAACTATCGCAGCTCAGAGCAAAAGCGCTTGCCTTCACCAGAATCGCGGGCGAGTGGTGCAACCGGCTTACCTTGACCGAAAACTTGTCCTGCGATGCTTGCCGGACGCTACGTTTGGTCGCGCCCGGCTCTTCCATCTCCGCCCGCATGGCGTGAAGATCGTCAGTAGCGGAGATTATTGGGAACAGCAAAACCAGCAAACATCCCAAAGCCAGCAAACCCTGTAGTGAATTGAAGCGGTTCTGACGCTTCGCAACCGCACCTTGCCGCCATATCCCGTAGGCCGGCAGCGCCAGCAGTAACCAAGCGAGATTGAGCAATAATTCCATGCGACAGAGTCGCTACAGAGCCAACGCTACGAGCAAGATGTACCGCGGGGAACGGATTCTGAACGGTCGGACGAACTAGTTTTTCAGAATGTTAAATCCAAGTCAACGTGACCGGCGTAATTCTCCACCTGAACAGCCCGCAGCTTGCCGGCCGCAGCCGTGAAGTCCTACGGACCCACCGCCACCTGCAACGGCCCCGGTGTTTGCAGCCGAGCTCGATAAATGTGATTCTTCTCCGCAACTTCGCCCACTGCGTCCGCGTGCACCACATACGCTCCGGACGGCAAAGTATCACCGAACGGAATCTCGAAATCCATGGTTCCCTTTTTCAAGGGAAATCTCTGATACCCGATGGCCGTTGCCCGCCCATTCTCGCTCACTGCCAGCACGTAAAACGTGAAGTCAAAGTCTTCTGGCGTTTCGTTTGAGACCCGGACGCTCCCCTCAATCCGGCTACCCGATACGTGCGGCGGAATCTTCCATTCGAGCACTAACGCCCTGAACACGCTCAGTACAAACTCTCGCTCGACTGCCTGCTGCGGCTTTGCGTTGTCGGCAACCGACACCGTGAAGCGATATTCACCCGGCTTCTCCGGAGCTCCATACAGCGTGCCATCATCCTCCAGTTTCAGCCCCGGAGGCAATTCGCCTTTCTCAACCTTCCAATGCAAAGGAGGAATCCCCCCATGCGCGCGGAGTGTAAAGGTGTAAGTCCCACGCGTATAGCCCGAAGGTAGAGAACTGGTCTCAAGGATGAGCTGGCCGCCCTCCGGTGCGGAGGCCGCCGGCCGCTGCTGTCGCCCGCCTAACCGCCGCGATTCCCCGCGAGTTTGTGACAGCCCCAGCCCGCTCACCGCGAACCAAAAGCAGACGTGCACTGCCACCAAACGCAAAAGTAGTTTCACCTTCACCGCGATTCCTTTCGTGTCCCTTAGCGCTCTTTGTGATTGGCCCCCTCGCTGCCCGTATGCAAGAATCCATCCACCGCGCCAACAAACATTCCGGTCTGATCCACAAAAGTCATGTGCCCCGCCTTCGGCAAAATCACTATCTTCGATCCGGCAATCTTCGCGTGCATCGCCTCCGACAGGGGCGGCTCGCACTCATCATGATCTCCCACCAAAATGAGCGTCGGCACTGTGATGCTCGCCAGCCGGTCCGTGTACTCCACCGATTTCAAATTGCCATCCACCACGTACTCTCCGTGCGAGCCCCACATTTCCCGGTAAAGGTCCCAACTGATATTTCCTCCGGCGACAGGATCGTAGTTCGGATCAGGCCGGTTCTGATAGAGATAAGGAAAATAACCCTCGCCCCACGCCGCCACGAAATAATCGTTGGTATATCGATTCTTCTGATAGTCGAGACCGTGCCCGAACAGCCCCTCCGCCTCCATGCGATTAATGCGATCGCGCAACTGCGCCGGCATCTTCTCCTTCATTCGCATAAAAACTTGGTTCAGCTCTTTCGTGCTCGACCACGTGCTGGCCAGGATCAGGTGGGTCAGATTCTTCTGATACTTAAGGGCATAAGCCTGAGCCAGCGCTCCTCCGTAAGAATGCCCCAGCAGCGTAATCTTGCCGAGATGTAGCGCGATGCGTAGCGCCTCGACATCTTCCACCATGTTCTCCACGGTGTAGCCAGAAGGATCTTCCAGCTTTTGCGACCGTCCCGAGCCGCGCTCATCGACGAAGATCAGGCGACTGTGGCGCGCCAGGGGCAGCAGATAAGGAAGAAAATAGTCATGCGACGCTCCCGGTCCTCCATGCACAATCAGCAGCGGCTCGCCCCGTCCCAGCGCAACGTAGTAAATCATCACGCCATTGACGTCGACGAAGCCATCCTGCAACGGATAGCGGTTAGCAACCGCTGCGGCAGCATGATGGACCGAGTTTCCCGTCTGTCCCAGCGCCGGCATGGCGCCACAGTCAAGCAGAACGGCACTACAAAGGCATGCAATTGATAAACATTGGAGAGAGAATCCGGGTGTCTTCATGCCCGCCATCGTAACCTGCATGACGGTCAAGGGCAATGGACCCCGGAGAATCCTCAGAGGACAGAAAAGAAAAAACCTCTACGATCGCAGAATGTAAGACCTGAAGCCCGACGCCTGACTGCTGACGCAAGCCGAAGCCCGCACCTACAGCGTTAGAAGATTCCCGGCGGGTCAGCCACAGCAGTCGTCTGCTCTGCCATTCCACCGGAGATCTGCGTCAGAGCATCCGCCTCGAGAACGTAAGCCTTGCCACCCGCACCGCCCGATACCATGTAAAACACCAGGTTAGGGGACAAGGTGGTTACCGAGCTCGATACCCGACCATTCGATGCCACTGAGTACGTTCCCGGCAAACACCCCGGCACAGTTACTACTCCCGTACGATTCAGCAGTTCCGCCAGGTTAAGGCCACCCTTGCCGTCTGCTTCGAGAACACCAGTTCGGTCCACAAAATCCGTCGCATCGTATCCTCCCATGACCAATGCGAACTGTCCGTTGAAATCGCTTGTCGCGAACGAAGGATTCGACTGCCGATCTGCCGTGCCGTCCTCCACCTTCGTGGAATCATCCACCAGGAAGAAAGCCCGGGAGGGGCTCACCATATAGGCCACCTCCGTGATCGTTCCCGCAGCGGAGTTCAGTGTGAACGTGTATCGGCCGTCGCCGCTGAGGTCTGCGCTATAAGTTCCCGTTACACTGAGGTTGCTATTCACGGTGCCATCTCGCACTGAATCATACGAAGCTGCACTGATCTTACCGGCCCCATCAACGGTCATCGCCCCGACGGTGTTCACTCCGCCTGCCACTCCATTCGCCGCTACGCTCGCTGTAGTATCGCCGCGGCTGCCAAAGGCAAACCCTGCCCCAGCCGACAGTGAGTTGGTCGCGAACGGCGCCCCGGTCTGCATCTCCGCCCGGCCCAACCCGACAATACCGCTGTCAAGTTCGAACAGGTGCAGGGTGTTAGTGTCAATCACATAGTATTCGTAATTTTGTGTCCGCCCCGAACTGTCGATTAGCGTCGCCCCGCCCCGGCCTGTGCTGTCGGGAGCAGTAAGGCCCCCGGTAAGCGTAAGTTGGGATGCTAACTGTCCGCCAAGTAACCCATCCTCCTTGCCGGTCAAGGAACCATTTGATACCGTCATCGTTCCCACTGTCGCCATCGAACCCGCCAACGTCAACCCCGTCGTCGCAATATGAGTATGGAAAACGAATGTTCCGCTGGGCATGGCGCCCAGTGCCGACGCTGTTTGCTGCACTGCGGTTCCGGCAGCATTGGCAAAGATGTCGGCTTCAATCAAATAGAACGAGCCCGGACTCGTGCCGCTCAGGGCAATTCCCCAACTCAAGGTTTGCGCCCCATTCCCGAGCACCACCGTGATACTTCCAGTGCCGTTGCTGCTGATGCTGTATTTCCCGCTGAAGCTACTTCCATAGTAATCGTCCATTCCGGAACTGATATTGCCGTTGCCGTCTGCCGTAAATACTCCGGCCTCGGCGTAGGAATTGACCACCCCATTGCTTTGGCTGATCGTGCCCGACAAGTTGTAAGCCCACTGCGATCCTGCGGGCAGGCTTGCGTTTGTGAAGGTGCCAGTTCCGCCCGGGCACCCTACTCCGCTCGCCCTACTGCTACTGCTACATGCCGACAGGAAGGTCAACAGCACCAGAGCCAGGGCCATCAGTAGCGACTTCCCTGCCCTGCTGAACACCTCTCCCCCTGACAACGCGCGTTGGGAAAGAATACTTAAGGATGACACGACTGCCTCCGATCGGCTTGAGTGCTTGGCCTTTAGCCACTTTTAACACATGTCCGGAAGGAAAGTTCTGCGGCAGGATTCATTCGTCGCCATGAAACGGCGACCGTTCACCGGACGCGAGGGCAAGGTTGCACTTCACAGTACGCAATCGGGTGATTGCGTCCTGAGGAAGCTGAGAATCAGTGTGAAGCCTGCCTTACGCTTCCAGCACTTCTCGCACTTTGCGTGCCAGATTTTGCAGTGTGAACGGTTTTTGCAGAAAAGCCTTGCTATTTTCTCCGGTGTTCTGGTCCACGATGGCGTCTTCCGTATATCCGGACAGATAAAGTACCTTGATCGCTGGACGCGATTCCACCAGCCGTTGGGCCAGTTCGTGTCCGCCCATCGCCGGCATGATCACGTCGGTAATCAGCAAATCGATGGTGCCCTTGTGGGCCTCGGCGGCTGCGAGTCCGGCACTCCCGTTCTCCGCTTCGACAACATGGTAACCCTTCGTCTCCAGGGTTTCGCGGACCAATTGACGAACCGACTCTTCATCCTCCACCAGTAATACTGTCTCTGATCCTCCCGCCGCCGTGCGCCAGTCCGGCGGAGCACCGTGGGGCTCCATGGTCCCCTGCACCCGCGGCAGATAAATACTAAACGTGCTTCCCCGTCCCACTTCGCTCTGCACGAAAATGTAGCCACCGCTCTGTTTGATGATTCCGTAGACCGTCGAAAGCCCCAGTCCCGTGCCTTTGCCTTTCTCTTTTGTGGTGAAAAACGGCTCGAACATGCGTGACTGAGTCTCTTTGTCCATACCCAGGCCGGTGTCGCTCACCGAGATCATCACGTACTCGCCGGGCTGGATGAACGTTTGTTCTCCGCGATAAGAATCATCCAGAGTCACATTGCCGGTCTGAATCACAATTCGGCCCCCGTTGGGCATCGCATCTTTGGCATTGACCACCAGGTTCATGATCACCTGCTCCAATTGTCCCGCGTCCGCTCGCGTGCAGCCCACGCCGGAGGTCAGGCTCGTCGCCAGCTCCACGTTCTCCCCAATCAACGGACGAAGCAGGCGCTCCATGTCTCGCACGATTGCGTTCAGATCTACGATTCTCAGTTCGAGGAGTTGCTTGCGGCTGAAGGCCAGCAGTTGCCGCGTCAGGGTGGTCGCGCGATCCGACGCCTGCTGTACCGCCCGCACCTTGCCATGCAAGGGGTGTTCGGCGCTCAATTGCTCGAGCAATACCTCGGCATATCCACTAATCACCATCAAGAGATTGTTGAAATCGTGTGCGATGCCTCCCGCCAGCCTGCCTACCGCTTCCATCTTTTGCGCTTGCCGGAACTGGTCTTCCAAAGCTCTCCGTTCGGTCACGTCTTCAACAATGGCTTCCAGCACGTCAGAGGGTTCGTCCTCGCTGGTCACCGCACTGCCGCTTATCCGTACTGTGATGACGCTTCCATCTTTGCGCTTCCACCTCACCTCAACGCCGTCCATTCGTCCCGCGCGCCGGAATTGTTCGATCAGGTGCACCTGTTCCGCCGCATTCACGAACACGTCCTTCAATGGATCGAGCGCCAGCACTTCTTGCGCCGAGGTGTAACCCAGCATGGCGATCAGCGCAGGATTTACGTCGAGAAACTTACTCTCCAGACTGGAGCGGTAAATTCCATACACCGCGCTCTGCACCAAAGAGCGGTAGCGCGCTTCCGACCGGCGCAGCGCCTGCTCATTACGCTTGAGCTCGATAGCGCTGGCCATTTGCCGGGACACGAAGGTCAGGATTTCCCTGTCGCGCTCCCGGAAGCGGAAATTCTTCGAATAACTCTGCACCACCAGCGCCCCAAAAGTGTTGTCCCCCACCTTCAGCGGCACTCCCATCCAATCCAGCGATGGCGCCCCCAGCAGATCCACTTCGCCGCGCTCCACCATCTGGTTGAAATTCTCCGGATTCGCCAACAGCGCTTCGCCTGTGCGCAGGACATACTCTGTCAGGCCACGGCCGAGCTTCCTCGGTGCCGGAGCTGCGTCTTCTTCATCCACAAAGTATGGGAAACTCAGCAATTGCGTTTCCGGGTCAAGTATCGCGATATAGAAATTGCGGGCATACATCAGCTCATCCACAATTCCGTGGATGGCAGCGAAGAACTGCTGCAAGTCGTGAGCCGAACTGGTCTTCTCCGCGACGCGGTAAAGCGCCGAGCTCAAAGCCTCGACTTCCTTTTGCTCCGAAATGTCACGATAGATGGCATACGCGGCCCCGTTCTTACCTCCTGCCATCAGTGGCGCGCACGATACCGAAACATCCACCAGGCTTTTATCTTTGCGGCGGCGTTGCGTCTCCAGCGTGATGCCCTCGCCTTTTTCAATGCATTCCGCTATCCAGCGTGTTTCCGCCTCCCGCTCCGAAGGCACGACCAGCGAGTCCAGACGCTCCCCGAGCACCTCCCAGTCGGCATAACCAAACATTCGCCCGAAGGCGGCATTTACGCTCTGGACGCGGCGCTCGTCGTCCACAATGCTTAGCGCATCCGGCATGCTCTGGAACAATTGCTGGAGATAGTGCGCGCGGGTTTCGGGGCTTTCTGTCTGGTTCCAGGCAAGTCCGGATCCCGGTGGCAGGAGTGTGGGCGCAGTTCCGCGCTCCAATGCCTGTTTCAGGAATTTGGCGCGGAGAATTTCCCCCGATTGTCGAGACTGGGTGACACGATCACCCATTTCCGAGATCCCCCCAAGCATCTCCAGCCCAAAAATCATGTTAGACGGCAAGCCGACCCGTCGAAAGTTACCCAGGTAATTGGCCAATCGCCATTTTGAAACAGAAACGATCTCCTCGCGCCGTGCGCGAAGCGGGCAGGCGGTCCTTAGTTTTTGAGAGGCGCTAAGAGGCTACCGCAGAACTCACACACGCCAGCAGCAAACAGCGCCTTCAGCGCCGCGACGGCGTCCCGAATCAGCCTGGGCTTCAGCCCCGGTGGTCGTGTTTGTTCTGCGGACTGAACAGACTGGTGTCCCGGGCGCTACGACTTCATGGCCAGCATCTGACACACGCGCCGCACGGTCTCCTTCTGGCTGCCGTTCAAAGTCAGAAACTCAAAGCCATAATGCAGACCTTGGCGGAAACGAACGACGGCGCGCACTTTCAGAGGGTAGGGGCTCAACGGAAGCGGAATCTCGAGGGACACAATTTCGCCCGAAACAAGTTCACCGGTCAGCGTCGCTCCAATTCCATCTTCTCCCAACTCTGTGGACCGGCCCCAGCAACTCAGGAACTGGCCTGCCTGAAACATCTTCACCTGAATGCGCAAGTCGATGCCATAGCGTTGGAAACGCCGCTTATGCGCCGGTTTGCCAGGTGCGGCTTTTTCTACCTTTCTCGCTTTATCGCCCGAGGTACTTGCCATGCTCATATGCCGTGTTCAAGCGAGACTGGTCAGGTGCCTAGGTTCGCCAAGTCACGCTTCGCTAGTTTCCATGCAACAGATACCCAGGTTCCATTGGCAATTTTCCGCCAATCTTCATCACCACCACACTGCTATTGATCGAATACACATCCACGACGCCGACCGCCCCGGTTATGGAAGCCACCCTGTTGACCAGTTCTTCGTCGGAATGTACTACCAGGATCGCCGGATGGCTCGCGCGGCCATGGTTGGCGGACGCAATCAGCTCATTCACTTGGCTCTCCGGCATCCCATAAGCTTTCTCCAGAAACAATCTCATCTCCGGTGCCGAAGGCGCTCGCATGATAAAGGTCACAGGTTTGCCGTCGGGCCAATGGCTCGTCTGGGCTTTGCACAGTTTCACCAGATCGCTCACGGTCACGGCGGTAACCGTGTTCGCTTTGTTCGACACCAGGGCGAGATCGCGTGCCGCCACCAGCGAGGCGCTGCTCAACATCAGTACGAATACACTCAACGTGCTTAGGAACGTATTTTTATAAGACAATGCGCCTCCGGCACCGGCAGTCAATCGACCCCGTCTGATTGTCCTGCAACTTTCCCTGCCACTCAACGTCGACGAAGTGCATGTACCACTGGAGCTAATAGCCTTTCCCGAAGTTCCCCAACCCCCAACGACGAAAACCGCGTCGCAACCGAATCCGCATCCCTGGCATCTATCGCCATTAGGAATTCACTCCAGGCGCAGGCAATCCCGATTTGAATCCCTACGTCCGCTCTGGTCATCACAAACAGAGGAAGAAATCTCTTAGGAGGCCAATTCATGGCATACGAGCTACCCCCACTGCCCTACGGATACGACGCACTCGAACCTGTCATCGATAAGCAGACCATGACCTTGCACCACGATATGCATCATGGCGCTTACGTCAAGAATCTGAACGCCGCAATCGAAAAGCATCCCGAGCTCGGCAAAAGGGCTCCCGAAGATCTCCTTCGCGACCTCAACTCCATTCCTGAAGACATCCGTACCACCGTCCGCAACAATGGCGGCGGCCATGTCAACCACACCATGTTCTGGAAGATCATGAAGCCCAAGGGCGGAGGCGATCCCAGCGGACCGATCGCCGACACAATCAAGAAATCCTTTGGCAACTTCAAGGATTTCCAAACCAAATTCAACGACGCCGGCGTGAAACAATTCGGCTCCGGATGGGTCTGGCTCGCAGGCAAGCCCGGCGGCGAAGTCCAAATCATCACCACCCCCAACCAGGACAGCCCAATTTCCCAGGGCCTCTATCCCATCTTCGGCAACGATGTCTGGGAACACGCCTACTATCTCAAGTACCACAACCGGCGTCCCGAGTACCTCGCAGCGTGGTGGAACGTCGTCAACTGGGACGAAATCAACAAACGCTTCGAGGCCTTCAAGTCCGCCAAGTCAGCAGACCGCGAGCCCGCTTTGGCCTCTCGGTAATATCGACGTCTCATTAATCAAGAAGCCCCGGCTAAAAAATGCCGGGGCTTCTTTTCAGAGCTCAACTCTGCTTGCCTTCTCAGTTTTCCTTCATCCCGCCTTGAGACTTCTGTCTCCATTCACGACTTCGGCCTTCGCTTGCAGCCAGTGATTTAGGGCGTGTCCTTCTTCGCGTCCGTGCTCCTCGTAAATCTGATGAGCCCGTCTGCGAATTCGCTCTTGCTGTTCTGGATTCAGGTGTTCCGACTTGACCTGTCCACTCTCCTGATGAGCCGGATCCACACGCATATGCATACCCATCCTCCTTGAACGTATTGGTTGGGTTGGTTGTTCGCCACTTTATCCGCCACCGCTCGGCGGCAATTTACTATGCGGCCTTCGCCGCCCGTGAGTACTTGGAAGGTTGTCGCTCAAATGCGGTGAGGCACTCTTCTGAACAAAAGGAGTACTTCTTGCCTGCGTACTGGGTTTGAAGTTCAGTTTCCTGCTCATCCACTTCCATACCACAAACCGGATCAATCGTCATCATGGCACTCTCCTCATCCTTGCGGATTGTCTGTCCTTGGACAGCAGCAAGAACCATTCCGTTCTCACCTTCGTGAACGACTGATCTCAAGGAAGTTGCAGCTTAAGCGCGCCACAGCAAAATATTATGGACTGGAAAAATCTGCTCGAACCGTGCAGACGGTACATAGAAGCGCTGCCTTAAGAACGACAAGGAAGGCTTATCGATCGATGTGCACCAGCATTCTCGTTTTCGCCGGCCCTCTTGCCCTCAGGCACATGCGCACACGCCTAAAACCGTCGGATAAAGATGCTCCCGCAAGCCGCGCTTTACGCGCGACTTTTGCCCCCGCAATTAGGATACGAATCACCCTCTGAGAACTGGGAATGGGCACCGTCAGCGCTCAGACTCCGGCGGTCTCTTTTCTCCTGGCACATCAAAGTAAAGACAGTCGGTCGGTGGTTCCTGCCTTCGCAGCACCGGACATGCATTCGCTGTCTCAGGTTCCGAAGGACCGTCACAGAAGATTGAGCGGGTGTTCTCTACCAGTCCTGAAACAATTCGGAGCGATCCTCGGAAGTTCGATCTCCGTCGCTCAATCGGCAACCCAGCAGGACAAACTGACCGACAACGCGAGCTTGAGTTCAACTGTTCCATCTGGATCCACCGTACGAATGGCGGACAGAATCCTACTCGGCGCGAAACGTAAATCACAAATCACACAACATCGCCGCCTCCGCTTTCTGCATTTCCTGTGCACCCTCTGTGCAGAATACGCCTTCCAATGCTATGAGATTGTGCCGCGGCCACCGCGGCATAGCGAAAACCTCCACGACAACGGGCTAATTGCAGGGTCTCCGGAGGCGCTCTCGGTCCCCGGCGATCTGTCGAAAATCGGTGACCGTGATTTCCTCATTGCACCAATCTTATGGAATTGACCGCGCAAGGTTTCACTCGTACAGTCTCCATCACTCTCGCAACGAAAATGCAATCACAATTCCCAGAAAATATCAGCGACTACGAAATTGAAAAAACGTGTTCTCCAGGAATCCATTTTGAAATCGGAATCACGAACTAGAGATTGAGAATCGAAAATCAACAATCAAAAATTCCTAACCCTAGGCGGGCCGACGTGAGAGCAACCATGAAATGGAGAACGTATCGCACTCGCTTTCTGGTAAAGGCAAAACAGCTGAACTCCAACCTTAGTTTCATTGATCCTCTCGGCCGTCATCACAGCGGACGTAAAGGAGACTATTTGGTCGAATCGTCCGATGGCGCATTCAGTATCACTCCCCGGCGAATCTTCGAAGACGTCTACGTAGCTATGCCGATGGAACATCGTGGTGGCTTTGTGGATTTGCCGGAAGCCGAACCAATTCGCCGCGAGGCTCCCCCACCCTACCGGGAAAGGCGCGCACCACCGGAACTGGTCTCCAACTCATGTAACTGGAACCGTGCGACCGGCACCGCGGGTGGTTTTCTGGGTGACATATCGGCAGACGGCACCGACTTTGATTAAAGCCCTTGTGGAAAATGAGTTCCTCAACCCAGCATCTAGCCCGTCATTATTGGGGATACAATATGTTGTGTTTACCTCTTGACAGACCCTATAGGCTGGAGTAATGTTTCACTCCCAAGCAAGGAATTTCGCCTCGCGGGAACGAGGCGAAACGTCAGGAAAAAACGTGGACGGGGCCGGGCCAGAGGTGAACCCGGCCCTATCCCCAAAGCAGCGGTGCAAAAAAAAAGGGCCCCAGTACATGTCGACGTCCTGAAGCCTGAACGCCGGAATCCTGAAGCCCGAAATGGTGCGGTGGCCGCTCTCTCGACCCTCCCCGAGAGAACGACAACATATTGATAACTTAGGCATTTGCAAGCTGACTCAAGGGCTATGGAAAAATCCGCCTAGCCTGCGGCGGCTACTTTGCGGTTGCTTTGAGGAGCCCTCGATGGAAGGTCTGACTCAATTGGTTGTCGAGTCCATGTTGCGGCATGGTTTTGATAGGCCTTTGGACTATCGCCGCCTGCAATGGTCGCGTTGGTTCCCTTGTGAGTCTCCCCACAGTTTGCTCCTTGTCCCCAGCAAGCCCGGTCTCGTTGCCTTGGCTGAGGAAGTTCTGGGGTCGGGTGAAATCTCAGTCGGCGGCAAGCGCATGTTAGCCGTCTTGAGATTTTGCGAGGCTGAAGACATGGCCTTCGTTCTGGATCGCATGTTCGCACCCGCCCATCCGATGCGCTCCCGTCTGGTCGCGGGTCATTGTTTTGTTCGCTTTGTGGTGATTGAGGACGCCGTTCAGCGCGGCACAATCTGCAGCGCCCTGAACCAGTGGATGATTGCATCTGCCGACAAGACTTCCGGCGCCACCGGAGATTTCACCTCTTCACTGGAACTGGCACAGTCTTTCGCCGCACCCGCTCCGTCGGCTAGTGCCGTCCAACTAGATTCTGGCTTCGCCGCGAACATTCACTGTCCGTCCCCGCTGCCCTCCGGTTTCTGATCGGGGCGCAGGGGGGGTCTCAGAAGAGGTTCGTGTCAAAGCACGCCTTCAGGCGTGGCGAAAGAGCAATGACTTTCGCGGCTGTAGCCGCTGCTTTCAAGCTCCAAAGGGAGCTCAAGAAACAAGCCCAAAGGGGCGAAAACAAAAGATTCACTCGCTCTGCAGCGACCGAATCATCGCCACAGTCATTAGAATCTAATATTTAGGGAGAAGCCGATGTCTGAAGCCCGTGAAAAAGCCATTGTTGCAGAGTCTAAGGCGACCGCCCCAGCGGCCCCATTTGTCCCGGCCATGCCCAGGAAGAAAGCGCCAGGCCTATCGTTCCGCCGCTCCTTCACCAAGCCCGGCGTCTCCCCCTACGACGAAGTCGAGTGGGAGCGCCGCTTGGCCCAGATCACCGACGCCCAAGGCAATGTGATCTTCGAGCAGAAAGACGTCGAGGTCCCTAAAGACTGGTCCATGACAGCGACCAACATCGTCGCGAGTAAGTATCTGCACGGCCACGTTGGTACGCCCGAGCGCGAGACTGGCGTCCGCCAACTCGTCGCTCGCGTGGCCGAAACCATCCGCAATTGGGGATTGGCCCAGGGCTACTTCAAGACCGCCGAAGACGGCGCCACTTTCCATGACGAGCTTGTACACATCCTCGTCCGCCAGTACGCGGCCTTCAACTCGCCGGTGTGGTTCAACGTCGGATGCGACCGCATCGAGCCCAACTCCGACGCCCGCAACTGGCACTGGAACGCCGAAGCCGGACGCGTCGAGTTCGGAGTCACGGGCTACACTACGCCGCAGTGCTCCGCCTGCTTCATCAACTCGGTAAAAGACTCGCTCGATTCTATCCTCACGCTGGCTAAGACCGAAGGCATGCTCTTCAAGTGGGGATCAGGCACCGGAACCAATCTTTCTCCGCTGCGTTCGTCGACGGAAAGTCTCAGCGGCGGAGGCACCGCCAGCGGTCCACTCAGCTTCATGAAAGGATTCGACGCCTTCGCCGGTGTCATCAAGTCCGGAGGCAAGACTCGCCGCGCCGCCAAGATGGTCATCCTTAACGTTGACCATCCAGACATCATCGACTTCATCGAGTGCAAGATGAAGGAAGAAGCCAAGGCTCACACGCTCGTCGCCGCCGGATACGACGGCTCCTCGCCCGACTCCGAAGCCTATTCGTCCATCTTCTTCCAGAACGCCAACAACTCGGTCCGCGTCACCGACGACTTCATGTACGCCGTAGTCCGCGACACCGACTTCTCTACGAAGTCAGTCAACGACGGCCGCGTGATGCAAACCTACAAAGCCAAAGATCTGCTCAAGAGAATTTCCGAAGCCACGTGGCACTGCGGCGATCCCGGCATGCAATACGACACCACGGTAAACCGCTGGCATACATCGAAGAACAGCGCCCGCATCAATGCCAGCAACCCGTGCTCCGAGTACATGTTCCTCGATGACTCCGCCTGCAACCTGGCCAGCTTGAATCTGCTGAAGTTCGCGCCCAACGGAACCTTCGACGTCGAAGCCTACCGTCACGCCATCGACGTGCTAATCACCGCGCAGGAAATTTTAGTCGACAACGCCGGCTATCCCACAGAAATGATCATGCGAAACTCGCATGACTATCGCCCGCTGGGATTAGGCTACGCTAACTTAGGCGCATTACTGATGGCCGCCGGCCTTCCCTACGACTCCGACGCCGGACGCGACTACGCCGCCTGCGTGACGGCAATCATGTGCGGCGAAGCCTATCTGCAATCGTCGCGAATCGCCGAACAATGCGAGCCCCTGATCCCAGCCACCGAAGCGACGAGGAAAAATCTAGCCGAAACAAATCTAGGAGCCGGCATAGGCACCGCTCACGTAGGGACAGCCGCCGCGGTTGTCCAGCCCGAGCGAAGCGAGGCCGCGCTCCGCAAAGATCGCAGTGAAACCATGCCCGGTGCCGCCTGCCCCGGCTGGTACATAAACCGCGAACCGTTCCTGGACGTCATCCGCATGCACCGAGCATCAGTCAACAACATAAACAAATCCAACGTCCCCACCCCACTCTACGAAGCCAGCAAACAATGCTGGGACGAAGCCCTAGCCCACGGTGAAAAACACGGCTACCGCAACTCCCAAGTCACCGTGCTAGCCCCCACCGGCACAATAGGCTTCATGATGGACTGCGACACGACAGGTGTGGAACCTGACCTCGCACTTGTGAAGTACAAAAAGCTCGTCGGCGGAGGGATGATTAAGATTGTGAATCAGACTGTGCCCACGGCGCTGTTCAAGCTGGGGTATGACCACGATCAGGCGAATGCGATCGTCAGCTACATCGATGCGACCGGCACGATTGAGGGCGCGCCGCATATCAAGGATGAGCATCTCGCGGTGTTTGATTGCTCGTTCAAGCCGGCCAAGGGGACGCGGTCGATTGCGTACATGGGGCATCTGCGGATGATGGCGGCTGCTCAGCCGTTCATCTCCGGGGCTATATCAAAAACCGTCAATCTTCCGGAGAACGCTTCGGTCGAAGACATCATGGAGGCTTATCTTCAGGCCTGGAAGCTGGGGCTGAAGGCGGTCGCCATTTATCGCGATGGATGCAAGAAGTCGCAGCCGCTTTCGGCGGCGGGGACCAAGACTGCGAATTCATCGAAGGACGACCCGCGGACAGGAGTGTCCGCGCCACACGTAGAGGAAGAGAATCTCGACGCGCCTCCGCGTGCGGTGCGGCACCGGTTGCAGGAAGAGCGGGCATCGATCACGCACAAGTTCAAGATTGGAGACCACGAGGGCTACATCACGGTTGGGCTCTATCCTGACGGCAGCCCGGGCGAACTGTTCATCACCATGGCCAAGGAAGGTTCCACGGTCTCGGGGCTGATGGACAGCTTTGCGCTGGCCGTGTCCATTGCGCTACAGCATGGCGTGCCGCTGAAACTGTTCTGCGAGAAGTTCGCGCACACCCGCTTTGAGCCTAGCGGCTGGAGCGGTAATCCCGACATCGGCTACGCCAAGTCGATCATGGACTATATCTTCCGCTGGCTGCAAATGCGTTTCCTCACCGGCCAGCAGCAGATGCTGTTCGAGAATCTCAGGCCCAAGCTGTCAGCTGTCAGCTCTCAGCCGTCAGAGGCCGGCGACCTGAGTGGATCGGCGGACCTGAAGCCTGAAGCCCGAAGCCTGAAGCCGGGTTCGATCCACGCGGCCGATGCGCTGTCGAGCATCGTGGATCTGGGTGACGCGCCAACCTGCAGCTTCTGCGGCAGCATCATGACGCGGAATGGAAGCTGCTATCGGTGCATGAGTTGCGGGAGCACGAGCGGGTGCTCGTAGAGAGCGGAGGTAAGCAGGGCTGCGGAGTGAAGCGGCATATCCAGAGACGGGCGGCGAAGCGTTCGAGGCAGGAAAAATCGGGGGAAGAAGTCTGGCAATGTTGATAGCGCCCCTGTTCCACCATGGGGCGCGTACGTGGGTTCGCTTTGCGGGTGAGACTTCCGTTCGCTTCGCGAACCGTCGCACTGCCGCTAAGTCCCAATTCCAGAATATTTTAGCTGCAAACCGATTCTTTGTGCCCTGCCCACCAGGGTAAGAAACGCTCGCCAGCGTCTGCTTCCACGGCAAACGAAGACGAAATGGTCCGCCAAGTCCCAGAACCCTACAGTGCCGACGCCCCCGCCGCAGCGTTGGGGAAACTGCGGTCTCGAGAAAGTCCGAACCGGTTGCGGTAAAGGGCGTTGAGGTGAAAGACGCCGGAAATGAAAACCGCCGGAAGAAAAAACACCGAGGGTGCGCCATCCTAAAAAATACCTCTCGCGGGCTGAGATCTAAAGGGTACTAGCTAGCTAGGGGCCAAAAGCTGAATACCCCAATCCGAAACTTTTCCCCAGCTCGTAACTCTAATGAACTGGCTTAAGGAATCAGACTCAGGAAGAGCATAGGTTCCCAAGTCCGCGGGAGGATAGTCATGTCCAGCAGTTCTGTTCGTATTTTTGCCATGATGCTGATGTTGCTGGTCAGCACGCTTGCCTGCACGGCGCGAGCTGCGGGGAATGGACGGGCGATTCCGGGACCGGTGGTGGATGCGGTGAAAGCGTCGGCTCCTGGGCAGACGACCGCGGTGGTGGCGGGCGGATGTTTCTGGGGAATCCAGGCGGTGTTTCAGCATGTGAAGGGCGTGATCAAGGCGACTTCGGGTTACTCGGGCGGCTCGGCCAACGCGGCGGAATATGAGACGGTGAGCACGGGCGCGACCGGACACGCGGAGTCGGTGAAGCTTGTTTACGATCCGTCGCAGGTGACGTATGGCGAGTTGCTGCGCGTATTCTTCTCGGTGGCGCACGATCCGACGGAGTTGAATCGGCAAGGTCCGGATTCGGGTACACAGTATCGGTCGGTGATTTTTTATGGTGATGACGAGCAGAAAAAAATTGCCGAGGCTTACATTGCACAGCTTGATCAGGCTGGCGCGTTCAAACGGAAGATTGTGACCCAAGTAGTGGCGTTGAAGGCGTTCTATCCGGCGGAGGCTTATCACCAGGATTATGCGACGCGGCATCCGAATCAGCCGTATATTGCGTTTAATGATGCGCCCAAGGTGGAGAATTTGAAGAAGAGTTTTCCGGAGCTGTGGGTGGGGAAGCCCGATCTTTCGGCAGCAAAGTAGGAGTTCGCCATGTTTGATTCTGATCTGGAGCGGGAGGCGGCGGTGAACTTGCGACGGCGGGCATTTTTGGGAGCGTCGGCTGCGGCGGTGGCGGGCGCGGCAGCGTGGTCTCTGTGGAAGTCGCCGCCGATCGCGGCAGCGCCAGCCGGCGCGCATGCGGGTTCTAAAGAATCGGAAGTGACGATTGTCCAGTTTTCCGATGCAGGGAAACTTCTGCAAAAAGTGCGCGTGCCTAAGGTCGTCAAGAGCGATGACGAGTGGCGGAAGCAGTTAGGATCAAATGCGTTCGACATTACACGGCGCGCAGACACGGAACGAGCGTTCACGGGACAGTACTGGAATGTGCACGATAAAGGTTTGTACCGGTGCGTGTGCTGTGACAATGCTCTGTTCATGTCGGACACGAAGTTCGAGTCGGGAACGGGATGGCCCAGCTTCTGGGCTCCGATTGCGCAAGAGAATGTTCGCGCGATTCGAGACTCGACCTTCGGCATGGTGCGGACAGCGGTGGCCTGCACCGAGTGCGACGCGCATCTGGGGCATGTATTCGACGACGGTCCGCAACCGACCGGGCTGCGCTATTGCATGAATTCGGCATCGCTGAAGTTGGTGAAGCAAATTTAGAATCGCGGCCTCGCCCGACATGGCGATGTGCCGGAGCTATTCAAGCAGCGTTGCATCTAACGGCTATTGCGGCAACGTGATGGCCCTACATTGGCCCAACCTAGGGGCTCTCCAAGTACCCTCTTCGTGCGTTTATTTCTTAAACGCGATTCGATCAACCATCATCTAATTTCCCGCCACCGATAGGCGAAAATGCCGGGGCTCGCATCCAAGACGCATGTCCAGACGCAGGGGGCAGGGGCATGAATCCATGAATCGATGCCCCAAACCCATCGCGGCGCTGACTGCGCACGTGCTCCTGGTGACTACGTGCGCCACGGTGAATGCGGTGTTCTCGGGCCACGAACACGTATATGAGAGCTCAAGCCGGAAGACGGCATTCACTACTTTATTCTAGGGCAATTCGGCAAAGCTAATGACGCATGATTTCCGTTCGAAGCAAGACATGGAAGTGGGAGTGGATACGGAACGGGCATTTATGATCGTGGAAATCGCCGGCGATAACTTCCACTTTCAGACCATCTCGCGTACCGGGCAGACAATGGATTCGGGGACGGTAGCGCGGCAGTGAGGGTCGGTTGACGCTGATTCTTATGGATTCATTCTTCGAACCGACGGACATCCGGAGACCACAATGGACGAAAACAAACCAGCAGCAAAAGATGACAGCTTATTGAACACGATTGCTCGAACCGTGGGGACGACTGCGGGCATCATCGTCTCGAAGGCGGCACAGTTTACGGAGGCAGCGGCACAAGCGTCTCGTGTGAGCAAGCGAGCGAAAGCACCAGCGCGGAAGGCTAAGACTCCGAAGAAAACAGTGGTGGCGCGGAAGAAAAAGGCTGTTGCTCGGAAGACGCCCGTTAAAGTGAAGAGGGCTGCCAAGCGGGCGACTGATGGGCGAGCTAAGGTCGGCGGTAACTGAAGCGCCTTGAGCTACGCGCATCTTACCGAGAGTGAGTTTCCGCCGGCGGAACTAGGGCTCCGATTTGAGTGTGGCTCCAGTCACAAAGAACCTATTGTCAGGTGTTGTGGCCGGGTTTGTTGCCACATCATGAACGACGTCGTGGCGACGCTCCGGGCCTTTGCGATTCTCAAGCACGCGCACACGGCGCGCGGGAATATTGCTGGGGTCGAGGCGAGAGAGGCGTCCGTCACACACCCGGAGGTGGAAGCGGAACCAGTCGGTGCGGAACAAGCGGCCGGAAGCATAGAAGGTCATCGCCGCCGCAACCTGCCCGTCAAAATCTGCGTCCGTACAGGCGAGTAGGCGTTTGCTGATGTTGTTGGTCCAAGTCATGCCGCCGACAAGAGGGTCGTTCAAGAACCAGCGCTCCGATGGGACTGCATGCGTGAGCTTACGCAGTTGAATCATTTGCAGCAGAACTGAAGTTCTCCCCAGATTGGTAACCACGATCCGTGCCTCGCTGGGGGAGATGCGCTCCAGTTTGATGTGCAATTCAGGCGACCATTCGCGCTCAAACTCCTCGCGGGCCAGCGCCAGTCCTTTGTCGGTGGCCTCCACGTAGCGGAGCGTCGCGCGGGCCAGGATCACGCTGAAAAAGCAGGTTACAACGGTGGCCAACACCGGAATGTAGCTGATCAGTGTGGAAAGCGGGATGCGGAGCGAGCGGATCGAATCGATATGCATGGGACCGTTGAGCCCTCCCGGCGCGCCAAGCGACGGTACCCAGTGACGGGTATGGTGGGGGGTCCATGATCCCGCACGCCGGTACTGGTATCGAACTCAGTCTAACAACGCAGTCTAACCAGGCGGGTGGCTGCGCTCCAGATACGCATGGTGCAGAGGCTGGAACTGCGTCCCAGGGAGACTTTGGTAACCTCGGGACGAACTTGCAATTTCCGCCAAACCGAGAGTGATCTTACAAATGTTCCGGGTGAAAAAGAGACGACCCTTAGGGCTTAAAGCCCGCGTTCTTTGATGATGGCACGGCTGGAAGCCCTTGTCCTTTCCAAAACCACTTTGTCGACCAGTGCAGGGGCGGAACTATTCGAGCACGCTGTCGTCGAGCTTCTTGCGGCCCCAGTCGGCGGCGGCTTGAACAAAGGCAAGTACCACGGGATGCGGCTTCTTCTCCGTGGATGATAGCTGCGGCTGAAAAAGCGTAGCCAAGAAGAAGCGGTGCGTGGGCGACTCGATAGCGCGAATTTCGCCTCCGGCGCCGCGGGCCACGATGGGAAAGCCGGCCTCCATGGCGCACCACTCGTATTCGGGATTCACTTCGAAGTTGCAGAAGAATTCTTCCTTGGTTGTGTCTTTATCCTTACCGTAAAACGATTGCAAATATGAACCGGGGCGCAGGCGGATCTCGGGGATTGCTCCGGAAAGTTTGGGGGCATCTTTTTTGCGATTAGGCACGGCACAGGCGACGGGATAGATAACGATGTTTTTCGATCCGGAATTGTTCTCGGCGGTGTCAGCGTCGGCGATGCCGACGACGTTGCGGGCGAACTCGATGAGGGCATATTGGAATCCACCGCAGGTCGCGAGCAGCGGCCAGTCGCGGCGGCGGGCGAACTCGATGCCCTTGAGCATGCCGTCAAAGCTCTTGTACGGGCTGCCGGGCGCGGCCCACAAGGCGTCGAAACTTTCGAGAATCTTCTCAGCGTTGTGGGAGGTGAGCGAGGGTGTGGGCAGCCACTCGGATTCAACTTTGAGTTGCAGCTTGCGGGCAGCGTGCTGGATGGAGTCGGTGGTGGCGGGGTGCGAACGAAATTCGGGATTGAAGTCTCCCAAAATTCCAATGCGAACGGCGTCGGCCACGCGGGTATTGTACTAGAGGGGATTGCGTTGAACGGGAGAATTGCCGGAGGGTAGTTGAGGAGAATGGTGCGCGCTAGTTCGATAGCTAGGCCGGGAAGTGCCGATTTCCAACCTCCGATTTCCCACTTCCAATTGCAAATGGCAGTTACAGCAAGTGCAGCAAGTTGAACAGAGTGTATAGACAGGCTAAAGCCAGGGCAGGACCTCCCCAGATCATCAGGATTGACTTCCATCGCAGCCTGCCGGCGACGGCCTGTTGGCTACGCCAGGAAATCATGAAGGCGGGGTTGTTAGTGCCCTTCATCAGAACGATCGGCGGACGCTGATCGAATGTGTCCGGCTTGGCCGCGACCGAATTCTGTGCAACGCCTTGGGTGAAGGTTGGAGTAAGAGGCTTAGCCGGGCCAAGTGCTCCGGCATTTGGCTTCCCATCGCCATCGACTGGAGGATTCAGCGCGGCCGCGGAAGTGTTTCTGCTGGCGAAGTCTGGATCCGAGTTCACTCGTACGGTTGGTTCTCCCAAACCAGCGGCGGCCCAGGCGGCTGGATTGGAGATGCCAGCTTTGACCAACGCAGCGGCAATCTTCTGCTGCTGCGTCATGTCCGTGGATTTCGCGGGACCGGTCCTTGGCGACAGCCGGATGACCTGAGAAGTACGAGCGTCCGCATCAGTTGTGTGCGGCGCAGGCAGCAACATTGTGTCAAGGTTCTCTTCTCTTTCGTTTCCGAAAGAGAGCGATGAGGACGCAAACGATATCGAAGCGCCAGCCAGTGATAGCAAGGCGCTTCGAGGAGTCGAGAGCAGGGATTCCTCCTCGCTTGTGGGTTGCGGCAGGACTTCGATCCCGGGATTGTCGGCCAACGAGCCCAAAATGAAGAGCGAGTTCTTGGGCTTGATGCAGTACTCCTCGACCTTGATCTTGTTGTTGGTGTCGACGCCATGACGCGCGAGGAATGCGCGGACGTTGCCGGGAGCTGGATCTTTAGTGGTGAAAAGCGCGTCGCTGAATTCCTCGAGAAAATCGCAGTGGATGTCGAGGTCAGCACCGCGAGGATCGACCAGCACGCGTCCGGTATTGTCGTCAAGGAAGAATGGCAGATGCTTGCACTCAGCCGCGACTTTGACCCACTCGTTGCTTTTGCCCTGGCGTTTCCACTCCCAAACCAGAGTGCGGTAATAGTAACAAGGACGGGCGCTGATGGGCGCAACCATGGTGTACGGCCCGATCGCGAGGCCGCTCAGTTCGACCATTCCCATGGAGGCGCTGCGAATCTTGGAGAAGGGCGTGTCGAGGATAAGGTGGCGACGCTGCAGCAAGCGGAAGCCTTGAACGAAAGAAAGGATGCCGGCGCCAAGTCCAATGACGCACCAGAACTCGACGGCAGCGGGCAACGATCGAAGAAGTGTGGCGCAGAGAGCCAATGAAAGAGTCCGTGGGGCTGGTGTTTTGACAGACTGCGTGCCCTAATCAGCGTAGCGAAGAGAGAAATGCGGGCGCAGAGAAAAGAATGGATTGGGCTTACGTTAGTAATGGAGAGGGGCAGTGACGGAGACTGCGTTCGCTACCGAACAAGCGCACACGGAGGGCAAGCAGCGACGTGCAAACCTGGCTCATGAGTATTCGCACGGAAGGAAATTGATTATCGAAGCAGCGATTCTACTACCCCGTAAGCCCCGTCCAGTGCGGCATCCAGCGCGCCGGCATCTCTGCCGCCGGCCTCAGCCAAGTCCGGACGCCCGCCGCCTTTGCCGCCGACCTTCTCCGCCACCGGAACAATAACTTTGCCTGCCGGCACGCGGCCAGTCAGGTCCTTGGTCACACCAACGATCAGCGATACGTTTCCGTTCGACGCCGAGCCTAGCACCACCACCCCAGAACCAATCTTGTCGCGGAGCTGATCAACCAGCGTGCGCATCTGCGGGCGTTCCAGATTGTCCACGCGATGAGCGAGCACTTTTACGCCTTTCACTTCTTTCACTCTGTCGCCGATGTCGGCCGTGCTCGACGATGCCGACTTCATCCGCGCCTGGTCGAGTTCGCGGGTCAGGCGCTTGATCTCAGCGTCTTTCTTTTCCAGTTCAAGCTTCAGCGCTTCCGCGGGAGAGGCAGAGTCAGAGTGCGTGGTGATGCTGGCGACCACGCTCGCACTTGTGCTTCAAGTCGAATCGCCGTGGTGGAACCGACGATGTCGCAATGGCTGCCATGCCCGCGAAGAAGGGAAATAGGTTCCCGCGCGGCTCCTGTTGGAACTGCGGGGAGAAAGGGCACTTCAAGCCCTCATGCCCGAAGCCACTGCGGACGAAGCCTGTCCAAAACGATGGTAAAAGTGTCCCGGGCAAGACTCATACCAACTCACCTGCTGGGTCTGCAAACGCCGCTATAGCTGCTATAGACGACGAAGGTGATGGCGCGTGGGCCGTTCTGGAGCTGTCCGACATCGAGGACGATCTCCCGGGCCTGTTATCGGAGTCAGACGTCGAATCCGATGAGGAGGGTAACTCACTTACTTCCTCCTACTTCCCCGCCATGGACGACACCTTTGCTAGCTTCGCGCAGGCCTGCTCCGTTGATCCCGAGGGCTGTGATGTTGAAGGACTTGCTGCTGGAGTCATGCCCAAGGCCTCTGGACTTTCCCGCATCGCCCTGCTCGACTCGGGTACTACCTGCCATATCTCGCCTTATCGCTCGGAGTTTCTCAACTATCGAGAACTGCCGGCGCGCGTGTTCCAAGCAGCAAACAAGCAGTCTTTTTCTGCTGTTGGTTCTGGTGACCTCGTTTTAGAAGTCCCGAATGGTGCCAAGACATCGAAACTCACCTTGAATGACGTCCTGTATTCGCCGGCGATCAGCTATATCCTCATCTCCATAGGCAAACTCGACACCCTTGGGCATCGAGTGGAGTTCAGGGATGGCCGCTGTACCATTTTTTTCTTGCCTGCCAACTCGGTTGTGGGCACGATCCCGAAGTCAGCGCGCGGCCTTTACCATATCCAGAAGAGTCCACACGTACCTGCTGATGACGCTGAGCATGCCGCGATGGCACAACTCACTGTCATGGAGTTGCATCATAGGATGGGTCACATCGCACCCGGTGCTGCGAAGAAACTTGTGACTGAGGGCCTGGTTAGTGGGGTTGAGCTGCGGCCTGATGGTGAAGAACTCACCTTTTGCGCATCCTGTATCTTCGCAAAGGCATCCCGTAAGCCTGTGCCGAAGGGACGCGATCCTGCGCATCGCGCGACGGCCTTTGGTGAGGAAGTTCACAGCGACATTTGGGGCCCGGCCCGTATACAAACGCTAGGCCATCGCCATTACTATGTGACGTTCACCGATGATTTCAGTCGCCTGACGCACCTCCACCTCTTGCGCCGGAAGGCTGAAACCTTTGCCGCCTACAGAGAATTTGAGGCGTGGTGTCACACGCAGATGCGTGTGCCCATCTGGACTTTGTGATCTGACCGTGGTGGTGAATATCTGAGCGAGGAGTTCAAGGCGCATCTGAAGGCTGCCGGTACTGAACATCGACTCACCGTCCATGATACGCCCGCGCAGAATGGTGTTGCTGAATGCCTGAACCGGACGCTGCTGGAGCACGTCCGTGCCATGTTACACGCCAGTGGCCTCCCTGCAACGCTGTGGGGTGAGGCTATTCGTCATGCTGTTTGGCTGAAGAATCGTACCTCCACGAAGGCTCTCGAGGGCAAGACGCCGCTCGAAGCCGCTGCCTCGCGCCGTCCTGACCTCTCCCAGCTTCAGGAGTGGGGCTGCCGCGTTTGGGTGCATGTCTCTGATGCCTCGAAGCTGGCGCCGCATGCACGCGAAGGGCGATGGGTTGGTTTCGATGATGCGTCGAAGGGAAGCCGAGTATACTGGCCCCCTGCCCAGTCTGTTACTGTGGAACGTAACGTCTATTTCTCGCCATCTGCATCGCGTTTTGAGGGGGAGCAGGAAGATCTTGACGTATGTACCTGCAGAATCTTCGATAGGCAAATCGCATGCCAATGTCGTGTTACCCCCTGCTGAACCAGCTGAACATCCTATCCCATCTCCTGTCGACATCGTCTCTGATCGTCCAAAGCGAGTCCGCAACCCGTCGCGGGCTGTGCGTGATATCTTGTCTGGCGCTGCTGCTGACGACAATCTTCCTCGTGGTGTCCAGTTGCCGACGACCGCCATGCTTGAGGGGGAGTCTAGTGACCATGAGCATGCCGAAGTGGAGAAAGGACTCACCCTGGGTGATGAAGACAGTACGGCTGCTCTTGCTGAATACGCCCTGGCAGCTGTGGTCAGTGACGCCGAAGCCCTCGAGCCACGAACGCTAAAGGAAGTCCGCGCGCGACCGGACTGGCCGCTGTGGGAGAAAGCCATTGAGGAGGAGCTTGAGACGCTCCGTGTGGCTGGGACATGGGTGCTGGAGGATGCCCCACCAGGTGCGAACATTGTCGGTTCGAAGTGGGTCTTCAAGGCGAAGAAGGACGCCTCGGGCAGTGTCGTCCGCTACAAAGCGCGTCTGGTCGCGCAAGGGTACAGCCAAGTACCTGGTGTCGACTATTTCGACACGTATGCCCCCGTAGCGAAGCTGTCGTCCATTCGGACTGTCCTTGCGATCGCTAACCGACATCAGATGGAGCTGCATCAGGTGGATATCAAGGGCACATACCTTAACGGCGATCTGACCGATGCCGAGGTGATATATATGAAGCCGCCGCCGGGCTATGCCCCGAAGGACCTTGGAGCACGAGTCTTGCGCCTCCGCCGGACGTTGTATGGGCTGAAACAATCAGGACGACGTTGGTATCAAAAGCTTTGCGAAATCATGATGAAGGGCATGGGGTATGCACGTTGCAACGTGGACATGTCAGTATTTTATTGGCAGCGCGGCAAAGATTTAGTCATCATGCTTGTCAATGTTGATGACTGTTCTATCGCGGCAACCTCCATTAGGCTAATCTCGGATCTTAAACGTGGAATCGCCAAACACGTCGAAATAACTGACTTAGGTGAGCTGCACTGGCTGCTCGGCATTGAGATCCGTATCTATCCCCATGGATGTAAACATCCGTTTGACATCCGCCCAATCTCCATCGACCACGAATGAATACGCAGCTATGCGAGGCGTGCCTTACCATGAGGCAATCGGTTCGGCAATGTATGCCGCTATCGCCACACGCCCTGACATAGCATTTGCTATACAAACCGTGTCCCGTTTTTCGACGAACCCCGGAATAGTACATTGGG
>Ga0137418_10000648_pt1 | contig 31306 bp, 32 predicted proteins | sample CZODoug3_1_2_16f_FD_122242 | JGI IMG/M metagenome (GOLD analysis project Ga0137418, IMG submission 122242) | Vadose zone soil fungal communities from Angelo Coast Range Reserve, California, USA - CZODoug3_1_2_16fungal (Hybrid Assembly) | ecosystem: Environmental > Terrestrial > Soil > Vadose... | reverse complement strand
TCCTCCAGCTTGGGGATAATGATCGCCAGAAAATGCCCGTGCTTGTTTTGCGAAAAGACTCCACCCAATTCTTTCAATCGTTTCTGCTTATCCTTCCGCTCGACAATGGACCCCTCATTCACACCGACGCGGATGGGAATTTTCCGGGCCTTGCAAGCCTGAATCACATCCCGCACCTGCGACCGATCCGAAATATTGCCCGGATTGAGCCGAATTTTGTGCACCCCGGCCTCCACCGCCTCCAGCGCCCGCTGAAAATGAAAATGCACATCCGCCACAATCGGCACCGGCGCCCGCGGCAAAATCTCCTTCAGCGCGGCCGTATCCTTCTTCTCGGGCACCGCCACTCGCACCAGATCCGCCCCCGCCGCCGCCATCTTCAGAATCTCCGCCACGCATTTGTCGATCTCATACGTAAACCCGGCCGTCATCGTCTGTACGGAGACGGGTGCATCGCCGCCGATGGAGACGAAGCCGTGAGCCTCATCGCCGAAGGTAATTTTTCGTGTAGGACGTCGCTGGATCATGTCGCTCTATTGTAGTGCCAATCTGCCCTTTTTGCCGCAGTTTCACGACTTTCACCGGGGTGTAGTTGAATCGTTGGCCTTTGGTTCTAGGCAGGCGCGCGCCCAGGCGGCTTTCTCGGCGTCATCCGTATAAAACTCCACATATGCGTCGTGGCTAACGAAGACCGTCCCGTATTTTTCCCACGGCAGCAGATAGAAATCCCATCCAAAAATCAACGCCAGTTCAATAAATGTAATCAGGTCCGCCCCTTCATGGCCAAGAAACTCCATCGCCGGCGCATCATGCAGTTGCCGGCGCTCGCCATAGCTCTCGCGCATATTCGACAAGGTCGGCGCTTCGTCGTGCACGGCCAATCCTCGCCTGCTCCTGGCGCATCAAGACAACTGAAATCGTTCCTTGACCTCCATGCTTGCCGAGGCATAACGTACTAATGATGCGATTTGCGAAACCATTCCTGATGGCCGCGCTCGTGTTTGTCCTTGGAGCGTACGTCGTTGATTGTTCGCCTATGTCTCCGGAAGAGGCGATGCAATGTTGTGATTCCATGCCGTGCTCGTCTCACAGCCACGACCAAGCACAGGATTGTTGCAAGGCGATGTCATCCGCACACGCGCCTTTCGTGCAATCATCCTTAGGCCATACTGCGTTTGTGCCCGCAGTATTCGCGATTCTCCCCACATCGGAATTCTCCATTTCGCATTCCTCTTTCAATATGATTCACCAGCCCTCGCACGGTCCACCAATCCTCGCATCCCCGCCTGCATTGCCTCTCCGCATTTAATCTCGCCTCCAGTTCGTATCGCCCGAGTATGGGTGTCTTCAAAATCATTTTTCCTGGAGGAAAGATCGTGCGGATTAGGGCTTTGTCTTTGTTTATTTTTCTGACCTGCGCTTGCGCCTTAAATGCACAAGGCCCCGCTCCTGAGAGTGCGCCACCGATATTTCCCGGCGGTGGACTCGTTTCCTACAATTCCACCTTCATTACACGCGGACCTGACAAGACGGGCGCTATTCCCTCAACAGCCCGGCCCACCTTCTCGCACGAGGGGACCTTCAATTTCACATGGGGATTCCGCCCGAATTTTGATGTGACCGTCATAGTGCCGGTAATCACGAACCATTTTGAAAATGGGAACGCACCAACCGTTGGAGGAACGGGGCTCGGTGACGCTTTTGTGCTTGTGAAATATCGGTTTTATCGCCGGGACTCAGAACGTGGCACGACGCAAGCATCAATCACGTTCGGTCCCAAACTACCGACAGGCCGGACAGACTTACTCGACACACTAGGGAATCGGTTGCCGGCAACTCTCCAACCCGGCTCCGGTTCCACCGATGCTTTTCTCGCGTTGAACTGGACGTATACCGGGCTGTTCCACTTGCGTCGTCTCGTAGCCGATGAGGACTTTCACACGCTCATCCGCACGGGGGGAACACAATCAACGCGTCTCGGCAGCGATATTGAATCTCGATTTTGGCTGTCATATCGGCCATACGAATCAAAGAACGTGGCTCGTGAATGGTTCATCGGCCCTGAACTCGCATGGCTGCATTCTCAGGATGACCGGATCGCAAATGTAAATCAGAACGGTAGCGGCGGCGACGTATTGCTGGCCGGGGTCACAACCTTCATCGGTGTCCGCCCCGGAATGCATGTTTGGCTTGGTATGGACTGGGACGTCGCGCATTCAAACGGCGCGATGTTCATGCCCGTGCGTCGTCACATCAGCTTTGGAATCACACAACAGTTTAGGCTGCACTTCTGAACGAAAGAAGGGAACGAACGATGAATAAGAAAGCTGCGCTATTTGTCTTGCTCGGCTCGATTCTTGCTCCAGTCACGCAGGCACAAATCAAACACATCGAAATGCGCGTTGAAGGTATGACTTGAAATTTTTGAGCATATGGGGTGAAACAACACCTCGGGCGCCAGTCTGGTGTCCAAAACGTGGAAGTAAGCTTGATTGATGGAAAGGTTCAAATTGTCCCGAAAGAGGATGCGCGGATCGATCCCCCGCAGCTCCTCAAGGCTGTTTATGACAGCGGTGTGAGTGTTGCGGAGATGGACGTTACGGTGAGGGGCAAGATAGTGAAGGACGCTTCTGGCAGCCTTGCACTCCAGGCGGAACCCAATCAGTCCTTCACGATCGCGCCTAATGAACTCTCGAAAGAGCTTGAATCATTGGCGAATTCCCAGACGGTGGTTACGCTGCTCGGTCAACTTTACAAGAAGCCACCCGGAAAAAAGAAACCTGAAACGTCAGCCCCGCTGAAACTGTTAATTCTCGAAATCCAAAGGAAGGAATAGATGAGAACTTTCCTGCTATGTGGCCTCGCTGTAGCTGGAATGGCTGGATGCCGTCATTCGGCAGTTCCCTCAACAGCGGCAGAACCTGTAATTGCATTGGGCGACGTGGGCTCTCGCTTGCCTGACTTTTCTGTAACGGATTTGCAAGGACACGAGATTTCCTCGAATGGCCTTCACGGCAAAGTTGTATTGATTGATTTTTGGGCGACGTGGTGCCAGCCGTGCCGGAAAGAAATGCCGGGCTATCAAAAACTCGTGGACAAGTATGGTCCTCGCGGGTTCATAGTGATCGGATTAAAATTCGACACGATGGCGGATACGGAGGACCCGGTCGTGTTCGCAAAGAAAATCGGAGTCCATTATTCGTTGGCGGTCGCACCCGATGAATTGAGGCGGAAATTTGGTGATATCGAGGGTTTGCCTACAACAATGCTCTATGACCGCAATGGAATCCTCCGCAAGAAGATCATCGGGTTTGAGTATACGGATGTCATCGAAACCGCGTTAGAACCGCTTCTATGACAGATAGGACGGATACAGCGGTCATGGATCGCACGGCTCTGGTGCGCCAAAGGCGCAAGATCGAACTGTTGCGGCTCTCATTATGGTTCCTATTATCGCCAAAGAGGGTATTGACGCGCTGCGTGGGTGGGCGGTATTCCGTACAATGGCCCACGAGGGCAGAAGAGTCCTTTCTGTACGCAACAACAAGACAAAGCACATATGTTCTTTGTTTTCCAAGAATTCCAATCCCCGACCCGTTCGAACCGTTATCAATTTGATAAAATACTTGACAAATTATAGAAACCATGCTACGATGCGTCGTGAAGTTCGCATTCCAGACCGTTTCTAGCTCGCCCTTCCTCTCTTACGCTTCGTTCCCGGAATCACACCTTAACTCGTTTGTTTCTTATTACATACTTGTAAGCTGATTGTTTTCATCGATATGCACACTCTTTTCCGCAACGGCGCGCCTGCAACTGCTTTGGAATCAAGATCTTCCGCACTCTTTCTATCGCCACGGGGGTGGTACCCCCCTTCAGCACACAAAAAAGGACAAATCATGAATTCGCAAACCTCCAGCCTCAACGCCATCGCGCTTCCCGGCAATGCCGACACAAAGTGCACCCATTTCACTGCCCGCGGCCGGCGCTGCCGCCTGCGTGCCCTGCGCTCCGGCCTCTGCTTTCGTCATGCCGCACTGCAAATCCATCCGGCGCAACCCGTCGACGTCGACCTCTCCGCCGATTTCTTGATCCAGCTCGACGATCTCCAGTCCGCAGACCAGATCAACCAATTCCTCGCCAAGCTCCTCATCCTGGTCGTCCAAAACCGCATCTCCCCGCGCCGTGCCGCCGTCCTGACCTACATCACCAACCAGCTCCTTCACTCTCTCGTAGCTATCAAGCGCGAAGTCGATAGCCAACCCATCCAATGGGATTGGGATTTGCCAGCCCCTAAGCGTGACCAGCCCGACGAAACGGCCCCACAACCCGAGCCCACCCCATGCAAGCCGCTGTAGGTTGTAGTGGCCGGGCTTTAGGCCGGTCAACCCAGCGAGGACGCCGGGCTGCGCGTTGCGGTGGGCCGGGCTTTAGCCTGGCTAGCCCACCGGGGACCCGACGGGCATGCGTTCTGCACAGCCGCGCCCAGTACCACGACTCCCGTGCCATTGCGCCCTGCTCAGGGGGGTGTAATATGGGCACAGAGGCGGAACACAACCGCCTTCCCCGGTGTCTAAAGGTATAAAGCTCGACCCCGGGTTCAAAGGCAAAGCAGGCCAATGCCCCACCCGGACGCAACTGGTTTCTTGTTTTTCAGCCGTGATGGCTCAAGTGACCCCTCGGAGCTGATGCGCGAACCCTTGCAGGCTTCGCGAGCGCCCGAATGGGGCGAGCCGGAAAGGCCGTCCGTGTCCGATTGGGCCAGCGCCTTATCTTGGGGCCGCGATGAATCGGAGCTGGTGAACGAGCTGCAAGCCGGTTCCGAAACTGCGTTCGATTGGCTGGTCACGCATTACCACGGCCCGGTCTATAACTTGATCTTGAGTATGCTGGGAGACACTTCGGACGCCGCGGACGGAACGCAGGAAGTTTTCTTGAAAGCGTTTCGTGGCATTCGTTGTTTTCGCCAGGGCAGCTCGCTGAAGACGTGGCTGTATCGCATCGCCATTCGCGAAGCGCTGAATCACAAGCGCTGGTTCAAGCGTCATCTGCAGAAAAATGTTTCCATTGACGCGGAACCGGAAGAAGGCCACAGCGCGATTGAAATCGAGGATTTGGCGGCAACTCCTTTCGATCAGCTCGCCGCCCACGAAATTCAGCAAGCGGTGCAGCACGCGCTGCAGGAAATTCCGCACGTGTTCCGCGGCGCCGTAATCCTTCGCGACCTCGAAGGCTTGAGCTACGAGGAAATCGCTGAGGTGCTGGAGTGCAGCGTCGGCACCGTGAAATCCCGCATTCTCCGCGGACGCCGCGCGCTGAAAGAGATCTTGGAACCCTTGCTGGGACAGCGGGAAACGCATGCGCAAGCAAGCACGTCTCATGAACATAGCGGCAATCGCGATTACGCGAATTCCGCCAGAAATTCCGGCCCCGTTTCAGATCGAAGTCCAGCTTCAAATTCAGTACAAAGTTCAGCGATCACGCGGCAGTTGGCACACGGGGAACTCCCATGAAGTGCAATACGGTACGCACCAAGCTGGCTGGCTATCTCGACGACGCTGTAACCGGCGCCGCTCCCGTGGAAGAGCGCGTGCATATTCGCGAGCATCTGGAAGGTTGCGATGTTTGCCGCGAAGAGCTGCAGCGTTACCGCAAGCTCTCCATGCTCTTGTCTCGCGTGCCCAGAAATTTGCCGCCCGCGGATTTGGCCGTGCGCATTCGCGTCGCCGCTGCGCAGGCCGCTCCGACGCAAGATCTTCCCAGCCGCATGCGCAGAATACGCGACCGCGCGGAACTTTTGCTCGACAATGTCTTCCGTCCGCTTTCGCTCCCCGCGACCGGCGGATTTTTCTCGGCGATTATCGTTTTTGTTCTCGTACTCCAATTGATTGTCCCCGGAATCACCGTGCGCGCCGTCCCCAATGACGTGCCGCTGAATATTCTTCGCCCCGCGGAATTGATCACGCTTTCCGACTACCCGTCTTCCTGGGCCCCCGAGCAGCACGATGTGGAGCTTTCGCTGCCCCACGGTTTGCTAATCGATGTCACCGTCGATAAGAACGGCCAGATGGTCGCCTACCAAATTATTTCCGGGCCCAAGAGCGTTGATCTGCGCCATCAGCTCGATCAGATGCTCCTGTTCTCCCGCTTCCGACCAATGATGAGTTTCGGCCGCCCCACCTCCGGCGGCCACGTAATCCTGAGCTTCAGCGCCGTCCGCGTCCGAGGGTAACTCCCTTGCACAAATCGCTCTTCGCTTACGGCCTGGCCTTCTTGGGTGTTCTCGGCATTTCGTCTGACACCAGGCTGCGGTCAGCGTCGCGGGTTCCCGGGATCAAAATGACGGAGCGCGACACGTTTGGAAATGTCTCCAGCGAGCGGACAATGTATTTTCAGAGTGACCGCAAGCGAATAGATTTCCGCAGTTCGAGCGGTGGTGCGAGTCGCGGGGACGCTTCCGTGAACGTGCGGTACGGACCGCATGTTGCGTTCATCACGCGATGCGACCTCGGTAAGATCTCAGAGCTGAATTTGGACGCGCGCGAATACTCGTCCGGGCCGTACCCGCCGAGGCCTCTCACCAAGGAGCAGATGGAAGCGAGAGGCATTAAGAAGCCGACGGCAACAGAATTGCCCAGCAAGCCCACACTGCTCATCGAAACGACGACGGTGGATACCGGCGAGCGAAAGAAATTTTTCGGACACGCGGCGCGGCACTTAATCGTCACGAGAAAAGAGATTCCGCTGGAGGATTCGCAGCGGGACCCGCAAGAATCGGTAACCGATGCGTGGTACATCGACTTGGATGTGCAACTTTCCTGCGCTCCCAAATGGAGGCCGGGACAACATGCGTATCTGCACGCAGGACCAAAGCTTGACGAAAAGCCCGAGCTGCCAAAGTTTGTGGATGTGGGCGAGCCGGTAACCGGTTTTCCGGTCGAAATGAAGACGGCTAGTCGGAGCATGTATGCGATGGCTGACGGAACGAAGAAGAAAAACACGTCAGCGTATGAGACGCGCGTCGTGCAACTGGAAGAAGGCCCCTTGGACGCGTCGATGTTTGAGATACCCGGAGGATTTCGGCAAGTAGCACATATCGAGACAAATCCGCCGATGGATTGGCAAACGGTACTCGCAGATAATTGGCAATGGCTCAAGGCGAAGGTGCGCCAGATCTTCAATTGACGGTGGGCTAAAGAAATACTTGATTCCGTTCGGCAAGAGGATTTACACTACGCAACCATGATTAGCAACGCCTACTCGTATTGGTTTCGATTTTGGGTGCCACCTAAATAGGGCGCGAGGGGCGAATTTGTAATCACCGGATAAAGCAGAAAATTCCGACCCACTCGCAACCGAGTGGGTTTTTTGTTTTTTTGCCGCGAATTTTTCACGGAAGAATTTCGCGGGCAAGAAGTTTTTGGAGCGCGGCAAGATTTTCGGAGCGCGGAGACAATCGCAGCGCGCAGAAAAAGGGGACGGCCATGATCATTTCGATGAAATTGCACGCCACGCGGCAAGAGATCGATGAAGTTCGAAATCAAGTGGAGTACTTCGGATACAAAGTGCATTCCATCGAGGGAGAGGAGCGCGTCGTGATCGGAGTCGTGGGAGTTGGCGATGTGACTGCGTGTCTGGAATCCGTGGAAGCCATGCCGCAGGTGGAAAAAGTGGTGCGCATTTCCGCGCCGTACAAATTCGTGAGCAAGGAATTTCGCGCCGGCCGCACGCAGATTCGCGTGAACGGACTGGAGATCGGCGGCGGCGAATTTATCGTGATGGCCGGACCGTGCTCGGTGGAATCGGAAAAGCAAATCATGCAAGCAGCGGAAGGCGTGGCGAAAGCAGGAGCAAAAATGTTGCGCGGCGGCGCGTTCAAGCCGCGAACTTCTCCTTACGATTTCCAGGGGATGGAAGTGGAAGGCCTGAAGCTTTTGCAGAAAGCGAAGAAGGCCACAGGGCTCGCCATCATCACCGAGGTGATGAGCGATCGCGACGTCGACTTGATCGCGGAATACGCAGACGTGATGCAAGTGGGCGCGCGCAACATGCAAAATTTCGTGTTGCTGAAAGCGCTGGGTAAGTGCGGGCGTCCTGTTTTGCTAAAGCGCGGGATGAGCAGCACGATGAAAGAATTACTGATGTCCGCGGAATATGTGGTGGCGCACGGGAATCCCGACGTGATTTTGTGCGAGCGCGGAATCCGCACCTTCGAGACGGCCACGCGAAACACCTGCGATATCGCGGCCATTCCGGCTCTGAACGAATTGACGCACCTGCCGATTATTTTGGATCCGAGCCACGCCACCGGAAAGCGCAGCCTGGTGCCAGCGGTAGCGCGCGCCGGGGTCGCCATCGGGGCCGACGGCCTAATCGTGGAAGTGCATCCCGCACCTGAAAAAGCAATCAGCGACGGCGCCCAGTCGCTCGATCTGCCCCAATTCGAACGCATGATGCTCGACCTGCAGCCCTACATCGAGCTATGGCAAGCATCCCGTAAAGGCGAAGCCTTCGCCGCTACAAGTTAAATTTGCAGGAGACTTAGAGAGCTATTAAGGCCGGGAGCCATGGGAAGCACCAGAACTTGACGAACTGCTCGGACTCGAGATTGCTTCCGCGCTGGCACTTGAAAGTTCGAATCGCCTTTCCCGTAACTCCTTTTTTTTCCACAACCATCCGTATTGTTGGGGTATCACCCTCAGGAGTGCCTTTTTCCACGGTACACAAGTCAGGAAGAACGGGGGTGGTGTGGCTAAGGTCGCTGTTCCACGAGAATGCCTGATACCTAGCTCGCCTCAAATTCGGCTTTGCGATTGTTAACAGTGGAGCGCAGGATTGCGTCTTGAGTATTGGGGCGGAGCAGGAGTGGAATGCGCCTTGAGAACGCGGTTGAGTTTGGATCGCGGATGAGTCCGGGAATGGTGACCTTTGACCTAGTCCCCGAAGAGGGCGAGGTTGTGTCGCTAGTCGCGGCGGCGCGGGAAGGCGACCGCGCGGCCTTTGGGCGGCTTTACGAACGGTATGCGCGAATGGTCCATGGCATTTTGCTGGGGCGCGCGCCGTTGGAGGAAGTGGAGGACTTGCTGCAAGACGTCTTCGTTCGGGCCATGCGGCAGGTGCATACTTTGCGAGATGTGAACTGTTTTGGAGGATGGCTGGCGACCGTCGCGCGGAATCGCGCGAATGATTATCACCGGAAGTCGGTGGAGACGATCGAGTTTGCGGAGGATTCGCCAAGTCAGGAACTGGAGAAGCCGAGAAGCAGCGGGCCCGGGGACGATGGCGCGGCCATTTTGGGTGTGATACGCGGTTTGCCAGAGGCCTACCGGGAGACCTTGATTTTACGACTGGTGGAAGGGATGACTGGACCAGAGATTGCGGATCGCACGGGACTCACAGCGGGATCGGTGCGAGTGAATTTGCACCGCGGGATGCAAATGCTTCGCGAGAAGCTGGGAACAAGAACATGAGTAAAGAGAGCGAATTGCTGGAAAATGATTATCTGTGGGACGGCTCGGGCAGGTCGGACGCCGACATTTTAAAGCTCGAGGGCGCGCTCGGCAAATTTCGGCATGCAGGCCAAACGCCGGAGTTGCCCCATGATTTCGCCGCGGCGCGCGAGGCGACAGGAAAAAGACAGAGCTGGCACCTGTGGTTCCAGTTTGCTGCGGTGGCCGCGAGCCTGTTGATGATGCTCTCGATTTGGGCTGGCTTGCGGCTAGGAAGCGAACCGTCGGCAAACGGAGGTGGTTGGGGCGTCCAACAAGTGGCCGGAGCGCCGCGGGTGGGCGCGAAAGCGATTCGTGGAGCCGGCGAGAAAAGTACGCTGCGAATTGGGCAAACTTTAGAAACAGATCAGGAATCGCGCGCACGCATCAGCGTATCGGACGTGGGGCAAGTGGACATTGATCCACAGACGCGCTTGCGGCTGGCGGAGTCGCGGTCGGCGCGAACGCGGTTGGACCTTGAACGCGGAACAATTCACGCCATGATCTGGGCGCCGCCAGGCGAGTTCCTGGTGGACACGCCGTCGGCGCTGGCCGTGGATTTGGGATGCGCGTACACCCTACACGTGGACGATTCCGGCGCTGGGCTCTTGCGAACGAGGATGGGCTGGGTGGGTTTCCGGCTGAATGGACGTGACGCCTTCATTCCCGCGGGTGCGGTGGGAGAAACGCGGCGAGGCATCGGACCAGGCACGCCGTATTTCGAGGATGCGTCGGACAAGTTTCGCGCGGCGCTGCGAGAATTTGATTTCGCGAAACTGAACGAGAACGAACGAGGCGCGCAGCTTGCGATTGTGCTGGCGGACGCTCGTAAACATGATGCGTTGACGCTTTGGCATCTGTTGAGTCGCGCGAGCCTTGCGGATCGCGGGCGCGTGTTTGACCGGCTGAGTGAGCTGGTGCCAGCGCCGGTCAATGTGACGCGGGAGGGAATCGCACGAGGCGAGCAGACCATGCTGGATGCTTGGTGGAATGAGCTGGGATTTGATGATATTGCTGTGTGGCGGAAGTGGGAGAAGACGGAGATTCTCCGCCGTTGAGTCCGACCGTTAAACCCGGCTGACACAGTTCGGCCGTTAACAGTTGTTTCCTTTCGGCGTCTTTGCTTTTGCAGACGTTGCTAAAAAGGAGGCAACTGAAATGAAAAAATACCAACCATTTTTTTTCAAGTATCTTGCAGCAATGGCCGCGACATTGCTGGTGACCGCAGGACCGGTGCTCGCAGGGCCTCCGCTGATTTGCCATGCTGTTGATATTGGAACAGCAGAATCGCTGCCCTGGACTAGCTCCGGATGGAACCTGACGGCGCAGGAGACTTACGACATCAGCCATTTGGTGGCGGACACGCTCACGCTCCTTGGGCCGAGCACGCCGGTGCTAGTGCGGATGGAAACTATGCGGCGGGCAACGCTTTATGCACAGCAACGAACGGTGATCGCGAAAGAACTGCTGCAGCGATTGGAGGCGCGGACTCGGGAAAACCCGAAGGATGCGCTAGCGGCGTTTGACTTTGGCTATCTGGCGGAGTGTTACAAGCAAGCGAGCTGGTTGCATCAGCACACGGATTGGCTGAAGAAAACGGAGAGCGGTGAGATCGCTATGCGGGCGAAGGCGGCGATTAGCATCGATGGTTATCAATGGGTGCGAAAAGCAATCGCCCTTCGCGGAAGCGATCCGCAGATGGAGTTTGCCGCTGCGCTGATGACTACAGAAGCCCCTAGCAGTGAACATGACCAGCATTTGCAGCACGCGATTGCTGGAGCGAAGTCGGACGCGATGCTGGCGCGGAATCTGGCGAGCCGATTTCCCAAGAGCGCAGCATAGTCAAGTTGGGCTTAGTGGAACGAGGGGCGCGTGATGTCGGCAGGGCACCCTGCGGGCGCGGGTTGCTGGCTAAGTTGCGCGACCCAGCATTCGGCTTTCCGCTTGTTGCCTGGGTCTGCGGGGACTTGCAAATACTGGCGCAATTCCGCGAGTACCTGATCAGTTTGACCTCTTGTGAAGTAAATTTGCGCGAGCACCAGACGGGCGTTTGGGAAGGCGGCTTCACTCTGGCGCAGCATTTCAATGGCTTCCGGAGTGGCGCGGCGCTGGGCAAGCAGAGCGCGGCCGAGCATATAGCTGGACGCGGGAGCATTGGGCTCGAGATCTACGGCTTGCCGCGCTTCCGCCTCTGCTTCCTGAGGTCTATTCAGCAATAACAGCGCGAGAGAAATATCCTGGTGCGTCTGGGCGAGATGGGCGTCTAGCGCGAGCGCGGCTTGGTGCTCTGCCAGGGCTTTCTCGTATTCGCCGGTCTGAATGAAACGGAGGCCCAACGCGTTGTGGGCCTGAATGAAATCAGGATAGATCTGCAGAGCTTTCTGGAGGTGCTCGGTGGAGCTGCGCAAGTCGCCCGACTGGAACGCCTTTTGGGAACGCTCGAATTCTTTAATGGCTTTGGAAGGAACGTGGAGTTGGCTGACGGGAACAAGGTAGTCAGCCTGGTGGGCAGCGGTTGTGGGTGAACGTGGAGTAGTCGCTTCGAGACGCATGCGAAGGTCTTCCCAAGGGTCGGACACGGAGGTGTTGTTTGGTGTCCTCGTGTCACCAAGGGGACGACGACGGGGGGCGAGCTGCGCATTGATGCTCGCCGCAAACGGAAGAAGCAGGAAGAGCGCAACGATCGTGCGTTTCATGTAGATACCCTCACGGCGCACTTCGAAGGAAGATGGCGCGCCGCTTCGTTCCCCAGCAGAACCGACTGGCGATTTTTCGAGTCGCCGGTCAGCGGCCTTCAAAAGGGAAGGACGGAAAGAGTCGCGGATTTGTTTGGGAGTTTGCGAGTAATTGTCTGTAAATCGCGGCTACATTTGAGCTTTAACATAAAAAAGTTCTTAACGGAGGCGGTACGAGTTCGGCGAGCCGTGCTTTGGACATTGCTCGGGGGCGAAGCGGTGGTCCAGCGTCATGATCGGAATCGGCACGCTGACTTGTCGAAAGCGCGGAGCTCTGCTCCCGCGCTCGATACTTCACGAGGATTTGGCACCGTTGTTTAGCGGCCAAATTGTCGGTTGCGCGGATGTTGCGGAATGGGCGAAAATTGTGCTCTGCGGGCGCCCCTACTTTGCTGCGTTAGGGCAAAAATGGGTACTTACTCCCCGGCTTGCGCTAAGGCCTCCAGTCAGATAGATCCTCACATCGAGGGATACTGGATTGGCCAGACAGAAGGACACAGTCATGACGCAGCAGATCGGCGAATTTGCTCCTCCTAATCGGCTTATGCTTACGCCGGGTCCGTCGTCGATGGACCCGCGCGTCTACCGCGCGTTGGCGTCGCCGTTGGTCGGCCATCTCGACCCGTGGTTCAAGGGATGCATGGATGACACGCAGGTCCTGCTGCGGCAAATCTTTCAAACGGAAAACCGGTTGACGATGCCGCTCTCCGCATCGGGCTCCGGCGGGATTGAAGCGTCCGTTGTGAACACTCTGGAAGAGGGCGACGAAGCCATCGTGTGCGTCAACGGAGTTTTTTCCGAGCGCATGGCGGTGATCGCGTCGCACACGCCGGCAAAAGTGACCAAGGTGGAAGCGCCCTACGGCAAGCCGGTGGACGCGGAGGATGTGCGGCGCGCGGGCAAGGGCAGGAAAATCAAGATCGTGGGACTGGCGCAGGGGGAAACCTCTTCGGGCGTCCTGACGCAGATCGCTGATTTTCGCAAGGTGGCCGATGAGCTGGGCGCGTTGCTGATCGTCGACGCCGTTGCTTCGCTTGCGGCGGTGCCGTTGCATGTAGATCGCGAGAGAGTGGACATTTGCTTCAGCGGAACGCAAAAAGCCATCAGCGCGCCTCCGGGGATGTCGCCGATTACGGTGAGCCCGCGGGCAGAAGAAGTGTTTCGCACCCGCAAGAGCAAAGTGCAGAGCTGGTATTTCGATCTCACTACCGCGATGAATTATTGGGGCAAGGAGCGGCTGTATCACCACACGCCGCCGGTATCGCTGATTTACGCGTTGCGCGAGGCGATGCGGATTGTGATGGAAGAAGGTTTGGAAGCGCGTTGCGAGCGGCATCGCATGAACCAGCTGGCGCTGATCGCGGGCATCGAAGCGATGGGGCTGGAGCTGCTGGTGAAGAGGCCGGCGGACCGTTTGCCGACGGTAACCGCCGTAATGATTCCCGATGGAATCGATGACGCGAAGGTGCGCAATCAACTGCTGGATGAATTCAACATCGAGATTGCGGGCGGGCTTGGAGCGCTGAAGTCGAAGATTTGGCGCGTGGGGTTGATGGGGCACTGCAGCCAAAAGCCGTATGTGCTACTGTTCCTCGCGGCGATGGAGAAAGTGCTGATCGATCAAGGATTGCGCGTGCCATCGGGCGCAGGTGTCGGCGCGGCAGTGCAGAGTTATACGCACACGCACTCGGAAGCAGCGGTTGTCAGCCGTTAGCGGAAAAGGAGAATTCGTGAGTTCAGTACCAGTCCTGGCCAACAGCGGCGCGATGAGCACGTTTGTAGGCGCTTTTGAGGTGACGTCGAAGTTGAGCGGCAACGTGTATCAGTGCCGATTTTCGCACATGTGGAACGGAATTGCCACGCGGCACGCGGATACGATCGATACGAAATTTTTCGTGGACGGCAAGGCGGTCGTTTTAGGGTTGTCGCACAAGGCATTCGTGAAATTTCGCGAGCGGACGGGACGTGATTTGTCCGACCGAGAGGCGAGTTTTATTTCCGCGGAATTCTTGCGGGAGCGGCTGGAAGAAGAAGACGAGCGGCAACTCTACGATGTGCACGAACCAGACGTGCTGCGGCTGATCGAGCAGATCGGAATTAAGTAGCGTCGGAAGAAGAGCACAGCCAAAATTCGCTGTGCCACTCGAGGGAAGATTCAGTCGCCGGGCTCGGCGTGGAACGACTCGAGGCATTGATGGCGCAGGCCGTCGCGCCGAATGAAGTGAATCACGAGAAACATTAGCAGCCCGCCGGCCACCATCACGGCGACCGCGATTTGCAGGCCAAACTGCATGTCGTGCAAGTCGGAGATTTTGCCGACCAGCTTCGGACCGAAGGCCCCGACTAGCTGAGTGACGAACATATAGACGCCGATGGACGTGGCATGCGCCTGCTTCGGCATCATGTCGTGAATGACCGCTGTCACCGGGCCGTGATACCAGGACATAAAGAAAGAGGCCAGAGCCAGCGCACCGAGCACGAGGGTACGGTCGTCGGTCTGGATCGCCAGAAGAACGAACGGGGCGGCAAAAAGGAAGGCAAGGGCGATGGCTATGATGCGCCCAAAGGTGAAACGGCGCTGCAAGCGATCCGCGATGAAGCCACCGAAAAGAACGCCGCAGAGACTGCACACCGAACCGATGACCGCGAGCCAGACGGATGCTTGGCGCAGGCTGAAATCCTTGTAGGCGACGGCGAAATCGACTCCCCAGGTAAGAATGGAGACGCAGGAAAAAGTGATGCAGATACCGCCGGCGATCATGGCGAGGAATGCGGGGACAGTGAGCAACTTCAGGATCGGGCAGGTCTCCGTGGTTGGGCCGCGTGGCGGCTCTTGCAGAGTCATCACCGCAATAACGGGAAGAAGGCCAATCGCGGCGATCACGAAAAGCGCGCTCTGCCAGCCGTAACGAGGAGCAATAAGGCCCCCGAGGACTTGCCCCGCAGCGCCGCCGACCAGCATGCCACTGGCGAAGATGGCTTGCGCGGACGCGCGCTTTTCCACGGGGAAGGTTCCCGAAATCGTCGATTGCGCGGCTGGGGCGTAGGCCGCTTCGCCAATGCCGACAAAGGCGCGCGCGATTACGAGAAACAGAAAACTGCCGGCGAAGCCGCCCGCCAATGTAGCCAGGCTCCAGCAAACAATTCCGAAAGTAATGATGGCTTTGCGGCTGAAACGGTCAGCGAGCAATCCAAAAGGAATACTTCCGGCGGCGAGAACGACAAGCAGCCAGGTTTGCAGGGAGCCGAGCTGCTCGTCCGTAACTCCGAGGCTGATGCGCAGCATGGGAATCAACGGGATGAAAACCCAGCGCGCGGCAAAGTTGACAAAGTTGACCAGAACAAGTACAGCAAGAAGGCGAAACTGATAGGACGTGAGCGGAATGGATTTCGATGACACTCTAACTTGGCTCCGTCGGCGAGTCGATACGTCTGGCGTTTCCGCGAGAGGGCCAAGAGGTGCGGCCCCAGGGCTTCAGCGTCCGCTCTATCCTGCATCCATTATATACCGCGCATGAATCCTACGACCTCTTCCGCGACGAGCACGAGTGACCGGTTGACTACCGTACTTTCGTACGGGGCGCTGCTGCTGCTGATTTACCTCGTGTTTCGAATCGTGGAGCCATTTATAGTGCCGCTGGCGTGGTCGGCGGTGCTGGCGATTTTTTTCTATCCGGTGCATGAATGGATGATGCGGCGAGTGCCGCCAAGCCGCGCGGCGCTGGTGAGCACCCTGGCCGTGACGCTGCTGCTGATTGTGCCGGCATTGGTGGTGCTGGTGTACACGACGCGGCAGGCCATCGATGCCACGGCGCAATTGCAAGACGCTCTGACGGATCCGGACAAAGCATTACGATCGCATGTGGTGGCCTGGATCCGGCACCAGCTTCCGCAGGCTTGGCAAAACACGGATTTTTCGCAGCCGCTGCGCCAGGGCGCGGAGCGAATTGCGACGTTTCTGGCTTCGCGGTTAGCGGGTCTGGTGAAAAACCTGTTCACATTTTTTGTGGACTTGTTCATCGTCATCTTCGCTCTGTTCTTCATGTTTCGGGATGGTGAAAAGATCGTGCGCGGCGCAAGCCACTTGCTGCCTTTTGACGAATCGATTCAACGGGAAATGCTGAGGGAGTCGCGGGATTTGATTTTCGCGAGCGTGGCGGTGGCGCTGGTGATTGCGGGTTTGCAGGGAGTCTTGGGGGGATTGGCGTTTACGATTGGAGGGATTTCCACGCCGGTTTTCTGGGCAGTGCTGATTGCTTTTTTCTCGCTGGTGCCAGTTGTGGGCTCGGCATTGATTTGGGTGCCGGGGGCGCTATTTCTCGGGTTCAACGGGCATTGGGGAAAGGCCATTGCTGTGGTGGTAATTTGTGGTGCGGTGGCAGGGCTGGCGGACAATATCGTACGGCCGCTGCTGCTACGTAATCGCACACGGCTGAACGAGTTGCTGCTGTTCCTCGGCGTTTTGGGCGGACTGCAAGCGTTCGGGCTGCTGGGCTTGGTGATTGGTCCGACGATTGTGGCCGCGGCGATGGGGGTGTTTCGCGTTTACATGGATCACCGCGACAGAGAGGCAGCGCTTCCTGCGTAACCTTTCTGCAGGAACGCGGGGCAAATTTAAGTGCGGGGTAATGGGCGTGTGCTAGAGTACCCGGTTCAGATGAGTACGAACGGTTACAAGCCAGCTGTCGTGCATCCGGAATTGCCGCCGGAAAAATTGCGGTGGAGGTGTGAGCCCTCGCGGCTGCCTTTCGAGACGACGGCGCAGGCGGAATTGCGCGAAGGGTTCATTGGGCAAGAGCGGGCGTTGCGGGCGCTCAAGATGGGCGTGGAGCTTTCCGCGCCGGGGTACAACGTGTTCGTGTGCGGGCTAGCGGGTACGAGCCGCGGCGGCACGATCGCGCACATGATTGAAGAGTTGCACCCAAAGACCAAGACTTCGCTCGACCGCTGTTACGTCAATAATTTCAAAATTACCGACCGGCCCAGATTGCTTTCACTTCCTCGAGGGCAGGCGAATTCTTTCAAAAAAGATGTGCAGGCGGGGATTGATTTTCTGCGCCGACGGATTCCGCAGGTGTTCGAAGGCGAGCCGTTCCAGCGGCAAAAGGGAAGGATCGTCGAGCGGTTCACCGTGCGCGAAAAAGAGTTGATGGACGATTTCACGCGGCGGATCGCGCGCGAGCAGTTTGCCCTGGGGCACATGCAGGTGGGCGCGGTGGCGCTGCCCGAAATTTTTCCGGTGCTCGAAGGGCAGATGGTGCCGATCGAAGACATTTCGAAGATGGTGCATGAGGGCAAGCTGGATTCTCCCGTTGCGGAGGAGATCGAGCGGAAGTACGAACAGTTCCGGCAGGAGTTCACGGTTGTTTACCGCAAGACGCTGACGCTTTCGCGAGAGCTGGCAAGCGAGCTGAGCTACTTGGAGCAGGAGGCGGCGTCGGTTCTGGTGGACGGAGTGATCGAGGAGCTGAAGGAAAAATATCCAGGCACGAGCGTCTCCGAATATTTGGAAGAGGTGCGGCACCACCTGCTGGACAATCTCGATCCTTTCAAGGAGCGCGAAGGCGAAGGGGAGCAGGAGGGGCCGGAGCCGCCGCCGGACGGCGTGCCGAAACCGCCGGGGGCCCAGGATCGCGATCCGTTCCGCGTGTACGGCGTAAATGTGATTTTGGCGCACGGGGATGAAGACGGCTCGCCGGTAATTTTCGAGACCACGCCGACGTACGCGAATTTGTTCGGCACAATCCAGCGCGCATACGACACGCGCGGCGGGTGGACGAGCGACTTCATGGATTTGCGTGGCGGGTCGCTGCTGCGCGCGGACGGCGGATTCCTGATCATGTATTCGCTGGAGGCGCTGTCCGAAGTCGGAGTCTGGCGCGCGCTGAAGCGCACGTTGAATCATAACCGGCTGGAGATTCAGCCGCTGGAGATGTTCTATCCGTTTGGCGGGAGCGCGCTGAAGCCGGAAGCGGTCGAAATCAATGTGAAAGTAATTTTGATCGGCGACCGGCAATTGTACGAGCTGCTGTACGAGTACGAAGAGGACTTTCGCAAGATTTTCAAGGTGCGCGTGGAATTCGACGAAGAGATGCACATGAGCGACGGCGTCATCGCGGAGTACGCGGGCAGGTTGCGCGCGTTGTGCGAGAAGGAAGGCCTTTCGCCGCTGGATCGCGGAGCGTTTGCGGCGATTCTGGAATACGGAGTGCGGCAGGCAGGGCGGCGGAACAAGGTGACAGCGCGGTTTGTGGACATTGCGGATTTAGCTCGCGAGGCGCATTACGCGGCGGCGGCTGCCGGTGAAAACGTGGTGCGAGCGGCGCACGTGCGTACCGCGCTTTCGGCAAAGATGGAGCGGCACAATCTGATCGAGACGCGCATCCGCGAAATGATTGAAGAGGGCACGCTATTGGTGGATTTGGAGGGGAAGCGCGTCGGTCAGGTGAATGGGCTTAGCGTGCTGGAAATTGGGGGGTACGCTTTTGGAAAGCCGGTGCGAATTACTTCTACGGCGGCGCTGGGGAAATCGGGCGTCATTAATATTGAGCGCGAGTCGAATTTGAGCGGGCGGTTTCACGATAAAGGCGTGCACATTATCTCAGGTTATTTGCGGAGCAGGTTTGCGCAGGACAAGCCGCTGTCACTTGCGGCCAGCATTTGCTTCGAACAGTCCTATTCGGGTGTGGATGGCGATAGCGCAAGCTCGACGGAGATTTATGCATTGATTTCGGCGCTGGCGGAACTGCCCTTACGGCAAGACATTGCGGTGACCGGCTCGATGAACCAGCAAGGCGATATTCAGGCAATCGGCGGAGTAAACGAAAAGATCGAGGGATTTTTCGATGTGTGCCGGATCAAAGGCCTGAGCGGCACGCAAGGCGTGATGATACCAGCGTCGAACGTCGAGGATTTAATGTTGCGTGACGATGTTCTGGAAGCCGTGGCGGCGGGAAAATTTCACATCTGGCCCGTGGCGAAGGTAGAAGAGGGAATTGAGATTTTGACGGGAATGACAGCGGGATCTTGCAATGGCGATGGGACGTTTCAGACGAGCACGGTCTTTGCGCAAGTGAATGAGCGCTTGACCAAGATGGCGCAGATGATGAAAAGCTTTGAGTAGGTAGAGCTTTATCAGCGGCCTTGGAAGTGGACCACGAAATCGGCGATAGTTGCAGCCGTTTTGTCGTTGCACATCAGTGGAGTGAACTTCCAAGTAGCGACGAGCTTCATCGCCTCTTCATTCAAATCGGGACGAAGGGACGACACGATGGTGGTCGGTTGGACGGCGCCGGTATCCCAGATATAGCCGCGCACGACCACATCGATGATGCCGGTTCCTGCGGTTCCAGGAGGCGGCATGGGCATCGAGATACCTACAGGTCGGCGTCGGTCCTGGCAAGTCCACCACTTTTTCCACTCTCCGGATGGCGGTGAAAATGCGCTGACGTCTACAGGAACCGGAGTCATGGTAATGCGCTGCTCAACTTCGAGGCGAAGCGTGCCACGCACAAAGTGCCGAATGTGCCCCGGTTCCCAGAGCTTGCTGACCGGGAAATAGTCCGAATTTTCAATCACGTCATCGCCCACTTGCCAGCGGAGGAGTGTTCCGCGTTCCGCATCAAAACAGATTTGATTTGGTTGAATCCCTGTGCCCAAGTGTGTGTCGAAATTGACGCATCGTGCGGCGCGGCCAAGAACGCTGCTGTTCTCAATGGAGCGCATGGCGTCTTGGTCATCAAATCGGCCAAGGTGGATGGGCAGTTGATCGAGGAGCTCTACGATTTCGGGGGGCTCGTTGCTGGTTCTAGTGCTGGACGTGCGATCCCCGGCAAAGACGGCAACGGCATGATAACCCGCGTAAATGAACTCATCGCGGCGACCGTCGGTGCCCGCTGACGTGCGGGAGAACGTTCCGACCTTAGTGGTGCCGTTGAGGAGGTCGTGGAACGTGAACGTGTCGACCTGCTCGTAATCGCGGAGGCCGGCTATGAGGCTCGCGGCATTAGCGCGTTCCATCAACTGGACGGCTCGCTCGCGCAACTTGACGTCTTCGGCATTCAGGGCAGCGCAGCTAAATGAAATGGAGAGCAAGAAGGCAAACGAGAGTCGAGGCATGCTACCCCCAAGGCACGTCGCTCTTATATTACTCCTCTATGGCTTGCGCGGATATTAGTTCGGCACTGGAGCGAGATAGGCTTGACGGTGGTCTATTTGGTACCCGGAGTGTTTTGCCTTGACCTTGAGGGAGTGGAGCTGCCCGTCGGCGGTGGGTGGTGTGAAGGCGAGGCTGTATTCATGGCGGACCAGTTGGGCGATTTCGGCGTAGGCGCGGGCGAATTCTTTTGTGTCCTTCGGGAAATAGGCGCGGCCACCTGTGGAATGGGAGAGCTCCTGCAGCCACTGATCGGCTTCCCCGAAAACCTGCTTGACGAAGGCGCGCGCTTCGCGTTCGTCCGCGGAGAGCTTCTTGTGCTTGGCTGGCTTCCGGAAATCGCCTGCAAGTGAAACGGCCAGGATCCGCACGTCAGAGGTGTTCAGTCTTTGCTGAATAATCTGCCAATTTTGTGTGGGAGAGGTGTCGATGCCAGTGGAGAGAAGGACGACTGTCTTTTTTCCGGGTAGCGGCGCAAGCCAGTCCAGAGTGGAAGCTAGACTTGCGGACAGATTAAGTTGACCAAACCCTGAGGCAAATTTAAGGTCTTGCAGCGCTAACCGGGCGGTCGCTTTGTTGGGTGTGAAGTCGAGGAGTAATTCGGGACTTTTAGAATAGCTGGCGATGGCTACGCGGTCAGCCGGCGAGACGCTAGCGAGGAGAGCGTCGGCTGCACGAACGTGATCCTTGCCAAGGAGGAGAACGGCGGGGCCGGATTCGATTAGGAGCACGATCTGTGCGGGCTCTTCGATGGAGAGGAAGTCCGTGATGGGCTGTTCCACGCCATTGTCGAAGACATGGAAATCCTTACGACGAAGCCCAGAGACGAAATGTCCGGCTGAGTTAGTTACGGTGACGCCGACATTCACGCGATTTACCGTAACGCGAATGGGTGGCTGCTGCTGAGTTTGGCCGACGGAAATGGACGCTGCGCTCAGCAGAAACAGCAGGACACCCAGAAATGGCTGTCCCACTTTGCTTATTCGAGCCATTCGTCGAAGTGAACGCCCTTGGAATCTTTCCAGGAGGCGCCTGCTAGAAAATGAAGATGGCGAGGGAAGACGTCAGGATTGAGGTTGAGCAACCAGTCTGGCACTTTGCCGGCGGGCAATTCTGGACTGGCATTCGCCCCTCTCTTCGCGGCTCCTGCCGAAGGATTCTTAGCTTGTTCGATCCAGCGCGATTTCAGCGCTTGGTAATCAATCTTTTGAAAATTCATGAACGTGAGCCCGTTCAGGTTCGCCGGTAATTGCGCGCGCGCAGTTTGAAACGCAGCGGGCAAGGTTGCTTGGGTTTGTGGACTTGCGGGCGAATTCCTGGCAAGGAACTCGCGCAGCGTCTCGCTCCGGCTGGAGGCGAGAACGAAGTTGGGTGTCACGACCAAGTGGTAGAAATTCCACTGCGCGACGCCACTGCTACCTTGTCCTCCGCCCAAAGACACTTTGACGAATGTAGCGTCGCCTTCGCTGCGCTCGGAACCTAGCTGGTCGCCAAAGACGGTGCGAAGCAGCTTCAGCGTATCTTGCTTATTGCGAATGCCAATGTAATAGACGGCTTTCTGCGGGTCCATCGATGCATTGCTTTGGACGGAGGCAAATTCGCCGCTGAATAGCGCGAGAGCGTCGGGAAGCGGCATGCCGATGCGCGTGGCCGCGAGGCCCTCGATCATTTCGGCGCCGCCCTGCTGCTGCTGCGGCAGCGCGACGCGCAGGGCGCGCTTCAGCAGATTGTAAAACGCGGAAAGATTGAACTGCGCTTCGCTGTAGGAGACCACGTCAGGTGAAACGAAAGAAAGCGAGGCAGGCGCTTGCTGGCCGTTCGTCCAAAGATCGAAAAGGGTGCCGGGAGCGACGTCGCCCAGAACGGCGCCATTTACGCGAGCTTTGGCGCCTTCCAGGGTGACATGGCCGGAAAGAGAATGGATGGATTGCAGCTTGATCGCGTCGAGGACCGGTTCGATCTGAACGGGAGAGTTGGCTGGCGCCGCTGAGGCGAAATCCTTCAGTTGCGGGACACGGAGAAAGAATTCGAGCACGCCCCCGTGGACTAGAGGCTCGGCTTCTTGATAAGCGGCGGTTTGCGCGAGGGAAGACCCTGAGGTCTTGCCGTCGAGACGCGCGAGAATTTCCTCGAAGACGCCAAGCTCGCTGGAGCTTGCGGCGTATTTGCCGCGCTCGGTCCAGTAGATGACGCTGTCCTTCCGCTCGATCTTGAGCGCCGGTGCACCTGCCACCGTGATCGTAGAAATGTGCGGCGGGTCTTTTTCCTGCGAACGGAAGCGCAGAACAGTTTTCGCAAGCAGCAGCTCCTTGCCGGTGCGGTCGTATACGAAGAACATGCCGTTCCAGGGGCGTTCGTTCTTGTTCGCTGCGGCCGCTTTGGTTTCGGGCTTGCGTAGATAGCCAAACACAAAAGAATTTTCGAGGAGCGAGGAGGTTTGCTCGATTTCTTCGCGGGAGAGCTGCGGCTTGGCGGGGTCTCTGTCAGAGCCGCTCTGCATATTTTGCAATGCGGCGGCGCGCACAGGCGCGAGATCCGGATCGTCCCAGAGCGCGAGCAGGGAATTGGACTTTCTCGCGTCCCCAACCGGCGTTCCGCGCCAAATGACGTAGAAAATCGTGCGTGCCGGCATCTGCGCCGGCTCGAGCGGAGCTTGTGCCCAGGCGCGATCGGAGCAGAGCAACGTGAAAACCAGAATCAGCAGGGCGGGAATGTGTGTGCAAATGCGCTTCATGGGGCTCTCCGGCGAGTGCATTTCGATAAACGCGAATATGTAAATGCTAGCTTTGCAGCGGAAAAGACAGAAGCCCTGTCATGCGTCTGGTTTCCAGAACGCAGAACAGGGCGTCGACGATAACTTTGCTGCTGCGCTGCTTAGGACGGCTTGGCAGTCGAAGCCGCGGGAGTAGCCGCCGGAGCACCGCCTTCTTTGGGCGTCGACAGATAGCCGGTGATCTGATTCTTGCCGACTTCAAAGACTACGAATTCGTAGGGCGGCATGCGCGAACCGCCGCGCACGTAGAACTGCACGGGCTCGCCGGCGGTCTTATCTTTCTTCTCGATGGATCGGTCATCCACGAACACGGTCACGGTGTACTTCGATTTCTTCTGGTCAACCCTGTTCAGCGTGACTTGAACTGGTCCGACCTTCTGCGCCGTCTTGCTCTTAGCGATTTTGAATTCATAGTAGTTGCGATCGCCGCGACGCTTCAGCTCTTCAAGGTCGTCGCGATTATGCGCAATCAGTCCGCTCATAACCCCCATGTCGCCATTCGCCCGCTCCAAACGCCCCTTAGTCGCTTCGAGGTCGGAGCGCGTGGCTTCGATATCCTTCTTCGCGCCGCCTACTTCCGTAGCTACCGCATTGATCTTCTGATTGTTCTCCTGCTGCGCGGCGTTAAATTGCTCAGCCAGTTTCTGGTCAGCGGCCTGCTGGTCCTTGCGAATGGATTCTGCGCGGCTCTTGGCGTTGGCCAGCTCCGATTGCGTCATGTGCATCTTCTGCTCTGTCACGTCGATGTGGCCCTTCAAGTCCGCAAGACGCGAGTTAGCTTGATCGAGCTGCGCGGTGAGCAGTTTGTTCTGATCCTGCGCCTTGGAAAGAGTGGATTCAAAGCGGGACTGCACGGAGTAACCGGCATAGCCGAGTCCGACAAGCCCTAAGAAGAGAACGATGAACACGACGGCGATCCAGCGCGGAGTCCCGGTGCTGCCTTCGTAGTGGTAAGACTCCTGCGGAGTAGGTACATTCGGCGAGATGCTCATTCAGCCTCCTGAAAGGTTGGCCCAGAGGGCGGGTACAACTCTAAATTATCCCTCGCAACGGGCGCGCGTGTCCATATCGACTAGTGCCTGGCGTTACGCGCGCGGGACTTTGTTTGCACATTGTCCTTAGATGCGGGCCATCGCGAGAAGATGGATGTTGTGAGGCCGCCTCGAGGCGTAAATTCGCCGCGAACCACGCACCATTCCGGCTGCACGGCCGCCACAATGTCCCGCAGGATCTTGTTCACCGCGTTTTCGTAGAAGATGCCCAGGTCGCGATAGGCGAGCAGGTACATCTTTAGGGCTTTCAGCTCGATGCAATCCTTGCGCGGCATGTATTGAATGGTGATGGTGCCGAAATCGGGCAGTCCCGTCTTGGGGCAGACCGAGGAATACTCCGGAAATTTCGTCGTAATGATGTAGCCGGGAAACTGGTTCGGCCAGGTTTCCAGGGGCGGGAGTTTTGCGTCTATGCCCGCGCGGGCGTGCTCTTCCGTGTAGTCGGCCATGATTTCTCCAAAGGAATATTGTACGACGCTTGGCGGAGGCGCGCTGTTGCTCGTCTCGGTTTGGGCAGAGCTAGCGAACGTCGAAGTCGAAATCCTTGATCGGGAGATCCCAGTGCGCATCGAGGATTTCAAAGCGCCGCTGCTCTTCCTTTTTGTAGGCGTCCTGGTCGGGGAAGAGCTGCTTCAATAGCGCTGAGGAATCGAAATTGTCGTTTGCGATCTGCGCGTTCTTGAAGACGATAGTGGTGCGAAAATCCCAACGCCCATCCTCTGTCGTGTGGTAGCGGGGCACCTGGGCAAACACTTTGAGTATCCGGCCAAGCTCGATTTCCTTTTTCAGCACGGGATAGTGGTTCTTCTTGAACAGCGCGATGAATTCTTCGGCGTGGCCCCACTTCGCCTTGTAGTAGTACTCAACGACGAACGGCTTGTCGCTGGCACTCTGCTGCTGCGATCCATTGGCTTGCGCGCGCAGTCCGCCGGAAACGGGAAAAGCGAGAACGCCAATAGTTGCGAGCAAGGGAATCGCGACGATTTGGCGTAGGCAACGTAGACTGGCAATTTGCATCCGATCCTCCGTGTGATTTGTGGTGCACGGATGTTACTCTCAACCGTTTGCAGACGCAGCAGTTTTCGCGCAGCATGTAAGCATTCGCACCGGCCAAAAGGTTCATTCCATGAGTGAGAACAAGCGCGATCGAGAGCTCGGCATGCACCGCCCCATTGCGCGGCGGGATTTTCTGAATGGTGTGGCCGTCGGTGCCGGCGGGTTGCTGGCCGCTGACCCGCTGCTTGCCGCTTTGCTTGCGGAAGAAGCGGCTCCGGAAAAAACGCCTGACTACTATCCACCCGCGCTAACTGGAATGCGCGGCAATCACGATGGCACATTTACCTATGCGCATCAGCTGCGGGACGGAAAGCGCTGGGATTCCATCGGCTCGGCGGCGAGCACAGGAGAAGGATACGACCTGGTTGTTGTGGGCGGAGGAATCAGCGGGCTGGCGGCGGCGTATTTTTACCGACAAAATGCCGGGAAGAGCGCGCGCATTTTGGTTATGGACAATCATGACGATTTCGGCGGCCACGCGAAGCGCAACGAATTTCAGGCCGGCGGACGGATGCTGCTCAGCTATGGCGGCACTCAATCCATCGAAAGCCCTGGTAAGTACAGCGATGTGGCAAAGGGTTTGCTCGCCGAACTCGGCATCCAGACCGATAGATTTTACAAAGCCTACGACCAGAAGCTATACAGCACCCTGGGGACAGCGGCATTCTTTGACAAAGAGACCTTCGCCGCTGACCGTCTTGTCACTGGAATGAACGCAACGCCGTGGCCAGATTTTTTGGCCAAGGCACCGGTTTCCGACACGGTGCGGCGCGATATCGCGCGTGTGTACACGGAGAAAGTGGATTACCTCCCCGGCCTGTCAAGAGAGGAAAAACTCGCCAAGCTCGGGAAAATCAGCTACGCGGACTACCTGGTGAAAGATTGTAAACTATCGCGTGAGGCGCTGCCGTTTTTCCAGACCTTTACACACGATTTGTTTTGCGTGGGCATCGAAGCGGTCTCGGCGAGAGCTTGCTATGAAGCTGGCGACGACTATCAGTCGTTCACGTATCCCGGCTTTGACGGTCTCGGATTTCCGGACCACGAAAAGGAAGAGCCGTACATTTTTCATTTTCCGGACGGCAACGCAACGGTTGCGCGTCTTCTAGTTCGTGCACTGATTTCGGGCGCTGTGCCCGGCGAGACGATGGATGACGTAGTTACGGCGCGAGCGGATTACAGCAAGCTCGACGACCCAAACTCTGCGGTGCGGATTCGATTGAACAGCACCGCTGTGCATGTGCAGCACACAAAAGGCGGCACAACCGGCAAGGATGTGGAGGTCGCCTACGTTCGTGGGGGCAAGTTGGTCAGCGTTCGCGCCAAAAATTGTGTGCTCGCCTGTTACAACGGCATGATCCCGTACATTTGCCCGGAGCTTCCGGCCAAGCAAAAAGAAGCGCTCGCTTATCTCGTGAAGGCCCCGTTGGTGTATACCCATGTGGCGTTACGCAACTGGGCGGCGTTTCACAAACTCGGCGTGCATCATATTGTCGCGCCCGGCGGATATCACACCTACACCGCGCTTGATTTTCCGGTGAGCCTGGGTCAATACAAGTTTCCGAGCCATCCCGAAGAACCGATCGTACTCTTCATGCTGCGTACGCCGTGCCGTCCGGGGCTTTCGCCGCGCGATCAGCACCGCGTCGGGCGCATGGAATTGTTGCAGACGCCATTCCCGACATTCGAGCGCAATATCCGCGATCAGTTAGCCCGCATGCTGGGTGGAGCGGGATTCGACAGCGCCCGCGACATTGAAGGCATCACCGTCAATCGCTGGGCGCACGGCTATGCTTTTACTCCCAATCCGCTATTCGATCCCGACTGGAAAGAGGAAGAGAAACCGTGGGTAATCGGCCGCAAGCCCTTCGGAAGCATTGCGATTGCCAATTCCGACGCCGGAGCTGACGCCTACACCGACGTGGCCATCGAGCAAGCGCATAGGGCGGTGACGGAGTTGGCTGCGGTGCGATGATGTCTATCCTGCTTCGTGACTTTCGCAGTGTGCGCTTGCTCGCCGCAGTGTTCGCGTTCTGTATCCTGTTCATTTCCTCCATGTTCGCGCAGACGGATACCTCTGCTCCAAGATCAAACGCGTCGGAAAAAATCATCATCGACACGGATATTGGCACGGACATCGACGACGCTTTCGCCGTAGGTCTCGCGCTGCAGAGTCCCGAGCTCAAGATTTTGGGCATCTCCACCGCTTGGGGCGACACGCATCTTCGCGCGCGCTTGCTGACTCACTTCCTAAAGGAAACCGGCCATTCGGACATTCCCATCGCCATGGGAATTGCGAAGGAACGTCCAGGCAAACCGGAAATTTTGAGCCAAGCTCCTTACGCGGAACGCGTTCCTGCTGACCAGAAATATCCGAACGCCGTCGATTTCCTTCTGGAACAAATCCGATTGCATCCCAGCGAGATCACGCTGATCGCTATCGGTCCCGAAACGAACCTTGGCGCGGCGATTGACCGCGACGCCGCGACCTTCCGCAAGTTGAAGCGAATCGTCCTGATGGGAGGTTCGGTCTACCGCGGCTACGGTCAATTCAACTACGGCAAGACGCACGGCCCCGACCCGGAGTGGAATATCCTGTGCGATATTCAAGCCGCGCAAAGGGTCTTTGCCTCCGGTGTCCCGCTATACGTCATGCCGCTCGATTCCACGCAGATCAAACTCCAAGAACTCGAGCGAGCGGAAATTTTTAAAACTGGCACGCCTTTGACCGATGCGCTGCTCGTCCTGTACGAACTGTGGTCGCACGGCGCCACGCAAACGCCCACCCTGTTCGATGCCGTCGCGGTTGCCTACGCCATGCATCCGGAACTGTGCTCGACCCAACCGATGCGGCTGCGCGTCGATGACCAGGCCTATACGCGCGTGGAATCCGGACCGGCAAATGTCCAAGTTTGCTTGCGCTCGAATTCAGATCAGTTTTTGGAGTTTTTCCTGCCGCGAACCGTGTCGTCGGGTGTGATGGCCGGCGCCAAGCGGACTCTCAAGACGGTAAATGTCGCCCGGATTGCTGAACGAACTCCGACACGCTAAACTGTTTGCGTGGCCCGGTAGAGTAACTGGTTAACTCGTCACCCTCTCAAGGCAATTTCGCGCTCAGCAAACAAACAACTTCCTAGAAGAATCAATAGTTTAGACAGGCTGCGGTAGGTTGCGGTCGGCTGCTTTAGGCCATCGAATAATGCAGAAACGATGCAAATTGTATTGTTCCTGCTCAAAAGTTTCCACAGAATTCACAGCCGTACACATCGCGTCTAGGCTGGTCCCAATGTTATGCTCCGGGACAAGGAGCAAACGCATGGATTATGAATCCGAGTACACCGACGATGCCTATGATGACGATGGCTACGGTCCTGATCGAGATACCATCGAAGAACCACGCCATTCTTTCACGCAAGAAGTTCGGGACCTATTCCACGTAAGCCTTGTCACGGACCTGGTTGTTGAACACCAGAGCGATGATTGCAGCGACTCAGAGTGTTGTTCGTGTCCAACGGCGAGATACTATTACCTCGGACACCGAGCAATTCCTGAAGCCGGAATTGAGAAGGTTCGAATCACTCCCACATTTCCGGGTCTTGCTTTCCTGGATGAGTATTGCGAACAGAACATTAGTCGCTTCCGTATGCAGGCGAACAAGCGTCCGGCGAATGCTTAAGAAAACAAATGGCGGTGAACACGCCTGGACAGACGCGAGCGTTGAATTTTTCTGCTCAGATGACGAACAAGGGTTGAATCTAGTTGCGTTATCCGGTATGAAGTTTCTACCCAGAGTTGGAGAAACCGTAGTGCTTCCCGGCACTGATAAGGATTCGAAGTCGGCGGCGTATGAAGTCGTGTCGGTCAATCACAACTTCTACAGCGAAATGGCTGGTGAGCTAGGGCCAAGCGAGGCTCGATTGATAAGCATAAACGTGACGGTGAAGAAAGCGGGTTAGCAGCCGAAGATTTTGCGATGAAAATATTAAAGCGCTCTGAGTCGCCTAAACGGGTAATCTTTTTGTCCTGTGGACAATTCACTGCGCCGGAGAGGCAACTCGGAGCGGACGTTTCTGAATTGGTCAGGGAATACACTTCATGTGAGCCATATTTCGCCCAATATCAAAACAGCTTAGATGGTTTTACTCGGAATATTTTACGAGCGCTCGATAGAGCAGTAGCTCTGATAGCCATTATGCATCCACGTGGCGTCGTGAAATTCCCAAATGGTTTAGAGCAGGTTCGCGGGTCCGTTTGGATTGAGCAGGAGATCGCTATGGCCGCGTACATAACTCAGATACTCGAACGACCAATTAAAGTTGCTCCTTACATCCATGTTGATATTTGCCGAGAGGGAATGCGCGATCAGTTGCAGCTTAACTCTAAGCCCTTCAAGGACGATTCGGAAGTGTTGGAGGACTTGCGGACCATTCTTCCTCGATGGGAGCACGATTTAAATCTCTCTTCGCCGGAAGATGAAATTGAGTATGGTAGATGGGAATTCGTACAAGCTGAGATTGACAAGTTGAATCCGTCACAACGTGAGACTATCAAGTTGCTCTTGCAAGGCGGGTCGATGACTGATTACACCGCAATACAAAAACTTGGTGCAATCGCACGGCAAGAGAGTTTAGCGAGTGTTCTACCCGGACTTCAACTCACCTCTGCACTTATCCGTTTGACTCCCGGTCAACCATCTTCAAGACGGCCAGAGTACGACCATCAGTTTGAGATCAAACCCGAATTGCTGTCTCTGGTTCATCGATATTTCAAGGAACACCCTGGATAGTCCTTACCCGATGGCCCTGCGCTATCCGAGAATGCTGCCGCCCATACAGAGTTCGTCTCGAAACTTGGATTCCCGGTTATGAAATTTTCTCAGCGACATGGGTACGTACCTGTCCGTTCAGCGCTACAAACGGGCGGGATTGATGACGGTCTAAGGAACAGACTGTGGAATCTGGTCCGTAGCACATTTTTCGATAACGTTCCGTCGTGGAGGGGTGCTCCCGGCGACTATTTCTCTCACACACGTAACCATGAATTCTTCAGAAACGTATGGCATAACTATCTCAAGCGCACCGTAGAGACCATCGGCAATTCCTATTTCGATGCAGTGAACGACCTAAAGAAGTATTTCATGGAGTGTCCTTGGCATGACGTATACGACTTTATTGAATTCTTAGCCGAACCACGAAGCCCCGTCCAATACGGTTTCATTAATTCAGTGAATGAAATACTCAAACAGGAAAGCGCGGGTTATCGTTTTGTCTCCGGGCGTATCGTGGAGATTACCAGCGAGGAAGAAATTAAGACAATCGAGCAAGCACTAAGCTTACCTGACTCGTTAAAGCCTGTGAGAGAGCATTTGAATCAATCTCTCAAACATCTATCAAATAGGGAAGACCCTGACTACAGGAATTCGGTTAAGGAATCTATCTCTGCCGTGGAATCGTTGAGTAAGATAATTTCGAGTCAAGATAAAGCGAGTCTTACCACTGCTCTTAATGCTGTTGAGAAAAAAACTAAGTTGCTTCACTCTGACTTGAAACACGCATTTCAAAAGCTATACGGCTATACAAACGATTCTGAGGGAATTCGGCATGCGCTGATGGAGGAACAAACCCTCGATGTGGAAGATGCGAAATTCATGCTCGTGTCCTGTTCCGCATTCGTGAATTACTTAGTGGTGAAGGCCCACAAGGCCGGAATCAATATAGGATAGCTGCGTGGATACTGTATGGTTGGGCGTCAAACTAGGAGTCGGCATTGTTATCGGTATGGCGCTTATACGATTTGTGTGGCGCGAGATCACGGGATTCGCTCTAGCACGTCGATTCACGAAACGTGGCTGCCAGTATCAACACGAAGGCGGTAGTGAGGCTCACCCGAACGGATGGATGACCAGAGACCCAAATAATAGTGATTGGATTCTATGGGACGTTGAGCGCCAACGAATGGTGCGGCTGAACGACGAGGCACCAAAATCCGAACCGTGGAAAGCATCTAATGAAACCTTAGCCGAGTTCTTGAGCCTTGCCGAAGGCTAT
>Ga0137418_10000645_pt1 | contig 31362 bp, 27 predicted proteins | sample CZODoug3_1_2_16f_FD_122242 | JGI IMG/M metagenome (GOLD analysis project Ga0137418, IMG submission 122242) | Vadose zone soil fungal communities from Angelo Coast Range Reserve, California, USA - CZODoug3_1_2_16fungal (Hybrid Assembly) | ecosystem: Environmental > Terrestrial > Soil > Vadose... | reverse complement strand
CCACCAAGGGACCGAAAGGTGGCCGGCGGCGAGAAATTTGGAAGAAGCCCACGCCAAGGCGATCGCCAGCAACGCGAGCAGAAGAGGAACGATCCTCCTTTCACTCGAGTCTGTGCCGTAGCCGTGCATGCTTCACCTGCTCGGCCCTGTAAAGCCGAACGGGCCTCTTGGCCTGTCTGAATGCGCCTTCCACCCCCAATTGCCGGGAGCGTCGAGTAAAGGAAATGGCCCTAGCGGTAGAGTGGCTTCCTGAAGAGTGGCCCGATGGTATTCCGAGTCTGAAGCAACTTCTGGTGGTAGCGCCCCTTACAACCTCTATATTACTCCCCTTTACAACTGAAATTACAACCTTTGCCCCGTGCGCTCAAATGCGGGTCACTCAAGCGGTGCGTTTTGCTTTCCAGCGGCGGTCCGGTTCACTCGAAAGTCGGTAGTGGGTCCGTTTGAATGTGATCACCTAGCATCTGGCCCCTAATATGCAGCATCTACCGTATGTACTCCCAGGATGTGGGAAACATGAGGAATTTGCTTGACATACAAGAAAAACGTTACACTATAGGTGCCGCCAGTAATAGCGGCTTTCAATCCTTTTTGCGCGAGGGATTGTGCTATGCAAACCATTCATCTACCTACTCTTATTCTCCTGTCCTATCTCCCAGTGTCGGACTAATTCACGGAGGAAGTGTTCTTGCTTGAAGTGTGTCCAATTTTTGTGGGTGAGCGGCGGGAATCGAACCCGCGCCTCCGACTTTACCGAGAGGGCGCGCTACCATTACGCCACGCTCACCACAGAACCGTGCGCAGATTGAGCCGTATGGGACTTGAACCCATGACCCCCTGCTTAATAGGCAGATGCTCTTCGTGGCCTGCACTTGATCAAGGGGCCGACCACTTTTTCTCTGAGCTAACGGCTCAAACTGCGCACGGGCAAACTTTTAGCTTAGAATTTTCTTGACAGGTTTTTCGGTGGGGGCGATACTGGGTTTGTTCAGGACTCAGTAACCGCTCGCAGTACAAAATCCTAAGACAAGAAAATCCGAAATCATCACCCCCATTTAGGGGCAGATAGCCGCGTACATTCTTGACGGACAAAAATTTTCTGTCAAGAGAAAAACGCAAAATGTGGGCGATGTTTTCGTACCGCGTCTATTTGTAGTGGTGCCCTTATTACGCTGCCACATCCTGTGCCTTTTCCACCAAAGCGAGTATCTCTTCTCTGTAATCCCCGCTTCCATCGCAGGCGTCACGCGCAACGTCTGGTGAACGCGGCAAAAGTTGTAATGCATGAAGTGGAGCGCGACCGCGTAGCCGAGATTCTGGACTTTCTTCGAGAACGCATTGGTAAGGCGCGTGAAACGCCGCATCTGCATCCGCATGGTCAAGTTCTGACGCTCAACATAACTCGTGGAAATATGCTTGGGATTTGGATTTCCGCTGATGGCCGTCATTTGGCAACCGATGCACCCCGCTGGACTGTAGCGCTTCTCGGATTCCGAATCGTTGCCGTACATCTTGACTAACATAGCATAGTCAATCTCTGAGCCGAACGCACTCTCTACAGCCTCAACATAGACGCGGTGACCATCCGTTGTTAGTTGGATTCTGTTTGCCAATCGCGCTTCTAAGTCATGCATGAGGGCATAAGCCGTGGGCGCGCCGCGAGTGCCGATCTTCCAGCTACAAATCAGCTTGGTATCCGCGCACAGAGCCGTCCACGTCCAAACATCTCCATAACCGAATTGCCCCTGTTTGTCTGCTGGGACGTTCTTATCCTTCGCGTAGCAGAACGACCAAATTTCATCGCACTGGACGCGCCTGCAGGGGAGATTGCGGGGTGCGCGATTCTGATATGCCTCGCAGACAGGGCCGATAGCGGCTAAGAGGCGCTGGATAGCGTTCTTGGACGCACCTGTCATGCGAACTGTGGCGCGTATGGAATTGCCTTCTACGAGGGCTGCAACGACTTGGGATTGTTTGGCTGCCGTGAGGCGGTTCATCGGTATCTCCTGCAAGCATCTTGACAATACATGCTTACATGGTAGAATGCAAGCAGTTTTTGAAAAAAGGAGCAAGCATTATGACCGACGTTCCAAAGGGGAAAGCCAAAGGCGGATTTGCGCGAGCTGAAAACCTCAGCCCGGAGAAGCGTACAGAGATCGCGAAAAAAGGGGCTTTGGCGCGATGGGCCGAGGCAGACACGCCAAGAGCCGAATATACGGGCGAGCTTAAAATTGGCGATATGGTGTTCCCGTGCTCAGTTCTTTCGGACAATACTCGCATTCTCACCCAGACCGATTTTATGAAAGGAATGGGGATGTACTACAGCGGGTGGGTTGCAAAGAATCGGCCAGATTCGGATGCTTCTGCAGAAGTACCTCATTTCCTGTCGTTTAAGGGACTTAAACCCTTTGTGGACAGGCATTTAGGCGACCTGCAGTCGATCATCCTGAAATATCGGACGGCAACGGGAGGCACGGCACACGGTATTAGGGCTGAAATTATTCCGAAGATTTGTGAAATATGGCTGGATGCCGAAGAAAGCACAACTCTCGGCTCTCGCCAAAAGCAAATCGCAGCCAAAGCCAAAATACTCATGCGGAGCCTCGCCCACGTTGGAATTATCGCGCTTGTCGATGAGGCAACCGGGTTTCAGGGAGTTAGGCCCAAAGACGCACTCCAAATGTATTTGGAGAAGCTCATACGAAAAGAGCTTGCAGCATGGGCAAAGAAGTTTCCAGATGAGTTTTACGAAAACATCTATAAGCTGAAATCGTGGCCGTGGCCCGGCATGAAGAAGAATCGGTATAGCGTAGTCGCGCACTACACACGCAATCTTGTCTATGAACGCCTTGCACCGGGCCTTCTAAGAGAACTGGAAGCTAAAAGCCCTATGAATGAAAGCGGGTATCGCCCCAACAAGCTACATCAATGGCTGACAGAGGATATTGGAGACCCACTCCTAGCTCAACACTTGCATTCACTTATCATGTTCCAGAGACTAGCGATTAACAGTGGCTATGGATGGAATCGTTTCTTGAAAATGGTCGATCAGGTCATGCCGAGACGGGGAGAAACCCTGTCCCTGCCATTTCCAAGTGAACCGATAGAAGAAAACTAATCGCTTTGCGTGGCACTCTTGACGATTTGCGCTGCAAGCTGATTCACGTCAGGCTTCGGCGCAGACTTCTTTTTGGACGGCTTTTTCTTTGCTTTTTTCTTGGCCATGTCCGCATAGTAGCACTTAGCCTTAAACAGTCAATTGCGCGTTACGGCGTTACGGATTCAAACGGACCCACTACCCGAAAGTCATGCTGTTTGACATTCACCGGCTAATAGTAGTGGACTACCACTAGGGAGAGAGCTGCATGGCAAAGAAACTGAAGCAGGTGCATCCCGGAGAGATCCTCCGCGAGGAGTTCATGACCCCGCTGGGATTGAGCATGAACAAGATGGCCATGGCTTTGCGAGTTCCAGTGACGCGCATCGCGGACATCGTGAACGAGCGCCGCGGCATCACCGCCGACACCGCCCTCCGCTTTGCACGCTATTTCAAGAACTCCCCCGCCTTTTGGATGAATCTCCAGACCCGCTACGATCTGGAAGTGGCCGAGGACGAGATTGCCGCCAAGGTTGCTCGCGACGTGCAACCTCTGGAAGCCGTCTCCGCTCCCGAGTCCTGAGACGCCTCGCACTCTTTCCGTTTTCTAGTTTCTGCGTTCTAGTTTCTGGTTTTCCGTCCGCTCCCAGTACCATTAAGATAGCTATTGACAGAATTAGCGACCCATGATATCGTGAGTTGTGATAGTCAGCCACCACTACGTACAAACGCTCCTTAATCCCCGCCGAGCCGCTCTACCTCCATCTTCCATCTTCCGTACACTCTTCCAAGTTCCGTATCCCGCAAGTCCCTTATTTGCCACTCTTACGAAAACACCCGGGGTGTGGGGGTATTCTTCCCATTCTGGAACTCTCAGTAGTGCAAACGTTTCGATGCGCATGGCGTTTACCACAATCGAAGATCTCGACTCAGTCGAGACCCGATCAGGGCATCGGGGATGGGGTTGCAGGACGTTCGGACCGCAATTCTTCGTTGCTTCCTTAACTTATTACCTCATTACTTCCTCTTCTCTAAATCCTTTAGCTGCAACACTTGTGAAGCTCCCCGCAAGTGTTGCAAACAAAGAACTTACAATGAGGCTAAACCGTTTAGATGCAACACTTACAAAAAACCAGGGGGAGGGGCCGCATCATTATGCGTGGACTTGTTCCACCTGCTTGGCAATCCAGGCGTATGTTTTTTCCAGGCCTTCGCGCAGCGGCCGGCTGGGAGCCCAGCGGAGCTTGGCACGAATCAACTTGTTGTCGGAGTTCCGCCCGCGAACGCCCAGCGGACCGGGGATATGCCGGATGCCCAGCTTCTTCCCCGCAATTTCCATGACCATTTCGGCCAGCCGATTGATGGTGACCATTTCTTCCGAGCCGATGTTCACTGGCCCCGTAAAATCCGATTCCATCAGCCGCCGCACGGCTTCGACGCACTCGTCCACATATAAAAAGGACCGCGTCTGTTTTCCGTCGCCCCACAGCTCGATTTCGCCGCCGTCGGGAGCCTCCGCGACTTTCCGGCAAACCGCAGCGGGCGCTTTTTCCCGCCCGCCTTGCCACGTCCCGTCAGGGCCGAAGATATTGTGGAAGCGCGCCACCCGGACTTGGATGCCGTGGTTTCTCATGTACGCCAGATACAGCCGCTCGCTGAACAGTTTTTCCCAGCCGTATTCACTGTCGGGCGCCGCGGGATACGCGGATTCTTCGGAACACTTTGGATTGTCCGGATCGAGTTGGTTGTACTCGGGATAAATGCACGCCGACGAGGAGTAGAAAAAAAGCTTGATGCCGGCGCGCCTCCCGAACTCAAGCACGTTTAGGTTGATGGACGCAGAGTTATGCAAAACGCAGGCATCATGCTCGCCGGTAAAAATATAGCCCGCTCCGCCCATATCCGCCGCAAGCTGGTACACCTCATCGATCCCGCGGACGATTTCACTGACAACGGCGGCGTCGCGCAGATCGCCAACAATAAATTCGTCCGCCGGCGGTTCCGCAAAATCGTGCCGCTTGATATCCACTCCGCGGACCCAGTAGCCTTCGGCCTTCAATCGCCTGACCAGATGGCCCCCGATGAAACCACCCGCTCCGGTCACAAGCACCTTGCTCGTCGGCATTCCCTTCACCTTTCGTTCAGCTACGTGGCCCGATTATCTGGCTTCCAACCAACAATATCACAGTGTAATCTTGGAGTTGTCTGGTTCCCGCGCTTCTCGCGCGGATCGAAGGTGCAAATTGAGAGCGCGCAAGCGAGTATCCACCGGAGAATCCGGCCTCACCCTTCTCGAACTGATCATCGCATCCACCATTCTGCTTATTCTGACTTCTGCGGCGCTTCCCGTCTTGAAATTTACCGTCATCCGCGCAAAGGAAGCCGAGCTTCACCGGGATCTTCGCGAGATGCGCGACGCCATCGACCATTATAAGGATGCGGCTGACAGTAACTTGGTCCGCGTGCAACTCGGCACCGAGGGTTACCCGCCGGACCTCGACTCACTTGTTAAAGGAGTCGAATACGGCGGCAGTGCCGGTAAAAAGAAACGATTCCTTCGCCGAATTCCCGTTGATCCCATGACCGGGCGCGCTGAATGGAGCCTGCGGTCCTTTCAGGACGACCCCGACTCGACAAGTTGGGGAGGGGGCAACGTTTTTGATGTCCATTCCAAATCCACAGGCACCGCCCTTGACGGCACCAAATACTCTGAATGGTAGATTCCGGCAAGCCAGCACTCGCTCGCATGGCCAGGCACATTGACGCCCATCAGCACTTTTGGACTTATAACCAGGGGGACTTTGGCTGGATCGACGAATCGATGGCCTCGATTCGCCGCGACTTTCTTCCCGCCGAACTAAAGCCGCAGTTGGAGAGTAACGGATTTGACGGAAGCGTCCTCGTACAAGTTCGGCAGTCGCTGGAAGAAACCCGCTGGATGCTGGAATTGGCTGAAAAAAATCCCTTCATCCTCGGCGTCATCGGCTGGGTCAATCTGCGTTCGCCGCGCTTGCGTGCGGAGCTGGAATCTTTTGCAGGAAATCCGAAGCTCGTCGGGATCCGTCACATCGTGCAGAGCGAGCCGGATGATTTTCTGCTGCAGCCCGATTTTTTGCGTGGCATCTCGATGCTGGAAGAATTTGACCTAGCCTACGACATCCTGATTTACACCCAGCATCTTCCGATCGCGGCGGAGTTCGTGGAGCGATTTCCGCGGCAGCGCTTTGTCCTTGACCATCTGGCGAAACCACCGATCAAGAGTCGCGCCGTTGACTCGTGGGCGCGCGGACTCCGTGAGTTGGCCGCGTTCCCGAATGTCTGCGCCAAGGTATCCGGCCTGGTGACGGAAGCGGAGTGGCAGACCTGGAAGCCGGAAGATATCCGGCCCTACCTGGATGTGGCGTTCGAATGTTTTGGACCCGGTCGCCTGATGGTTGGCTCGGACTGGCCAGTGTGCACCGTGGCGGCTTCGTACACGCGGGTCGCGAACCTTGTAAAAGAGTACTTGGTGCCTTACGCGGTGGAAGAGCGCGACGCGGTCCTTGGCGGTAACGCCGCGAATTTCTGGCGATTACAGCACTGATTCCCGACTCGAACGAAAGCGCGACGAAACGCCCACGGTGTTCTACAATGCGGGAGAAAATGGAGACCTCGTCCGTAAAGGATTGCGGCAGAAAGTAACGCTGGTCTTTTCCATGGCCAATAAAGTTCTCAAACTCGATTCGAACGACAACGTGTTGATCGCCTTGACCGACCTGCGCAAAGGCGACCAGATTTCCTTTGATTCTCAGACCTACACGCTGGAATCCGACGTTCCCGCAAAACACAAGTTTGCTGCCGAAGATCTCGCCATTGGGGCAACCGTGAGGATGTACGGGGTGACGGTAGGAAAGGCAGTCGAGGCAATCCGCCGCGGCGCGCTGCTTACGACGAGGAATCTCCATCATCAGGCTGAGGAATTTCTCGAAAAGACCAAAGAATTCCGCTGGACCCCGCCGGACGTTTCACGATGGCAGCAGCGCGAGTTTCTTGGATACCGCAGGGCTGACGGACAGGTAGGCACGCGAAATTATTGGATCGTTGTGCCTCTCGTGTTCTGCGAAAACCACAACATCGGCGTCCTGAAACAGGCTTTTGAGGAAGAGCTGGGGTTTGCAGCGCCGCAAATTTACCGCCGACAAGTGTCGGAGCTGGCACAGCTATATAAGGATGGCCGAGCGGCGGAGATCAAAACGCGCGCTTTGATTGTTGACACTCCAAGTCCGCAGCCTTCACGAATCTTCAAGAATGTTGATGGCATCCGCTTTCTGTTGCATGAAGGGGGCTGCGGAGGAACGCGAGAAGATTCAAACAATCTTTGCGGGCTGATTGCGGGTTACATCCATCATCCCAATGTGGCGGGAGCGACAGTGCTCAGTCTGGGGTGCCAGCACGCGCAGATACCCATTCTTCGTGACGAGTTGCGCAAGCGGAATCCACGTTTTGATAAGCCTCTGGTGATCTTGGAGCAACAAAAAAGTGGGACGGAAGCCGCAATGTTGACCGAGGCGATTCGAAAAACGTTTCTCGGCCTGATGGAAGCCAACGAGTGCCAACGAACAAGTGTTCCACTTTCCAGCTTGTGTCTCGGATTGAAGTGCGGCGGGTCCGACGGTTTTTCAGGCCTTTCCGCGAATCCGGCCATCGGGCACACTTCTGATCTCCTCGCTGCGCTAGGCGGCCGAAGCATCCTTTCGGAGTTTCCGGAATTGTGCGGCGTCGAGCAAGAACTGATCAACCGCAGCAATCGCAAGGAAGTGGCCGACCGCTTTATTCACCTGATGAGAAGCTACGGTGCGCGAGCAAAAGCCGTTGGCTCCGGTTTCGAAATGAATCCCAGCCCAGGGAACATGCGCGATGGATTATTGACCGACGCGATGAAATCCGCGGGGGCCGCCCGAAAAGGCGGGAATTCTCCAGTGACCGCCGTGCTCGATTATCCGGAGTATGGCACCGAGGCGGGACTGCATTTACAGTGCACGCCCGGAAATGACGTCGAGTGCGTGACTGCGCAAGTGGGAGCCGGGGCAAATGTCGTTCTGTTCACCACCGGTTTAGGAACACCGACAGGAAACCCCATCGCGCCGGTAGTGAAGCTTTCCACCAATTCGGCGCTGGCGCAGCGCATGCCGGACATCATCGACATTGACACGGGCGGAATTATTTCCGGTGAAAAGTCCATCGAGCAGATGGGTGAAGAGGTTCTCGACTTGGTGATTCAAGTGGCAAGCGGAAAGCTTTACACGAAAGCCGAATCAAAAGGTCAGGAAGATTTCATTCCCTGGAAACGAGGTGTCTCCCTCTGAGCGGCTCAAGTAGCGGCGCCGGCAATTTCCGCCTGGATGGCAAAGTGGCCATCGTTACGGGTGGCGGCAGCGGCATTGGGCAGGCCATCTCCCTGCGTTTCGCGGCCAATGGCGCGGCCGTTCGAATCGCGGATATCAACCCCCCGCAGGCGGAGGCAACCGCGAAACAAATCGACGAAGCCGGTGGAAAAGCGACCGTCCACACCTGTGACGTCACCGACCAGCGTCAGGTCCGCGAGACTTTTCAACAAATCTTTGCAACCGAGCGCGTCCATATTCTTGTGAACAACGCCGGGATTTCTCATATTGGCACCGTCGAGACCACCTCCGAAGACGATTTCGACCGCCTCTTTCGCGTCAATGTAAAAGGCATGTACAACGGCATTCACGGGTGCGTCGGCCACATGAAAGCGAACGGTGGAGGCGTGATTCTCAACATGGCTTCGATCGCCGGCTCCGCGGCGCTCGCTGACCGCTTTGCGTACTCCATGACCAAGGGTGCCGTCATTGCCATGACCTATTCCGTTGCCAAGGACTACATCCAGCACAATATTCGCTGCAACTGTATTTCTCCAGCGCGCGTGCACACGCCTTTTGTGGACGATTACCTGCGGAAGAATTATCCAGGCCATGAAAAAGAAATGTACGAAAAACTGGCCAAGTCCCAACCGCTGGGAAGAATGGGTGAACCGGCAGAAGTGGCTTCGTTAGCGCTCTTTCTCTGCTCTGAGGAGGCTTCCTTCATCACCGGTGTCGACTACCCACTAGATGGCGGCTTTTTTAATCTACGAGGCTGAACAGTGGACCTCCAATTGAAATCGAAAGTTGTCCTGGTGACCGGCGGCGCGAAAGGCATCGGAGCCGCGATCGTGCGCGCTAGCGCGGCAGAAGGAGCGGTCCCCGTGTTTTTGGACCGCGATGTGGAAGCGGGACAGCAATTGCACTCCGCCTTGCAAAGCGCGGGGTTGGAGAGCGAGTTCATCGCCGGCGAAATTATGGCGCCGCAAACCTGCAGTAAGACCGTGGATCAGCTGCTGCAGAAATTCGGCCGCCTCGATGCGCTGGTCAACAATGTCGGCGCCAATGACAACGTCAGTCTCGAAAACGGCACGCCCGAGAAGTTTGTCGCCTCACTCGAGCTCAATCTGGTGCACTACTACACGATGGCGCACCACGCTCTGCCTGCCCTCAAGAAGGCGCGCGGTTCCATCGTAAATATCAGCTCGAAGACCGCCGTGACCGGACAGGGAGGAACCTCCGGCTACGTCGCCGCCAAAGCCGCGATTCTCGGCCTGACCCGCGAATGGGCCGCCGAGTTGCTCCCCACCGGCATTCGCGTCAACGCCGTGGTCCCCGCCGAGGTGATGACCCCGCTATACCGCCAATGGGTTTCCACGTTTCCGAATCCCGAGGAAAAACTCTCAAGGATTATTTCGAAAATTCCCTTGGGAAAGCGCATGACCAAGCCGGAAGAAATCGCCGACATGGTTCTCTTTCTTATTTCAGAGCGAGCCAGCCACATCACCGGCCAGCACGTTTTCGTCGACGCTGGTTACACTCACCTGGACCGCGCACTTACGTAACGGAGACTCTGGATGACCACTGCAGACGGACCACCAAGCCAGGGCCATTCTGTTCCCGTCACGGAGCGCCGCTTTCTTGGGCCCTTCGTTCTCATCACCAGCCTGTTCTTTCTGTGGGCTTTCGGCGTCAATCTTAATGACATCCTGATCCCCCATCTGAAAAAAGCCTTCGGCCTGAGCGATTTCCAATCCTCATTTATCCAGGTGGCGTTTTTCGGCGGCTATTTCCTCGCAGCTTTTCCCGCAGGGCGGTTGATGGAAAAAATCGGCTACAAGAAAGGGATTCTTACGGGCCTGTTTCTCTGCGCTGTGGGAGCCGTACTTTTTCTGCCCGCGTCCTCTTCGCGCATTTACGGATTCTTTCTTTTCGCCTTGTTTGTAATGGCCTGCGGCCAGAGCTTCCTCGAAGTCGCTGCGAATCCATATGCGACGATCCTTGGACCCGCAGCGAGTGCGGACCGGCGCTTGAATTTTGCCCAATCCTTCAACGCCGTCGGCGCCGTCCTCTCAGGTCTTCTTGGCCGGACCTCCATACTCACTGGAGTCGAATTCACTCCGGCGCAGCTCTCGGCAATGAGCGCGGCGCAACTCGAGGCTTACCGCACAGCGGAAATCAGTACGGTGAAGGGCCCCTATTTAATGATCGCTGGCATCTTTGTCCTGGTTGCGGTATTCATTCAGTTGACGCACCTGCCGGAGGTGCATGATGTCTCATCAGAAGCGCAACATCGGGCTTCGAAAAGCGAGTTGGGAAGCGTCCTATCTCATCCGCATCTTGTGAAAGGTGTCCTCGCGCAATTTTTTTATGTGGGCGCCCAAGTAGGCGTGGCCAGCTTCGTCATACGCTATGCACAGTTCTCCGTCCCCGGAACACCTGAGAAAACGGCGGCGTTGTATTTAACCCTGCATCAGGTCGGATTCATGGCCGGTCGTTTCCTTGGTTCGGCCGCGATGAAGAAGATTGCTGCGCCGCGATTATTATCACTCTTCGCCGCTGCTTCGCTGATTTGTGCCACCGTCGCTTTGCTGGCGACAGGTCTTATCTCCGTTTGGGCGGTGGTCCTCATTGGATTCTTCCACTCCATCATGTTTCCCACCATTTTCTCTTTGGGCATCAAGGACCTAGGCCCGTTAACCAAGCGTGGTTCCTCGCTTCTGGTGATGGCCATCATCGGCGGTGGCGTCATTCCACCAATCATGGGCCGCATTTCCGACGCCTCCAGCATTCAAACCGCGTTCGTTGTGCCGCTCTTGTGCTACGTGTTCATCCTCTATTTTGGGCTCTCCGGGTACAAACCCTCTTCGGCCCCGGCGACGGTTCCCGTATCTCTGAACAACGAAGGCACATTGGCATGACTAGACGCTACTGCCTGACGCTGGATTTGAAGGACGACCCGGCATTGATCGCCGAGTACAAGCGCTACCACGAAAAAATTTGGCCGGAGATCACCACGAGCATCAAAGACGCCGGCATCCTTGACCTGGAAATCTATCTCCACGGAACGCGAATGTGCATGATCCTGGAAGTCGACGCGTCTTTTTCGTTTGAGAAAAAGGCCGAGGCCGACCGCACAAATCCGAAAGTCCAGGAATGGGAAAACCTGATGTGGAAGTTTCAGAAAGCCCTGCCGGAAGCCCGCCCCGGCGAGAAATGGCTCTTGATGGAACGGATCTTCAAGCTGGAGACCTGAGTCAAGCGTGCATAATCGCCGCTTCTATTTTTTCCCCTCAACGGCAAACCCACTCACAAACGCGTACTTCCCCGATCCCACATCCAACACCACGGCATCCCCGGCCTGCCGCGCGCCTGAAATATCCGCGCGGCCTGCCAATGGTTTTCCTCCCTCGCTCACTTCTTCCAGCTTCGCCTTCGGCAGCCGCACTGTCGCTGTTGTATTCGCCGGCACGTCAATCCGCATGGTAATTTTTCCATCCGCGATCTCCCACCCTGACGCCACGCGCCCATACATGCTCTCCACCGAAGCGTCCGCGTGCGTCAATCCCCCACCCGGCAGCGGCTGTATCAAGATGTGCTTATAACCCGGCGCCCTCTCATCGATCTCAATCCCCGCGACCACGCGGTACATCCATTCTCCAATCGCCCCGTACGCATAATGATTGAACGAATTCATGCCCGCATCCTGAAAGCTCCCGTCCGGTTTGATCCCATCCCATCTTTCCCAGATGGTCGTCGCTCCCTTCGTCACCGGATACAACCACGACGGATACTCCTTCCGGTTCAGCAGCATGTACGCCTCGTCGAGATACCCGTAGTCGCTCAACGTCTGGCAAAGCACCGGCGTGCCCAGAAATCCCGTTGTCAGATGCCCGAATTTCTTCACGTCCGCCGCCAGCCGCGCGGCCGCCTCTGCCCGCTGCGAATCCGGCAGCAGCCCAAACGCCAGCGCCAGTGCATAAGCTGTCTGCGTGTTCGACGAAAGTCTCCCATTCGGCGTCACGTATTCCTTCTGAAATGCTCCCTTGATCTTTTCCTCCAACCCCGCATACTCCGCCGCGTCCTCTTTTTTCCCCAATACCTGGGCTGTCTTCGCCAACAGCTCCGTGGACCACGCAAAATAAGCAGTCTGAATCAAGTCCTTGTCCGTAGTGGCCCCCGGATAATCCGATCTGGTTGTCGCGAACGCCAGCCAGTCTCCAAAACTGAATCCCGAGCTCCAGATATAGCTTTCTCCCGCCTGCCGCCGCATGTACTCGACCCAGGCCTTCATGCTCGGGTACTGCTCTTCCAGAATCCGCTTGTCGCCGTAGCTCTGATACACCGTCCACGGCACCACCACCGCCGCATCCGCCCACCCTGCGGAAGCCGCTGCGCCCTTCCGGGTCTCATGCGTCAGCGCATTCGGAATCACAAACGGCACCGCGCCGTCATCTTCCTGGTCCAGCGCTAAATCCTTCAGCCACTTCGTGTAAAAGCCAGCGCTGTCATGATTGAACGAAGCCGTCCGTGCAAATGCCTGCGCGTCTCCGGTCCACCCCAGCCGTTCGTCGCGCTGCGGACAGTCCGTAGGCACATCCACAAAATTTCCTTTCTGTCCCCAAATAATGTTGTGCTCCAGTTGGTTCAGCAGGCCGCTGGAGCTTTCGAACGTGCCCGCCCTCGGAATCGCTGAATGCACCACGACTCCCCTAAAATCCTCGGGCTTTACTTCTCCGAGCCACCCGCTCACCGCCACATACCTGAATCCTTGAAAAGTGAAATGTGGTTCGAACGTTTCCGCACCTGTGCCCTTGGTTGTATAGCGAATGGTTTGTTTTCCCGTGCGCAGATTGTCCGTATAAAAATTCCCGGCCTTGTCTAAAACCTCCGCGTGTCGCAAGGTAATGGTCGTTCCCGCCGGCGCCGTTACGCGAAATTTCACCCAGCCCACCATGTTCTGCCCCATGTCGATGACCGTATCGCCAGCCGGCGTCTGAAACATTTTTGCCGGTTTGATCTCTTCGATCTTTTTCACCGCCGGCCCGGCTGGTGCCACGATCTTGGCCTTCGGCGTCTCCACCACCATCACGCCCGACCACTCCTTGTCGTTGTACGCCGCATCGCTCCAGCCCGCTCTCTCCAGCCTCGCGTCATACGTCTCCCCGTTGTACAGGTCGGACGCCAGCACCGCTCCCGTTGCGGCTTTCCACTTCTCGTCGCTGCCGACGATTTCTTGAGTCCCGTCGGCGTAAGTGATCATCAGTTGCGCGAGCAGCGCCAAGTTCTTGCCGTAGTTGTTTCTCTTGCCCTCCCAACCAGTCCTTCCCCGGAACCATCCGTCCCCCAACATGGCTCCCAGGCAGTTCTCTCCGCTCTTCACCAGGTTCGTCACGTCGTACGTTTGATACTGATAACGGAAGTCGTATGCCGTCCATCCCGGCGTGAAGTACTCGTCCCCTACACGCTTCCCATTTAGCGCGATCTCGTAAAGCCCCATCGCAGTCGCGTAAAGGCGTGCGCGCTCCACCTTCTTCTTGACTGCAAACTCTCTCCTCAACAATGGCGACGGATTCGACTTCGTCTCATCTTCCGCGATATTCGGCGAAATCCATTTCGCCTTCCAATCCGACGCTTCGAGGAGCCCCATCTCCCAGTGCGCAGCTTTGCTCCACTCCGACAAATGCCCGTGATTGTCTCCCGCTCTTACTTGCCAGTAATAAATCCTCCTGCTCTCGAGCGCTGGTCCCGCATATTCGATCTGAATCGATTGGTCCGACGCCTGCTTCCCGCTGCCCCAAATAACTTTCCCTTTAGACAGTTCCGGCTCCGACCCGGCGACGCGCACCTCATAGTTCGTCTGGAGCACTCCCTTTTCCGCGCTCGCCAGCTCCCAGCTCAGCCGCGGTTTTCGCACGTCGATTCCCATCGGATCCACTTTGTATTCACAGCGGAGGTTCTTCACCACGAGCGCCGTCTCCCCGCGCGCGTCCGTCACGCACACCAGTAACGCCACCATTCCCGATCCCAATACCAACGTTTTCCAGTTCACTCGCCGCCTCCTCTGCCCGCCCGGCCTGCAACTATATTCCAAAATCGCCCTATCCTGCAGTGGAGTTGAGTTCGGCGGCCATCGGTTGTATTTTAGGCACCGCATGAAACCTCATCAGCACTTCGTCTTACTCCTGCTTTTCTTGAGCTCGACTCACCAGATGCTCGCGCAGAACACCGGCAAGACGCTTGCCGAAAAGCTTGGGTACTCCCGCGATTCGAAGCTGCTGATTGTCCACGCCGATGACGTGGGCGTAACGCATTCCGTGAACGCGGCGACTATCAAAGCCCTCGACACCGGTCTGGTCAACTCCGCCAGCATCATGGTGCCTTGCCCATGGTTCCCGGAAATCGCCGATTATGCCAAATCTCATCCCGATCTGGATTTCGGCCTTCACCTCACCCTCACGAGCGAGCGCGTCTATTACCGCTGGGGTCCCGTCGCTTCGAAAGACAGAGTTCCGAGTCTCGTCGACGTGAACGGCTATTTCCATCATGACTGGTCAGCGGCCACAAAAATAAATCCCAGAGAAGTCGAGCTGGAGCTTCGCGCCCAGATTGACCGGGCTTATTCGATGGGTCTCCGTCCCACCCACTTCGATTCCCACCAATATCGTCTTTACGATAATGGCAAGGACCTGTTTGAGGTTGTTCTGCGCCTCGCACACGAATACAAATTGCCAGTTTTCCTCGCGCGCGATTGGTTTGCGGACCGGCCCTACCTTGAATCAAGCTTAGATCCCGCCGATCTGGTTCTCGATCACACCGTCACGATCCCGACCGATGTGCGGCCAGAAAAATGGGCCGAATTCTACAAGAACGCCCTTGAGAAACTTCAGCCCGGCGTGACCGAGTTCGTCATCCACCTCGCTTTCGCCGACGACGAAATGAAAGCCGCCACGCGCGAGCGCGACACTTGGGGTGCCGCCTGGCGCCAGCGCGATTTCGATTTCTTTACCAGCCAGGAATTCCGCAGCTTGCTCCGCGAACAAAACATCAAGCTCGTCACCTGGCGCGAATTGGCCCGCGCCGCCCAGCAATGAGTTCCGCTTTGCGCCAGTCGCTGCTTTCCTCCGCGTGCCATTCCGCGCTATTTTCTAAGTGCCCACTTTCGATCGAACGGAGTGCAACATGCTGGCTCAACCGGATCCACCAAAAGAATCTGTCTTCAAAAATCCTCTTCTTTATTCCTGGGCCGCTCTCGCCTTCGTCGCTCTCGTGGTGGTCTCGATTCTCCTTTCCCGCTGGATGGAAAATCACAACTTTGAACAGCGCGCCAAGCAAGCGAAAATCCAACAGCAACGCGAGCAGGACAGCGTCGCCCTGGAGCAAATGGGTGGAAAGGAACTCGCCATCCAGAATTTCTACGCCACTCCCGGTATTATTCGCCGCGGCGAAACGGTCCAGTTATGCTATGGCGTCGCCAACGCCAAAACCGTCAAGCTCGAGCCGCAGTCCAATCCGGTCTGGCCTTCTTACTCCCGCTGCGTTAACGTAACTCCTGCCAAATCAACTACCTACACTCTGACCATCACTGACGCCGCCGGCAACACCAGATCCCAGAGCCTCGAAGTCAAGGTCCGCTAGCTCTCGCAACCTGCCTGCAATCCGTTCGAATGGAACAATTTGCAGGTCATGTCACGCTTCCCCTTGTGACTTCAATTCCCTCGCATCTATAATGTGTGCTTATGCGGGGTCCGGCAGACCATCCGATGGTCTCGGGCTCCGCCAACTTTTTTAGCGAACCGACAAATGACGACCATGTCCGACCCACTAGCCAAGATCAAGAAAAAGCTCCAGGATGAAATCGAGCAGCTCTCGCACGAACTGAACGTCGAGCTCCCCAAGGAAATCGCTGTCGCCCGCGCCCACGGCGACCTCTCTGAAAACGCCGAGTACAAGTACGCCAAGGAGCGACAGGGCTACGTCAATCTGAAGATCACCCATCTCAAGAAACGCATGGGCGATCTAAGCATGCTCAATCTCACGAACATCCCTAAGGACCGCTCTGGCTACGGCTCGCGCCTCACCGTACTGGACACGCAGCGCGACGTCAAAATCGATTATACGCTCGTCAGCAGCGAGGAGGCCGACGCCGAGAAGGGTCTCATCTCCACGACTTCTCCGATCGGCAAAGCGCTCCTCAATCGCAAAGTCGGCGACGAAATTGAAGTGGTCACTCCCGCTGGCAAAAAAGAATTCGAACTCGTCCGCCTGGTCACCATACACGACGGCGAGTAACCTTTTGGCTGTTCCGGGCGTCCTATTCCTCAAATCGTGTGGGCCGCCTGTGAGGATTTATGAATTGGGGAGCAGGCCCGGCGCTCGGGCTTTTTACCTTTTCCGGTTATCTGTTATTCATGGCTGGTGCCGCGCTCATGTGGCGCAGCCGCGGGGATTTCTTCGTGTGGTTCCAGGATGAACTTTCCTTTTTCCGCCGTAATTTCTCCCGCTATACTCCGGCCGGCCCGTTCTATGCTATTCGCGAGGATTCCCGCTTCAAAGCCATACCGGTTTCCTTCGTCCACTCCATAACACGCTTCCCGCGCCGCCGCATCAACGGCCCCGCCATTCTTCTCTTCATGGGCCTCATTCTTTTCGCCCTCGATTTCTTCATCTAGCGGGTATTTCTTCTCTGCGCTCGGCGTTTACCCCGACCCGGTCGGCGTGTGTCTGCGTTTAATTTGATTTCCTAAACAAAATTCTTGCCTTGTATTTGGTTTTTCCAATTTCCAATTTCCATTTTCTCTGCGATTCTTTGAGCATGAAACCTGCCCTCATTGTTCACGGCGGCGCGTGGGACATTCCCGACGATGCCGTCGACGCCTGCAAATCCGGCTGCCAGCGCGCCCTCGCCGCCGGCTGGTCCATCCTCTCCCGCGGCGGCTCCGCTCCCGACGCCATCGAGGCCGCTATCATCGTCCTCGAAGACGATCCCGTTTTCGACGCCGGTTACGGTTCGCACTTGAATCTGGACGGCCACGTTGAATGTGACGCTATCGTCATGAACGGCGCCACGCTGCGCGCCGGCGCTGCCGCCACTTTGCAGCGCGTCAAAAATCCCATCCATCTCGCTCGCAAAATCCTCGAGAATTGCCCTCACATGATGCTCGTTGCCGATGGCGCCGAGCGCTTCGCCGTCGAACACGGAATCAAGCTCTGCAAACGCGAGGAAATGGTCAGCGAAGCCGAGCACGAAGCCTGGATGAAGTGCAAAGCCGACAAACACGCCGCCGAGCATCACCGCGGCCATGAACAGGGAACAGTCGGAGCCGTCGCCCTCGACTCGAATGGCAGCCTTTTCGCCGCCACTTCCACTGGTGGCACCTGCTGCAAACTTCCCGGCCGCGTCGGCGATTCGCCGCTGATCGGCTGCGGCTGCTACGCCGACTCCGAAACGGGCGGCGTCTCCTGCACCGGCTACGGCGAAGCCATCATGAAGGTCGTCCTGGCCAAGACCGCCGTTGATTTTCTTTGCCGCCCCGCTACCTGCGTGGACACGCCCACGAACATTTCCTGCGGAACCTCCACTGCCGATCTGGCCGCTCGCGAAGCCATCCATCTCTTCGCCAAACGCACCCGTGCTACCGGCGGCCTCATCCTCCTCGACCGCCACGGCAATCCCGGCTTCGCCTTCAACACTCCACGCATGGCCTACGGCTTCGTCGCCCCCGACGGGTCATTCGTTACCAGCGTCTAGACCGACCTCCTCTGCGTGCTTGCCTCGACGCTTTGGTCGAGATACCAGCTTAGCCCCGTGCTGTCCCATTTGAGAGTCTGGCCGAAAGGGCAGAGTGACCGATTGGGGGAGTACTGTACTTTTCAGGTCTCGAAGAGGACTCGGCAACGTGGCTTACTGAAGCCACAGCAAGCCCGGCCCTCGAAAGAGGCCAGCATGAAAATCAGATGGATCGTGGTTGGAGTGGTGAGCGTGTTGCTTGGCGCGTCCGGAGCAGCAGCAGGTTCCTACAATCCTCTCAAATGGATCAAAAAGAGCCCTAGTCCCACGGCCAGCGAACAGCTCGCCGCGAATAAAGAAGAAGAAAAGAAGTTATCTCTGCAGTTGCAGGCCGTGCTCCCTCCGCGAACAAACCTTAAGGATGCGTGCGCGGGATTTAAGAACCTGAACGATTGCGTCGCCTCGCTTCACGTTAGCCACAATCTCGATGTCAAATTCAACTGCCTTAAATGGGATGTGACCGGCGCGAAACCGGCGGGCGACGTCAAATCGTGCGCGGGTCCGTCGAAGGACAAGGCCATGGACCTGAGCAAAGCGATCCACGTGCTGAAGCCGACTGTCAATTCCCGCGAGCAAGCAAAATCCGCCGAGAAACGCGCGCGGGAAGACATCAAAGACGCGTCCTAGCTGGACATACGCAGCGCGGTGTCTCTTGTGGGGGCGGACTTCCGTCCGCCCTTTCCCTATCTTGTCTCTGCACGATCTGTCGGATTAATTACGGGCATTCCGATTCCACGTCTCTTTCCAACCAGCCGAAGATAGAAGTGCATAAATGTTAGAGGTCTGGGGTCTCTCTTCGGAGCCAGCGCCCGACGGTGCGCGGTCTGTTGTATCATCCCTCGGCGCGGGCGCTTGGAGATTGAGGCTCTTGTGAGAGAGCGCCATCTGTGGGAAATGGGAGGGATCATGAAACGAACATTTTGGGTGCCTGACACCCTATGGGTGGCCATAGTGCTCGGGACCATCATGGCTGGTGGCACTCCGGCGCAGACGCCACCGGCGCCGGTGGTTTCGCCGGAGGTGCACGCCGATAGAAGCGTGACGTTTCGCTTGCGGGCTCCCAACAACAAGGAAGTTTCCGTTTCGATTGAAGGCGTGCCCAAGCCTATCGCCATGCAGAAGGATGATCAGGGTGTGTGGAGCGTGACCACCGATCCAATGGCTCCTGATTATTACGGGTACTCGTTCGTCGCGGACGGCGTGAACATGTTCGATCCTTCCAATCATGCGGTGAAGCCCAACTTCCTCTATCGCGCGAGCGAGGTGCATGTTCCCGGAGCAGCTTCGGCTTCATGGGAGGTCGCCGCAGTGCCGCATGGGGAGATTCATCATCATTTCTACAAGTCAGGAGTGGTGGGCGACGATCGCGGCTACTACGTCTACACGCCGCCGGGCTATGACCCGCGCGGGAAGCAAGCGTATCCCGTCCTCTATTTGCTGCACGGATTCAGCGATGACGCGAGCGCCTGGACGGCAGTTGGCCGCGCCAATGTGATCCTGGACAACTTGATCGCGCAAAGCAAAGCCAAGCCCATGCTGGTGGTGATGCCGCTGGGCTACGGCGCCCCCGAGGTTCTGCTTCCCAACTCCGGAGTGTTTCGCGATCGTTCGCTGACGGATCGCAACTTCGATAAATTCCGTGAAGCCTTGATTACTGAAGTTATTCCGCGCGTGGAAGAGGAGTACTCCGTCACTAAAGACCGAAACTCTCGCGCCATCGCCGGCCTTTCCATGGGCGGCTCGGAATCTTTGCTGACCGGCCTGAATAATCTCGACAAATTCGGGTGGATCGGCGCTTTCAGCACCGGAGGCATTACGGAAGAGTTCGACAAGGAGTTTCCCGCGGTGAATCCCAAGTCCACGGAGAATCTTCATTTGCTCTGGATCGCCTGCGGCACGGATGACCGTCTGATCGACATCAACCGCAAGGTTCGGGCCTGGCTGGCTACAAAAAATGTCAAGCACGTGGACATCGAGACTCCCGGCTATCACACCTGGATGGTATGGCGGCGGAATCTAACGGAGTTTAGTTCGCTGATTTTCCACTGAGTTCTACGATGAAAAAAATGAACGCCATTTCTGGAAGAACGAGACGAATAGTTCTCGGCTTTGCGCCGTTGGTAATCCTGCTCGTGGTCGGAGCCGCGTCACTGCAGGGACAAGGACAGAACTCTCCGCACGGCATAGTCACGCCGCTCGCGAGCGCCAACCTCGTTTTCGACGGCGAACCCGCGTGCCTCAAAGTGGCCCGCGAGAACGGCGATCCAGACACTGGTGCATCCACTTTCCTTCTCGAAGCTCCTTCCGGATGCGTTGTGCCCGCGCACTATCACACCGCGGAAGAACAATTGATGGTGGTCCGCGGCGACGTGCTCACCGGGATGGACGGCATGGCGGAAGCGACGCTTGGCCCCGGCGGCTTTGCCATGATGCCCAGCAAAGCCATGCACTGGTTCACTTGCAAATCAAAGGATACTTGCCTGATGTTCGTTACGTTCGACCGCAAGTACGACATCGTGTGGGCCCAGCCGCCGAAATAAACGGTCAATCGTCATCGTCTTTTTTTGGCCCTCGTTCATCGTCATCCAGATTGGCGATTCCTAGGCGCATCGCTTCATACGCGGGGAGGCGGGCCGATTGCGGAAGGCTTGATCCGCTTCCAGTGCATGCAAACCAAATCACCGCGTTCAACACTTTTGGATCGGCCATGTCCGCATGCGCGAAATTTTGCCGGTCCGATTTTTTCATCCACTCGGCGGCAGCCTTGTCCTTCGACTTGTGCGTTATTAAGTTGTCCGGGGCAATCACCGGCAGGATCGCTTTGTACGGCGTCAGGTCCGGAGTCTCCTGAAAAATATCCATGGGGATTGCCGAAGAATCGAGCTGGTTCATGGGCAAGATACCCAGCAACAGTTCGATCGTTCGAATCATGCTGACGGTGTTGTGAAATTTGTGGATCAGCGCGCCCGGCTTGTTGTACGCGCTGATCGCCAGAGCTACCGACCGGTGTGAATCCACGTGGTCAGGGCCTGCCTGCGCGTCGTCTTCGACGATGAAGATCGCGGTGTCTTTCCAATACGCGCTGGCGGAAACCGCTTCGACAAGCAGGCCAACAGCGTAGTCATTGTCGGCAACCATAAATTGCGGCGTCGGGAATTTGTCTTTCAGCCCGGTCGTATGGTCGTTGGGAAAGCGCATAACGGTGAGCGCAGGCATCGAGTCAGCGCGTCCGGCTTCGCGGTTTTTAACGAAACCTTGAAATTCGGCGAGCCATTCGCCGAATCGTGAGTTGCCGCGGCAGTTGGCGTTGGAATTGTCTTGCATCACCGCGGGGTCGGAAGCGGCGGAGGGATCCAAAGCGGCTTTGTAGCAATCGACCGTCATGCTGTCCGGTGCAGTCACGTCGAAGCTCCGAAAGCTTGGGCTGTGATGATCCGCGAGAGATTGCTTCGTCGGCACGGCGCGAACGGCGTTCGAAACATCGGGATAATTCTTGTGTAGCTTTTTCACCGCTGCTTCCACGTCGTTCGCCGAAATCACGGTTACAAATTCCCCATAATTCCGGTAGGTCAGCCCCGCGCGAGCGGCAGCATCCCAAAGATATAGACTCTTGGGTTCGGCGAGATCCCTGAACCCCTGGTGAAAGGGAATATGCGTTTCGAGCATATCCGTCAAAGCCGCCAACGCATCACCTTTGAATTTGTCGAGCCGTAAATCGCCGGGCGGCTCGTAGTCCGGCAAGCGATTAAATCCTTCCCAGTCGTAAGTGCGGCCGCGATCGGAGTACGCCCAGCGAAATCCCTTGTCCACGTAATCGGTGGAAAATGCAGCCGTCGCCCAGTTGTGCCCATCCGGGCTGGCCTCGGAATTTACGAAGAAGCGATCGAACAATCCGAAGCGTTGTGCCAGCGCATGATGATTGGGCGTCACGACTTGACGCGTGCCGTCCGGGCGTTGCGCGGTGGCGCCGCCTCCGAAAATAGCCAACCCCGGTTCGCCGTCCGCGGCTTGTCCGTCGCCCGACGCTTTCACATCGCCAAAAACCTGATCGTACGTGCGATTCTCCTTGATGATGTAAATGACGTGCTTGATCGGGCTCTTGCCTGCAAAGAGCGCGGGCGGCGCAAAATCCAACAAGCCATCGTTCTGCATCGTCTGCTGCGTGTAATGCGCGAGCGCAGGGGCATCCGGCAAGGGAACCAGGCTGATGTTTCCCGAAACAATCGAGCCGCTGTACTGCCCGCCTTGCCGATTCTTCTTTTCATTCGGGGGAAACGCGGAGTTGGGCGCATTGGGAGTGCGGCCGCTGTTGTTCACGCGCATCGATGACGACTCAAATCCCGTGCCCTTGCCATTGCCGATAAAAAGCCTGCCATCCGCGAAAGCGACGGCGGAGGGATACTGCCCCGTGGGAATAAACCCCAGAGTTTTCGATTTCGGCGCGTCCGCCATTTTCTCCATTTTTTTTCCGCCGCGCGCCTTCTCGGAGAGCTCCACGACCGCGACGGCGTTGCTGTGGGCATTCGCCACATACAAAGCCTTCTCGTCGTCGCTGAGCGCTATTCCTTCCGGACTCGCTCCGGACAAGGCATTCTCGGCCAGCCGTACGTCGATGCGCTCGACCTCCTGGTCCATCGCGGTGTCAATCACCGAGACGCTGTCGGCATTCGAATTGGCCACAAAAAGCCGCGTCCCTGACGCATTCGGAGTCATCGCCGTCGGATGGCGATCGACTCCGATGTAGCTGCGCACCACGCTCTTGCCGTTCAGCGGGACCACTGCAACCGAAGAATCATTCCAGCAGGAGACATAGGCGCGCGCATTCTTCCCGCTGCCCAGCACCACCACGCCGTAAGGGTAAATGTTCTCGGCCGGCTTTCCGGGATGGTGCAAGTCCAATCTCTCCATTCGCCTTGTCCCTTGGAGGTCGCGCACGATCGTCACGCTGTCGCCCAAATTGTTCGCCGTTACCAGCGTGGCCCCATCGGCTGTTACCGCGAGACCTGTCGGATAAAGTGCCGCCTTTCCTTTGTTGTAGTCGGCGCGCGAAACTTCGCCAGGTTTGCTGATTTCGAACGAGGGTGCTTGCACTTTCGTGTCCGGCCCGTTCGAACCAGGCTGCACAGGCGCTGCTACCTTCGGGTCGAACCGAAAAACCCAAACCTTGTTCTCGAATCCACCAGAAACATACATTGTAAAAGTTCCGTCGGCCCCCGCAGCGTGAGAGAAAGCCAGGCCCACGTTGGCGCTTTGCGGCGTGGGAAAATACACATCTTGGATCACCAGCGGCTCGGGGCTCGCATTCAAGTCGATCACCGCAATCGATTGCTGGGCCCTATTTGTCTCTTCGCTGAATTGGACGCCGAACCCGCTGTTGACCACCAGGAGATAGCGGCCTTTACCGCCTTGGCCAAGAGCATCGGGACTGCGGAGCATTGCCATGGGCATGGCCCCGACCGCCGGCAAATGCGTGGCGGCGTCGATCACCAGCGTGCCGGCCGGCGTAATGGGCCGCCCCTCGCTGGCCGGCTCCTGCTGGCACAAAGCGCCGGCACAAAAAGCCAAACAAATCAAAAGGAAAACACCGCTCTTGGCACGTGATTTCATAGGCCTGCTTCCTTGATTCCCGAAAAGATTCTACGCAATATACTTCGCTGCCGCCCCGATAACTGAAGTTACCCGATTGTAAAGAAAAATTGTTTCACAAGTTTTACAACCTACAGTTGCCTACGTGGGGCTCCGCATGCAACGTATTTGACGCCAAACGCTTCTACTCTTAGGATGAAATTGGCTCGGTCTTACGTCACTTACAGGCCGCCAACAAGTGGCCCATGAAACCCCGATTGATCTCCATCACTCTACTCCTGTTCTTGCCGCTGTCCGCCGCCGCCCAGACCGCCGACGAAATCGTCAAAAAGGTGCTCGACGCGCGCGGAGGAGTCCAAAAAATCAAGGCCGTTCAATCGGAGCGCGTCAGCGGCCACGTCTCGTTCGCGCAGGGGATGGAAGGCACCTTCGTTGTCGAGCTCAAGCGCCCTCTGAAAATGCGCGTGGAGATCACCGTCGAAGGGCAGCACATCATCCGCGTTTACGACGGCAAGTCTTCCGGGTGGATGGTCAATCCTTTCGTGGAAAACAAAGGCGTTGAGCCGCTGCCTCCCGAAGACCTCAAGAACATTTCCGATGAATCCGACTTTGACGGCCCCCTGGTCGATTACAAAAGCAAAGGCAACCAGATCGAATTGTCTGGCAAGGAAATGCTGGATGACAAGCCCGTCTACCGCCTGAAGCTGACGAACAAGTACGGCGATGTCCGCTCTTATTTTTTTGATGCCTCCTCGTATCTGCTTTTGAAGTGGGAAGGTGTCCGCAAGTCCGGAGACCAGGAAGTCCCATGGGAATCCTTTTTCTCGGACTTCCATGAGATACACGGCCTGAAATACCCGTTCCGCGTCGACCAGGGCAGCCCGGGAACTGAAATCAAGCAGACTCTGACTGCCGAAAAAATCGAGATTGACCCCCAAATCGATGATTCGCGGTTCACCAAACCTGCTCTACCGGATGCTCCCTCCGCGACAACGCCGACCACGCCCACCACTCCCAACCCGCCAAGTCTCTGAGTTTGCCGGTGGCCCCTGGGGCCACGAGAATCGGTGTAACCCTGTTGCGCGCGACGGGGAATGCATACCATAACTTTCACAATCATGGAACTGGCACTCAATCTCACCTGGCTTGGTCTGGCACTCGCAGGATTTGCGCTGCTGGGCAGCAACCTCTCGCACGCCGTGGAGCACTCGGCTCGACGGACAAGTAACCGGCAAAAGATTATTGCGATGAGTTGCGCTTTGATTATCTTGTTCTTTGTCGTCTCCATGACGGACGACTTGCACGACCAGGAAGTGGCCGTGGAGGAAAGCAGGCTGCTGCGAGCCGCCAGCGCTGCAGGCTCACCCTCGCCGGCCTCTGCTCATTCCGTGGTAACTCCTGCTTTTCTGATGCTCTTGGCTTTCGCCCGCTCTTCTATTGCATTTACTTTGCCGTCGTCGAGAAGGCTCCTGGAGTTCTTGGAGGTCTCGTCCCCGGCCGCAATCTCACGGAGTTCGCTCTGCGGGCGAGCGCCACCTTCTCCCCTTATCTGAATCCACTCGTCTTCTGCCCAATCTGCACTTCACGGAGAACGTATATGAAGCCACATGCCCTAGTCTGCAGATTTTTCTGCATTGGGAGAAAACCGGCCCGTGTGCAGGGGCGGCCCACCATCGCTAGCGGCGCCGACGCTCTGAGTGAATAAGCGGCCATACCGAACAGGGAGGATTCGATGAAATGGATGGGCTTTGAAACAATTACCCTCGTTTTCGCGCTAGGCTCATTCCTGGGCGGGTGCGGCGAAGGCAAAAGCGATCCCAAAGCGGAGGCCCCGCCAGCCACGACGGTCGAACATGAGGAAGATGTCAACCTCATGCAAGTGGACCATCCCGAGCAACTGCTCGGTCCCACTGGACAATCGCGCGCTTTCATCCCGCGGCATCGTACTAGTTCCGGCGATACGCCCTCATTCTGATTCTTGAATTTTCAGCTAGTGTCTGGCAGGCCGACGCTGGGAATGCCGCGGCGAGAAATCGGCAACAGCATAGGTGACCCCGCCAACGAAAGTGACGCTCGGAAGCTGGCCGTAAACCGCATAATAAGCCCCTCCGTCGAGCACCAATCGGGAAGAAACGTTGTACGTCGCGGCGCCAAGAAGAGTCATGGTTGCAGGCGTCATCGCGTTCGTTCTGCTGTACCCGGCAATTTCCGCGGTGTATCCCCACTTCGGCGTGAGCTGGCGCGAATAGGAAAGTGCCGTGAAATAATTGCGGTCAAATCCGCTTGCGCCAGGCCTGCCGACGAATTGCACTCCCTCGTTCACATCAAAATGGTGCTTGCCCAGATCTTTGCTGGCCAACAATTGAATCGCGTGACCCGTCGCGCCGGTGCCGAGGGCCGGTCTTGCGGTTGGGAGCGTCAAAATGTACAAAACGGAGAACCGCGGCAGCTTCTTTGTCTGCGCAATTAATTTGTACTTGAAGCCCGTCCCAAAGTCGCCCAGGCCTGCTGTGCCGGCATCGCTTTCGAGGGGGATGTTCAGAAACCACAGCTCGAGGTTCTTGACGGCTCCCCATTTCAAGAGCCCATTGATGTTCTGGTGTCCTTTGGCCGCCTCAAAACCATATTCGACCTCGAAGACTCCGCGCTGCACCATCTCCGCCGTCGACGCGAACGTCGGCCGGTTCGGCACGGCAGTGATCTCGTCCGGAGCTGGCGCAGTTTGCGGAGTTTGCGGAGTGTTTTGTGGCGGATCGGCCGCTTGGCCACGCCCATTCGACCCCCAAACGAGCAGGCCTAATCCCGCCAATGCTATCTGCGCTGCGATTCGCATCCGCGATTCCTTCTGGGAGACTCCCGAGCGACACTTCATTCTAACAATCACCGCGCCGCACACTGCGCTATCCTTATTTTCATGTCCAGTGCGCAGCAACAGACGAGCAATTCGATGAACGCTGGCCTCTGTGCCGATTGCCTGCATTCCCGCCGCATCGAATCCACTCATAAGTCCGTCTTCATGCTCTGCAATCTGTCTCAGACCGATCCTCGATTCCCGAAGTATCCCCGCCTCCCCGTTCTCTCCTGCGACGGCTACAAAAAGAAACCCTGATGCCAATTCGTAAAATAGCAGGCAAATATTCGTGGCACATTAAGTTAATATTATGATAAGTTATACACGGATTCAGCCTGTCGACAGGGTCTTCGCATGGCTTCCCGCTCGGAACTTGTTCTCTGCACTCTCATGGTGCTGCTTGCCTGTCCATCGCGCGGCAATGCCGACAAACTGCAAATCACCAGTACCCCACCAGGCGCCACCGTAGAACTCAATGGCGTCAGCATCGGCAACACTCCATTAGAAAAAGATTTTCCCGGCGGCTATTTTCACAAAACAAGGACGTCCATGGGTTCGCGCCTCGAGCATCCCGTTGTCGCGCGCGTCAGTCTCGTAGGCTACGCCACGAAAGAGCTCACCCTCACCGAAGGTCCCATGAATTGGATTTCCCTGAATGGCCGCAACCGCGGCGAATACTGGCTGTTCAAGTCCGATCATTTCGACGTTCCGCTGAAGTCCATCTCCGAGACCTTCACTGGCGGCATCACCGCAAAAGTTTCTGAATCCAGCGTCGCTTTGGCGCCCGAACTTTCGCTCGAAGAACTCGTTCGCCAAGCCAAACCTGCCGTCGTCTATTTGAAAGGACTCGGCAAGTCCGGTTCAGGATTTTTCGTCACTGGCACCGGCGTGATTGTCACCAATGCCCATCTCGCCCGCGGCGAAGAATCGCTGCACACGCTGCTTCCCACCGGCCGCGAGCTGGAAGGCAAAGTCGTCTATATTGATGCGGAACTCGACATCGCCCTGGTCAAAGTCGCTTCCGCTCCAACGGAAATCGAACTCCCGCATTTAACTCTCGCCGATGCCTCTACCGTCCATCAGGGTGAAAGTGTCATCGCCATTGGTAATCCCGGCGATGCCATGCTCTTCAGCGTCACCAAAGGTATCGTCAGCGCCGTAGGAACATTTCCCAGCGCCGGTCCCGGCACCTGGATTCAGACCGACACGCCAATCAATCCCGGTAACAGCGGCGGCCCGCTGCTCAATTCCCGCGGCGAAGTCATCGGCATCAACACGCAAAAACTCATCAAGAAAAATGTTACTGGCATCGGCTTTGCCCTCAGTGCCACCGATCTGCTCGAAGTCCTCCACCGCTTCTATCCCAACTCCGTGCCGTTAATCGTGAAGACTTCCTCAGCTGCGCCGGGTAGCCCGACTCCCACCGAAAGCCTGGATTCCCCTGCGAATTCGAATGCCTCTTTGTTCGCCGCGCCTGAAGCCCTCGGAACCGTTTCCATTTCTTCCGAACCAGACGGCGCGGAAATATTCGTCGACGACAAATTCCACGGCAACACTCCCGCCACGCTGAAACTTCCCACCGGCTCCCACGCGGTTGTCCTGAAATCCCCCGGCCGCGCTGATTGGCGCCGCACTCTTGAGATCCTCAAATCAAGCAAGACTTCACTCAAGGCCGCTCTCGATCCAGCTTCATGAGCTTGGACCATATCGCCTGGCACACTCGCGGCACGGCCAAAAAAAACGGCAGGGCGCCGGGGTGGACGCCCTGCCGGATGGGGTTTTTCTCTCTTCTTTATTATTCCGGTTGTTTGGGAATTTCAGGATTTTGCTCGGGTGGCTCGGGGTGCGTCGCCACGGGAGTGATGTTCGCTGCACCCGTAGTGCCCGCTGCCAATTCCGAAGCCTTGTACTTTGGCGCGCTGACGTAACCGCGCACGTTGTCCTTTCCTATGCGGTTCACCACCACTTGCACCGGCTGAGCGTCATTTTCGGTGTGGATCCAGATCGGCTCGTACAAATTTACGTTCTTCTTGCTGAGCTTGTTGTCGTCCACAACCATTTCGACGTTGTAGTTCTTGTGTTTCGTATCCGCCTTCCGCAGCGCGATCGTCAGCGGTCCAATCCGTCGGAATTCCTTGGATTTCTTGAGGTCAAATTCAAAATAGCTGCGCTCCCCGCGCTGCGCCAAAGCCACCAATTCCTCGTGCGTCTTGGCGATGGAACCGTTCAAGTCATCGCGCGTGGAATTCAAATTCCCTTCCAGGTCCGCGCGGTTCTTGGCGACCTCGTCTTGCGTGTCTTTCAACTGCTTCTGTTGGTCGTCGATTCTCGCCTGGAGTTCTTTCAGGCGCTTGTTTTCCGTTGTGGTTCTCTTGGTGGCCGCGGCCTTTGCTGCGGGTGAATGAGCCGCTGCAGCTTTCGCTTGTTCAGCCGCTGCAGCTGCTTGCTGCGCAGCGGTAACCTCGTTCAGCTTGGAAGTCAGCGCGTTCACTTGTCCTTGCATGTCGCCGATCGTGGCATTCGCCATGCTCTGTTGCGCCGTTAAATGGCCGACCAGGATTTGCTGCCGGTAGCCATAACCAAGCGCCACGCCGGCCACCACGATCAGCGCGACGAGCGCCGCCACCAGCCAGCGATTCGCGTTCGAAAGCGCCGGCCCTCTTTCATTTTCATTTCTTTCAGAATTCTCTTCCATTGTCTTTCTCCTTGAGCTGTTTCTCTCCGGTCGACTCGTCGCAGAGATTCGCTGTTGCCCGGGCCGATCCGCGAAGCTTCTGCGCCTAGGTATCCGCCCGTTGAATGCCGCAATCCATCCGACTTTTTGTAAGCACGGTGAGCACCGAGCGGCCAGAAACGCCCACGCGCGCTAAGTCCTCTGTTGTCAAGAGACAAGAAGAAGGTCACAAGAATCTCTTAAACCTATACCGGTACTAGTCCCGGTATTTTTTCCCTGCTGACGGCCTACTTTCACTGCGCCCGTAAACCACCCCCGTCTACCCCCGATTCTTTCGGCTGTGCGTTGCTCCAATCCCAACCCTGTGCTAGCATCCGCCTCGTCAGGAGACCGGACCAGGGATTGTTTGTCAGACCTTCGGCCCCGCCCCACGGGGACCCAGGTGCACAGGCCACGTTCTCCTCCCTCAGTTCCAACTTGCCAGGCGCAGGCCCGCGCCCGAATTCTTCCGGACGGACCTCGCCTTCTGGAGGTTTGCATGAAGAGCTATCTCACCAGGGACATTCGCAACGTTGGCATTGTCGGCCACGGCGGCACCGGCAAAACGCAACTGGTGTCGTCGTTGCTCTACACTGCTGGCATGACTCCGCGCTGGGGAAAAATTGCGGAGGGCAGCACCACCACCGACTGGGACGACGAGGAAATCGCCCGGAAAATCTCCATTCAAACCGGCCTCGCCCATGCCGAATGGCCCGCCACTCCGGCAAGCCCCTCCGGGTCTTCCGACAAAGTCAAAATCAATTTCATCGATCTCCCCGGCTATTCCACTTTCATCACCGAAGCGAAAGCCTCGCTCATCGCCGCCGATGCCGCGCTCATTACCGTCGACGCCCACGTCGGCTCGCAGGTCACCACCGAAAAAGTTTGGGACTATTGCACCGAGTACGACATTCCCCGCGCCTTCGTGCTCACCTGGATGGACCGCGAACTCGCCAGTTTTGAGCGCTCCATGACGTCTCTCGAGCAGGTTTTCGGCCGCAACGTCGTCGCTCTCCAGTTGCCCATCGGCAGCGAAAAAGGATTCCGCGGCGTCGTTGATCTGGTGGCCATGAAAGCGCACATCTACCATCCCGATGGTGACGGAAAACCTTCGACCGAAGAAATCCCCGCCGCTCTTGCCGATGAAGCCAAGGAAGCCCACGAAAAGCTCGTCGAAATGATCGCTGAAGGCGATGACGAAATGATGGAGGAGTTTTTCCGCGAAGGCACCATCCCCATCCACGATCTCATTCCCGCCGTTCGCAAAGCCATCGTCGCCGAAAAAATCTTCCCTGTTCTCATGACTTCCGGGCTCCACAACATCGGCACGGCCAGCCTGCTCACGTTTCTCGCCGACGTTTTTCCGCACCCCGATGAGCATGCCCAGGTCGGCTTCAAGGACGCTGGCGGCAAGGGAGACCGCCTCGAGCGCAAGTACGACGACGGCCAGCCGCTTTCCCTCTTTGTCTTCAAAACGCTTTCTGACCCGTTCACCGGCCGCATCAACTATTTCAAGGTAAAGAGCGGCGTCTTGAAAAATGACGCCACGCTCATCAATTACAATCGCAGCTTGCCCGAGCGCTTTCAACACATCCAGGCCGTGCAGGGCAAGCAGTTCACGGAAGTCGGCGAGCTTCACGCCGGAGATATCGGCGCCATCGCCAAGCTGAAGGAATCCACCACCGGCGAAACTCTTGGCGACAAAGCTTCGCCCATCTATTATTCTCCCGCGCAGCTCCCCGAACCCTCCATCACCTTCGCCATCGAGCCGAAAACCCGCGCCGATGAAGACAAGATCGGCGTCTCCATTCATAAAATCCTCGAGGAAGACGCCGCGCTCCGTTTTTCACGCGATCCGCAAACCAAGGAATTCCTGCTCGCCGGCTCCGGCCAGCAGCACATCGAAGTCGTCGTCGCCAAGCTCCACAAGCGCTATCACGTCGACCTCACGTTGAAGCCCCC
>Ga0137418_10000643_pt1 | contig 31434 bp, 22 predicted proteins | sample CZODoug3_1_2_16f_FD_122242 | JGI IMG/M metagenome (GOLD analysis project Ga0137418, IMG submission 122242) | Vadose zone soil fungal communities from Angelo Coast Range Reserve, California, USA - CZODoug3_1_2_16fungal (Hybrid Assembly) | ecosystem: Environmental > Terrestrial > Soil > Vadose... | reverse complement strand
CATGCTCAAGAACCTGGGACAACTCAGCGTGGTGGATAGCACTGTTCTTCCGATTGCGGGGAGCTGGAGCAATTGGAATCGCGACCCGAACGCGCTTCAAAACGCGCGTGCAACACTGGGGCAACTGCTTCATCAGCTCGCACCGTGATGAACGCGGGACGAATCGGCTTCTGTCAGCTTAAAACTGATTGAAGTTGTTATGGGTCGGGCCAAAGGGTTTGTGTGGCACCTCGGTAAAGGAGAGGGAGCCACCCAGACCCCAAGGCCCGATTCGTTTTTCCGAAAGAGTTATAGATTCCGTATAGTCTTCATCCAAGTCCGATTAGGCGGAAACCGCGGAACGAGCGCGGCCGCCGCTGCTAGCAGCGGATGAATTGACCTGCGCGGCTGGTGTGTAAGCTGCGGGCTGGTGTGGCTTTTGTTTCGCGGTCGAATGGGATCGGAATTCCGCGGCCAACTGGCCCATCGTCAGACACCGTACATCACCATTCCGCACCAGAACGCCAAGCTCTTCCAAAAAACGAGCCACAACGTTTTCCAGTCGCGGCCACTCGGCATAAAGATTTTCCGGATGGAACCACACGTGGAAAACTCCACGGCTCAGGCGGACGCGCTCCAGCCCTTTTCTCAATCGTCGCAACCGGCTGGAATCCGGAATAAACTTGCGCCACCCTGCCGCGTAACGGATCAGGAGCGAACCGGGAATAGAAACAATTCCGTCTTTGAGCGAAGGTTCGACCATGCAGGGCGAGCTTCCAACGAAATCCGCCCAGATCATGGCGAGGGAGTTGAGCATGCCGTTCGAAAACCGCACCGGCAACCGATCGACATCGCGAAAACAGGTGAACCCGGCATCGCGAAGCTCCGCAAGATACGCAACGGAATTGCGCGGAAAAACAAACGAGGATTTCGGGATCTTGAGCTCTTGCGCGATTTGGGCGCAATAACGATATTCCGCGATGGCGCGCTCCCGCGTCATGCCGCGCTCTCCAAATGGAACGTGTGAAAACGAATGAAAGCCGATTTCCTGTTCGGGCGTCGCGTTCCGAATCATTTCCACCAAGCTTGCGCCGAACCACTCCGGATGAGTCTGCTCATCGCCATCTTTCGGAATATAACTGAACCAGGGTTTCGGAAAGTGAGGATAGCGAACTTCCGGCATGCCGGAAACGTCCGGCAGGGAACGACGCATCATGGCGCCAACAATAGCCCAAGTCGCGGAGAGGCCATTCCGCGTAAGGTGCTTCAATAAATTAGGCGCGCCAATATCATGGGTCCACCGGCCCATTTTGAGCAGTTCATCGCTATAGGAAAGATCGAAGCTGCCCCAACTGAACTCCAGATCCAGACTGATGACAACGGTTGGTCGGGTCATTTAACCTCCAATCTTGATCGCAGGAACTATACGGGCGATGCGCCAATTGTGTTTCCGGAACGCGCGTTGCGCCTGGGAGAATGCCTGGTTCGCCGCACGTTCCTTTCCCCACGGTTCATGGCGCGGGATTTTGTAGTGCATTGCCTGCGGAAGTTTCGCGTTCGAAAATGCGTGGCGGCACACGGTGGCTTCCTTTCCATGGCATCGGGCCAGTTATCTGGTTTTGATGTTCAACTCTTGACGGGACATCTCCGCGCAGCTGCGGCGTTTTTTCGCAGGCTCGAGTACACGTTGTAAATATGCTTGAATGCGAAGATAGGCAGATCCATGAGTCCAGGCAGAGGGTCATCCGCGCTGACCAGCGCAAATTGCAACGGCCCGCGCAAAGACCGCAGGTACGAGCGCAAATTCAAGCGGCCGCGAAGCATTTCCTGAAGCGCGGCCGGAACATCCGTACTCATGCGAACCCATCGCACGCCTGCGGGAGCCGTCTGCCGCGCCAGTGGCATGCGTTGCATCATTTTCCAAAGCAAATAAGGAAAATCCATTCCGGCACGGCCACCCAGCGGAGACCACGTCCAAAGCCTGGGATTGATGTCGAGCAACTTGTAGCGTCCATTGCGCGCGTCGAACTTGTATTCCACCTCAACAATTCCGTTGTAACGGATGGCGGCGAGAAGGCGCTCGGATGGCGCGACAATCTCCGGGACATCGAGCGTTTCCACAAACGAGCTGGAATAGCCGAAATCAATGGGGTACTGCCTGGTCCGGCGAGCGGTGAGCGAGGCGATCGGTTTTCCATCGCAGCAGAGTGCCGCGTAAGAAAATTGCGATTCGCCACCGCCGGGAATCATTTCTTGAACCAGAATCAGATCCGCGGGCATGAATTCCCGGGCCTCGCGATACTTTACAAGTAGTTCTTCATGATTCGCTACGCGCCAAGCCTTGTCCTCAGTAAGGCGGTTGATCGAAGCGTGGATGGCGGGTTTCAGAATTGCGGGAAAGTCGCAGTTCACGCCTTCAAGATCCGCGTCCGTCAGGGGATAGAAAGTTTGCGGATAGTCGACGTGGTGGTCGGCGGCCAACCGGTAGGTGAGCCGTTTGTCGTAGGCCCAGCGCAAAACATTCCAGGTTGGAGCCGACACGAGGAACCTGCGTGAGAGCTTGGAGTGGAAACGGGAGAGCAATGCGGCCGTTTCATCGCTGGTTGGAAACAACACCCATTGGTCGAGATTGTTGCGCGCGGCAATCTCCAGCAGGTATTCCGCCTGCGTTTCGTCGTCCCCGGTTGGCCAGGGCAATGTCCGGCGGGTGTAGCGGGAGAAACTGGCCAGCCTGATGTTGGGCGGGGACACCACCCAAACTGGCACGTCATTGCGGCCCAAACTACGCGCGATCGAAAGGCCGTTGAGGTTTCCGCCGACAATCAATGCGCCCGTCGTTTTGTTCATGAGTGGAATTTCCTTCGAGGCGCAGGGCGCCTGATGACCCAGATTTGAGGATCAATCGTGCGGCCGGGATAATTCCAGTCCAGCCACGAGTGGTTCGCCCACTCGCGCACGACTGCCTGCCTTTTTGCGGGCGACGAATTGCATCAGCGCGCGTGAAGAATAATGCGTGCCGACGACGAATTGCATCAGCGGACCGAAGCTCCAAACGGCGGGGGCGCCCAGGATGTGCAGTCCCGGGAAGGACGTTTCGAAGCCGTCGGTGAGGCGGGGGTATCCCTGGTGGCGGCTGATGGAACCAGCAAGTTTGGGAGCGAGAAAATCGTACTTGGAAACATCCACGCGATATCCGGTTCCCAGGAAAACGTGGTCGAAGTTTCTCTCACTTCCGTCATCGAGGCGCACTTTGACGCGCGCGCCATTCGATGTGGCGGACGCTACTGTGCGTCCAAGGTGCATTGGCACGTCTTTGAGACGCTCCACCAGCCATCGCGCGCCGGCCGGCCGGATCGATCTCTTCCGGAGCCAGTCCTGAATCGGCCGCGAGAAGCGCCGCACCAGATCCGGCCGGGCGACGATCTGGCTGATGCCCGCGGGACCAACGTCCGTCGGTGCGTAGAGAAGTCTTGAGATTTTGGACCCGAAGCCGCGGTGAATCGTCCGCGACACAATTCCGCCCAGCCAGCGAATCTGGTGAGCACGGGCAACGATTTCGACAGTGGCGCCGCTTTCGTGCAACAGAGCCGCGGATTCCAGGGCGCTCTGGCCTCCTCCAATCACCAGTACTTCTTTTCCAGCGAATTTTTCGAAATCGACATGCTCCGAAGTATGCGTGGCCAGCGCAGGGGGCACGTTGTCGAATTCCGGCGGACGCCAGGTGAACGAAGAAATGCCGGCGGCAATAACGACGCGGTTGGCCAGAATCGACTCGCCGTCTTCAAGTATCAGCCGGAATCCGCGGGCGCCGGGTTCGACAGTGACAATCTTTCGCCGATCGAGATCCGGAACGGAGTGTTGCTGATGCCACAGTCCGTAATTCACAAAGCGGTCGAGCGGCACAGGGCTCGAAAAGTGGTTACGGCTTTCCTTACGGAATATATCCAGTGTCAGCGACTGTTTCGGGTCGGCAATATGGCTGGCTTCCCAACCCGAGCGCAGCAACATGCCCTTTGGCATATTGCGCTGCCAGAAAACCATCGGCTCGCCGAACGTGTGCACGTCCAGGCCTTTGATCGTGCGCAAGTGAGCCGAGGCGGAAATGCCGTACGGCCCCGCACCGATAATTGCAATGTCACACCCTGTCATTTTTCGCTCCTATCAGAAATGAAGTTTGGTAATTCTTGCGATGATGCTTACCGCCTTGAGGAAATTTTCCGTACACTCAGGGATTGGCCGCGCGCAAAAGATGGCTAATGATGAGAAAGCTGCTGGAGTTGCTGCCCGAATTTCTGCCGGACACCTTCAAGGTCGCCGGGTTCGTGGCTCCACTTGGTCCAGCTCGCCGCAATCGGCTTGAGAACAAACTCGATGTAAGAGGCTTGGCCCTGATTTTTGAGCAACTGCGCGTATTCGTAGTCTTGAATGCCATCGCGGATGGCTTTCAACCGTATCCCCGGGGCAGGTTCGGTTGAACCAATTGGTTCCGGTGGATAAAGAAAAATCCCGTCGCCCGGCCTGGGGATACCGGGGCCACAAGCGTTCGTATCCAGATTGTTCCAACTGCCGATGGCATTTCCCGCGGTCCATCCATCAGCGCGGTAGTAAAGCAACCCCGTCGCTCCCTGTGTGAAGTTCAGGAATCCGGCTTGGATACGTTCGTTGATCGGCGGATAGTCCACCAACCATTCCGGCGCGTTCCCGTGGCCGGTATTGCAACTCGTATAGCTCCAGAGGTCGCCACCGCCGGTATACGGCAATGGGGGCCATTTTTCCATGGAATCAAGCACCACCCAGTGGTCAATTACACTGTGCCCATGGCCATCATTGAAAAGTTTCGTGTCGGGCGTATTCACGGTCAATATGGTCTTTATAGTGCGATTTGAGGTATGCGCCCGAGAAGCAATGGTTTTCAGAGCTTCATAGCCCTCGGGACATTCGTTCAACTCGTCTCCAACATAAAGATCAAGCGGAAGGGTTTCCGGAAAATGTGCCGCAGCAGCATCAATCTCCTTGGTGGATGGAAAGTCCGTGTGGGAGCCGTTGCACTTTACCTGGAAATGCTGATAGGCGTCGATGCCAGAGCGATTCAGCCCGGCATTGGATTTGTCCAACGCCGCGTTTGCAGCTTCATCGAACCAGCTCATCACCTTGTTGCGCATCAGCGCTCGAGCAACACTGGTAGTGGTATTCCCCGGCGCGGGGGGCCAGAGCGTCCAGAGAGAAAGTTCTGAAGGCTGCGTGGGCAACTCAAAATTCCAAACCGTCAGTGCGACCGGGATTGTTACCGCGCCCTGGTTCGCGGTGACGGAGATATTGCCGGTATAGGTTCCCGAGGGACTGGCCGCAGTTCCATGCGGGATGGAGATATCCAGCCAGTAAGGCTGATTCTCGCCCGCAACGATGCTCGCATTGCAGGCCTTGAGTGAGGCGGACGTGTCGCACAAGGGCGCACCAGTTTCCGGATCATTAAACGGGATGAGCGGCTCCGGATAAGTTCCCGAGCCGAGCGGCGGATTGTTGCCACCACCGTAATTGGCCGTGCCGGCGACAGTCACATAGTATTCGCGGTAGAGCGTTATGTTTGACGCCGGAATCGTCCCGCCACCGGGAGCAGTAAGATCTGAAGCGCTCACATTCACATTGGTCAAGCCGGTGCCAGGCGCTTGCACGATGATCTGAGCGTCCACAGTCTCCCCGCGTGCACCGGAGAGGTCGATGGAAGAAACCATTGCCGGGGCTTCCGTCTTCCCTACCCGGACCAGACCTGATGCCACCCAAGCCGGGAAGGCCGCCGAAGATGATTTATTTGCCTTTATGATAATCACAACGACCACTAACACTGCTGCTACAAGCAGCGGCACCTTTCCACTTTGCAAAATCACTCGCGCGTAGCTCCTTCTCCAGGAAAACAAGTTTACTTTCGTATGCATGGGCGATATTTTCTTGCGTCTAATTCCCGTGCTGGGGGAGGGCGGAGGAGTGTGGTGTTTCTCCTCCCTGTAAAACTTTGAGGTATTCCCGCCGCAGGGCAGCCCAAATCAGCTCTTGTCGAAATTTGCGTTTCACTTGATCCCGGCCCGCGTCTGCGAGTTTCCTTGCCAACGCCTTGTCTTCGATGAGCCTGGCTATGGCATTCGCAAGCGAGGAAACATCTCCCACTGGAAAAAGCAGGCCGGTCTCTCCATCCACCAGCAGGTCGACGATGCCGGTCGCCGCCGCTCCGATCACCGGTTTGCCAGCCGCATGCGCTTCCAGAACGACTGTGGGCAACCCTTCGCGGTGGCTCGGCAGAACCAGAACATCAGCCATGGCATAGTAGGGAGCGGTGTCGTTTACGGGCCCTGCTAAAATGACGCGATCATGCGTCTCGAGATGTTTGCGAATGTCCTCGGGAAGAGGGTCACCGTCCTCAAAGCTGCCGACCAAGAGCAAGCGAAGATTTGGGATTCGATTCTCAAGTTGCAAGAAGGCTTCAATGAGTTCGGCAATACCCTTGTCGCAGGTCAGGCGTCCAACGAAAAGAGCTACTGGCGCATCAGCTGGGATTCCGAATTGACGTCGCAATTCTGCAGCTCGCCATATTCGTTGTTGCGTCGGCGCGAAACGCGCGACATCCACACCATTGCAACTTCCAGCCCCAAATATCAACGCCCGCTCTCGATCCACGAGACCGCTGGCGATGGCCTTTTCTCGGACGCTGTGGCTGACGCAAACGACGCGATGGGCAAAACGGCACGCCAAGCGCTCGGCCAGGATCAGGAGTTTGCGTCTCAAACCAGTGGTGGTCTCAAAGCGCAAGCCGTGAAGCGTGTAAAAGCGGCAAGGAACACGATTCAGCCATGCCGCGAAACCGCCGAGAAGTCCTGCCTTGGGTGTGCCCACATTGGTGACGGTGGGGCGCAATGTCCGCAGGATGCCCCATAGATGGCAGATGGAGCGAATGTCTCGCACCGGTGAGATTTCCCGCTCCATGGGGACTTCCAGGACGCGAACGCCATCAGGGCGAGGGACTTCCCATTCACCAGACCGTTTTTCGGGGCGGAGGACGGTCACGTCAAAGCCCGAGTTCTGGAAATACTCCGGTTGACCTTGCAGGAATCCGAGGGCGATGGATGAATTCACCGCAATCACCAAGCGTGGTCGATTTGATTTTGTTTTCATGTTTTCACAGCGAATGGCAATCTACCGGGCAAACTGCGAAAGTCCTGCCGAAGGCACTTCTTGCTGTGGACGAGCCGCGACTTGGGCGTAAATACTCTGATAACTTTCCACGATTGCGGGCAACGCGAAATGGCGCTGCACCCGGTCCCTGGCCGCGATTCCGAGCCGCCGCCGTACGGCGGGCCCAGCGTCAATCAGCGCCCGCCAGGCTTCGGCCAGCAAATGCGGATCCTCCGGCGGGACGACGCTGCCGGTGTTTTCTACGATGAGTGCCGAGTCTCCCACGTCGGTCACGACGCAAGGCGTTCCACAAGCCATGGCCTCGCCGACCACAATCGGAAAGGCTTCGCTGCGCGAGGCCGTGGTGGCGATATCCATTCCCGAAAAGAGGCGGGAAATATCCTGGCGCAATCCCAACAGATGACAACGCTCGCGAATTCCAGCGGAATCGATCCACGACGCCAACCGCGCGTTCTCCCAGGTAATGCCCATGCCGAAGAGGAGGAAGTGAACCTGCGGCATCAGTTTGTGCAAACGTTCGGCGGCTTGAATAAAATTGCGGTGATCCTTGTGCGGATGGAAGCGAGCGGCGTATCCGATCACAATTGCATCAAGAGGAAGACCCAACTCCGCGCGCAACGATTCGCGGGCCGCGGGATCGGGCTTCACTTGTTCCAGGTCGAAGCCGTTGGGAATCACTTCCAGTTTTTCGGCGGCGTAGTTGAGCTTCTTATGCGTGCGAAGCGAGGCTTCCGAACAAAACACAATGCGGGCGGCATACTTTTGCGATAAAAGGGCACATGCTCGATTCACCAACATGGTCCGACGCTTATCCACGCGGGGGTCATACGCATTGTGGTGAATCGCCCAAACCACCGGTACATTGCCCGCCAGGCGCGCCGCAAGGCTGCCAATCAGATTTGCGTGATACATCCAGGTGTGAATTACATCGGGCTTCGATTCTCGGATCCATTGCGCCAGACGCATCACCAGTAGCGGATTCGGAATAGCCTTTTTCATGCCGAGCGTGCGCACACGCACGCCGATGGAACGCATCTTCTCCGCCAGGTCCAGGATCCCGGTCAGCGAAACAACCTCGTTCTCAAAGCGCGCCCTGTCCATCCCGCCCGCAATCCGGCACAACATATTTTCGGCCCCCGCCGGACCGAGCGTCGTAATGATGTGCATCACCTTGATCATGTTCGTTCTCATTTTTCGCTCAGAAAGCTCACCGATGCTGACCAGCCAGTTCTTCTTCGGCCGGAATCGCCGGCCCTCGGAACAGACTCCGCACATTCCGAGGTTGGGAATGAGCCAGCAAATCCTCGTACACATCCTCGTAGGCGTGGACCATGTTTGCCACGTCGTAATTTTTTCCTGCACGGGTTGCGGCGGCTGCCCCCATAAACTCCCGCGCCGCTTCATATTTGAGGAGCGAGTTCATAGACTTGGCGAGCCCCTGACAATCTCCTGGCGCCACCAGGAATCCTTCATTGCCGTCTTCAAACAGTTTTGGAACGCCACCTACGGCGGTGCTCACAATCGGCAGGCCGGACGCCATTGCCTCCAGGACCGAGAGCGGGTTCCCCTCATAGTCTGAACTCAGAACAAACGCATCCATCGCTCCCAAAACATCAGGAATGTCGCTGCGCAACCCAAGAAAATGGACTTTTTCCGCAACGTTGAGCTTCTTCGCCTGCTCTTCCAGATTCGCCCGCAACTCTCCCTCTCCCACCAACACCAGATGCGCCCGAGGATCGGACGCCGGGCCGTGGGCGAACGATTTCAGCAGCAGTGCGTGGTTTTTCTGTGGAGCGAATCGCGCCACGCACACAAAAAGCACATCGGTGTCGTTGAAACCCTCCTTCGCCCGCCAGTCTTTCCGCGAAGTCTGTGGATTCGCATAAAGGGCCGTTGGGATGCAATTCGAAATCACACGGCAGCGTTGGATTCCATAGAGGCTCTTCAGGCTTGCTGCCACTTCTTCCGCCACGGCAATCGGCTTCACTCCGTGAGTAAGCGCATAACGCTGAATGAGACGCGCGCGCGGTTCAACCTCGCGTTCGGCAAGATTGTGGACCGTATGCACCATAGCAGCGCGTTTCATGAGCAACATGGAAGGCAACGAGTAGCGCAGCACGTGCAAGTGCGTGTGAATGACATCCGGCTCGACTTCCGTCAGAACGCTATCCAGCCGGGTGTAGACGCGGTAATCGAAGCCCGGGTGCTTGCCGAGATAGCGAGCCTCTATCTCCGCCTCTTCCAGCATGTGGTCTAGGTCGCATCCCACGCGTCCCGAGAGCGAAATGACCGTCGTTTCATACCGGCGGCGGTTCAATCCTGTTGCGAGGTGGACGGCAACGCGTTCAGCGCCACCGGGGCTGAGCAGCGGAATGATTTGGACTACTTTGATCTTGTTCATGATTTCAATTCGCCAGTCCGGGCCAGGAAATTGTTCAGGAGAAGAACGACCATCCGGGTTTCCGCGCGGAAATTCCAAGTCCCATAATGCGGGCTGAATTGGGAACTGCGTTCAGGCGCGGGCGCGCGAATGCCCGAGCATCACGCTGCATCTGAGGAATTCTTCCGCATTGCGCCATCAAAAGGCCGAAGAAGAACCAGGTCGGTTTGCGCATTTCCCATGTCAAGCTGGAGACGCCGACGATCCAGACCGCGAGAGAGACAATCCAGAGCCGCTGAGGGAAAGGCGGCATGCCCCTGAGCGATAAAGCGAGGGCGCCCAGCATTCCGCAAAAAACCGCGAAGCCGAGCACGCCCTGCTCGACAAGCACCGATAAAAAAGTATTGTGCGCTGGCGGAGCGGGATCAGCCTCACCCATGCGAATAGGTTCCGCCAGCTCGCGGCTTACGATAACGCGGAACGAGTTAGCTCCAATGCCCACGAATGGATGCGCGCGGAATATTTCCCAGCCCGCTTTCCAGATAATGGTGCGACCGGTGAACGTCCCTCGCTCGAATTCGCCCGGCATCGTAGCGAGGCGTTCCCATGATGTTTCGGGCACGAAGAAGATAATGCCGCCGATGAGCAGGATTACCGTCAGCAGGAGCGCAACTCTTTGCCGGCCGCCCAAGCGCGCTTGCGTCAACGGGACGATCGCGAGGGCGACGACGGTGGCAAGCGTGGCTCCTCTTGAAGCCGTCAACAAGATGGTTGTTCCCGCCAGAATCAGGTGGAGTCTGTAGACCCAAACCATCTTTCCGTGGTTCTGAATCAGCAGGTAATAAGACATCGGAATGCTTAAAGCCATGATGAGGCCCAGGTCATTGGCATCTAATTTCGCGCCCGCGTAGCGCTGATACACCGACTCTTGGTGGGAAAGAAAAAGATAAAAGGTGTCTATCCCAGAGACAAAGGTTCCGAAAACGTAAGCCCGCATCAGATACATCTGTTCTTCCACACCGGGTGCCAGTTCCCAGATGAGCCAAACCATGGTGAACAGCTGGACGTAGGAGAATGCTTCGATCAGAGTTCCCTCAGGAAAAAGGCTCCACAAGTAGCTCAGCGCCGCCAGCAGAACGAACAGCGCCATAACGATGTGACCGAGCGCAGGTCGCCTGACTCTTCCGCGTTCGACGACAGCCAGCACTCCCAGTCCCAGAGTCACCATCCCGATCAGTCGAACGCTGGTGCCAAACCCGGAGATCGTAATCGCGTCTTCCCACGGCATCGCGAACACCAGCAGCCACAGCGAACCAAACGCAATTTTGCCTAGAGTCGAAAGCTGCTCGGTGCGTGCAAACAAGCGGGCAAATCCGCCACCGAGGAAACGACGCGGCTTCGACGGCATTCGCGTATTCCGCACTGCCGCTCGCCCTTGCCCCGCCCCAAAGCCGCCCATCGTTTCCGGAACGATTGGGCCCTGACGTCCCGGAAATGCACCGAACTGTCCGTGCTCTCTCACGAGTCGCTCTCTCCAAGTTTCCACCGGATTTGCATCGCTGGTATCATGCCGCTTCGAGCGTTTCCGTTCGAACATTGGACTTCGTTCGCATGGCGGCAGCGAGAATCACGACGCTCGCCAAAAGCTGTACGATTGCCGCAATCAGCATCGCAAGGATCGCACCCAGCAGTCCCTTGGCGGCCACCAACCAGTAGCACGCGGCCACCAGGCTCACGTTGGCCAAAATGTTCAGATACACCTGCGAATGATAAAAACCGGCCGCAGTCATCCCGAATCCCAAAAATTGCGCCATAAACAAAACAGCACCGGCAGCCATGATCCAGGGGAGAAGGTCAGCCCGTTCTGCATACTCGGGCCGGAACAGCAGGGTGAGAATCTCGCGCCCCGCGAATTTCGAGATGAGCATGCCGCAAACGCCGAGGCCTGCTCCACAAGTGAGAAGCACAACGAGCAGCGAGCCGAAGGCCGTGATATTTCCGCTTGCGTACGCTCTGGATAGACGTGTGAAGGCGGATTGTCCGAGTGAGACGACGGCCATGTTGCCTACGGAGATCGTCAATCCCAGCGCGGAGAAAATGCCCAGGTCGCGTTCACCAATCCCATGCTTGATGAAAAAACTGGGAATGCTGGAATTTAGCGTGGTCAAAAGCACGACGATTCCAAGCGGAAGGCTTCGCCACAGAAGTTGGCGTTGTTCGCCGGCATCGAATCGCGGCGCGAGTTCCCCGTTCAACAAATACCATTTTGTTTGTTGCCGTAGAACGTGCGTTCGTTCCCGAGTGTCATATCCGAAGAGCACGATGGCGCGCCCTACCGCGACGCCCGCGATTCCCCATACTACGCTTCTGGTGGCATAAGTAACCGCAGCCAGGATAAGCACGGACAACACTGCCCGGGCCATCAAGGATTTGGAGATTTCGGCCATTCTGTCGTGCAGTTGCAGCCGCGCATAATACACATCGCTGATCGTTTCGATGCCGTACGCAACCCCCACCATCAAAACAACTTCGGTCAACTGCCAGTCATATCGCAGGATCCGCGTGATGCCGAAGATAGCCGCGAAAGCTGCCAGAGTCATAAGCAGGCGAAGGCTCAAGTAATGCCCAAACTGTGCGCCGTCGCGTACGCTTGAATTCATCACCGACCGCAGTTGCATGTTCGACAGCATCATCACGGGATAAACCAGCGCGAGGCCAAGTGCGTACTGCCCGACGAGTTCCGGCCGGACCAGCTTCGTGAGCAGCATCAGAATTGCGAACTGGCCCGCGGCATAGATGGCGTTCCCGACAAACGTCCAGCTGAAATCCGCGGTCAGGGAGGAGCCCTCGCTTTGCTCAAGTGCGAACACATTGGGAGCTTCAGTGCTCATTGGTTTGGCTCCCCTTACCTTTTGTGATTGCCACGGACCTCATTTCCATCCCTCGCGCGAATTCACCTGTTTCAGAACACCCTACTTTTGTGCGGCCAGAGTTTCATGCGCCATCACCTTTTCAGGAAGAGCCTTTGCCAGCGCTGAGGTAAACAGCACGGCTCCATCCCGGTTGAGGTGCATTCCGTCCGGCTGGTAAAACTTCGGCGAGAGCATCGCCGGATCGATCGGTACCGAAACATCCACTCCCGCGGCCTGTGCAGCGGCGGCCATTTGGCTGACTGCGTTCTCAGAATCCAAAGTCGGCGGCACCAGAAGGATCAGCCTGACTCCGTTTGCATCGCATAGTTCTCGCAGTCTCCGGAGGCGGGGAATCGTCAATTCCGTGAATTCCCTGCCCTCCGGCACCGCGGGCTTCTGATTCACAAGGGAGAAAAGATCTTCCAGGTGCGGAACTATGTGGTTCAGGACCTGCATTCGAATCGCACTGCGCGTATCCCAGAAAGTGCTCGAATGCGCCAGCAGTAGATTGCTGGTCGCGGTGTGATCCAATTTCAAGTCGGAAGCCACGGCAAGTGTGTCCCGCGCGTTGAAAAACATCATCGGTGCGTAATCCTGACGCACACCATTTTCAAGAAAATAATTCACGCCGACACCCAGAACTACAACCTGCGGCCTGGCTCCACGCAGAAACAACCCGTGCAGCGCATACAGCCAGTCGTAGTAGCCCGTCGCTTCCAGGAAAATAGGGTAGATTCGCATGCTGGAGGAGGTCATCTCCTGCAGCCGGTTCACCTGCACTCCGTGCAGCAGCAGCGAGTTGCCGACCATCAGCACGTTCGGCGGTTCTCCCGCGCTTGCGGGACGTATCTTCAGCGCCTCGTCGTACTGCCGCGAAATCCGCGCGTACGTAGCCGAACGGTGATTCAGAAGGTAAATCGAGGCAAGTTCGAACATAAGTATCAGCGCGGCACAGATAGCCGCGAGGGCCTTCGCATACGTCATGGCCTTGGACTTAGAACCGGAAGTAGACGAAGGCATTGAGATTGCTCCCAGAAAAAAGCGCCAGAACGACGAACGCGGCCGTGGCGAGCGCAGTTCGAAATGCATAAGAGGTTTTTGCGAACGGGTATTCTTCGTTGTTAGCTTCCATTAGCAGGTCCACGACAAACAATGGGATAGCAAAAAGACTCAGCATCAGGAAAGCGGTTCCGTACTCGCTCCGCCAAGCAAGATCAGAAAGCCCTCCCAAGTATTGCGTAGCTGCCGTGAGCGACGTGGCGCGAAAGTAAGCCAGGCTCAGGCAAAACACGTTGAACGTGAGAATGCGCTGCCCCCAGATGGAAAGGAACTGGGTAAAACCCCGGGACTGGACCGCATCGGCCGCCCCCTTCGCGACTGGAAAAACCAGCCGCTCCAGGGAAAGCACAACGCCGTGAATGGCGCCAAAAATGACGAAGGTCCAGTTTGCCCCGTGCCACAGCCCGGCTAGAATCATCGTGGCAATCAGGTTCCGGGAAGTTTTCCACTCCCCGCCCGCGCTGCCTCCCAGCGGAATGTAGAGATAATCGCGTAACCAGGAACTCAAGCTGATGTGCCAGCGGCGCCAGAATTCCTGCAGACGTTGAGAAAGGTACGGCTGCCGGAAGTTGACCATGAAATGGAAGCCCATCAACTGGGCGCTGCCTCGCGCGATGTCGCTGTAGCCGCTAAAATCTCCATATACTTGCCATGCGAATGCGTAAGTCCCCAGTAGAACGACCCACAAAGTTGGTTTCCCGAATTGACCGCCAAATGCGGCATTCGCCAGCACCGCGCAATTGTCAGCAACCACACACTTACGGATGAGCCCGGAGAAAATCAGCATGATGCCGTCAAAAATCCGATCCGCGTCGAACGTCCGCTCCCGCTGCACTTGCGGGAGAAGGTGCCCCGGCCTTTGAATGGGCCCGGCGATCAAGTGGGGAAAGAGACTGACGAAGAGGCCGTAGTCGACAAAGGATTTCGCCGGCTGCAGCCGTCCTTTATAGACATCCACGATGTAGGCCACTTCCTGGAACGTGTAGAACGAAATCCCCGGCGGAAGCAGTATCCGGATCAGCGGCATCGGAATATTGTGGAAGCCCAGTGTTTCCAGGGTCGTCGAGAAAGAGTCCACAAAGAAATTGAAATACTTGAACGTACCAAGGATCGAGAAATTTAAAACCAGCGAAAAAAGGAGCCATTTCCTGCGGTTCGCGTCCCCGCGCCCGGGATCGATTTTCCGGGCGATCAAGAAATCCGCGGTTGTGCTGCAGATCATCAGCGCCAGGAAGCGCCAATCCCACCAGCCGTAAAAGAAGTAACTCGCGAGCAGCAGGAAAATATTCTGCTCACGACGATTCAGGCGCCAGTAAATCAGCACAACGGGGATTAAGAAAACAAAATACGCTGGAGAGTCAAAGAGCATAGCCGAGGAGAAGGTTTCCTAATTACTAGATCCGTTGCCCAGCGAATTCAGGAACGATTTCCTGGCACCCGGTGACCACCGGCCGAGAGATCAGCATTTCACTTTGTTGAACTAACTTTTCACCGTCGTCTGATAATCGGCATAACCTCCGTAGCCGTATACGCCGGTGGATTTCGGATCCCAACTGTTCAGAATGGTGCCGAGCACCCGTGTACCGTCTTCCGCGAATCGCTGGCAAGCAGAGAGCGCGCTTTCCGTCGTTGTCTGCCCTGCACGGATCACCAATACCACGCCGTCCGAAAGGTGGCCAAGCACGCGCGCATCCGCCAGATGGATCATCGGCGGGGCGTCGATCAGAATCATGTCAAACTCCCCGCGCAGCCGTTTCAGAAGCGTCGCCATGCGCGGTGAATAGAAAAGATTCGATGGGGTGACACCGCAACTTCCACCCGGAAGCAGGTAAAGCCCGGACACTTCGGTTTCACGAACCAGGTGTGACACAGAAACATTTTCCAGCTGACCATCACCGCGTAGGACGTCGCTCAAGCCCCAGTTATTGCCGACGCCAAACACGCTATTGAGTCTCGGGCGGCGCAAATCACCTTCGATGAGCAGAACCTTGCGGCCGATCTCTGCAACCGCAATACTCAGGTTGCAGGCGACAGTGGTTTTGCCATCACCCGGGCACGGACTGGTGATCACGATAACCTGAGGACCCTCGCCATTTTCGATGGGCAACAAAATCGAAGTCAGCGTGGTTCGGGCGCATTCCGCCACCATCGATGGCTTGCGCTTCCAGGTAGCGAGCTCCGGGCCATTCGACTTCCACGTCGGGAGAGACGGAGCAGGGCGCCGGGGGTTCAAACCGTTAGAGATTTGACGGGGAAGGACTGAATCGTCCAGCGGGATAACGCCCAGCTCCGGTAAATCCAGAAAAACCTGCGCGTCGCCCGGAACGCTGATCCTGCGGTTAACGCGCTCGCGCAACAGCACAAATCCAAAACCGAAAAGCACGCCGCTGCACAAGCCAATGGCCGAGTTCATAGGCAGGCTCGGGCGGTAAGGAAGAAGTGGCGGCCGGGCGCGGTCAACGACCAGCACGTTGCTGTCGCGCATGGCGGAAGCCAAGCTGGCTTCTTTTACCCTTTGCAACATCACTTCATAAAGGTGCCGGTTCGAATCCACGTCGCGTTTCAGCGTGTCGTAGTGAATGGCCTTCTCCGATTGATCCGCAACGATCTTTGCCTGTACGTCGCGCGCCCTTGACAAAAGAGTCTCGCGGCGCAACGACGCCGAATATTCGTTGCCGATGCGGCGAACCACGTTCCCGCGTTCCCTCTGCATCGCGGACTTCAGTTCGTCAATCTGCGCCTGCACGCGTTGAACTTTGTAATGTTCCGGTGTAAGCGTGGCGCCGAGCTCGGCATACTGCCGCTGCAAATCCGTCAGCCGCTGGCGATACTCGCGCATCGTCGTGTCGTCGAGGACTTCCGGCAAGGTATCTGCTGGATTGTTCTTCGCCCCTTCCAGTTTCGCCTGGCTGCCGATGCGGTCTGCCTGGGCCTTCGAAAGATCGTCCTGTAACTCCTTCAGCCGGCTCTCCGCCAGGTTTTCTTTCTCAGAAGTGAAGGACAACCCGGAGGTGCGCGCATACTCCTGCATCTGCGTCTCGGACTGTTCCAGTTGAGCCTTCATTTTGTCCAGGTGGCTCGTCAGCCATTCGGCGGTGCCCTGTGCAGCTTTCCATCTTTCCTCCTGGCTCAGTTCGATGAATTGGCTGACCAGTGTGTTCGCAAAATCTGCCGCTCCCTTGGGATCCGGCGACTCATACGTCACTTCCAGCAAGCGAGAGCTGCCCGATGTGCGAACAGTCAAATTGCGCTCGATCTCGCGCATCAATTTCTCGCGTTCCGGTAGACCCGAGGGATCGGAGAATTGGAGCATGCGGTGAATGCGCCACGTAAATGCCCGCAACCCGGATTTTGGCTGCTCATTTTGCAGCTTCAGTTTGTCAATCACGTGCTCCAGCAACGATTCGCTCTGCAGCAGTTTGACTTGGGTCTCGACGTACGACTCCGGCGAAGCGTAGTTCCCGCCAGTGTCGTTCGTGCCCTTCGGGTCCAGAAAACTCGTGCCCTGAATTTCAAGGGAAGTCCGTACGCGATAGATCGGTGTCTGGATAAGGCTGATTAAGATTGCCGCGACCAAACCGGCAACGATGAAGGCAAGCAGTGTCTTTCGATGGCGGAACAGAATTTGCCAGTGATCCACCAGGCTGTCATAACTCCCCGGCCCGCCGATCTCTGGCGGAGGTGATTCCACATGCTTGTACGGCATGGGACGCTGCTCATTCCACAGATCAACGTCCGTGGAACGGGGATTTCTTCTCTGAATTGGAAATTCCGAAGCTCTCATTTCAGCCCCTTAAACTTGATCTCAAGGTATGCGCCAGACCGCCAAGCCAGTTCCTGTCTGAATCGCCGCTTCCAGTCCGCGCAATGCCGCTTTTTTGCCGGTGCTGCCCGGTATGAACAAAATGTCTTCACCTTGCATGGGGGTGTCCGGCTTTTTGCCGTTGAGGGCATCCTTAACATCCACCTTTAGTTCTTCCCGCTGATCAGCGCTGGCATTCAATCGCAGAATCTTTGCATGGCGCGGGTCGGCGCCTGTATTCAGGCCTTCCGCCAGCGAAAGCGCCTGCAGTACGGAGATGGACTTGTGTTCGCCGAGAACGAAGCCACCCGAACGATGAACTTCGCCGATCACGTAGACCATTTCCGCCTTCGGAACAGAAATGACGTCGTGTGGAAAAATCTGAATATTCTCTTCGGGAGCCTTTGCGTCCATGATTTTTCTAAGGTTCACCTCAGCTACGCTGAACTTGCCCGAAGGATCAAGCTGCGCGCCGGGCAAGGGGATGCAACCCCACTCCAATTGCCGGGTGATTCGAATGCTGTACCCGGCGTCCTGGCGGATCCCGCCGGCCATCGCCAGCATCTCCATCACAGTTTTGTGCCCCTGCACCTGGTGGACACCCGGAGAATTCACAGCGCCCAGCACAGAGACTGGCTGGCTGCGCACCTCCGTGACGTTGACAACAACTTGTGGGTGCCGAATGTACTTGCTCAAAACTTTGTCCAGCTGTTGCTCGGTCTGCTGTACGGTCAAACCAGCTACATGGACCGATCCGGCCAGCGGCACCGCGATATCGCCCTGGCCGTCAATGCGAACCGGCTTATTGTTGACGTCGGTCAGTTCAGGGGCGGAAATGTCCAATTGGTCGTCAGGTCCCAGCAGATAGGTTGAGCGAATCTGGTTATCGCACTTTGCCGTTTGCCCGTTGGACGCACTTGCAGGCGGATTTTGCGCGGCGGCACCCGCGATCAAGAAGGCGCCAGCCAAACCAAGTGCCATGATTCGGAGGTTGAACACCAGCCAAGCTGGCCGCTCTGAGGGCGTCGAGATAATCGATTTAGAGAAACCTTGTGGCATCTTTTGTCGCCGGTATATCAGTGTCGGTCTGTTGTGTTCCATGTTCATTTAGGCGGCCCTGTCATTGCCGCAGCGTAACTTGCTATTGAGAGCTAGCCAGAGCTTCGAGCGGGAATGGATTGGCGGAACCCGGAACGAACCGCGGTGCCGGCTGGTTCGTAGGCAGGCTTCTGGCTCTTTTCTTCTTCGCTGTAATCCGGCCAGGCATTTTGAATATTCTCCACGCAAGCCTCGATAGCGTTGGAGAACCCGGTCGTCGTAAACGCATCGAGGTCCATCCAAAGAGGTGAAGCCGTATTCTTCCTATATAGAGTGAATCCGCCCAGTGACTTCCCATTTTGTTTCGCCAGGCTGAACGTCAAACTCCAGTTGGCATCGCAGGGTTCCGGCAATTGATCCCAGAAATATTGAACCTTGGTCCGGTCCACTCTCTCGAAAGGGCCAAGATCCGCTTCCGCCGGCAATCCCGCCGAAAGGTAAAGACCGAAGCCATCGAATCCGATCGGTTCCAGGCAGTCCCGCAAAATCTGACAAAACTGAGGCAAGGTAGTGCAAGTCTCCAGTCTGTCCGCTGTTCGCCGCACGCTGATACCATTGGCGATTGCGTGGCGCTGATTCAGGGTCCTGCTGGCGACGCGCCCGAGTTCCAGAAACTCGTGATACTTCAGCTGCTGCACGCCAATCAACACGCCAATTCCCACGACAACGAGAACCGCTGCAAGTGCGGCGCCGCCGGGGTTCAGGAGCAGCAGGCTGAAGAGGCAAAAGAATGCGCTGACGCTGTACAGCACCAGCACGGTTTGCCGGTGCGAAATGCCCCGGCCGAGCAATTTGTGGTGTATATGCTCGCGGTCGGGGGCGAACAATCGTTTATAACTCAGGAAACGCCGCAACACCGCGAACGCTACGTCCAGGATCGGCAGTCCCAAGGAGACAATGGGGATCGCGACCGCCACCATGGTCGGAGATTTGTGCGAGCCAGCGATAGCAATGGCGCTGATCAAGAAACCGATCAACAAACTGCCACAATCGCCGAGAAATATCGAAGCCGGATTGAAGTTGTAGCGCAGAAACCCGCTGATCGCGCCAGCCAGGGCGAGCGTGAGAATCAGAACCACTTCATTATGGCCCACCATCGCCACAACGCAGCTCACCAGGGTTGATAGCAACGCCGAGCCCGCCGCCAGCCCATCAAGGCCATCAATCAGGTTGAAAGCATTGGTAATCCAGAGAACCCAAAGAATTGTCAACGGGAGTCCGACCAGCCATCCCAGATGGGGGTGGCCCGCGAGGAGTGTCAGCCGGGAAATTCCGATACCATTGCAATACAGGAGCACGGCCGCCAAAGCCTGAACGGAAAATTTGATGTAGGCGCTGAGTTCAACAAAATCATCTATCAGCCCGAGCAGGAAAATAATCGTTGCCGGCCCAAGGATCTTCACCGTGAGCTGAGACAACGGAAATTCGCTCATACCGAAATGCTCTGGCACCCAGTGGGCCAGCAGCGCGATGCACCAGAGTGTGAGAAAAATCGCCACGCCTCCCAGGCGCGGCGTGGGCCGCGTGTGGATATGGCGATCCGAAGCTGGAGGAGTGGCCCAGCCATGACGGTTGGCAAAATCGCGGACCAGGCGCGTGAAAATTGCTGAGAGTAGAAGTGCGGCGATAAATACAAGAAATTGCATGGCCTTCTCGTCTTCCGCTGGGAGGAATGGAATTTTGGTGGACCAGAATAGGCGGGGTTAGACCTGGTCTACCTTTGTGTTACAAATCATTGCATCGCTTTATTGCGCAGAGCCCTGGGTGAACTCTGCTTAAATTCGTTCAGCAGGTCGCGGCGTCAACCAATTCCGCCGCAGACCGATGATGTTCCTCGGCCCTGGTTGGATGTGCTGCACGGATCCAGGCGCGATCAATTTCGACTGCAATCGAGCGCTGCAATAGTTGTACGGACAGCACCAGCTTAAATCCGGACTTGATCCTTACCACGATTCCGCTCATTCCCTGCAGAGGCCCTTCTTCAATCCGGGCCACCTGGCCGACTTGCAAGTAAGGCCACGGCATCGTGGAGAGCCCGCTGCTGCTCACCCGCTGAATTGCCGCAATCTCCTGCTCTTCGATGGGAATTGGCGTCTTTCCTCTGCCAACAATTTGCACCACGCCCGGAGTGATCAACACCGGCAACCGGTCATTCGGATTCATCCGGCAAAACAAATATCCGGGAAACAGTGGGACATCAATTTCTTTCGTGCGGTCGGACCACTTCCGGCTGGACTTGCTAACCGGCAAGTAACATTCAAACCCGGAATTCTCCAACAGCAACGTCGCATTCTTTTCCCGGCCGGTCTTGGTCAGGATCGCGTACCACGGCCACGGATGATTCCGCGTGCTCATTAGGTTCCCCCAGAGAAGCTACCGCCCATGGAGTCCCATTTCGGCTGGACTCCAGATACATTCGAGGTCTGATTTCCGTGGAACTGGATGCGCCGTTGAAAGTACGGATGCGGCGAACGGAAGTTCGACCCAAACCGGACGATAGCCGACGCGCATTCCACCTACAATCCGGTGATTACCCTAAAGATTACACAGGACTTTTCCCCACGGCGCCGGTTGCCAGATTGGCAAAAAAAGCCTTTGTCGACGCGCGCATACGGCTTGAACCACCCTTGCGTCGCACGCTTCTCAAAAGGGAAAATGGGCGCGAGATTTCGCCATAGAATTTGAATTCAGGAGGGACGTTTTTGCGGCTGTTTGGTTCGGATGAAAGCCAGACTTCCGTTGGGATTCAAATCCCGTTTCTGGATGGACAGGCTGGCCGCGGAGGTTCGAACCGCTAGACGAGGCGCAGAAGCTCCCTGGGATCTTTGCGCGTGCCCGGAGCCACTTCACGTGCTTGCTTACTTGCGCCATGCAATAAACCCAGCAAGATCAGTACGAGCGTGCCCATGAACTCGCCAAAACATTTTGCCAGCATCTAGTGTCTCCAATACTAAAGTCAGCTCACCCAATCGAATGAGCGGCTAACTGCCCGCTTCCAAAGGGTGTACATCTCCTCTCGCTTCCCATTGTTCAGGTTAGGCTTCCATGTGTGATCAACCGCCCAGTTCGCGCGGAGATCTTTCAGATCTTTGAAGTAGCCGACTGCCAGGCCGGCGGCATAGGCCGCGCCGAGCGCGGTGGTCGCATCTTTTGTTACCGGGCGAACTACCGGCCGATCGAGAATGTCCGCTTGGAATTGCATCAGCAGATCGTCATTTACCATGCCGCCGTCCGTCCGAAGCACATCAAGATTGATGCCCGAGTCCTTCTCCATGGCTTCCAACACGTCGCGCGTTTGAAACGCGGTTGCCTCAAGTGCGGCGCGGGCAATGTGCCCCTTGTTGGCGTAGCGGGTCAAGCCGGTGATTACGCCGCGGGCGCTGTCTTTCCAATAAGGAGCGTACAGGCCGGAAAATGCGGGAACGAAATATACGCCGCCGTTGTCGTCCACCGTTCTTGCGAGTTTTTCGATGTCGGAACTTTTTTCGATCAGGCCGAGGTTGTCACGCACCCATTGCACCAAGGCTCCGGTGATGGCGATGCTTCCCTCCAATGCGTAGTGAGCTGGCCCGTCACCCAACTTGTACGCCATGGTTGTCAGCAAGCCAGATTTCGAATCCACTTTCCGCGTGCCGGTGTTCATCAGCAAAAAGCAGCCTGTGCCGTAGGTATTCTTCGCTTCGCCCGCCTCGAAGCAGGTCTGGCCCACCAACGCAGCTTGCTGGTCTCCCAGGATTCCGGCGATGGCCACGTCTTTTACCGAGGGCTCCTTTGCAAGCCCGTAGTTCTCGCTGCTGGAGCGAATTTTGGGCAGCATCGCTTCTGGAATTCCAAACGCATCGAGAAGTTCTTTGTCCCAGGACAATGTCTCCAGATTCATCAGTTGCGTGCGGCTGGCGTTGGTGACATCCGTTATGTGGACGCCGCCCTGGGGACCGCCGGTCAGGTGCCAGAGCAGAAAGGCGTCAATGTTACCGAATATGGCATCGCCCGACTGGGCCAGTTCGCGTACGCCCTTCACGTTTTCGAGAATCCAGCGGATTTTCAGGCCGCTGAAATACGTTGTGAGCGGCAGCCCGGTCTTGCCGCGGAAACGATCCTGCCCGCCTGTTTTTGCCAGCTCGCTGACGTAGTCCGCGACCCGCGTGTCTTGCCATACGAGGGCGTTTGCGAGCGGCTTGCCGGTTTTGCGGTTCCACACAACGGTGGTCTCGCGCTGGTTGGTGATGCCGACAGCGGCCAGATCCTTCGGCTGAAGCTTTCCGTTCGACATGGCTTCCGCAATCACTTCGCGTGTGCGTTGCCAGATTTCTTCCGGGTTGTGTTCCACCCATCCGGGTTTGGGATAAATTTGTTCGTGTTCTTTTTGGGCGACCGAGACGACGCGCCCCGAGCGGTCAAACACAATGAACCGCGTGCTGGTTGTGCCTTGATCAATGGCGCCGATGTAATTTGCCAAGGTACTCCTCCTGAGATTTCGATTCGCTCCGGATAGTATCAGTGCGCGGCGGAGCCGGTGCCCGAGGTCATTCCCAAGGCTCCATCTCTCGTTAAAGGCCGTTTGCGGGACAATCCCGCAGAGTCTAGCAGGTGATTGATCTTTTCCACGTAGCGCTGAATGGCCTCACCGGCATACGCGTCATCCCAGTGCAACTCCGCAGCCATCAGGGAGCCAACCACCGGCGCTGCGTCAATCGCGTCTCGCCAGGAATGAAGCTGCATTCCGATGCGCCGTGCAAGGACGTCCTCGATGGTGGCCGCCATCTCGCAGCGGACTGAATACACGACTTCCGCCTGGATAGCTGGGAATTCGGAGAGAATCGGCTTCAAGAGTGCGGTGTTTTCGCGTGCCAGCGCTACAACCTTTTCTGCCGCGGTACCGAATTTGGATGTCAAATGGCGAGCCGTAGCTTCGGAGAGCCCGTGCTGGCGGGCCAGCTTCTCAGCATAGTCGTCCGTGAAACCCTCACCGCCGTAAAGAATATGGTTGCGGGTCAGAGACTCCGCCGGGGGCACGCCCAAAGATTGCTGGACTCGGCTGATCGTATCTTCGGCCATGGCACGGTGCGTGGTCCATTTGCCGCCCATGATGCTGATGAGCCCGCTGGCTGGATCCACTTCAATCACATCGTCGCGCGCCAGTTTTTTTGTGTCGCCGTCGCCTTCCGAGCCGACAAGCGGCCGGGCGCCGGCAAAGCCGCTGACGATTTCGTCAGGAGTAACAGGTCGCGCCAGATACCGATTGAGTTGCCGCAGCATGTACTCAACATCTTCCTTGGTCACGAGCAATTCGGCATCGGGCGACACCTCTTCGTCCGTGGTTCCAACCAGCAGTCTTCCGTTCCATGGAACCGCAAACAGGACGCGGCCGTCCTCTGTTTTCGGAATCAGCAGGGCGTCTTGCGTTGGGAAAACATCCAGCGGGAAAAGGATGTGCGCGCCTTTGCTCGGGCGCATGCGCTTGCCCAGCGTAGGCGTCGCCATTTGGCGAACCGAGTCCGAGACCGGCCCCGTGGCGTTGACGATGACTTTGGCGTCTACGGTGAACGTCTGACCGTTCAATTGGTCCTTGGTCACCACGCCAGAGAGTTTTCTATTCGCATCACGCCGGAAATCGATGACTCTGGCATGGTTCAGCGCATTTCCGCCAGCCGCGGTGAAAGATTGAACCAGCATCATGTTGTAGCGTGCGTCATCGAATTGGCCATCGGTATACACCACACCGCCGACCAGTCCCTTCTGATTCAGCCCCGGCATGCGCTTCAGGGTTTCTTCCAGCGAAAGAAATTTGCTGGGAGAGATGCGTCCGGGTCCCGCGAGCCAGTCGTAAATCTTCAGGCCGATATCGAGGTACGCGACGTCGATCCAGTGGTAGCTGGGCACGAGGAACTCGAGGACGCGCGTGAGGTGCGGTGCGTTTTCCAGCATTCGAACGCGTTCGTGCAATGCCCGCACCAGTACGTGATATTCCTGAAGATCCGCGCCCTTGATGGCTTCTTCTAGGTAACGCACGCCGCCGTGAATGATCTTGGTGGCCGCGCTGGAGGTGGCCCCGGCAAAGTCGCCCGCTTCTATAAGGACGGTTCGGATCCCGCGCAGTTGCGCATCCAGCGCGCAAGCGGCACCTGTGGCTCCGCCACCAATCACGCACAAATCAAACTGCTGGCCTGCAATATTCTTCAGTTCTTCGATTCTGGTCTTCATAGCGCTCTCACAATTTGGAAATTTACTTTCGTACGAAATCCGAAAACGGGCGTGTTCGGTAATGCGGGATTGGCGCCGACGTCCACGTAATACTGAAACACGGGTTGAATCGAATTCAGACAGCTCGCCAGGCGGGACCTGTCGTCGTGGGCGTAGTTCACTGTGCGGGCCGCCGAATCCCGTGACCGACAGGCGATTCCGCCGATGCTCGAGGCATGATCACGCCTACTTTGATTTGGCGGCTTCTGCTTCCACTCCGGTTAACAGGTGGTCGAGATCAGCTCTAGAGAAATATCGCCCGGCCAGGACTACGCTTTGAATCTTCCGCGTATTCTTAATGTCCGCCAGCGGGTTCGCGTCCAAGAGCACCAGATCGGCGCGTTTTCCCTTCTCAATGGTTCCTGTATCCACAAGGCCCAGATATCTCCCGGCGTTTATGGTCGCTGCTTGCAGGGCTTCCATCGGCGTCAACCCAGCCTGCACCAGTAATTCCAATTCTTCATGCAAACTGAAGCCCGGATACACGCGCACTCCGGCCGCAGTGTCCGTTCCCGCAAGGATGGGAACTCCGGCCTTCTTCATCTCACCCACCATTTTCAGTTCGGCTTGAAAAAATTTCTCCCGATCCGCAACAGGATCGGTCGACCAGTCTTTTAGTATGCCGGTCGTAAACATCGGCCACGCCCGGACTCTCCACGCTGCCGGGGCATATTTCTCCAGCGGATCAGCGCCCGCGGTCGTCTGTTCAATCAGCCATTCGCCCCGCTCCCAATAAAGAGTCGGCACTTGCCAGGTCTGATTCTTCGCAAACAGGGCGATCAGAGCCTTTGCCCGAGCTGGATCGTAGGTCGAAAGAAATCTCCCTCTTCCCGGTCCTCGCGGCACAGCCATCAAGTCATCTTCAATGGTCGAACATCCCTCGAAAACGCCCGTCAAGTGCTCAATGCTTTTCTGCCCAGCATTCGACGCTTCCATCGCGCGAACTTTATCCGGCACGTGCCCGGCAAATACGATGCCATCTTTCTTTGCTTCGTCGGCGGCCGCGAAATACCCATCACGAGGAACCAGCGACTGAATTTTGATGAAGTCCGCCCCGTTCTTTTGCAGATCATCTACAATTCGCCGGCCCTCTGCGGCGTCCTTCACCGGCGCGGAACTTGGAAACTGTGGAACGGGCCCATCCAGCATCGGCCCGGAAATGATCATCCGTGGCCCCAGCAGCTTCCCTTCCGCAATCCTGGCGCGCCACTTCTTAAGCGGCTCCAGGTCGCCGCCCATATCACGCACGCCGGTCACACCATTCGCGACAAACAACACAGGAGTTATTTTCTCGTCTTCAGGCAGCCACGTTCCGAAAATCTCATGCACATGCATATCCCACAGCCCGGGGATCAGAAACTTCTCTCTTCCATCCACGACCATGGCTGTCTTCGGTAAGGGTGTCGCGTCGCTTTTGCCAATCTGCACGATCTGTTTGCCTTGAACTATCACCGTCATATCCGTCTGAACGGGAGTGCCGGTTGCGTCGATCACATTGACGTGGGTAATTGCCACGATGGACTCTTGACCAACAACGGTTGCGGCAATCGCAGGCAAGAAAACAAAAAACAATGAAAGCCGGATGAAATTCCTCAGCACTGGACACCTCGCGAACTCGCAAATCTTATTCGCACTGGAGAGGGAATACAAATTCTGAGCGGCAGCAGGTCAATATCTTGCCCGTTAGAACTTTCGGAGAAGTACGAGTTTTGTTCTAACCGGGACGTCGTGCTTTACCTCGACCTGGATCACGGCCTCGAACGGTTTCAGTTCGGATGCAGTTGAAACTCCGAGTTGCCGAAGGAGTCCCTGGACAGAATCCGGTTGGCAGACGAATTCAACAGCCGCTTGTGTACCGAGGGTGGAAGTTCCCGCCAGGATCAATGTGGAACGCGTGGGATTCAGCCCACGCACCAAGGCGATGATTGCATAATCCTCAGAAAGTGGGGGGCGGGGCGGATTGGGCAGAAACGTTGAGGCCTCATCGGGCCGAGGATGCACGTTGAAAATTGCAAGGTCACCTTTGCGGGGGCCAGAATCCACCCGTTGAAAAATAAATTCATGAGTGCTCGGTATTTCCCGCAGGGTCAGGTTTTCCGCGGGCGAACCCACAAAAATCAAGTTATTGTTCTTCGCATCATCCAGAGTGAAGAGGCTGCCTCGTTTAATGCGTACGCCACTATTGAGCTGGCCAAAAAGATGGTCCAGGTCGCGAACGGCCAACACCTCTCCGATCCCGGTGTAATGATCCATAATATGATCTGAAGGATCCCGTGAAGGATTGTAATAGCGCATTCCCGTTTCTGGCCGGCCAACAAATTCAGCATTGCTGAAAATTACCCATGGCTCGTCCGGTCCATTCAGGAACGGTCCCCACAATATTTGCAGAGGAGCGGGTGGCGGATCGCCTGCTTTCAGGACGGCAGGGGGCGCGGGCTTGCGGACAAGAGCCGTGCCGATGATCGTGGCGACGGCGGCAGTCAAGAGAATGGAAAGCACGAAAATCGTTATCAGCAGACGGCGAACCGTTTTTTCTGTCGCCGGTTTTTCCTGGCCGGCAGCAACCGATTCTTCCGATCTTAACCTGATGGGATTTTGGGGCACTCGCAAATGGAACGTGAGCGCGTAAGTGCCTTTTGGTAAGTCGACCCCAATAGGATCTTCTGCTCCGACAGTGCTGTAATATTCCACGAGTTTCGCGCGCAGGCGCCCAACCTGCACCCGAATGGTGGCGTCAAGGTGAGGATCGAAGTCGGAGGGCCTGCCGAAGACTTCCGTAGCAATCTGGTATTCCTTTACGGAAGTTCCCGGGTGTTCCAGTGCATGTTGGCTCAGGTATTGAAGAATCTTGCAGAGAGCTTCCGAACCATGCAGGACGTGACTTTGAGTGAGTTTGTCTACCTGCTTAAGACAAACATCCCTTTCAATTGGCGGGGCCGAGGTAACAGACATTTTAACACCGCCCGGGCGGTTCCCTTAAGTTACAGGAAACGGGTGGTTTTTCCAGTGTTACCGTAGCTAACCCAAAGAGACTACCGCAACACACTGCTGTTTCAGTAATAGAAAGCATACTAATTTTTGATAGGTGCGTCGAGGGGAAGGCTAGTACCCGAAGTGGGATCTCACAGTTGCCGGTTGCCATTTCTTTGGCCTACGAGTCTGGTCAGCAAATCCGAAATCGTTGGGTGGAGGTGTGGGTCATGAGGAACTTCCTCAAGATGGTCGTTGGACTAAGTACGTTTTGCCTCGGGTTGGTTTTCTTTCTCCCGCCCAAGGCGTTGGGCCAAGCAGCCTACGGCACGATCATTGGCACGGTAACCGACCCCAGTGGGGCCGGAGTCCCGGGAGCCAAGATCACAGTTGTGGATAAGGACAAGGGAGTATCCCTGTCCACGATGTCGAATGATTCGGGTTATTACACGGCCAGCAATCTCACGCCGGGCGATTACAAGCTTACCGTCGAGGCCAAAGGCTTCAAGACTGTCGTCCAGGAGAATTTCCCCGTGATTGTGGGGAGTGCAACCACGGTGAACGTCACGCTTGAGGTCGGCTCCTTGGGCCAAACAATCACAGTCGACACCACTCCGCCATTAATTGAAACTGATCGCGCGGCGGTCAGCACGAGTCTGTCGTCGCAGCAAGTCGAATCTCTTCCGATCCTCGATCGAAATTTCACGGAACTCGAACTATTGCTTCCGGGAGCGGTAAAAATGCCCTGGCAGCACGGTCAAACAGAAAATCCGCAGGGCGGCATCCAGATCAATACCAATGGTCAGCTATTTAGCGGAACGAATTTCATGATCGATGGTATGGATAACACAGATCCCGTGTTGGGCATCATCAGCATTAATCCTCCCATCGACTCGGTGCAAGGATTCAATGCCACCACCAGCAACTTCGACCCTGAATTCTCGCAGGCGGGCGGCATCGTCATCCAAGTGGAGACGAAGTCCGGAACCAACCAGCTCCACGGCTCAGCTTTCGAATTTTTCCGCAACAACATCTTCGAAGCACGTGATCCGTTCAACCAGCCGGCCAATCAGCCATTCCCGGCTGTTCACTGGAATCAATTCGGCGGATCTCTCGGCGGACCCATCCGCCGGGACAAAATGTTCTTCTTTGGCGATTATCAGGGCTCTCGTCAGCACAACCCGGGGTCGGCGTCGATTCGCTTGCCTACCGAAGCAGAACGCGCCGGCGACTTGAGCGATCTCGGCATCCCCATCTACGACCCGACAACGGGAGACCCCTCGACAGGCGCTGGGAGGACGCAATTCATTTCGTTTCCAACAGGGTCTGCCAATCCGGCACTGGTCAATGCGCTTTGCACGAATCCGGCTGGATGTGTGAATGTGATTCCGACCAGCCGACTGAATACGGTGGTTCAGAATCTCTTGGGCCCCAAATTCGTCCCATTGCCAAATGTCACGAACCCTTCGTCACCCACATCTCCAAATTACTTGATTAGCGGCACACAGGAATTCAATACCAACCAATATGTCGCACGATTCGATCACTATCTCACGAACAACCTCCGCTACTTTGGGCGGTACAGTTACGGCGGCTATCATCTGAATACTCCGGGAGCCTTGGGAACCGCCGGAGGTACTCAGCTTTCCACGGGGTTTGAAGGCACTTCGGACGCGCGAAATCAAAACGGCGTCGGCGGCCTCACCTACAATGTGACTCCCACGCTGCTGGCGGATTTCCGATTTGGTGTCACGAAGTATCGGGTCTTCGTGTCAGCCCCGGACGAGTCCCAGCAATTGGCCACTCAAGTGGGTATTCCGGGCATTAACGACCCCAATCGTCCAGACACCTGGGGACTTCCAGACGTGAACATTAACGGTACGACCGGCGCCAAGAATAATACGAGCGGTCCCGGAGGGTTCCAGATCGGTTACCAATGCAACTGCCCGCTCAATGAACAAGACCTCGAATACCAGGGCGTTTCCAACTGGACCAAACTCATGGGGAAGCACACGCTGAAATTCGGGGCGGACATACGCCGTCGGCGAAACAAGCGTCTTCCCAGCGACCAGCATCGCGCAGGCGTTTACAATTTTAACCCCGTAGTTACCTCCAATCCCTCGATAGACGGCTCCGGCCTCGGACTGGCCAGCCTTCTCTTGGGTGATCCCAGCGACTTCAACCGCTTCGCACAAATATCCACCACACAGCAAGATGTGCAATGGAGCATGTATTACTACGGCGAAGATACCTGGCGCGTGACCAACAAACTCACTTTGAACTATGGACTGCGGTGGGACACTTGGTTCGCCGACACCTCTCTTAACTCGGGTCAAGGTGGACGTTACGACGTCACCACAAACATTGTTTACATTCCGGGAGTCGGTGGCGTTTCGCAATCTGGAGGCGTAAACACCCCGTACCACAATTTTGCGCCGCGGCTTGGCATCGCGTATTCCCTAAACCCCAAGACCGTCATTCGAACCGGATGGGGGCGCAGCTTCTTCGAAGGAACGTTCGGTTGGACATTCAATACGTTAGCGGCCGACGTCTATCCGTCCATCGTGAACCAACATTGTCCGGCAACGGCCTGTCCGCAGTTCTCCCAATTCCTGCCGGTTCAGTTCAGCACGGGGACACCGACGAATGCGCCTTCTTTCGACACGGCCCCTCCCGCTCCCGTCTTCCCCGCGATCCCATCAAATGGTAGGCTGCCGCTTCCCGACGGAATCGGAGATTCCACCATTCCCACAAATCAGAAGATTCCTTACGTCGATTCCTACAACTTCACGGTGGAACACGAAGTCTTTAACGGAGCCACTTTGAGCGCCGGCTACGTGGGCAACGTGGGACGCCATTTGAATGGCGGGTGGAATTTGAATCCCCCGGTGCCCGGACCAGGATCATTTAATTCCCGCCAGCCGCTGTTCGCCCAATTCGGCTTAACGCAGGACATCTTCAACAAGTGTAATTGCCAAAGCAGCGATTACAACTCTTTGCAAATCAAGTTTATGAAGCGTTTCTCGCGCCATTACTCCTTGCTGGCCAGCTACACCTGGTCCAAGAGCCTCGATTTCGGCGAGTTCGGCACGGCCACGAACCAGTACAACTACCGAGTGGATCATGGCCCGGCAATTTTCGACCGCGCCAGCGTTTTCACTCTGGCTCACACCGTGGATTTGCCGTTCGGCCGCGGACAGCGATTCTTTTCCGATGCGGGTTCGGTCCTCAATTTGTTCATAGGAGGTTGGGAATGGACCGGGATCACCACCGCGGAGAGTGGCCTTGCTTTCAGCGCGAGCTTTGACGCCGGCGAACTAAACAGCCTCGACACGGGACTGCGTCCAAACAAGGTCGGTGACCCAGGCAAAGGCAGCTGTCCAAGCGGAGACCATGTGGGTACCGTCAATTGCTGGTTTAATCCGCTGGCTTTTGCCGATCCGAACCCCACCGGAACCACTTTCAACTTTGGAAATGCCTCGCGGAATTCGCTGCGTGGACCCGGGTTGTTTACCGCGGACTGGGCCCTTCACAAAGACTTCCAGTTGACGGAGAGAGTCGGCATGCAGTTGCGCTGGGAAGTTTTCAATGCCTTAAACGTTGCTAACTGGGCAAATCCCGGTGGAGGCCTTGGGAACCCGGCGGGAGGAGCTGACGTCACCAAGTGCAATTCCCTATCCGCCACGTGCGCATCCTTGCCGGGACAAATTACCGACATTTCCTTGCCCATGCGCAATCAACAAATCGGTTTGCGCTTCACCTTTTAGTCAAGGCTTTCGCGCGGAGACCTCGATGTCGAGGTAGTT
>Ga0137418_10000642_pt1 | contig 31450 bp, 30 predicted proteins | sample CZODoug3_1_2_16f_FD_122242 | JGI IMG/M metagenome (GOLD analysis project Ga0137418, IMG submission 122242) | Vadose zone soil fungal communities from Angelo Coast Range Reserve, California, USA - CZODoug3_1_2_16fungal (Hybrid Assembly) | ecosystem: Environmental > Terrestrial > Soil > Vadose... | reverse complement strand
TGCTCGAAGAGAAGGTCGAGACGCTGCATGTCTTCCTTGGTGCCCAGGGTCAAAGTGGCAAGTGCCTGGGTTTCACCGCGCGTAAATAGGGCGGAACCGTGTACGCGGGGGAGCAAGCCGACTTCGCAAGTGATGAGGCGAATCTGGTCGAACGCGCGGCCGTCGGGACGGCGGCGGGCGTTGAGAACGTCATCGCGGAAGATGTTTTCACGGAGACGCTCAAAGGCGCGCTTGGTCAGGGTGCGCTTCTCGTCCATCTCTTTCTTGGGCTCTTCAGGAATGAGCTTGATAATCTCTTCCTTGAGCGCATCAACGAGGTGGTAGCTTTCCTTCTTGGGATGCTTCTCGGTGTTGAGGGCATCATGGAGCCGGTCGCCGTATTTCTTCTGGAGATCCTTGTAGATGGCTTCATCGAACGGGAGCGGCGGGACAACGACTTTCTTGGGTTTGAGGTGCGCGTGGAGTTCCTTGATGGCGGAGACGATTTTCTTGATTTGCGCGTGGCCGAACTCGAGAGCGTCGGCGACGGCTTCTTCAGAAACTTCGAGCGCGCCGGATTCCACCATGACGATGGCTTCCTCGGTGCCGGCGATGATGATGTTCATCAAACTTTTCTTCTGGTCGGCGACGGTGGGATTGATGACCAACTGCCCGTCCACCAGGCCCACCCGGACGCAGGCGATGGGCTTCTCGAACGGGAGGTCCGAGCAGTAAGCCGCGGCCGAGGCGCTGGTGACGGCGATGACATCGGGGTCATTTTCACTGTCCGCGGAGAGCACCAAGGAGACAATCTGAGTTTCATTGCGCCAGGATTCGGGGAAGAGCGGGCGCATGGGGCGGTCAATCAGTCGGGAGGTGAGGACTTCTTTTTCAGAGGGACGGCCCTCGCGCTTGAAGAATCCGCCGGGAATTTTTCCCGCGGAGTAGGTGTTCTCGCGGTAGTCCACGGTGAGCGGCAGGAAGTCGCGGTCGTTCATTTGCGAAGCCATGCAGGCGGTGGTGAGCACGACGGTGTCGCCGTAGCGCGCGGTTATGGCGCCATTGGCTTGCTTGGCAATTTTTCCGGTCTCCAGCGTTAGTGTGCGGCCGCCGACTTCGACCGTGACGATGTGTGGTGCAGGTGTGTGCGTATTATCAGACATGAATCATTTCCTTTGGCCCCGCATCCGAGCGGAGCATGTTGAGACGCGTTCGCTTGGCAAACGGGCCTAGAGTTTACGTTGACCCCGACCAGGCCGGGGCCATCCTTGAGGAAGAGCAAGAGGCAAGAATCATTGTGAGGCGAACGAAACGCGACGGACTACACCACGAGAAATTCCGGCACTAAAGCAGCCGGATGCCTGAAGACAGACTCCGTGTGGAATTTGCCACTTCTTGAGAACGCAGTGGATACCGTCCTGAATTAAAGGCAGGACGATTACTTGCGCAGGCTAAGACGATCAACAATCTCGCGGTACCGATCCGGGTCGCGGCGGTTGAGATAGTCCAGCAAACGGCGGCGCTTATTGACCATCATGATCAATCCGCGGCGCGATGCATGGTCTTTCACGTGGGACTTGAGATGCGACGTCAGATAGTTGATCCGCTCGCTCAGAAGCGCGATTTGCACTTCGGGTGAGCCTGTATCCTTAACGTGGGTCCGGAACTGTTCGATCAACGCTGCTTTCGGTGCGCTCAAGTGCCCTTCTCCGTCATCCCCTGAATTTTTCCTCTTCTCTTCGACCCATTCAGGCTAACACAAAGAGAACAAAAGTGTAAAGCAATGTAAAGAAGGGGTAGTGATCGAACATTTCGCGCCAAAATGCGTAGATTAGAACGATGGAGCTGGTAAGGGGAAGGTCAGCCCTTGGCAAGCTCTTTGATTTGTTTGGCGAGTTTTTCGATTTGCTGGGCTTTTTTGACAACTGAGACGGAGAGTGTCTTATTTGCGTCCGTTTTTTCGACCTGATCCTTGAGGTCGGCGACGATTTCGTAAAGCTTCGAGACATTTGACCGGAGCTCTTGCTGGTTGGCCCGCTCAATGGCCTTTTTGTCAGACACAGCGGCTTGCGGGCCATCCTTCAGTCCGTAAGGCACGTGAGAATCAGGGGCGTTGGGGGAAGGACGAGGCTGAGGTGAAGGGCGCACACTGGGAGCACCTTGACAGAGTGCGAGAGCAGGCCTGAGGGCTAAGACTCCCGCGGCGCCAACAAAGGTCATTAAAAGTCGTCGACGAGATTCTGGCATAAACACCCCCTGAAACCAGTCCCTTTGTTTGCTTGGCCCTGGACAGTGTTCAGGTTTAGCCCCTTTTTTGGAGTTTCGCAAGGGCTTGGTCAAGAGCGCGAAACGAGCAGCGGTTTCAGCCGTCTGTTGAGATGAGATGAATTCTCTGTTGCACAAGGCAGGTAAATCCGGTTCAATACTCGGGCACAACTTAGGGGGAAAAGGATGAGAAAGCAATTTGCAGTGTTGGCGGTGGGAGGTCTGGCGCTGGGGTTGATGGCAGTGCTAGGTTCGGCGCAGATGGACAAAGCCGCGAAACCAAGTCCGGCGGCGAAGGCCAGCTGCGAGCTGGCCGGCGGGAAAAGCATCACGGTGGATTATTCGAGTCCGCGAGCGAGGGGCCGCAAGATCTATGGGGGATTGGTTCCGTATGGCGATGTGTGGCGCGCGGGAGCGAATGAAGCGACCACGTTTGTCACGACCTCTGACGTGATGATTGGCGGGGCGCATGTGCCAGCCAGTAACTACACCCTTTTCGCCGTTCCGAACAAGGATAAGTGGACGCTGGTTGTCAGCAAGAAAACCGGAGAATGGGGCATTCCTTATCCTGGGGCGGATTCCGACTTCGTGCGGGTGGACATGAAGGCTTCGACATTGCCCTCGGCGGTGGAGAACTTCACGATTGCGTTTGACAAGACGGCGCATGGCTGCACGCTGCGCATGGATTGGGAGACGACGCGGGCATCGGTGGACATATCGAAGATGTGACAATCGAGCATCTCGGAAAGCAAGAAGAAGCGCGTCAGGCAGTTCAGCGGCGCGCTTTTTTTGTTTTTGCCCGGCAATTTCAGATCCGAAGACTCTCGGTCCCCTGCTGGAGGCGCGTCATGCCGCGGTCGACAAGCATGACGGCGCCAATGACGAGGGCGGCGGAGAGGAGCACGTTGAAGGTGACGGCTTCGCCGGCGAAGAGCCAGCCAAATAGGACAGCGACGATGGGATTAACGTAGGTATGCGTTGCGACCAAGGTGGGGGAGTAGTGCTCGAGGAGCCAGTTGTAAGCGGTGAAGGCGACGACTGAGCCGAAGATGATCAGATAGCCAAGCGCCAGCCAGGAACGGAGTGTTACGGAGGCGAAGGAGAATCCGCGGTACTCGCGGAAAGCCGTTCCCACCAGAAGTAATTGCACGGAGCCAGCCAGCAAGGAGAGCGCCGACAAGAGCAGCGGATGCCCGGAGAGATGCGACCGGCGGGAGTAGACAATTCCCACGGACCAGGAGAGCGCGCCCACTATAACGGCGAGTGAGCCGACAAATACGCCGGGGCCCGAGTTGAGGGCGCTTCGGCCCATCAGGAGGCCGACGCCTCCAAATCCCAACAAAATTCCGGCGAGAAGCGGGGCGTTCAAGCGCAACCGTTTGGCAGCGATGGCAGTGAGCAGGAAAACCCAAAGAGGCTCGCTGGCGATGAGCAGAGAGGCGAGCCCGGAGGGGACTTTTTGCTCCGCCCAATGAAGCGTGCCGTGGCCAATCAAGAAGAAGAAGGCGCCAATGACGATGCTGGCGCGAACTTGCGCCCTAGTGGGGCGGAGACGCTTGGCCCGGCACCAGACGAGGAGGATCAAGCCGGCGATCAAGTGGCGGATGCCTGCGGTGTAGAGCGGAGGAATGGTTTCCACGGCGAAGCGGATAGCTAGGTAGGTGGAACCCCAGATAAAATAGATGGAGAGGAAGCAAAGAGCGACCGTAAGGCGGTGAGTACGCGCAGCCGACGGCGTCGTTGAGGGGGAGGACGCTGGTTCGATGGCGATGCGGGCCTGGTTCGCGGTCATACGGTGTACATCGTGCAGCGTAGCTGGCGAGCGAGCGGCAATCTAGCTCCAATATGGATTTTACTTTGCGGAGAGTCTGAGAAAAACCGGACAGATAGGAATGTCTGCCCTACCTAGCTCTTTCTCGGGCGGATAAGCGCAAGGAATTCGTCGCGTGTCTGCTTGTTATGGCGGAAGGCGCCGAGCATGGCGCTGGTGACAGCCGAGCCGTGCTGCTTTTCAACGCCGCGCATCTGCATGCAGAGGTGGCGTGCTTCGATAATCACGCCCACACCTTGAGGAGCGATTTTTTCCTCGATGGATTTGGCGATCTGGCTGGTTAGGCGCTCCTGGATTTGCAGGCGGCGCGCGAACATGTTTACGACGCGGGCGATCTTGCTGAGGCCCAGGACCCGCTTGTCGGGGAGATAGGCAATGTGGGCCTTGCCGAAGAACGGCAGGAGGTGGTGTTCGCAGAGGCTGAAGAACTCGATGTCCTTGACGATGACCATCTCGTCGTAAGCCACGCTGAAGGTTGCACCATTGAAGACATGATCGAGATTTTGGTGGTAACCGCTGGTCAAGAACTTCAAAGCTTTTTCGAAACGCTCGGGGGTTTTGCGCAAACCTTCGCGATTAGGATCCTCGCCAATGATTTTGATGATTTCGCGCATGTGGCAGGCGATCCTGCGCGCATCGATTTCCTTATGATCCTGTTCGTTCAGCAGAATTTCTTCCGTTGGCTTGGTCACGAGTGGTTCCCCTTCAGATTATCCCCTGCATATTCGAAGCTGTTGTTGCCGGTTTCCTGAACGCGGATGCGCTCGAGCTTGGCCTTGGGGAAGGATTTCAAGCGCTCAAAAATCTCCATGCACAAATTCTCGGTAGTGGGCACTTTGTCGCGAAACGCGGGGACATCTTCGTTGAGCGACTTGTGATCGAATTCCTCGAGAACGTGGCGTTCAACGAAAGCGTCCAGGTCGGCGAGATTGGCGATCATGCCGGTGGCGGGGGCAACTTCACCCGATAAGCTGACTTCGAGCACGTAGTTGTGGCCGTGTCCGAAGGGATTGTTGCACTTCCCGAAGATACGGCAATTCTCCTCTTCGCTTAGATAGGCGGAATGCAACCGATGTGACGCGGAAAATCGATAGCGGCGGCCGAGTTCGATTTTGAGCACGCCGTTCATGGCTTCCCTGCCGCGATGGCGCCGTTTCGGTAGCAATCGGCGAAGAGGTCGGAAGACTCGTAGAGCCGCACGCGATGCAGGCGGCCTTGGGTGATTTTCGGCTCGAGCAATTGCCAGATGACGCGGGCAATGTTTTCGCAAGTCGGAATTTGGCCGGCCAGTTCGGGTACCTCGTAATTGAGATGGCGATGATCCATGCGCTGCATGATTTCGCGTTCGAGGATATCTTTTAGTTCCTTGAGGTCGAGGACCATGCCTGTCACTGGATCGGGCTCGCCTTCGACGGTGACTTCCAGGGTGTAATTGTGGCCGTGGCCGTGGGGATTGTTGCACTTTCCAAAAATCCGGCGATTCTCCTCCGCCGAGAAATTCGGGTTGTTGTAGAGATGCGAGGCAGCAAACTCGATTTTGCGTGTTAGAAGAACCATGAGTGTTTGTTTATTTTACCGGTTCGGGAGCTCTAACGGAGTATTCCCGGCCTTTCCACTGGATTCTTCCATTGACGTGGCTCCGGTAGGACGCCCAGAGCACGGCGATGTACAAAGCCACGGCGGGCACATAATAAAAGATGAAGGAAAAGGGGTATTGGTTACGGGCGAGGTCGAGGCCGTAGGCGGTCTGGCGGGCAATCAGGAGCAAAACTCCAAGGAAAAGCAGAAGAGGAAACTTCAGTCCCAGAGCGATAAGCAAAAGAGAGGCCCAGGGCAGGTTTGACTCGATTTCCCGGAAAACTGTCCAGGGAGTTCCACCCATCAGGCGATAGAGATTCTTCTTCCAACCTTGCCACATTGCCCCGAACGAGCGGTACATGCGCACATGGACGATACCTTTGCCGGACCCAAACGAGATGCGATGGCCAGCGGCTTTAACGCGCATGGCGAGGGCAACGTCTTCGAGGACTTCGCCAGCAACGCTGGCGTGGCCGCCGATGGCATCGTAGACATCGCGGCGCATCATCAGGAACTGGCCGTTGGCGGCAGCGGCGCGCGAATTCGGATCATTCACGTTTTCATACGAGAAGCGCCTGGCCAGGCGCACGTAGATGTATGGAATCAGGGCTTTTTCATACCAGGTCTGTGTGATTTGCTCCGGAGAAAAAGAGACCAAGGCGGCACTCTGCTCGTTCGCAATTTGCAAGGCGCGGGAGACAGAATTTCGCTCGTGCTCGGCGTCGGCATCGGTAAACAGAAGCCAGCGGGATTTTGCCTCGCGCACCCCGACCCAGAGCGCGTGATTTTTGCCGACCCAACCATCGGGCAATTCGACGGATTCCAGGAGGCGCAGTTTGGGAATTTTCTCCATGAGACCGCGGACGACGCTGGCAGTCGCGTCGGTGGATTGATCGTCTACGACCAGGATTTCCGCAATTTCCGGCTGGTTCGCCAAGGACGAAATGCACGCCCCGATGGTCGTCTCCTCGTTCCGGGCAGGAACAATGGCCGTGACAGAGCCAACCGTTGTGCGGACTAACGGGGTTCCAGAGGTGAGCGGATTGTGTGCGTCGCTGTCCATCGTCTTTTGGATGCGGAAGGGGCGTATCCCGATCGGGGAGATTAAGTTAGTATAGCATTTGATGGGAATCCTTCGAAAACTTGCGGCGTGGGGAGTACTGGCGGTCGCGATTGGGGTAGTGTTCCTGTTTGCGATGCCGAGTTATCGTCAGGGCGAAGCCTCGATTGCCGGCACGACGGCGCGGGACTTTCCAATGGAGATTGCCGGGAAGCCGGGGCATCTGACCGATCTGAAGGGCAAAGTGGTGGTTCTCAATTTCTATGGCACATGGTGCCAACCCTGCGTCGAAGAGACGCCGGGACTCAACAAGCTTCAAAAGCATATCGAGGCGCGCAATGGCGTTGTCCTGGGTGTCGACGCGGACGAGGATCCCAGTGCTTACGAAAACTTTTTGCGCAACCAGGGCGTGGTCTTCTTGACCTACCGCGATCCGCTCACCAAGGACAATCGTTCACCCATCGCCCTAGCGTACGGCACGTCTATGTACCCAGAAACTTATGTGATCGACCGCCACGGCAAGATTGCCCGCAAGTTTATCGGCTTCCAGCAGTGGGACTCGCCGGATATGCTGGCGTATTTCGATTCCATCCTCGGGCAGAGCTAAGAACAAAATTCCAAAGAAAACATAACGCAGGGACGCAGAGGGCGCAGAGGAATCGCAGAGCAGAGGCGAATTCGCGCCCCAGTAGCCGCTACTGGTTTCAGAATTTTGTGGAATTCCTTTTTCCCTGGTGACTCACTCGCCAGATTACTCGTAGCGCAGGGCTTCGACGGGATCGAGTTTGGCGGCTTGCATGGCGGGGAGCCAGCCGCTGATTACGCCGACGACGACGAGGATTCCGGTCGAAAGCATCATGGTGACGAAGGAGAGTGTGAGGTGGATGTCCACTTTGCCGGTGTCGTCTTCATAGGCGGGGCCGAGGAATGGCAGCGTGCCGATCGCGGAGGTAATCGCCGCCGAAAGCGCCATGCCGATCACGCCGGCGGCTAGCGTCATGACCAGCGCTTCGAGCAAGAACTGCCAGCGGATATGCGATTTCTTTGCGCCGAGGGCGCGGCGCAGGCCGATTTCGCGCACGCGTTCTTCCACTGAGACGAGCATGATGTTCATCACGCCGACGCCGCCGATACCCAGCGTGAGTGCACCTACAAAAAAGAGCAGCGCTTCGATACCCAGGGTGATTCCTTCATAGATGGGCTTGAACTCTTCGCGGCCGAACATGGTGATAGCGCGCTTGTCACTCGGCGAGAAACGCTGGCGGCTGGCGATGGCGGCGCGGAACTGTTGCATGGCGGCGGCTTCAAAATTGGGTGCGACGGGCTCGAAGAGCATCACACTGGCATAGCGAGCGTCCCACAGGTCGCCGGCGGTAGTGTAAGGAATGAAGACGGACTCATCGTCGCTGGTGAAATAGTTGCTGTCAGAAAATTTCGTGTCCATGGAACCGACGACGGTGAACTTAACTCCATCGATGCGGACGGTCTCGCCGATAGCGGGCGTGCCGCTGAAAAGTTTTCTGCGCAGGATGGCGCCGAGAAATGCGACGCGGCGACGCTCTTCGATATCTTCGGGGGTGATCCAGCGGCCTTCCATGGGGACTTCGTTGCGCATTTCGCCGTATTCGGGATAGATGCCACGGATGGCGGTTTCGGAGAGTCGAGCTTCGTGCGTAATTCCCTTCCACCGCACGGTCTCGCGGGTCACGCGCTTAACTAGCGGGGACTGTGCCTTTACCCAATCGGCATCTTCCTGTTCGAAGCGGACGGCCTTACCTGCGCGTTCGCCGCCGGCTTGCTCGCTGGTCGTTCCCGGCCAGCAAACGACGGCGCCCTTACCGAAGACTTCGAACGTGTACATCAATACGCCGCGAAATCCCGAACCGTAGCTGAGCAGAAGTGTGACGGCAACAATGCCCCATGCGATTCCCGTCATCGTCAGCAAACTGCGTACGGGATTACGTCCGAGGGCCGCCCACGCCTCTTTGAAGATCTCTGTGAGCATCTAGCCTCCGGCCTCGAAACGGAGGGCTTCGATGGGGTCGACGGAGGCGGCGCGGTTCGCCGGATAAAGCGCGGACAGGACGGCGATCAAGCCGAGCAGAAAGATCGACAGAGTGCCCAGCTTCCAGCTGGTGAGCAATCCCGCGAAGAAGGGCGGCATGGGCAGCAGATTGACTAACGCGCAAAAACCGTAGGAGAGGAGCAGCCCTGTGCCGCCGCTCAGCGCGACGACGATAATAGTCTCCAGAAAAAACTGGCGGAGGATGGATTCGCGCGTGGCGCCGAGTGCCTTGCGGACGCCGATTTCGCGGGTGCGTTCGCGGACGGAGACCAGCATCACGTTCATCACCCCAAGGCCGCCGAGGAAAAGCGTGGCTACTCCGACCGCGCCCATGAAAGCTTCCATGCCTACGATGATCATGCGATTAGCTTCAGCGTTTTTGACGGTGTCCCAGATGCTGGCAGCTTCTTTATCGCGCGGATCGAAACTGTGGAGGCGTCCGAGCGTGCGGCGAACTTGCTTCACACAATCCGGATGCGTTTCCAGCGACCAGGGCGCGACGAGCAAGCGGTCCACACTGTGCTCCACGGCCGGAGGCTTGTTTGGAAAATCGCGGCGCATGGAATTGAAGGGGATAAATACTTTGCGGACGTCGGCTCCATCGTAGCTGGAGTTCTGGTCCTTCGGCTTCATGATTCCAATGACGGTATAGGGATTTCCGTTCAGCGAGATTGTCTGTCCCAGAGCTTCGCGGTCGGCAAACAGCTGCTTTTTTGCGTCGCTGCCGAGGAACGCCACGTTGCGGGCTTCCGCGTTGTCCTCTTCGTTGTAAAAGCGGCCTTGCGCGACAGTGATACTGCGAATTTCGGTGAAGGGCGGCAGAGCGCCAACAACTTGAAGATTTCCACTATTGAAGAGGCTATGTATCTGTACGTCGTTGCCGAGTTCCGGCATCACGTACTTGCAGGCGGGCGCTTCCTTCGCCACCTGGATGTAGTCTTCTTCACTCCAGCGGATGATGCGGCCGGAGCGCGTCCCTCCGGCCTGCATGCTGGTGCGGCCCGCAAAAACGATCATTACGTCCTTGCCGAACGTTTCCTGATTATTTTGAATGCCCTTACCGAGACCTTCGCCCGCCGCGACCATCACGGTGATGGAGATGATGCCCCAGGCGATGCCGAACATCGTGAGCATGGTGCGTCGCTTGTGGGCCCAAAGCGTCGCTAGCGTGTCTCGCAGTAGGTCCTGGAATGACATGGCGCTCCGCCCGTCGATTCAATTATTGGAGAACGACTTCTTGCTTTTCTTTGAGGCCGTCAAGAATTTCGGTCTTCACGCCGTTGGAGATGCCCAGCTTGACGCTCAGTTTTTTCTTACCGTTGTCGGCCTTGGCATCGGGGATTTCAACGGAGGCCTTTCGCTCTTTGTCGTAGATCAGCGCCGCCTCCGGAACCATCAGCACGTTTTTCTTTTCTTCGAGAAGGATTTCGGCGTTGGCGCTCATGTTGGCTTTGAGCTCGCCGCCGGGGTTGGAAATGGATACGCGCACTTCGAACGTGGTGACGTTGTCCTTCTCTTTGCCGAGTGGAGAAATCTTGGTGACCTTGCCGGTGAATTTCTTGTCCTTGAAGGATTCCACCACGATGCGCGCCGGCTGGCTCAAGAAGACTTTGCCGATGTCGGCTTCGTCGACTTTGCCCTGCACGTAAACTTCACTGACGTCGCCGAGGGTCATGACCAACGTAGCTTGAGAGCCGAGCACCAGGATGGAACTGACCGCATCGCCGATATTGACATCGCGCGAAAGCACTAGTCCATCAATCGGGCTGACAATCGTCGAGTTCCGAAGATCTTCCTGCGCGTTCTCCAGAGAAGCCCGGGCTTGCGCCACTTGCGCTTCACACTTGGCGATTTCCGCTTTGGAGACGGCCAGTGTGCGCTCGGCGCTCACCTGCTTGTTCAGCGCCATCTGGTAATTCTTTTCCGCGTCTTCGACGAGGCTTTTGGACATCACGCCATCTTTGAACATGTGTTCGGCGCGCTCCATGTTGAGCTTCATGAAAGGTACATCCGGGCCTTCCGCATCGACCTTGTTGCGCTCGAGGGTAGCTTTGGAAGAATCCAGCGCCGCTTCAGCGGCTTGCAAGTTGGCGCGCGATGCGCGTTCGGCAGCTTCGAGCTGTACCTTGTCGAGTTCCGCGAGTAACTGGCCCTGCTTGACCGTCTCTCCGTAATCGACGTAGAGCTTCTTGACGATGCCGCTGGCTTTGGATTTGATCTCAATTTTGGATAGCGGCTGAATTTTGCCGGTAGCGACTACTACGCGCGCCAAGTCACCGCGCTCCGCAGACGCAATCTTGGAAGGATCAATGGTGCGGCTGGGACTGAACGCCGCCTTGACGCCATACCCGCCACCCGCCAGCACCACCAGCGCGATCGCGCCCCAGATGATGCGGCGCCGCTTCTTCCCATTCCTGCCGTTTTTCCCGTTTGCTAAACCATTGCCATTGCTGGACATACCCGACCCCCGCTGTTCTGGCCTCGCGGCTAAAAGAGGATACGCAGCCGTACCCGAAAAGTTCCCTAACCTGCCGGTTTAGACGATGGGTCGAGCTTTTGGTCAGGCCGGCGCCGGGCGAGGAAACGGGATTTCTAGGACTGACTTAAGCTGTCGCCTGGGTGACACGAGTTGGTGGCAATGGACGAGACAGATGGAGGACGGCGTCGGCGACCCTTATTGATCGCACTGCCATTGGCTGGGAAAAACCCAATCCAAAAAAATTGAGGGCGCAACCGGTGTTTAGCCTGTTGCGCCCTCTAACTGAGCCGTAAAGTTTCTAACCTTCCCGATTCCTTCTGGCTGCGCAACCGCCGTGAGGCTATTGCGCACTTCAAACTGATCGGTTCCCGCTTCTCGCTTCCCGGTTCCATCTCGCAGCACAACCCGCTGTGAAGCTTGCTGCGCTGCTTCAACGAAACCGTTCCGTTCCTAGCGTTCCCGAACCAACTTGTCGGCGTGACCGCTGTTAGGCTAAGTCACACCCTCCATACGAAACCGTTAAGGCTTCGAGCTTCGCGATTCAATCTCGCGGCGCAACCACGGTTAAGTTTGCTGCGCCCCTTAAATTGATCCGTAAAGTTCTTAAGCTTCCCGGTTCAATCTGGAACGGAAAATAAACCTTCCTCTTTTCGCCGTCAATCAAATTCGTAGAGAACACTTGTGCAAATCTGTGCAAGCTTGTGCAAAATTCCTTGGGCGAACACGGAACCTCCTGAGTCTCCGCCGCCCAACTTTCTTCACTGCTTTCCTTTGCGTACTCTTCGACTCGGCGTTATGCTCTTGCGGCATTATTTGTAGTTACTTCAGACTTCCCCAGAAAAATGGATTCATTGGAGAGCACCATGCAAACAGCTGGAATTCGGCCAACGATTGCCGTCCTTTTGGCCGGCTGTGCCTTGGGAGTTTTTTTGTCCATTCATTCTTCGCACGTAAAGGCCGCCGCCCCTCCGGACGTGCCAAAGTTCAAAGTGGACCCTTCCTGGCCCAAGGAATTGCCCAATAACTGGATCATGGGCCAAGTGGGTGGCATGGCTGTGGATCGCCATGACAACATCTGGGTTTTACAACGGCCGGGATTGGACACGGTCGACGAATTAGGAGCCGCTCAGGCGCCTCCTCGCTCTATGTGCTGCCTCGCCACGCCGCCGGTGCTCGAATTCGATAGTCAGGGAAATCTGCTGCAATCCTGGGGCGGGCCCGGCCAAGGATTCGATTGGCCGAAAAGAGAGCACGGCATCTATGTGGACAAGGACGATAACGTTTGGATCGGCGGCGCCGATCCTCCCGATCGTCATCTGCTGAAGTTCAAGAATGACGGGCATTTCCTCATGCAAATTGGCCATCCTTCCACTGACCCGCCAAACAGCTTGCGCACCGACATTCTCGGGCGGCCCGCCGGCATCGAAGTGGATGCCCAAGCGCATGAGGTTTACATTGCGGACGGTTACATGAACAAAAGAGTGATCGTCTTTGATTCGGACAAAGGCACGTTCAAGCGCCTGTGGGGTGCGTACGGGAACCAACCGAATGACGCGGATCCTGGCGCTTACGATCCAAAGGCGCCTCCGGACCAGCAGTTCCGCAATCCGGTGCATTGCGTGCATATTTCGCGGGATGGCTTGGTCTATGTTTGCGATCGCGTGAATGACCGGATGCAGGTGTTCACCAAGCAGGGCAAGTTTGTAAAGGAGTTTACGCTGCACACGCAGACGCTGGGCATGGGCTCGGTGTGGCAATTTGCGTTTTCGACGGATGAGAAGCAGCAGTTCCTTTTTGTCGATGATGGCGAAGACAACGTGATTTGGACGGTGCGGCGCGATGACTTTACCGTCGTGGGCCAGATGGGACACAGTGGCCGCAACGCCGGACAGTTTCACTGGGTCCACCAGATCGTGTCTGACTCACAAGGTAATCTCTATACCGGAGAGGTGGACACCGGAAAACGCATCCAGAAATTTGTTTTGCAACACTAAGTTCAGAATCCGCGCTAAATCGACATTGTCGTTAGAGCGGCGTTTTTCGCAGCCGCAGCGCGTTGGCAATCACGGAAACGGAGCTGAAGCTCATGGCCGCGCTGGCCAGCATCGGGCTCAGCAGCCAGCCGAAGATTGGATAGAAAACCCCAGCCGCGATCGGAATCCCGATCACGTTGTAGAGCAATGCAAACGCCAGATTCTGTTTGATATTGCGAACCGTGGCGCGGCTCAGTTGGCGCGCTCGCACGATTCCCCGCAAATCGCCTTTCAGCAGCGTGATCCCCGCGTTTTCAATTGCCACGTCCGTCCCCGTACCCATCGCAATGCCCACGTCCGCGGCCGCCAGTGCCAGCGCGTCGTTAATTCCATCTCCCGCCATCGCTACAATGCGGCCTTCTCCGTGCAACTTCTTGACGATCTCGCCTTTTTCCTCAGGTCTGACCTCTGCCTTGATTTCTTCAATCTGCAGCTGCGCGGCTACGGACTTTGCCGTTTCCGCGCGATCTCCAGTGAGCATCACCACTCGCACGCCCTCTGTTTTCAATTGCTGGATCGCTCCGGCCGATGAACTCTTGACCTTATCCGTGAGCAAGAAAGCCCCTGCGGCTTTGCCATCGATCGCAGCGTAGACCATGGTGACTGATGCCGGTCCGGCAGTGAGAACTCCCATCTTTTTTCCGACAGGAAGCTGAACGCCGCGTTCCTTCAAGAATTTCGCGGATCCGGCCAATACCATTTTGCCCTGGACTTTACCTTCCGCGCCGCCTCCGGGTGTCGCTCGGAATTCTTCGACGGATTGCGGCGACAATTTCTCCCTCTCCGCTGCACTCACGATTGCCGCTGCCAGTGGATGCTCGCTAACTCGCTCCACACTGGAAACCATTCGAAGTAATTGCTCCCTCGAAACTTTGCTCTCTTCGAAGAGGACGATGTTTCCCACTTGCGCTTTCCCTTCCGTAAGCGTGCCGGTTTTGTCCACGACCAGTGTGTCCACTTTGGCTAGGGTTTCGAGGGCTTCGGCGTTGCGAATGAGGACCCCGGCGTGGGCGCCGCGGCCGACGGCAACCATGATGGACATGGGAGTGGCGAGGCCCAGCGCGCACGGGCACGCGATGATGAGCACGGATACGGCCGCGACGAGCGCATGGGCAAAACGCGGTTGAGGACCGAAGAAGAGCCAGCCAAAGAAGGCTAGTACGGCGATAAGAATTACCGCTGGAACAAAATACGCGGCGACGCGATCGGCGAGTCGCTGCAATGGGGCGCGGCTGCGCTGGGCTTCGCTGACGAGTTTTACGATTTGCGAGAGCGTGGTCTCGCCGCCGACGCGTTCCGCTTCCATGACGAAACTGCCGCTGCTGTTCAGCGTTCCGCCGGTAACTTTGTCGCCGAGAGATTTTTCGACGGGCATCGGCTCGCCGGTCACCATCGATTCATCGACGGCGCTGGCGCCTTCGCGGATCACGCCGTCGACGGGAACTCGTTCGCCGGGGCGAACTCGGAGGCGATCTCCACAATTCACTATTTCGAGAGCAACATCCTTTTCGGCCCCGTTCGAATCGAGCAGGTGCGCTTGCTGCGGTGCGAGGTTCAACAACGCGCGAATCGCTCCGCTGGTCCGCTGCCTCGCCCGCAATTCCAGAACTTGCCCAAGGAGAACCAGCGTGGTGATCACAGCAGCCGCTTCGAAATAAACGGGTGCGGCTCCATCCGCTCCGCGCATAGAAACGGGGAAAATCCACGGAAAAAAAGTAGCCGCGACACTGTCGGAATAGGCAGCGCCGGTGCCGAGCCCGATGAGCGTGAACATGTTCGGGCTGCGATTGACGAGTGATGACCAGAAGCGCTCGAAAAAGGGCCAGCCGCCCCAGAGAACGACCGGTGTGGCGAGGAGAAACTCGATGCCGTTTCGGACGACTGGGGCAAGGTGGAGGCCGAGCGCTTCGCCAAACATGGAAAGCAACAAGACCGGAAGCGATAACGCGGCGCTGATCCAGAAGCGCAAGCGCATTGAGTCGTACTCCGGATCGGCCTCTACTTGCGCGAAAACGTCCATCGGCTCGAGAGCCATGCCGCAAATGGGGCAGTTCCCGGGACCGAACTGGATGATTTCCGGATGCATGGGGCAGGTGTAGCGACCACTGTTCCCGCCCACCGCGCGCGGCGTTGCAGTTGCAACTGTGTGATGCAACGTTCCGTGTTCCGAAGAGCCGTGGCCGTGGTGCATTTCGGCAGTTCCGGGAGCAGATACAAACTTTTCTGGCTCACTTGAAAATCGTGCGGCGCAGCCCTTTGAACAGAAATAGTAGGTTTTTCCAGCGTGCTCCACTTTGGCCGCGGCTTTTTCCGGGGCCACCATCATGCCGCAAACGGGGTCCTTGTGCTTTGGTGGTCCCTGCAAAACCGAAAGCGCCGTTCCGCCTCCGCTGTGCGAACTCATTGAGTGATCTCCTTTTGTCCTGGCGGGACTACCGCAAATGCGCGTAGATGAGTTGGAGCAGTTCGTCGTACATGGCTTCGGTGTCGGCTTTCTTCCCGCTCTGCAGAGCCTTCGCGGCGCAATGGTGCAGGTGATTCTTCATCAGGTTGCGCGCCACGCCGCGCAATGCTTCCTGCACGGAAGCCACTTGCGTGATGATGTCCGCGCAATAGCGGTCTTCCTCGACCATTTTTTGCAAGCCGCGAATTTGCCCTTCGATCCGGCGAAGGCGGTTCTGATTGGCGGCCTTCAATTCGGGATCGACGCCTAGCGCCTTGCGTCCACCGGCGGCGCCTGTATCGCAAGCGCAATTCGCCGCCGATGAGTGCCGGTACTCTTTGCCCGCGTTCCGAGCCGTCTTCCTCGCCGTTGCCAGCACGATACCCTCCATCCCTATATATACCCCTATCCCCTATGTGCTGTCAAATGCGCGCGGGTGGGAAGTCCAACGCAATTGGCGCGGGCTGGTATAATGGCCCCCATGACCCTCGTGGAAATCACTTACGAATTGCAGTCACCGCTGACCGAAGAACAATTGCGTCATCTGGGCCAGTTTGCGAACACTTATGGATTGCGCAGCTTCAAGGTGGACGAAGCGACGAAGCGGTTGTCGTTCGAATACGATGCTTCGCGCCTGCGAGAGACGCAAGTCGCGCACGTGCTGGGCCAGGCGCGCATCGCCGTCAAGCGCAGAGTAATTGAGCAAGCTGGAGTGGATTTGTTCGAACGGGCCTAGAAAGCTACGGCCGGATCATAGCAAGATTGTTCTGGCAAAGAAGTAGAGGCTCAGAAAAACAGCGAGGCCCCAGAAAAAAAAAGGGGCCCCCGCTTGGGATCGGGGGCCCCAGAAGGCGCGTTTCAATTGCTGGCGTCGTTTTCACACCAGCGCGTGGGGTCATCCATCCTAGCTTCCCTCTCAGAGGCAGGTGGGAACGATCTGTAAAAAGTAACAAGCAAGCCCCTTCCCCCTCGCTTTGTCACTCTTTACATCTCGTCATTTGAAACGCGCCTACGCATCCCTCTAATGCACGGCTTCCGCCAATGTTAAATTTGCCCGAGCATTAAATAAGCATTTTATTTTGTTAAGGTTAGCGTAATGGGGGGATCGCAAACCTGCTTCAAATCCGCACTCAGAGTTCAAATCGGAACGCTCTTCAGCCTGAATCGGGAACCAGCTACTCTCCCTCCTCTTCACTCGCAATCCTGCAAGCCAGTTCCAGGACCCGGGTAACAAGACTCACGGGCTGCCAGGGCTATCGGTTTTTTTCCAGACTCCACCCAGAATGCCTTCATGCTCCGCCTCTTCAGCAAGACCATCTCGTGGCGGCGTCCTCTCCGCAAGCTCTACCTCTCCGGAATATTTCTCCTGGCCTGCGCAGTCACGCTTCTCGCAGACACTCCTGGGTTGGTGCGGAGGATTCCGGCAGGTGGATGCTACTGCCATTGTACGGAATCGCACCAGCGGGGCGGTTGCGTAAAGTTGTGCGATTCGAAGCGATATGCGGCCCGCTGGGGGGCAATCAAATGCGCGAAGCCGCATATGCAAACACCGGCTAACAACTCCAACGCGGGGCCCAGATTTCCCCGGCCTGGCCGTGCGGAGCATGCAAAACTCTAAAAGCAGTTCGTAGATCTTAGTTGGAAGTTTTTGGTTCCGAACCTAACCACTTAGAGGGTGTGGGTTGCGACTGGCGTTGAAGAAACAGGAAAAGGCTTTGCGCTGGTTTCGCCTAAAAGCTTCGCCAGAATCTCCGGGATTTCGAAGACGGCGCGGTTCTCCTGGGCGGCAACGTTCTCGCGAAACGCAGCGAGGTTGGCTGGTTCGAGCATGCGCTTCACTCCTTCCGCTACATTTTCGAAGCTATTCAAGACAATCCCGACGCCTTTTTCCTTCACCCACTCGGCATTGTAGCGCTCCTGCGGAAGCGTCCAGGCGTTGCACTCAATAAGCACCGGGAGCTTGCGAACCATGGCTTCGGCGATGCTTCCCGGGCCGGGCTTGCCGATCAAAAAATCCGCCGCGCGCATCAGTTTATGAACTTCTTTCGTGAAACCGACGATGTGTACCGGCAACTTCCAATCGTGCGCGCGCAATTTTCCCGCCAGCTCATCGTTCCGGCCGCAAATCAAGATTAGCTGCAACGGCAGTCCGGCGGCGTCCAGTTTTTCCGTGATCTCGTACATCACTTTTGAGCCGTGGCCACCGAAAAGCACGATGGCCGTGGCAAGGCCTTCGCGCAAACCCATTTCCCGGCGCAGCGCGACGGGGTCGGAATCGTCTTGCACGTAAAAATCCGGGCGCAGAATCATCCCGGAGGTCGGAAAGATATGAGAGTCGTCATGACCCATGGCGCGCGCTTGATCGGCGGCTTTTTCCGTGCCGGCGATGACATACTGGTCTTTGATCGGCTCGATCCAGAATCGGGGCGGAAAGTCAGCCAGATCGGTAATTAAAGTGACAAAGGGGCGCCCGGGATAAGTCGCGGTCCAGCTTTCGCAAATCTGTCTATTGAAATGGGGGATGACGGAAACCAGCAGGTCTGCCGGCTTTTCCCGCCAGAACTTCTTCAACAGATTCACGAGCGGCCTGTGAAAAATCCGGATGGTGGCTTGAAGCACCCGAAGCAGCTGGGTGCTGCCAAGCGTCCAGCCATTCTGCAGCATAGTATTGTACTGCTGCTGGATGCGGATTCCCGTGAGTTTGCGTAGAACGTCCAGCCGATCCGTAAGATCTTGAAACTGAACGAGTTCCAGCTGCCAGCCGCGCTGTTGCTGAAAGATTACCGTCTGCAGAGCGACGGCGGCGTTGCGATGCCCTCCTCCACCATCATGGAAGACGACGTGGATTTTTTTCATTGGGTGGATTGTGCCACAGATTTTAGGAGTCTCACAAGAGCACACCCCATGCCATGTGGATAAGTGAATAACCTATTTGTGCTCAATGAGTTCCATGGACACATTCACGCAGATTTCGCCACCTCTTTACAGGTTGTTCATATCCGATGTGGAAAATTGGGCCATGCGCTGCGACCTACATGTTCACTCCATCGCATCCGGAATGTTCACCGCGCCCGGGCTGGACCGCATTTGCCGGGAATCCTACAACGACCCCGCCGAAGTCTATGACCGACTGAAGCGGATGAGCATGTCCATCGTTACGATCACCGACCATGACTCCATCGACGGCGCGGAAAATCTGCGCCGCCACAAGGACTTCTTCCTGAGCGAAGAAGTCACCGTGCGGATGCCCAGCGGCACGGAGATGCACATGGGTGTTTATGGCATCTCGGAACGCGATCACGTTGAAATTCAGCGCCGTCGAAACGATTTTATCGCACTACTGATGTACCTCACCGAGCGTAAACTTTTCTTCAGCGCGAACCACGTGTTCTCCGGTTTGACGGGACGCCGCGAGGAGGAAGACTTCCATTGGTTTGAGTCTTACGTTCCGGCATTCGAAACGCGCAATGGGCAGATGTGGCCGGAGGCCAACGAGAGTGCGGCGCGGCTGGCGGCGCGGCTGGGCAAAATCGCGATTGCCGGTAGCGACTCGCACACCATTGCTGGCGTCGGGCACACCTTCACGGAAGTGCCTGAGGCGCGAACGGTGGATGAGTTTTTCGCCGGGCTGCGCGCCGGCAACGGGCGAATTCACGGCACGCACGGAAGCTGCGGCAAGCTCACGGCAGACGTATTCAGCATTGTGCGTTCACTTTTCCATGACAAACCGTGGACGCTGGCGCTGTCGCCGTTCGCAGTGCTGGTGCCCGCGTTTACGGCCGGGCACTGGATGAACGAAATCCGCTTTTGCCGGAAATGGACCGCGGCAATGGAACGCAGCGGAAAACGCAAACGGATGCTTTGGGACATGGATTCGAAGTTCGAGGCCAACTGGGCGAGTTGAAGAGCACATGAGCAAGTATTCCAATCCGTCGGTGCGAACGATGCGGAAGAAGCTGCACGCTCGCGCAATTTGCGTGCGGGAAATCCTTCTCGCCTACGCGTGCATCTTTCTTATCGAAAGCGCTTGTCTGTTTCCGGCCGTCTGGGTGAGGTGAAGCGATGGCAGTCGCACGCAACCTCTGGGGATACATCGACCGACGCGATCACCGCCTAATGCGGCGGATGAACCGCTGGCGCGCCCCGCGGTGGATTCGCTTCTGGATGATCGCGGCAACGCGCATGGGAGATGGCTGGATTTGGTACGGGCTGGGACTAATGCTGTTCGCTTATGGAGGCCCGCAGCGTTTTTCGGCCATCGGTGCCGCGGGCTCTGCCGCCGTTCTGGGGATTTTTGTGTTTAAGGCACTGAAGAGACTGAGCCAGCGTCCGCGGCCTTGCCAGATCGAGCCGCATTGCTGGTCAAAAGTGTTGCCCCCGGATAAGTTTTCGTTTCCGTCGGGCCACACGATGACGGCGTTTTCCGTTGCGCTGGTCGTAAGTTACTTTTACCCGTCACTCGAAGGCGTGCTTTTTTTCCTGGCGCTGAGCATTGCAGTGTCCCGCATCGTGCTGGGCATGCACTTCCTGAGCGACGTCCTCGCCGGCATGGTCATGGGGGTCGCCCTGGGCTGTGCTTCGATTACGGCGTTCGCTTCGCTGGGTTTCATCTAGCTGATTTGCGTAGCTCTCAACGAAGAATTTGAAACGCTCGAAACGAATCATCACGGCTCCCAAGTTTGAAGACCCAGGCACGGCCCGAACCGGGGTATATTGGGCTAGATGGCCGAAGCCGCCCAAGCCTCCCCAACTGCCGCCGGCTCTACAAAGTCTCATTCTCATTTGGTTTTCTTGCTGCAGGTGGCACGGCCTGGCCTGTGGAGTACGACGGCCATGTTTTATCTCATGCCGCTCCGGCATGCGGACTTCTTGCACTCAGCGAAACTGTGGCTGGGATTATTTTTCGTGCTGTTCCCTCTGAGTTTCCTGCTGTACGGCGTGAACGACATCGTTGACGCGGCTACCGACGCGCTGAATCCGCGCAAAGGCACTTTTATGTTTGGCGCGCGGGGCGCGCGGGAGCAACTTGCCAGTTTGAAATGGCAGATTGCTGTGGCGCAAATCCCGTTCGCAGTCGCGTTCTATTTCTTGGTCGGGCCGCGCATTTTGGTATGGTACGCGGCGCTTCTGGTGGCTGTCGGGCTTTACAATGCGCCCGGCATCGCGTGGAAAGGGCGGCCTCCTTTTGACGTTTTGATCCAGGCGAGCTACTTGCTTGTGTTCGTTTTGAGCAGCTGGCTCAATAAGGTCACACAACTCCCCTGGCAGACTTTCTTGTTTGGCGCGATGTTTGCGATGCACTCTCACATTTTCGGCGAGGTGATGGATATCGAGCCCGACCGCTTGAGCGGCCGGCGAACTATGGCGACGGTGATCGGGAGGGTACGCGCGAAATTCTTGATTGCCGCTTTTTTGTGCATTGAGAGTGCGCTGGTATGGGGTTATTTCCGAGACTCGATTATTACGGGCTTCCTCACCATTGGCGCAATCTGGTTCCTCTTCGATGCCACTCTGTTTTGGAAAAACCGGGCCTACACTCCAAAGCAAATGCGACTCTTCCTGTGGGGCTGGAACGCAGCCGCGCTGATGGGAATGTTCTGGAACTGGGCGCACGGTACGCTTACTCACGTCAACTCCGCAGCAGGATTTCACCCGTGAGCCAGAAATGCTTGCTCGAAATCAGCGTGGAGACTCTGGAAGCGGCGCTAGCCGCGGAGCGCGGCGGCGCGGACCGCATCGAGCTGTGCGGCGATCTGTCAGCGGGCGGCATTACACCGAGCAGCGAACTCATGCGGGCGGCACGCGCGCGGCTGCGCATTCCAATTTTTGCGATGATCCGGCCGCGCGCGGGAGACTTCGTGTATTCGGCCGCTGAGTTTTCTGAGATGCGACGCTCCATCGCGGACGCCAAAGAATCTGGAATGGATGGCGCCGTACTGGGCGTCTTGACGAAAGACTGGCACGTGGACGTCGAGCGGACACGAGAGCTGGTTGAGTTTGCCAGGCCGTTGCCGGTGACGTATCACCGCGCGTATGACGAGACCGCCGCTCTGCGCGAGGCACTCGAAGATGTGATTCAAAGTGGCGCGAAAAGAATTCTGACGTCGGGCGGTGCGAAGAGCGCGCTGGGGGGAGCCGCGATGCTCGCTAACCTTATCGAAGCCGCCGGGGAGCGGATCGTGATCTTGCCGGGAGCGGGAATCAGCGCCGCCAATATTGGCCTGATTGCGCAGCGAACGAAGGCGCGAGAGTTTCACTCCGGGCTAGGAACCGCGCTTCCTTACGGGAGCCGTGAGTACAAGCGGTTTGAAGAGGAAGTGCGCAAGTTGGCAGAGCAACTTGCGCGAATCAGCGGCAACCAGACCACTCGAACGTGAAGCGGGATTTCCAGGTAAGAATTCAGGACAGGCGGAGCGCGACGGCGATGGCCTACAGCGCGAGCGAAACTGGTCAACCAGTGAAACGGAAGGGATTGAAAACGGGGACCGAAAATGATCGGAAGTCACGTTCGTTGCGCGTGGCGACGGTCAGACCGTGGAAGCGCGCGGTAGCGGCGATCATGGCGTCTTCCCGGAGAGTGTCCGAGAGGCGGTGGATGAGGCGAGCATACTCACGGAAGCATAGACCATCCATCGGTAAGACGCGGTGCGTGGCCCAGATCCGGTCGATCCACTCCTCGATCTCCCGGGCTTTTTGGGCGTCCTGGAGGCGCGTGGTCTCGACACCGGCCTGCAGCTCTCCAAGGACCACGGCGGAAACCGCCATCTGCTCCGGCCTCAAAGTGTTGAACCAAGACAAGACTGCGCCATGAGGCTTCGGCTTGCGCAGTTCTGAGACCACATTTGTTTCCAGCAGGAAACGCCTCAATCGAACACCACCGGCGGGCGGCTCTTGAGTTTGCCGCGCTTCGGAACCGGAATATCGAATCGAGGCTGGGCGCCGAGGAGGACATCTTTTAGGGTTGGCCGGGCGTCATTCAAGCGACGCCACTCCTCGATGGAGACGACCACGGCGGTTTCGAGGCCGCGGCGGGTGACGATCTGAGGCCCCTTGTCGAGGGTCTCGTCAATGAGCTCGCTAAAGCGCGCCTTGGCGTCTTGAAGCTGCCATTTGGACATGAAACCTCCAAAACCATGATATGACTTCAGACCACTAGTCAAGTCGAATCTGGAAGGCAACCTCGCCGGTCCTCGGAGCGTATGATTTCGGTTTGGGCGATCAGGCTTTTTGGGCTTGGCGGCGGAGGAATGTTGGGACGTCCAGATCGTCGGAGGGGACGTCCTGGCTGACTTCGCGGACGTTTTGCTGGACTTGGTGGACGACGTTGGGCAGCGCGTGCTGCACCGGTTCATCTGGGATTTCGCGGCCGGCTTTCCAGGTCTTGGGCAAGAACGATTGTTTCTGGTGTATGTTTTTCTTGTTGGCGTCCTTAAAGCCGGCGGCGATGACGGTGATCTTGATACTGTCCTTCATGTTGTCATCCTGCACGGCGCCAAAGATGATGTTGGCATTTTCGTGCGCGGCTTTTTGGATGACGCTGGAGGCTTCGTGAACTTCATGCAGCGTCAGGCTGGAACTGCCAGAAATATTGATGAGGATGCCCTGCGCGCCCTGGATCGAGTTGTCCTCGAGAAGCGGGCTGGCGATGGCGCGGTTGGCGGCGTCCACGGCGCGGTTCGTGCCTGTGGCGACAGCCGTGCCCATCACGGCGTAGCCCTGGCCGTGCATGATGGCTTTCACGTCGGCAAAGTCGCGGTTGATGATGCCGGGCACGGTGATGATGTCCGATATGCCCTGAACCGCCTGGCGAAGAATGTCGTCGGCGATGCGGAAAGCGTCGAAGAAGCTGGTGCCGCGCTCGACGGTGTCCATCAAGCGCTCGTTGGGGATGACGATGACGGTGTCCACGGCGCCGATAAGTTCCTGGAGGGCTTGTTCGGCCTGCATCATGCGGCGCTTGCCTTCAAAGGCGAACGGCTTGGTGACGACCGCGACACTCAGCGCGCCGAGCTCGCTGGCGAGTGAAGCGACTACCGGCGCGGCGCCGCTGCCGGTGCCTCCGCCGAGGCCGGAGGTAATGAAAATCATGTCCGAGCCTTCCAGCGCTTCGATAATTTTTTCCGTGTCTTCGAGCGCCGCCTTGCGGCCGACTTCGGGATTGGCGCCGGCGCCGAGTCCCTTGGTGAGCTTGGCACCGAGCTGCAACTTCACCGGAGCCTGCGAGAGTTTCAGTGCCTGCAGGTCAGTATTGGCAGTGATGAATTCCACGCCTTCGAGCTTGGCGCGAATCATGCGATTCACCGCGTTGCAGCCGCCCCCGCCTACACCGATGACTTTGATCTTCGCCGGCTGCAGTTCCTCGCTGAAGCTCATGCGGATTCCTGCGTCTCTCGTTGTCATAACTTTCTCAACCTCCTCCAGTTTCGCTGGCGGCTCTCGGGCAGGGTCACGAAGCGCCGGCGAACATGGCTTTCAATTTGGATACAAGATTTCCAGAGCGCGGGGGCGCGGAGCGCCGCGCCTTTGCGCCGCACAACACGAGTCCAACTACGGTTGCATATTCCGGCTGCGCCACCTGTTCCGGCAGATCAGCCAAGCCTTTTGGTTCCGCGATGCGCACGGGCAGATGGAAGGACTGCTCGGCAAGTTCATCCAGGCCGTGCAGCCGGGCGCCGCCGCCCGCGAGGACAAATCCAGCGGGGAGTTGGCCGTCCAGCCCGGCGCGCTGCAAGTCGTCGCGAATCAGGGAAAGCAATTCCATGGCGCGCGGTTCGATGATGTCCGTGAGCATGTGGGCGAAGATAGTGCGCGGGGGACGATCGCCTACGCTGGCAATCTCGATCGAGCCGTTTCCCTGCATGAATGCGGAAGCGGCACAGCCATGGCGGCGCTTCAATCTTTCGGCTTCCGGGATGGGCGTGCGCAGACCGACGGCGAGATCATTGGTGAAATGATCGCCGCCAATGGCAACGGCGCTGGTGTGGCGCACCACTCCGCCGCCAAAGACGATTAATTCCGTAGTGCCGCCGCCGATGTCCAGCAAGCAGCAGCCGAGATCGCGCTCGTCCTGCGTGAGGCAAGCTTCCGAGGAGGCGAGCGGCTCGAGGACCGTATCGCTGATGAGGATGCCGGCTTTGTTCGCAGCAGTGACGAGATTTTGCGTGGCGGCAACGGAAGAGGTCACCAAATGAACGTTGACTTCAAGCCGCTGGGCAACCATCCCAATCGCGTCATGGATACCACTCTGGGCGTCCACAATGAATTCGTGCGGGAGGACGTGCAAGACTTCGCGGTCTTCGGGAAGGGTGATGTTGCGGGCGGCATCGACGGCGCGGCGCACGTCATCGCGCTCAACGTCGCGTGGGCGCTGACCCAGCGTGATGCCGCCGCGGCTGTTGACTCCGCGGACGTGCCCGCCGGCAACTCCGATCAGCGCTTCTTCCACTGGAACGTTCGCGACGCTCTCGGCCTCTTCGACCGCGCGACGGATGGAACTCACCGTGGAATCGAGATTGACGATCAGGCCCTTGCGCAGTCCCTTGGACTCGGCCGCGCCGAGCGCCAGAAACTTCACCAGTTCGCCTTCGAGTTCCGCAATCAGCACGCACGTTTTCGTGCTGCCGATATCCAGCCCCACCAGGTATTTATCTTTCTTCGCCAAGCCGCCGCTCCCGGGATAAATCTATCTTTTCCTTGCCGTGGCCGTGACCGAGCTGGTTTCGGGATTCACGACCACTTGCCTCGTATATTGCAAATCGATCGATTGCACGCGGCCGGCATTGGCCTGCCACTGCGAAAAATTGTCGACCAGCATTTTGTATTTGCCGGTAAATTCGCCGGAACCGAAGTGGATGGTTACGGCTTGCGCGTCGTTGGCGCTCGCCAGCCCGGTCATCACCACGCGAAGATCCTTGGGATTGGAGAGGTCGACTTCGCTGACGTGATCGGACGAGCTGGCGCGCACCAGGTCGACATCCTTGATGAACTCCTCGTACGTCTGCATGCGCTTTTCGCGCTGGTCTATTGGCACTTCTTCTGAAACACCGGTGACGATGGGGAAACGTATATCTTCGCCCTGCGGGCGGTCGAGTATCACGCCATGCGCGTCGATCAATGCCAGTTGGTTGCCGTTGCGGGCAAAGGCGACGGGAGTGCGCTCCGTCAGCTCGACGCGCAGGCGATTCGGCAGGATGCGCTGCACGCTGGCGGATTCGACCCAGGAGATACGTTCGATCTCGCTGCGGCGCACATCCAGAGGGACGCGCAAAACACTTCGGTTGCGGTCCTGTCCAAATTGCTGGAGAACCGCTTCGCGGCTGACAATGCGATTGCCGTTGACTTCAATCTGGTCCGGCTTCAGGAGCAGCATGCTGGGTGAATAGAGGAGGAATTGCGTTCCGTAGACCGCCAGGGTCACGCCGGCAACTCCTGCAAAACTCAAAATAAGAAGTCGACGATAAAACGGCCAGCCCCGCCCGGTGAACTTCTTGCGGCGGATTTCGACGGGCTTCTGGCGGCGCAGGTAACGCGGCTCGTCGTCGGCAATCAGCTCCGGCCGATAGGCGTCGGCTTCCGCCGCCGCGGTGGCATTCCGCTGAATGGCCTTTACGCGTTCCAAACGACCACCTCATTCTCCAGTTCGACGCCGTAATTTTTCTGCACGCGTTCGCGCACGTCGGCGATCAGCCTCAGCATGTCCGTGGCCGAGGCATGGCCGGCGTTCACGAAAAAGTTGGCATGGCGGTCGCTGACGCGGGCGTCGCCCACTGACAAGCCCTTGAGTCCCAATTCATCAATCATGCGGCCCGCCGAGGCGCCTGGAGGATTCTTGAAAATGCAGCCGGCGCTTTTCTGGCCGAGCGGCTGGCTGGATCGCCGTTTTTCGTTGCAGATACGAATACCTTCGAGGATTAGCTTGAACGGTTTGGAGGGTAGTTCCAGAATCACCGAGAGCATCATATCATCGGGCGCAAAAGAAGTGTGCCGATATTCAAAGGAAATTTGATCGCCCCGGAGAGTTTCGAGCGTGCGGCTGGCCGCCCGGTAGAGCTTCACCTCCCGGACGTAACTGCCGATCTGCATGCCGTACGCGCCGGCATTCATGCGCAGAGCGCCACCGACCGTGCCAGGAACTCCAATGAGGCCTTCCATGCCACCGAGGTCGTGCTTCGCGCAGAAGGTGATCATGCGCCCGAGGTCGGCGGCAGCGTCGACGCGGGCAAAACTGCCATCCAGAACGACGTCCGGCTCGGGACGGACGAGTTGCAGGACAACCCAGGGCAGTTCCCCGTCGCCAACGAGCAGGTTCGAGCCGCCGCCCAGGAATTTGTGTTGAACGTCATTGGCGTCGAGAAGCTTCAGGAGACCGGGGAGGCTCTCGTGCTTGCGGATACGCAGCAGGTCCGTCGTGCCGCCGATGCCCAACGAAGTAAGATCCGCCAGGGCCGCGCCATGCTGCAGCTCGACGTTCATCTCCGCTAGTCTGGCAACGATAATTGGATCACTGATGCGCATGCGACGTCGGATTCTCCGTTCCCAACAGAACCATGAATTCACTGCTGGCGCGGCTGATGTTGCCCGCGCCAATCGTAAGGATGGCGTCCCCAGGGCGCGCCTGCTTCAGCAGGTACTCGATGCCTTCCTGCATGGAGCGGAAATAGTGGACGTTTTTGTGGCCGGCCTTGCGAATAGCAGTCGCCAGGGCCTCGCTAGTCACGCCGGGGATCGGCGCTTCGCTGGCCGCGTAAATATCGAGGAGAACAAGAATATCGGCCTGATTGAACGCGCGGCAGAATTCGTCCCAGAGGTGCTGCGTTCGCGAGTAGCGATGCGGCTGAAAGAGCACCAGCAAGCGATTGAACTTGCAGCCGCGGGCGGCTTCGAGCGTGGCGCGAATCTCGACGGGATGATGGCCGTAGTCATCGACCACGGTGATTTCGTTGACCACGCCTTTGATATCGAAACGGCGGCCAACACCGGCAAATTTGACGAGGCCTTCGCGGATGAGGTCCGCTGGAACATTCAAGTAAAGTGCAACGGCTGCCGCCGCGGCTGCGTTGCGGACATTGTGAATCCCCGGAGGATGCGTCAGACGAAACAAGCCAAGGTCTTCGCCTTTATAGGTGAGCCGGAACTCGCTGCCCAAACCTTCCAGCTTCACATCACTGATGACCAGATCCGCCTGGCTCGACGTGCCATAAGTAATGATGGGACGCTTCACGTTGGGAATGATCGCCTGTACGTTGGGTTCATCGATGCAGAGAATCGCTGCGCCGTAAAAAGGCACGCGATTCACAAACTGGATGAAGGCGCCCTGAATATCTTCAAGAGAGGTGTACTGGTCGAGGTGTTCGCGATCGATGGTGGTTACCACAGCGACCACCGGGGCGAGCATCAAGAAGCTGCGGTCGCTTTCGTCGGCCTCCACCACAAAATATTCGCCTTTGCCAAGCCGCGCGGTCGTGCCAGCCTGATTGACTTTCCCGCCGATGACAAATGTGGGGTCAAGATGAGCCGCCGCCAAAACGGAAGCGACGATCGAGGTCGTAGTCGTCTTGCCGTGCGCTCCGGCGACGGCGATGCCGTATTTCAAGCGCATCAGTTCCGCAAGCATCTCCGCGCGAGGGATCACCGGAATCTTCATCTTGTGCGCTTCGACGACTTCAGGGTTGTCGGCCTTCACTGCGGAAGAAGTCACAACGACGTGCGCGCCATCAGCGTTGGAAGCCTTGTGACCTTCGTAGATGGTGGCGCCAAGATTCTGGAGGCGCTCAGTGATCGTAGAAGGCTTGGTGTCCGAGCCAGACACGGAATAGCCCAGCGTCAGGAGCACTTCGGCGATGCCGCTCATGCCGATGCCGCCGATGCCAACCAGATGAATGCGTTGAAAATTTCGGAAAGAGACCATCATGCGCTTGCCCTCTGGCGATTTCCTTGCACGTTGGCGGCCTCTTCGATGAGGTTCACAATGTCGCGCGCGGCATTAGGGCGGGCCAGCCCGCGCGCGGCGGTTGCTATTTTTTCGATCTCCTGGGGCTGGTCGAGAAGAGAGAAAATTTCGCCGATCAATTTTTCGGCGGTGAGTTCCGATTCGGAAATTAAGCGGCCTGCAGCCGCGCGAGTCATTTCCTGCGCGTTGCGCAATTGGTGGCTGTCGGTGGCTCTTCCGAAGGGGATAAAGATGGCGGCTCGTCCCGCGGCGGCGATTTCCGCTGCGGTGATAGCCCCAGCTCGGCAAACAATCATATCTGCCCAGGCAAAGCGTTCCGCCATGTTGGTGAGGAAAGGAACAACCTCCGCGTTGATTTCGCGCCGCGCATACGCGGTGCGTACAGCATTATAATCGCGTTCGCCGGTCTGGTGCACGATGGCCAATTCGTTTTTGCGCGCGGCGAGGCGGTCCATGGCGTCGACAAATGTGCGGTTAATCGGCAACGCGCCCTGGCTGCCGCCGGTAACGAGCAAACGAAACGGCGTCCCGAGCCGCCGGGGTTGGATGGAAAAGAATTCCCGGCGCACCGGGCAACCGGTAACAATGGCTTTTTTTCCCCAGGCCCGTGCAGAAATTTCATAGCCGGTGGCAATGCGCGTGGAAATTCGCGCCAGCAACTTGTTCGTGAGGCCAGGCTCGGCGTTCGGTTCAAATATAATGTTGGGGACGCGGCCCAGCCAGGTGGCCAGCAACATTGGGCCAGCCGCGTAGCCGCCGACGCCAAACGCAGCGACGGGTCTGTGCTTGCGGAGCACGCGTCGCGCATCGAGCATCGCCGGGACGAGCATCGCTAAGTTCTTCACCAGGGTTGCCCCGCCTTTGCCCTTCAATCCAGCGACGCGCAGCGTTTCAAGCGGCAGCCCAGCCTGGGGCACCAGCTTCATTTCGATTCCGCGTTCTGTTCCAACAAGCACGACTTCCCTTTCGCTACCTCTTGCAAGCCATTCCTGTGCAATCGCTATCGCCGGAAAAACATGCCCGCCCGTGCCGCCACCTGCAATCAGCAATTTCACTTGGCTGGTCCGTTCCTCATGCTTCCGCAGCCTGTTGCGAAATATTCAGCAGCACACCGGTCGCCAGCAACATCACCAGCAAACTCGAACCGCCATAGCTGATGAATGGCAGCGGAATTCCTTTCGTCGGCACCATGCCAAGAACCACGGCAAAATTAATCAGCGCCTGGCACATGACCATCGCGGTGATTCCCATGGCTAGCAGCCGTCCGAATCCATCGGGCGCGCCAAACGCTGCACGCATCCCTCGCCAGCCATAAACAACAAAAAGCGCCATCACGATCGTCGCTCCGAGAAAACCCAGTTCCTCGCAAATCACTGCGTAAATGAAATCCGTGTGCGCTTCGGGAAGATAGAAAAGCTTTTGTTTGCTCTCCATCAACCCAACGCCTGTAAACCCGCCGGAGCCTACGGCAATGAGCGACTGCATCAGTTGAAACCCGGCACCCTGCGGATCGGAGTCTGGATGCAGAAAAGCCATCAATCGGGCTTGCCGGTACGCCACCTGCGTGATGAGCAGATACACAACAGGAATCGCCCCTGCGGCTCCCACCGCGATCCATTTCCAGGAAAGACCTGCAACAAACAGAATCGCTGTGGCCACCACGAGGATATCAATGGAAGTTCCGAGGTCGGGCTGCAGCAGGATCAGTACAACGTAGACCAGAATCGGTCCAGCAGCCGGGAAAATCGTCTGCCAGAAATCTTCCTTGCGGAATTCCATGCTGGCCTTGTTGTGGCGCTTTTGATCGAGAAACCATGCCAGGTAAAGGATGGTGGCAAGTTTGGCCAGTTCCGAAGGTTGAATGCCGACTGGGCCGAATTTGATCCAACGATGTGTGGCGTGGGATTTGTCCAGAAAAAACGTGCCGACGAGCAAGAGCAGGACGACGCAGATTACGGAATAAATGACCGCGGGCTCGCGCAGACGCCGATAGTCTGTCTTCATCAGAGCAAACATCCCGAGGAGGCCTATGAAAAGCCAGGCCGCCTGGCGTACGAGAAAAATGTACGAGTGGCCATATTGTTGTTCCGCCGTGACTGCTGAAGCGCTGAAAATCATCACCGCGCCAAGCAGACACAACGTCAGCGTCACTCCAAACAGCCAGCGGTCATTTTCCAATCGTCTCGGCACGTGCTCTCACCCTCTCGCGGAAGTTGTATTCGCCGCTTGCCGCTCCAAGTTGTGCACCAAATCCTTGAAGACGCGCCCGCGGTGCTCGAAATTCTGAAACTGATCGAAGCTGGCGCAAGCCGGGGCGAGCAGGACCACGTCCCCGGGGCGCGCCGCGTGCGAGGCAATCTCTACGGCACGCTCGATCGTTCCGGCACGCTCGATCGCCACGCTGCCCGTGATTTGCTTTTCAATTTTCTCAGCCGCCGCGCCGATCAGCAGTGCAAGAATGGCCCTCTCGCGCAACGGTTTCTGCAACAACGTGTAATCACTGCCTTTGTCTTTTCCGCCCAGAATGATCAGGATTCGCCCGGGAAAGGCTTCCAGCGCCTTCAGCGTGGCATCGACGTTGGTGGCTTTCGAATCGTTGTAATAGCGCACACCTGCGATTTCCGCGACAAACTCGAGGCGATGCTCGACGCCCGCGAACGAGCGTACGCCTTTGGCGATGGCCGCAGGCTCGGCGCCAGCGAGATGCGCCGCCGTCACCGCCGCCAGGACGTTTTCGACGTTGTGAGCGCCCGCCAGCGGAATGTCTT
>Ga0137418_10000641_pt1 | contig 31471 bp, 18 predicted proteins | sample CZODoug3_1_2_16f_FD_122242 | JGI IMG/M metagenome (GOLD analysis project Ga0137418, IMG submission 122242) | Vadose zone soil fungal communities from Angelo Coast Range Reserve, California, USA - CZODoug3_1_2_16fungal (Hybrid Assembly) | ecosystem: Environmental > Terrestrial > Soil > Vadose... | reverse complement strand
TCCTCGACCCGGACGAACACGAAACCCGATGACCAACCGCCTTTACTACAACGACCCGTATCTCCAGGCGTTTGACGCCCTCGTCTTGCGCGTCGCGGATCGTGGCGGTCGCGCGGCCGTGACGCTCGATCGCACCGCCTTCTACTGTGGTTGGTTCACCGGACACGCCCCTCAAGATCACGGGTTCAGGATTCATTTCCAGTTCGGCGCTTCAATGGAACGGCGCACCACTAGCCACGACATTTGGTTCAGCAACATCTTTGAGCGCCACCTTCCCGGCGAGCAGCTCGGCGACTGCAACGATTGCAAAGTTGACTGTCGTCAATCCGTCGCCCGGAGGTGGCACATCCCCAGGGGTCGATTTTTCCGTCAATAATCCGGTCCCGGCCATTAACAACATAAATCCTGCCAGTGTTCTTGCCGGAACGGGAGACACAGTAATTGCGGTTAGCGGGTCCGGTTTTGTTGCGTTCTCCGTGGTTGCCTGGAACGGCGCTGCGCTCAACACCACGTTCGTGAGCGCAACGGAGGTGAAGACTACCGTGCCGGCGGCGGACTTGGCCGGCAGTTCAGCAAGTCTGATCACCGTACAGAACCCGTCACCGGGAGGTGGAATTTCGGTGGCGGCGACATTTGATGTGAATAGTCCGGCTCCGGTGATCAGTGCGATTTCTCCCCGGTATGTTGCGCCCGGTAGTCCCGCTACGATTACGATTACCGGAACGGGATTTGAATCGAACTCGGCTGTGTTATGGAACGGGTCAGCGCGACCCACAACTGCAGTGAGCACGACAGTATTGCAGGTCGCCCTAAGCGCAGTTGATCTACAAAACCAGGGCATAGGGTCGCTGACTGTGAGCAACCCGGGACCAGCTGGATCGACAAGTCCCGCGGCCCAGTTGACGGTCACTGCCCAGCCAGTTCCGGTGATTCAGAGTGTCGGCATTGCAGGTGCTCCAGGGATATTCGGGGCCTGTCCACAGTTGCAGGTTACGATCACGGGCCAAAACTTTGTCTCTGGATCGACGATCCAGGCAAATGCCGTTTCGCTCCCAACCATCCTTGGAGGAAGTTCAACAGCTCTTATCAACTACCTGCCTTTAGGTTTTGTCAGCGCTCCCGGCGCTCTGTCTTTTACGGTGACGAATCCGGGGCAGGTGGCGGCCGTCTCTGATCCGTTTCCGTATCCGGCGACGAGCCCGTCGGCTCTGGCATTGTGTGCCAGTCCATCTCCCACGACGGTTTATGCCGGAAGCAGTTTCTCAATTACCGTGCAGCCTTCCGAAGTGAATATAGGCGGCAACGGGACCTTAACGCTTGGAAGTTTGCCTGTGGGGATTACATCCACAACTGCAAGCATGGCCCTACCCCCAGGGGGAACTGCTCTGCACTTTCAGGCCACAAACACTACAGCCGCAGGAACGTACGACCTCATACTGAACGGCACGGCCGGGACGGCGACTGCGAAAGGCGACTTCAATTTCACCGTAAGTACTGGCGCGGTTCCCAGTTTCTTTTTCGTCTCGCCTTTGAAAACGGAAGTGGGGGTGCCGATCGGCGGGTCCGGTAGCATTCAGTACGGCACATCGGTTAATTCGAGCGGCAGCGTGGATTTCGACATTACTCCCTCCGTGAGCGGGTTGCCTTCCGGAACAACTGCGATTTTTGCGCCAAGCGTGTTTTCCCCCGGGCAAAGTGTGACCATCACGCTCAACGCAGCCAGCACGGCTCCTGTAACACAAAACGCGTCGGTGACGCTTACCGGGACGCCTGCGGCGCAGGTTTCAAGCGCCACCGCCAGCTTCTTCGCCGACGTCACTCAGCCTCCCGGATCCTTGCCTGGCAACCGCACAGACTTTGTGTCCACGGCAGGTACACCTTATGCGGCCGCTTACGACGCCACACACAATTTGATCTTCTCGAGCAATCCGGACTGGAATCGCGTGGACGTCATCTCGAACGCGACACACAAGATCGTAAAGAGCATCCCGGTTCGGTCCCCGCGAGGATTGGACATCACGCAAGACAATTTGCATGTGTGGGTACAAACTGCCTCACTGAATATCTTCGCGATCAATACGGCGTCGCTGCAAGCGAATCAATATTCCTTGCCAAATCACTCCATTGGCAGTTCAGGGTTGCCCGTGTCGTTTGCAGGCGGCACGAGGCTGCTGGCGCTCTCCGATGGAACCTTGTTTTTGTTCTTTAACGATTCCGGAAGCACAGGTGGCGGACAAGTTGGAGTTTGGAATCCCCAAACAGATCAATTAAACGTGCTAGCAAGTGGTCCAATTACGGCATTTGGAGTTCCGGTGCGAAGTGGTGACGGAACCCACATCTATGCCTCCAATGATCCCAGCTACAAGACAGGGATGGAGGTTTACAGCACAAACACGAAAAGCCTGAGCACGATCAACTCAGGAACAAGTTATCCTCCGGTCGTCGCGGTGAACCTCGACGGTTCTGAATTGGTGCTGGGAACTTTTAATGGTCTCGGCCTATATGATCAAAACCTAAGCCTATTAGGTGCCGTGCCTGGGACCCTACTGTCGTCTGGATCACCGGTCGATGGCGGAGTCTTATTCAGTGCAGACAACACGAAGCTCTATGAAATCGGGGCCTACGACGGTCTCGCACTCGTCCTTACTATCGACGCGTCGAGCCGAAAGGTATTGGGAACCGCGCCGGCTGCTGTTACTAACCCAGTAGGAGTAAGCGGAGCCTCTGCGACGGCTGCGCCCTTCGCCATCGATGCGGCTGGAATGGTTCTCGGCGTGCAGAATTACGGCATTTCTTTTGACGATTCCACCTTTTATCAAAACTACGCCGTGAACCAGCCTTCTGTCAGCGGAGCTTTGATATATACCTCGGCCTATGCTGGTCCCCTTGCGGGTGGTACCACTTCCAGCGTATACACCTTTCCGGACCTAACTCCCGATGTCTGGTTTGGCCTAACTCGCGGCTCTGCGAATATTTCTCAAGGACAACTAGCTTTTACCTCGCCTCCAAGCACGATACCCGGACCTGTAAATGTCAAGTTCATTTATCCGGATGGTGAGCAGGGGTTTGCTCCGCAGCTTTTCTCGTATTCCACTTTTCCGGAGTACGCGGTAACTTCGGGTTCCTCGCCGAATGGTGGAGCATCGGCAAAGATCATAGGATATGGGCTCCCACAGGACCCCACCGGTGGAACCGTGACGGTAGGATCGAATAGCGCAACCATCACCACCACGGTGAGCCAGTACCCCCCATTCAGTGGAGAACCGATCCCCTCCACGATCCTAGCGTACACGCTGCCTCCCGGAGTACCAGGCTGGGCGGATCTCCAAATCAGCACACCGATTGGCACAGGTACTCTTCCCAAATCGATCTTTTATGCCAAGAGCGTTACCGACTACTTCTCGTCAGATTCGTTCACCGCGATTCTTGTCGATGAGAAACGCAAGCAGGTCTATCTGGCGGCTGGTGACCACGTGGATGTGTTCTCCACCGCGACCAACCAGTTCGTTACTCCCCTTCATCCCGCGGCTCAAGGTTCGCAAAAGCAATTCACTGGACTCGCGCTTGCCCCCGATGGAAGCCAGTTGCTGGTGACGGATTTGCTAGACGGATCGCTCGCAGTCATCAATCCCGACGCGCCTTCGACGACGTACGCAATTGCTATCGCACCTGTAGGTCAGATAAACGCTTGCCCAGTTGGGCCTCTATACGTTGCCGTTACTTCTGCGAACCAAGCCTTTGTGTCGACTGGCAGTTTGCCTGCACCGTCCTGTCCTGCATCCGGAAGCGTCTATCTCGCTAACTTGGCAACGCATACGGCAGCGTTAGCTGCGCAATGCAACAGCGGCGAATTAGGCGTAGATGCAAGTGGTGATGGAAACTTTGTGGCGATTGGAGGGGGGCCATGTATCTATTCTGTGCAGAATTCCTCGTACGCCACCGGGGCATTTCCGTCTTACTACGGACTATTTGGTATCGCCATTTCCGCCGATGCAAATGTGATCGGTTACAGCCAAATTCTGGGTGACGCATCCTTAAACATGCTTGGTTCCATAGCTGTTCCAATTCCTTTGTACGGCAGCACGGTCAATTCCACGCTGTCGACAAATCTCTTGCTGCGGCCGAGGCTCAACCTGTCGGGTAGTTTGTACTACTTCAGCTACCCCAATTATTTCGAGATCATCGACGTTGCGCACGCCATATTGCGGATGCGTTTCGCGTTGACCGAAACAATTCAGAATACGGCTTCTCCTCTAGCGATTGATTCCGGGGGCCGTCATGTGTACCTGCTGACTGACAAAGGGTTCACGGTGGTTGACCTTGGTGCGGCGCCGCTCTCCATCGGTCACCTCAGCCAGCAGAATGCGTCACCTGGCACCCAGATCGTTGTGAGGGGCAGCGGTTTCGATTCTAGCGTTACAGCGACTGTGGGTGGAGTCGCAGCTTCCGTCACCTTCACCGACGAGAATACGCTGACGTTAACCGTTCCGGGAGCGCCATCCGGGCCAAAGGATATTGTACTCACTCGAAGCGGTGGGGAAATTTACACACTGGAAAATGGTGTCGTACTTCCGTAGGCCACGGAATTGGTGTTGGCGAAATCCGATATGCCTAGAAACGGAAGACAACCGCCATGCGTCGATAAACTTCACGTTTTGGGGCGACTCAATTTCCGGGATGGTATTCGCGCTCGGTGTGCCCCTGGAGTTGTGAGCGGTAGAAGTAGACTTCGCGCAAGTTTCCGGTGCTGTAGCGTTGGGCTTCATCGTTGAAGTGCACTGACGCGGGATGGCCGCTCTCGCCGCCGGCGGTTACGGCCCTGGCGCGCACTTTGTCTCCAAATTCGACGGCGGCAACGAAGCTGTTGCCGCTCGTACCGTACCATTTCTTTGTTGCTGGATATGGGCGCGCGCCGAAAGATGCCAAGGAACCCCACACTGAGGAAGTGAAGCCCACGGGGATGCTTGGCCCCGCGTCGTTGAATGGCTGGAGAATATCGCCGGTCAAGCGCTGGAAGCGATTGATGTCTCCCCAGGGCGTTTTCCAAGTCCCGAAATCCGCCGCGAGCTTATCCGACGCGTCCGCGAGCGACTGCAAAAGCATTTCAGCCGGCGCTTTCGTGCAGAGGTAATCGCTGACGTACATGCCCGCTTTTTTTGCGTCATCCCCCACGCGCTTTTGGATGTCCTGGCCCCAAAAGACCGCCAAGGAAGTCGGCACGGACGTCACGCCCCACCGAAAATCCCACGCGCGCAAAAGTGCGATCTGCGCAGCCACTTTTGCTTTCAGCGGACTGTCAGCGGGTGAATCGTCCCAAGCTTTTACCAGACACGGGATGGGCTTCTCAAACCAAGTGAGATAACTGTCGTAGGCCGCGGCAATCAGCGAGTCGACCGTGAAATCTCCCTTGTCCTGCAGCACTCGAATGGCGTGCAGTCCCCGCGCCGATTCTCCTCCGGTCTCGACATAGACGGGAAAGTCTTCCTTCTTCGGGCTGCTCTGGCCCGCGGCGGACCACGGCCAGTTGTTGGAGTTGTAGAGCCAGCCGCTTTTCGGATTCAAGAGGTGGGGAGTTTCGTCGATAGAAAGTAGCTCATGCCACTCGGTAGCTGGATTGCTTCCGTCGACCGGCTTCGTCCAGTCAAAGCTGGTATCGCGCCGCGGAATGAAGTTTCCGTGAAAGTAGGCGACGTTCCCGTCGGCATCGGCAAAAATAGTGTTGTTCGATGAATTGGTATGCAACTCCATGGTCTGCCGGAATGATTTGTAGTCCTTCGCCTTGGTGCGTGTGTACGACTGCGTCAGCGCTTTCACCGGCTCCTGCATCAAGCGAATGCTCACCCACTTGCCATCCGCTTCTCGCACAATCGGCCCATGAGAAGTGCGGTATACGGTGAACTTCTTTTCCGCCATTCCCTCGCCAGTTTTGTAGAATAGGGAGATCGTTTTCATCTCAAGAGGCCGCTCTTCTTTTCCATATTTGTAATAAAACCGGTCGCCCTTCTTTTCCACCGTTTCGAGATACTCGCTGATGGCATTGACTCCGCTGGAGGTGTGCATCCACCCGGCTCGGTCGTTGAATCCCTGGTAGATGAAGAATTGTCCCCACGTCACCGCGCCGTAGGCATTCAGTCCTTCGTCGCTCACCATTTGCAGTTCGGACCGGAAGAAGAAAGAGGTGTGCGGGTTAATCAGGAGCAGCGCGTGGTGGCCGGCAGTGTTCGAGGGCGCGACAGCCATGCCGTTGGAACCGGTAGGCTCCTCGACCTCATCGTCATCGGCGGAAATGTTTGCACTCACAGGAACCTTGCCGTAAAACGCCTCGAGTTGAGCGAGATTTATCCGCTCGATGTCGCCTCCGATGCTTCCCTCGGTAAAACTCAGCGCCATCCACGGTTCGAATCGTTTGATGACCCTGGGTTTCACCTCTGGATGCATCAAGAGATAAAAGTTCAAACCATCAGCGAACGCGTTCATCAGCTTTTTCAACCACTCGGGGCTCGCCGCGTATTGCTTCTTCAATTCCTCGGGATCGATGAAAAGTCTCATCCGCAGATCCTGATAGATTTTTGCCTCGCCCTCGGTCTCCGACAGCCGCCCCATCGCGTTAATGTAATTCGTTTCCACGCGGTTGAAGTCGTCCTCCGCCTGCGCGTAGATCATGCCGAAGACAGCGTCGGCGTCCGTTTTTCCGTAAACGTGCGCTATGCCCCAATCATCACGGGTGATGGTGACGTTGCGAGCCACTTGCTCCCACCGCGCGGTTTCCGGGTTCCTGGCTGCCTGCGCGGCAAACGTGGCGGATGCAGCCGCCAGAACGAAAAGGAGAGATAGAAAAACTTTCTTCATGAATGCCCCTGTATGAACGAGAGGATGTCCGGGCTGCGTGGCAGCGTCACTCGCAAGAGTGGCAGCGTAGCATACTCCCGCGTGTCCAGAACTCCTGCACTGAGGCTCTGCTCCTCTACCGCTGGCGCAAATCATGTGTTTTAGTTTGGCGAGGCGTCCAGGCCGAACTCGCGGTGCGTTGTGTTCAGCGCCGTTTTCACGGACTTCTCGTCAATCACAAAGGAAATGTTGCTTTCCGAAGAGCCTTGGGCGATGGCGATCAAATTTACATTTTCGCGCCCCAGCGCATTAAACGTTCGGCCGGCAATTCCGGGAGTTCCACGCATGTTTTCTCCCACGACCGCCACGATCGCGATATTTGAATCCACGGTGATGTGTTCCACTTTGTGATGCGCCAGGTCGTGCGCGAACTCCTTGCGTAGCGCTTCCACCGTTCGCTGGGCATCCGCGGTCGAAACGATGAAGCAGATATCGTTTTGCGAGGATGATTGCGAAATCAGCAGGACGTTGGCGCGCACTTCGGCAGTCGTTGAAAACGTGCGCCCCACCACATCCGGCAATCCCACGATTCCCGGGCCGCCCACGCTTATTAATGTTACGTCGCGGATGGCCGTCAGCGCTTTGACCCCGCCGCCGATGCTGCGTCCCTCGGGCGTGATTTTTGTGCCGAGCTTTTCCGGAGCAAAACTGTTGCGAATCCAGACGGGAATCGCCGCCTGTACCACCGGATTCAGCGTTTTCGGATGCAGCACTTTCGCTCCAAAGTAAGCCAGCTCCGCTGCCTCGCGATAGGAGATTACCGGGATCGTGCGCGCCTCCGACACTAACCGCGGGTCCGCCGTCAGCACGCCATCGACATCCGTCCAGATGATCACTTCATCCGCATCCATCGCCGCGCCCAGAATCGTCGCCGAATAGTCGGAGCCGCCTCGCCCCAGCGTTGTCAGTTGGCCCTCGACGGTTGCGCCGATGAAACCTGTCACGACCGGCGCGATTCCTTTCTCCAAGAGTGGCTGCAAACGCGCTTGTGATTTCGCCTTCGTCAACCCCATCTGCGGTTCCGCGCCGCCGTGAAATGCATCCGTTACGATTAATTCCGTCGCTTCGATTGCCTCACTCGGCAGTCCGAGCTCTCTTACTGCCGCCGCTACCAGCGGTGCCGAAAGCCTTTCCCCGAGGCTCGAAATCGCGTCCAGAGTGCGCGGCGTTAGCTCCCGGAGCAACGCAGTTCCTTCGCAGAGCCGTCGCCCTTCGGCGAACACCTCTTCCATTCGCCGGCGGATCGGCGCGCATTTCTCCTCGTGCGGGATCAGGTTCACCAGCGCAACTTCGTGTTGTTGCCGCAGCGCATCCAGGATGGCTGCCGCCTCATCCGCATTTCCTGCCTGCGCTTTCTTGGCGGCCTCGATCAGCCGGTTGGTCGCTCCGCTCATCGCGGAAACCACCGTGATGCAGCCGCACTCCTTCGCAGCCTTCGCAATAATCTGCGCGGTCCTGGCGATGCAAGCCGCATCGCCCACCGATGTTCCTCCGAATTTCATCACCTGTAGCAGCGGCTTCATCTCGTTTAGCTAGTCACCCCGTGGAATGGCTTTGCGGATTGGGAACTTGTCGCTCGCATTCCCACAACTTGTCTTCTCTTCAGTTTACCTTGTGAACCAACCAGTCGCGCACTTCTCCCGCAGGAGGTGTTCTTCCTCCCAACGGGCAATCCTTTGTTGCTTCTTCTCGCCGACTTGCCTTCCCCGCTCCCCATGGTTTTCTCCGCAATCCACGCACCCGCTCCCAGTGCCGCATACGAATGTAGATTCCAACTCCACCTTGCCGCTACACACGCCCCTCTCCCACAATAATTGATATGCCCGTCGCCGCTATCGAGGCTCCCCCTACTCCGGACTCGCCGCCAGAAAAAACCGGGTTCCGCACCCTGTACATCTTGCTGCTCGTCTGCGGATTTATCATGCGTTTCGGATTCGTTCTTCTGAAGAAAACCTACATCCGCTCCCCAGGCTCGATTCTTCCGTTCGGCGCGGAGGTTTGCAGCATCGCCGAGCACATCGTTCTCGGAAAAGGTTTCAGTTCGCCTTTTTACCAGGACACCGGCCCGACCGCCTGGATCGCTCCCGTTTATCCTTATATGTGTGCGCTGGTCTTCCGGCTCTTCGGCATTTATTCCGTTGCGTCCGCGATTGTGCTGCTCGGAATTCAATGCGTCATCGCCGCCGCCACCGGCGTTACCATCCATTCCCTGGGCCGCCGCACGGTGGGCGCGCAAGCCGGATTCTGGGCCGCGTGGATCTGGGCGCTTAGCCCTATCTTTTTCCGCTGGCCGGTATCCTGGATTTGGGACTTTACCGCCAGCGCCTTTCTTCTTTCAGCGGTTTTCATCGTCACCTTGGACGTCGCGGAGAAAAACACTCGCAAACTCTGGTTGTCGCTGGGCGCGCTCTGGGCGCTGATCGCGCTCACCAATCCTGCGTTGCTCAGCGTCATGCCGTTTACTTTTCTTTACGCCACTTTCGTGAACTACCGCTCCTTCCGGCCCTGGTTCGCTTCTGCGGCGTTGGCCGGAGTGCTTTTCGCCGCGTTGGTTTCGCCCTGGCTAATCCGCAACGAACTCGTTTTCGGCCAGCCGGTTTTTTTTCGCAGCAACTATTGGTTTGAATTCCATCTCGGAAACTATCATATGAGCAATGGAATGGGTTACACGGGCAGACATCCTGGTGTTAACCCCGACGAACTAAAGAAGTATGCCGCCTGGGGTGAATTGCGCTACATCGACTATTACAAGCAGGACAGTTTCGAGTTCGTCCGCAAGTATCCTTCCGAATTTCTCGACCTGACGCTTCATCGCGCGTTGTGGTTTTGGGATGGCAGTTTGTTGATTTACTGGACGCGGGAATGGTGGAAGCCCTGGGAGTTTTGGCCCTTGTCCCTGCTTGGTTGGCTAGGGCTCCTCTTTGTTTTCACGCGGCGCCCGCGCGGATGGCTCCTCTTTGCCGCGACGCTGATCGTTTATCCAATCCCGTACTACCTCGCGTATCCGGTCGTAAAATACCGCCACGCCATCGAGCCGGAGCTTCTTTTGTTGTCCGTCTATCTTGCTTTCGTTCTTCGGGGTGAGATTCAATCTTTCGTGCGGCGCCACGCGTGATCCATCCGCCGCGCGCGTCCGATCCTTACTTCAAGAGAGGCTAAGCATTGGCAGGAGCGTTACCAGAAGGCTACGAGCCGGTCGTCGGCGTCATGTCCGATCCCAGCTCTTCTGAGAAAATATTCCATGTGTTAGATGGGTTCCGCCCCAAGAAGCTGCCAAATGAGATCACCGCCCAGATGGCAGACTGGCTCTGGGCGGAAGAGTGATTTCGCAGCGCATAACGAGGTCGCTACATTGCGAGTCGTTTGCCCCGAAGAGGAATTGAATGACCAGGCTCCCCGTGATTCAAGAGCTGTGGATGCTAATTTCTCAATGAAAACCTCGACGACACTCTCCGTTCTTATTCCCGTGTACAACGAGGAGTATCTAGTATGCGCCAGCCTCGAACGGCTCAAACTCCTCGGGCACTCGCCGCTGCTCGACCGCGTCGAAGTTATCGTAGTGGACGATGGATCGACCGACCAGACGGCATCTGTCTTGGGTGAATTTGAGCGCTCGCTGGCCGAAGCGCCCCCCGGCAGGATGCAATGGCATTTTGTGCGCCATGACTTGAACCTGGGAAAAGCGGCGGCCATTCGAACGGCCTTGTCCTGTGCCACCGCTGAACTAACAGTGATTCATGACGCGGATCTCGAGTATCACCCGTCGGATCTGTTAAGAATGATTCAGGTTTTTCTGGAGGAACAGGCCGATGCAGTCTTTGGTTCGCGTTTTCTCGCCAGCGAATACCGGCGTGTCCTTTTCTTCCGCCATCAGCTTGGGAATCATTTTCTCACTCTCTTGTGCAACATCGTTTCGGATCTGAATCTCACCGACATGGAAACCTGCTACAAGATGGTCAAAACCGGGCTATTGAAAAGCATCCCCCTTGTCGGCCATGGATTTGAAATCGAACCTGAAATTGCCATCAAACTGGCAAAGCGCGGAGCTCGCATATTTGAGGTTCCGATCCGCTATGCCGGACGCACCTATCAGGAGGGGAAGAAGATCAACTGGAAGGATGGCATTCGGGCCATCGCCGCGATTCTGCGGTTTGGCTTTACCGATTACATTTATGCGGATGACATCTATGGCAGCCAGATTCTCGGCCGCCTCAATCGGGCGCCGCGTTTTACTAAGTGGATGGCAGACGTCATCCGTCCGTACGTCGGCGAGAAAGTCTTGGAAATCGGTGCCGGAACAGGCAATCTGACCCTGCAATTGGTTCCGCGAAAACTCTACTGGGCCAGCGACATAAATCCGTTGTATCTGACGTACTTGGAAAACGTCGGACGCAATAGGCCGTACCTGCACGTGGGCTACACCGACGGCCAGTCTGTCCAGTCGTTTCCCCAGGAACAAAAATTCGACACCGTCATTTGCTTGAACGTGATTGAACACCTGGTGGACGACCTGGGGGCGTTGCGTAACATTCGCGGAGTCCTGGAGGATGGGGGCCGAGCGATCATTCTAGTTCCGTATGGCCCTTGGCTCACTGGCACGCTGGACGAGGTTCTGGGCCATCAGCGACGCTATGCACGGGATCAATTGAAGCAGTTGGTTGAAACTGCCGGCTTCCATTTGGACACCATGATGGAGTTCAATCGCGTCGGCGTCATTGCCTGGTGGCTCAATGGGCGGCTATTGCGAAGGCGCACCTTTGGATTCTGGCAGATCAAAATGTTGAATTTGCTGACTCCGCTGTTCCGCACGTTGGACAAATTCTTGCCCTTGCCTCCGCTCTCTCTCATCGCTGTGCTGAGCAAGCCTAGCCGCGAAGAAGTGGGGATGGCGGTTCCTGAATCTCTCGCACCTGCTGCCTCCGCGTGAAACTCACCTCGAGAAACTCCGCCTGGCGATGGAGCGGACCTGGTTCCAGCCATTTCGATCGCTACAATGGCGCATTAAACACGTGCTCTCACTCCCTCATTTCATCATGCTAGCCTGTCCTTTGTTAGCTCGCTCGAATCGCCACCACGGCCAATGAAAATAAGTTTCCTTCAACGCTTATGGCGCTCACGTTCGACTTATGAGAAGTCGCTTTTCTTGGTTTTTCTCTTGAGCCTTCCGTTCCTCCACCCTATCGTCAACGGCGACGGGGCCGGATACTACGCTTTCATCCGCTCTCCCTTGATCGATCACAATTTCAGCTTTTCCTCGGACTTTGAGAATCCCGAGAATGACCTCGAGAAGATTTTCCTGAACGACCATTTTGTTTACAATCCGGTAACAAAAACGGGACACTTGCCGAACTTTTACGCCGTTGGTCCCGCTGTCCTGTGGAGCCCGTTTCTGATATTGACCCATCTGGTGGTGCTCGGGCTCAGACTTCTGGGTTTGCACATTCCTCCTGATGGCCACTCCTGGCCGTACCTGGTGGCAATGACGTGTGCTACGGCCCTCTACGGATTCGCAGGACTTTGTTTTTCCTTCGCTTTAGCACGAAGATTTGTTGAGGAGCGTTGGGCCTTTTGGGCCACCATCGGACTGTGGTTTGCTAGCTCCATCCCCGTGTATATCTATCTTCTCCCTGCGTGGTCACATGCTCATTCCATTTTCGCGACCTCGCTCTTCCTCTGGTATTGGCTGCGAACACGCGGCACACGGACCGGCGGCCAATGGCTGAAGCTGGGTCTGCTGTCTGGCCTGATGATCGACGTCTACCAACTCAACGGTATTTTTCTTCTGGTCGTGGCATATGAAGTTGTCTCGGCGTATGCGCAGATTTGCTTCGCAACAGGCACGGGCAAGCCCGCACAGCTCTTCAAGGAGCTTCGCCCGCATGGCCTCTATAGCCTCGCCACTCTTATCGGTTTGTCACCGACTTTCGTGGCGCGCCAAATCGTCTTCGGAAACCCTTTCAGCGTGGGGCCGTACGCCCTTAGCGGGTGGAATTGGACTTCACCTGTTTTTCTGAAAGTGTTGTTTGACGCGAGTCACGGGCTCTTGGTGTTCACTCCCATCTTGGTTTTGGCTTTTGTAGGACTATTTTATCTGCGAAGTTTGGACAAGACCCTCGGAACACTCTGCATTTTCATCACTCTTATCTTCTACTACTTTGTCTCCAGCTTTGCCTGGTGGTACGGAGCCGTCGGATTAGGCAATCGCTTCTTTATTTCTTTGACCCCGGTCTTTATCCTGGGTCTTGCCTCATTGTTCGCGCGGGCCGCGCGCCTGTGGCCGGACTCCCGCCACGCCTCCTTCCGCATAATTCCCATTACGCTTCTGCTTATTTTCTGGAATCTCGGCTTGGTGTATCAGTGGCAAACACATCTGATAGCAAGATACGGTCCAGTCGATTGGCAGACGGTCCGCTTCAACCAATTTCGCGTTGTCCCTGTAGAGGTTCTTCGCGATTTAGGTGAGAGATTCCACCTTTACCACAATTCTCACAATTGATTTCCCAGGAGCTCTCGCAGGGCACGCTCGAGAGTGGCGCAGGAGTGTTGCAACCGCAGGCGGCAAAATAGGACAATCTCGCCGAGATTGGCAGGGAGCAATCTGAATCCATTTCGATTCAGGAAGGTGGTCGCCATGTACGACAAAGCAAAGAAAAGCAGAGTCACGCGAAGAGGATTTTTGGAAGCGGGTTCGGCAGCTCTAGCGGCTGCGGGCATCCTCTCCGTGGAAAACTTAGCCGCACAGCAGCAATCGGACTACAAGCCCCGGTCCGATCGAAGTAAGAGCGATCCGGGGCCGACCAATCCTGCTATAGATGCTGCAAATCCCGATTCGAACAATCCTCTCTCGTCGGACGCTGGCGGCGTCCAGACCTTCAAGTACCCTTTTTCGTTCGCCCACAAGCGGCTTCACGAAGGCGGCTGGTCCCGCGAAGTCACGCAGCGCGAACTTGCCGTCTCCAAAGCTCTGGCGGGAGTGGACATGCGGCTCACCGCTGGCGGTGTCCGCGAGTTGCATTGGCACACTGCCGCGGAATGGGCGTTCATGCTCTATGGCACCGCCCGGATTACCTGCATCGATGCGGAGGGAAAAAGTTTCGTTACCGACGTTAAAGAGAACGAACTCTGGTTTTTTCCACCGGGCATTCCCCACTCCATTCAGGGGCTCGCTCCCGATGGCTGCGAATTCCTTCTTGTCTTCGATGACGGCAACTTCTCCGAGTACGAGACGGTGCTTCTCTCCGACTGGATGGCACACACGCCCCCGGACGTCGTCGCCAAGAACTTTGGCGTCAGCCAAAAGGCTCTCGCCAACATGCCCAAGAAAGAACTCTTCATCTTTCAAGCCGAAGTGCCGGGCCCGCTCGAGGAAGATCGCCGCGTCGCCGGGGGAAAGCTTGGTCCTTCACCCATTGATTTTGCTTTTCGCACCATGCAGTTTCCGCCCACCAAGCGCAACAAGAGCGGGGAGGTTCGCATCATCGACGCAAACACCTTCAAAATATCCACGACCTCCGCGGCGATCGTCACCGTCAAGCCGGGTGGCGTTCGCGAGCTGCACTGGCATCCCAACGCCGACGAATGGCAATACTTCTACGCCGGCAAGGGACGTATGACCGTTTTCGCGACCGGCGGCCGCGCCCGCACCATGGATTTCGAAACGGGTGACGTCGGCTACGTTCAAAAAACGCTCCCTCACTACGTCGAAAACACCGGCACGACCGACCTGAAGTTCCTGGAGATGTTCAAGAGCAGCTACTACCAGGACCTTTCGCTTTCCGAATGGCTCGCGCACACTCCACCGGAACTTGTCGCTGCACACTTGAATCTCGACAAAGCCACGCTGGGCGCTTTACCACGGGAAAAAACAGTGATCATGCCTGAATAAGAAGCTCTCGGCTTCCGCTAGGACAGTGATTCGATTCGCCGATCAGGGATAAACCACATCATTGCGATCGCCATGTACAGCGCGATCGCGATCCACGGGCGCACGAACGCCAGTGGAATCGCCAACACGTAAACGAATAGCGACACTTTGCCTTTCAGCTCGTCGCCAACAGCCCGCGCCAGTTTTGAGTCGGGGCCGTTGCAGGCGATGATGAATCGTTCCAGCAGCAGGTAGGCAATAGCGGCCATCGCCAAAACTATTCCGTAAGCTGCTGTGGGTGCAGCGGAGAAATGCGTTTCATCCATCCAACGGATCACGAACGGAACCAGCGACAACCAGAACAACAGGAACAGATTGGCCCAGAGCACCATGCCATTGATGCATTCCGTAATTTGCAGCATGTGATGATGATTGTTCCAAAAGATTCCGACATTGGTGAAGCTGAGCGCGTACGCAAGAAATACCGGCAGGCTGGACGTTAAGGACAAAAAATCGGAGCCCGAAGGCACCTTAAGCTCCAACACCATGATGGTGATGATCACGGCCATCACCCCATCCGTGAACGCTTCGAGACGCTGTTTTTCCATCACTGTCCTCCTGGTTCATTGCTCGCGTTGACTTTCCTTCCGCTACGCACCTAACATAAAAACCGGAAATCCATCCTAAATGAGTTTCTGGTACGTGATTCTCGCATCGTAGCAATGGAAGTTCCGCAGTGCATTCGGAAGGTGGTTCGGCATGGACACACGGCGGATTCTCGGCCTGGTCTTGGTAATCAGCGCAATCGGAGTCGCAATTGCCTTTCAATCTCTCGCTGATAACACGACCTCCAAGCCCGGCGACGTGAACGAAGCGCGCATCCTCGCCGACGTTGCCACCGGGAACAACTGGCTGGTGAACGGCCGCACCAACGATTCGAAGCATTTCAGCCCCCTCAAGCAAATTAATGATCAGAACGTCGCCAATTTGGGCTTGGCCTGGTATCTCGATTACGATGGCATGATGGGCATTGTCTCCGAGCCCATCGTCGTCGATGGCGTCATTTACATCAGCGCGCCGCTCTCCAAGGTTTACGCCGTGGAAGCTTCTACCGGAAAACTCATCTGGAAGTACGACCCGCAAATCCGCCTCGATCAAGCATTGAACGGCTCTTACTCCGCCCGCACCAATGGCGGCGTGGCCGTATGGAACGGAAAAGTGTACGTCGGCACCGGCGACTGCCGCCTGATTGCCATCGATGCCGCCACCGCGAAAAAAATCTGGGAAGCCACCGTTTGCGAGCCGCTTCAGACGGGCATCACCGGCGCACCCCGCGTGGCCAACGGGAAAATCCTCATGGGCTACAACGGCTCGGATGACGCCGTCCGCGGCGCTCTTGCCGCCTACGACGCAGAGACTGGCAAAGAACTCTGGCGCTTCTGGACCGTTCCTGGCGATCCCGCGAAAGGTTTCGAAACCAAAGAACTGGAAATGGCCGCGAAAACTTGGTCCGGCCAAGGCTCCTGGAAAATCGGCGGCGGCGACGTATGGCACGCCATCACCTATGACGACGCCACCGGCCTCGTGATTTTTGGCACCGCGGGCGCCGACGTCGGCTACGGCGAAATGGCCGGAGTCAAAATCACCGGCGAAAAACTCTTCTCCCAGTGCATCATCGCCGTGAAAGCAGACACCGGTGAATACGTCTGGCACTACCAGACCGGCACCGAAAATGTTCACAACGAAAATAATCAGATCATGATGGCCGACCTCCCGATCAACGGCGAAAAACACCACGTGGTGCTGACCGCCCCCAAGAACGGCTTCTTCTACATTCTCGACGCCAAAACGGGCAAACTCCTTTCCGCCAAGCCGCTCGTCAAAACCACCTGGGCTACTTCTTACGATCTGCAAACCGCCAAACCAGTTTTGATCCCTCCCTCGCAGGGCGGCGGCAGACAGTGGACGGTCCACAACTGGTGGCCGATGAGCTACAGTTCCCTCACCGGGCTTGTCTACATCCCCACGACAGACCGCCACCCAGACACCAAGGCCGCCGTCGAAGCAGGCGAAAGCGGTGAGGGGCTTTTCGGCAAACTGATCGCCTGGGATCCTATTGCTGAAACTGCCCGTTGGTCCGTCGAAGAGCAGATCGCCGTCAACGGTGGCGTAGTCTCCACCGCCGGCAATCTCGTTTTTCAGGGCCAAGGCACCGGCGAGTTCGCGGCCTACGCCGCCGACACCGGCAAAAAACTCTGGTCCGTCCAAACCAAGTCCGCCATTGATTCCATCCCCGTCACCTTCACCGCCAATGGCGAACAGTACGTGATTACTTCCGTGGGCTGGGGTTCCGGTTCACGCCTGTTCGCTCCCGCCCGCACCATGGCCACACCCGAATCCAAGCGCGGCCCCGAACGCTTGTACGCTTTCAAACTCGGCGGCAAGCTTCCATTTCCGACTCCGCACATTGAAGTTCCGCCCGTGCCGAAGCCGCCCGATCAAAAAGTCAGCGAAGAAACCATTCGCAAGGGCGAAAAACTTTACGTCTCCTTTTACTGCGAAGGCTGCCACTCTCCCGGCATCGATGGCAGCGGCGCTTGGGTTGAGGACGGCGCGATCCCCGACTTGCGTTACGCCCCGCCCGAAGTGCACAAGGATTGGTATGGCATCGTCCTGGGCGGCAGCCATTGGTCAAAAGGCATGCCCGGTCTCGCCGACCCGCCCAAATTTGCTTTCCCCAAAGCCCACATGACCGTCGCGGAGGCGGACGCGGTCCACGCCTATGTAATCGATCAAGCGTGGAAAGCCTACAAAGGTGAAAAGGAAATCGCCCACACCAAGCGCGAAAATTACTAGCTCGCCTTGGCACTGGCGAGCCCGGCTGCCAGACTAAGCAGCCCAACCCCCAGGTGAATGAAATTGAAGTGCGTGTTCAAGTCCAGCCGGATGGGACCGAGGTCCCTCATGCCAGCAAAGCCCACAATCGCCACCAACGCATAAATCGCGCCAAAAATCAGCCCAAACCAGCGCGGACCATCCACATTTTTTCCGAGCCCCGCCCAGAGTGCGATTAACCCGCTGACCAGATGAAACACGTTATGCGCAGGAGGAAACGTGAGATTAAACATTTCATGCTGAAAGAACCCCACCACGCCAACGACCACCAAGATCGCCCCGCTTAGCACAACATAAAACTTTGCCAGTGAGCTTCCCATTCCTGGACCATCCTTCCAGTGGCGCGACGCGCGTGCTTGTCGAGCGCCGTGGAGCTTACGGCTCCGCTTGACAAGCCGTCAAGTCCACCGACAATTGGTGGCTCTCAAAACGACGCGCTTTAAGGCTATAATTTGCGCCAATCGTGAGCCTCTCTGCAGGAAACAAGCTCGGGCCGTATGAGGTCGTCTCGCCGCTCGGTGCCGGTGGCATGGGCGAAGTCTTTCGCGCGCGCGATACGCGGCTCGACCGCACCGTCGCCATCAAAATTCTCCCGCCCCAGCTTTCAAATGATCCCGTCCGCAAGCAGCGTTTCGAGCGCGAAGCCAAAACAATTTCCAGCCTCAATCATCCGCACATCTGCGTTCTTTATGACGTTGGCCATCAAGACGGCACTGACTATCTCGTCATGGAGTGCCTCGAAGGCGAGACTCTCGCGAAGCGCCTCGAAAAAGGTCCGCTCCCTTTCGAGCAGGTTCTCAAATTCGGAGGCCAGATCGCCGACGCTCTCGACAAAGCGCACCGCAGTGGTGTCGTTCACCGTGATCTGAAACCCAGCAACATCATGCTGACTCCCACCGGCGCGAAACTCCTCGATTTCGGCTTGGCCAAGCCTGCAATGCCGCTCGCCAGCGGCCTCACTTTGACCGCAGCCGCAACGCCAGTTACACCGATGACCCAGGAAGGCACCATTCTCGGCACCTTTCAATATATGTCGCCGGAGCAGATCGAGGGCAAAGAACTCGACGGCCGCAGCGACATTTTTTCGTTCGGTACCGTGCTCTATGAAATGCTCACCGGCCATCGCGCCTTTCAAGGCAAGAGCCAGTTGAGCGTAGCCTCGGCGATCCTTGAGAGCGAGCCTGCTCCCATTGTTTCCGCAAAGCCCCTCACTCCCCCCTCGCTCGATCGCGCCATTCGCCGCTGCCTCGCCAAAGACCCCGAAGAACGCTGGCAAACCGCTCGCGACATCGCAATCGAACTTAAGTGGATCGCCGAATCCGGCTCGTCATCGAGTGCAGCACCTCCAGCCAAGGAACGCCCCCGCAAAACCGAGCTACTGCTTCTGGCCGCCTTGGCCGTGACCGCTGCGATCGCGCTTTTCCTCGCATTTCTCTACCTGAAACGGCCGTCCGCTGAACCACGCGTCACGCGCACTTACGTCAAGGCTGAAGAAGGTTCTGGTTTCATTTTTTCCGGCGACCAGAAAGGCTTCGCTATCTCTCCCGATGGCCGCGATCTGGTTTACGTAGCCTCGACCCCATCTCCCGATTCAAAATCCGCACTGTGGCTTCGCCCCATGGATTCGCTTCGTGCCCGATTGCTCCCGGGAACACAAGCCGCCGGATTTCCTTTCTGGTCCCCCGACGGCAGATACATCGGCTTTTTTGCGGGCGGCAAGCTCAGGAAAATTGATATCCAAGGCGGCCCGCCTTCCGTTATTTGCGACGCGCCGGATGGGCGCGGTGGCTCTTGGAACCAGCAGGGCGATATTGTTTTTACCCCAACGGTCAACTCTCCCATCTACCGCGTATCCGCTTCCGGTGGCCCCATCGCGCAGCTCACCAGGCAGGATCCTTCCAAGAATGAAACCACTCACCGCTGGCCCTCGTTCCTGCCCGACGGACGCCACTTTATTTTTTTGGCGGGAAGCACGTTCACGCCCAGCGAAAGCGCCACCAACTCCATCATGATGGGCTCTCTCGATTCCCAGGAGACCAAGCTCCTTTTTCATACTCACTACCAGGCCGAGTACACCTCCGGACATATGCTCTTCCTGCGACAGTCCTCCCTGATGGCCCAGCCTTTCGACACCAAACGTTTCGAGCTCACCGGAGACGCCGTCCCCATCGCCGAAACTGTGCTTGAGGACTCCAGTATTGCCCACGCTTGGTTCTCTCCTTCCGCAAACGGACTGCTTTTCTATGCTGAGGGTGCAGCCAAGAATCGCCAGTTGGTTTGGTTCGATCGCACTGGAAAACAAATCGGAGTGGTTCCCGGTGATGACGCTTACGCGGGCATCGGCCTCTCGCGGGACGCGACGAAACTCGTCTACTATCTCGATGGAACCGGTTTTGACGTCTGGGGTTTCGATATCGCGCGTGGCGTCAAGATACCTTTGACCTTTGGCGCCTCTTCCGGGCAGGGAAACCTCTATCCGGTTTGGTCTCCGGATGGAAAGTACGTTGCCTACACCTCCTATCGCGATGGTAAGTACAGTCTGTACCGGAAGTCCGCCGACGGCTCAGGCGGCGAAACGCTGCTTCTGGAAGGGATCGATCACTTTCGCGTGCCGACCTCCTGGTCTAACGACGGAAAGTTTCTCGTCTATCACGAAGGAGTTTCCGGCGGAACGTATGCGAATGGCGTTCCGGGCGGCTGGTCGATCTGGGTCCTTCCCCTCTTTGGCGACCACAAGGCCTACCCATTTATCCAGTCCACTTTCAGCGCCCGCGAAGCGAGTTTCTCTCCTGATGGAAAGTGGTTGGCCTACTGCTCGAATGAGTCGGGCGAGTATCGCGTCTATGTCGTCCCCTTTCCCGGGCCGGGTGGAAAGTGGCAGGTCTCCCTTGGTGACGGGCGCGGCCCGCTCTGGCGCCGCGACGGCAAGGAAATCTTCTATCTTTCTGCGGACAATAAATTGGTGGCCGTAAGAGTCGAAGCCTCGGGCGACAGTTTTGCGGTCGGGGGAGCGCAAGTACTCTTTGATTCCCACTCCTATGGCGTGTTCGGCCGTTACGCTGCCAGCCCGGATGGCCAGCGCTTCGTGATTGTCTACGAAGGAAACCGGCCTTCAACTACGCTCACCTCCGTCGTCAACTGGACCGCCGATCTCAAGGAGCACTGAAGCATGCCTGGTTCCTCCGCAAATCAGCCCACCACGAGTCGTCTTGCGAGCATACTCACCGACATCCATTTTTGGGTGCCCGTCGCCGTCCTGATGGGTGGACTGCTGCTGCTTCGTTTCATCCGCTGAAATTTCAGACTGGAGAAAAATGCTGCCTGTCATTTCCACCACAACTCCACCGGCAATCCCGGACGTCACGCGTTCGAAAAAACTCCAATTGCTCGGCATTCTCTCCGGCTTCGCCGCGGGAGCCTGGCTCGGCGCCGCGGAAGCACCCACGAAACTCGTCTCCATCGGCATTTCCCCAATGGTCATTTCTCTGATCATGGTGATCGGCGTTTTTCTCGCGCGCTGGAGTCTGCCCGCTCTCATTCTCGGCACCGCGTCTGTCCGCGCCGATGTTCGCCGTGCTCCTCACCTGGTTATTTGGGCGCTGCTGGCCGGGTGTCTCTGGGCCGTGGCCAACACGCTTACGATCTACGCCATCCGCGACATCGGCTTGAGCATCGCCTTTCCTCTTTGGAATTCCAACAGTCTGCTCGGCATCCTCTGGGGTTTTCTTTTCTTCAACGAACTCCGTCAAGCCGGCTGGCGCCGTCTCGCAGGAGTCCTGGGCGGCGCGCTTGTCATGTGCGTCGGTGCAACGATGCTGGCCATCGCGTCTTCATCAGGGCACGCCTCCGCCGCACATTCTCTCAATGGTGTTTGGGCCGCTCTTGGCGCCGGAATTCTTTGGGGCACCATGTACATCCCCTACCGCAAAGCCTACCTCACTGGCATGAACCCGCTTTCCTTCGTCACATTTTTCTCTTTTGGCGAATTGGGCATGATGTCGATCCTCTCGGTCAGCTCCCTCGGTCTCGCCCCGCTCTGGCACGAATTGCTCAGCGCCCGCAGCGTCATCTTCTGGCTGATGCTCGGCGGCTTCGTCTGGGTTATCGGCGACATCTTCCAGCAGTACGCCGCCAAGTACGTCGGCATCAGCCGCGGCATTCCGCTTTCCAATTCGAATCAGCTCTGGGGCCTATTGTGGGGCATTCTTGTTTTCGGCGAGTTGCACGGCCGCGGCTCTTCCATCTATCTCGAAGTCATCGGCGGTTCTCTCCTCATGATGCTCGGAGTCGCCGCCATCGCTTTTTCTTCCGCCACCGGCCAGGAGCAATCTCGCTGGAAAGAAGCTGCCACTCGCGAAAGCGACCGCTACAACGTCGCCGCCGATTTCGTCGAAGCCCGCATGGACGGTCGCCAACTCCTCGGCGAAGCCAAGCCCTCGCGCGGCGTGCTCGACTGGCTCCTGGTTATCGCCGCCACCAGCGTCTTCGTAATCTTCGCCGCCATGGCGAGAGTCCCGCAAATGTCGCTGCACTGGGGACCCGCCGCGCTCCTAACTGGGGCCCTCTTCTTCCTCCTAATTACTTGCGGCCTGTCCCTCTGGCGCACCACCCGCTTCAATTGAAATTTTTCTCACGCCTTTGAAAACTCTCTCGCTTCCTTTACAGTGGCCGGGACCATCATGACGCACTCCCCCAAACTCGACGTCGTCGGCGTCGGCCTCAACGCCACCGACACCTTCATCCCCGTCGCCCACTATCCTGCCCGCGGCTCCAAAGTCGAATTTCGCTCCGCGCAAGTTTTGCTCGGCGGCCAGGTCGCCACCGCCATGATTGCCTGCCAGCACTGGGGTCTGCGCACCCGTTACGTCGGCAAAGTCGGGGACGACCACGCCGCCCAGCTCCATCGCGCCGAGTTCGACCGCGGGGGCATCGAAGCCCATCTCTTCACCGCCCCCGGCTGCCCCAGCCAGCAAGCCTTCATCCTCGTCGACGACTCCGGCGAACGCACTGTTCTCTGGAAACGCGACGACCGCCTCACCCTGCGCCCCGAAGAACTCCAGCAGGACTGGATCGTCAACGCCCGCGCCCTCCACGTCGATGGCCACGATACCGCCGCCGCAACCGCGGCTGCTGCCTGGGCCCGCGCCGCCAACATTCCCGTAATCGCCGATGTGGATGAGCTTTACCCTGGAGTGGAAATACTCTTGAAGACCGTCGACTACCTCATCACCAGCCGCGACATCCCCGGTCGCCTCATGCAAGAACCCGACCTGAAAAAATCCCTCCCCGCCCTCCAAGAACGTTTTGCCTCCCGCCTAACCGCGGCAACCCTCGGCGAAGAAGGCGTCCTCGCCTGGGACGGCTCGCAATTCCACTACGCCCCCGCCTTCCACATCGAGCCCGTTGACACCACCGGCGCCGGCGACATTTTTCACGCTGGCTTCATCTACGCCCTCTTGCAAGGCTGGCCCCTGCCCCGCCAACTCGATTTCGCCTGCGCCGCCGCCGCCCTCAACTGCACCGCCCTCGGCGCCCGCGCCGGCATCCAACCCGTCGCCGCCATCGAGCACCTAATCGCCACCGCCCCCCGCCACGCTGACGCTTATGAGCCATCGAGTTTGACTTTAAAGAACCATCTGAACTTATTGGACTCGGAGTGATTTTGGAATGCTTGGGTCAAGCAGCCGAATTTCTGGCAGCGTGTATGAGGCGACGTCTATGAGATGGTTCAGGCAAATCAACTTGAAATGCCGAATTGGCTCGACGTGAGCTCCGGTGTCTCGCGCGAGGTGCTCAAGGAAATGTGACTTGGTATATACCCGGAACAATTCGCCGGTGTACACCTCATCGTTATAGCCACCACATGAGCCGACGCACTCTTCAGTAACTAAATACGCGATGTAATACTTCCAGGAGAACTCGAATCTCTTGCAGCTTGCAGTTGACTCAATTGGCCAGGAATCTTTCAGGATTTCCCTCAATTCAGGAAGGTCAGGATGCACCGGACTCGGAGCTGACCGGTTGTCTACAGCTTCATCGACAACAATCCGCAGAGAATTATCCTTAGGTTCCGAAAGCTCTCGAAGATAGAGGTATTTAACGGAATTTAACGAGTCGAGTTCCGGACTGCCAGACATAAGTTACCCCCGTGAAACCTTACAGAAAGCTAGCCGAGACCTCCACAGCTATTCAGAAAAACAATGGTAGCCGCCAAACACACGACTTCCCGATATCCAATTGAGCTGAACGACTGATAAACCCTTAATCTGAAACCGGCCCGCTTGGAAACAGCTGCCGAGAACAGAAATGGCTACTCTCAATCCAGCCAATGCTCCACGGCACCCATCCCCGGAGTCCAGTCCACGCCGCGCTCGCCCAAAGTTGAGCCTTCGCCAACCCCGGTGTTATCCTGCCTACTATGGCGGAGCCTGTCATTTCCGCGCCCGAAGTCGCCCTTGCTTCGCCTCTCGAGCATTCCCGGCGTCAGCTCGAAGCCTTGCTCGAAGTCAGCGAGGCTATCGCCCAGCAGCGCGATCTCCCCGCGCTTTTCCACGACCTTGCCGGCCGCCTCCACTCCGTCGTCGACTTCGACTTCCTCTCTCTCGTCCTTCACGACGCCGCAAAAAACGTCATGCGCCTCCACGTTCTCGAAACTCGTGTCCCCGGCGAAAAAGTCGCCGGCACCGAATCTCCCGTCGAAGGCAACCCCGCCGGCTGGGTCTGGCAAACGCAGCAATCCTTTGTCGTCAGCGACACCGAAGAAGAAACGCGCTTCCCCGATTTCCTGACGCGCTACCGTGCCCACAATGTCCGCTCTATCGCCATTCTTCCGCTCACCACCGCACAGCACCGCCTCGGCGCCATGGGCTTCGGCCGCCTCGTCCCCCAGCGCGTCACCGACACCGAACTCCAATTCATGGAGCGCGTCGCCAGCCAAGTAGCCGTTGCCGTCGATAATGCCCTTAATCTTGAGACTTCCCAGGCCTATCAAACGCAACTCGCCCGCGAGCGCGATCGCCTCCAGGTTCTCCTCGAAATCAACAACGTCTTGATCACGAGCCGCGAGGTCCCCGAACTTTTCCGCGGCATTGTCAAAACTCTCGAACGCGTCATCCACCACGACTACACCAGTCTCGCGCTCCGCGACTCCCAAACCGGACTGCTCAAAATCCACGCACTCGATTTTCCCGGTAACCAGAGCCTCATCAAACAGGAAATTACCGTCCCTGCCGACACTTCTCCCTCTGGCCAAGCCCTCGTCAGCGGCCAGCCGTTCCTCGCGCGCGGCGCGGAGATCGACCGCTACCAGAATGAAATCATCCGCTCCCTGCGTACCTCTGGTGTGCAAAGTATCTGCTGCGTTCCCCTCATCACTCGCGGGCAAGCCTTTGGCACCCTCAACGTCGCCAGCCGCCGCATCGATGCCTTCTCCCCGCAAGATGTCGAGCTTCTCCAGCAGGTCGCCAGTCAGATCGCCATCGCCGTCGAAAACGCCCTGGCCTTCAAGGAAATCGAAGCGCTAAAAAATAAACTTGCCGAAGAAAAGCTCTACCTCGAGGAAGAAATCCGCAGTGAATTCAATTTTGAGGAAATCATCGGCGAGAGTCCCGCGCTCAAGCGCGCCCTCGCCCAAGTCGAACTCGCCGCTCCCGCCGGCACCACCGTCCTTCTCCTCGGCGAAACCGGCACTGGGAAAGAACTCTTCGCCCGCGCCATCCACAATCTCAGTCCCCGTCGCGATCGCACCTTCGTCAAAGTCAATTGCGCCGCCATTCCCAGCGGCCTTCTCGAATCCGAACTCTTCGGCCACGAGCGCGGCGCTTTCACCGGCGCCATCAGCCAAAAAATTGGCCGCTTCGAGCTCGCCGACCGCGGCACTCTCTTTCTCGATGAAGTCGGCGACCTTCCCCTGGAACTCCAGCCCAAACTCCTTCGCGTCCTCCAAGAGCAGGAATTCGAACGCCTCGGCGGCAACCGCACCCAGCGCGTGGACGTCCGCGTTGTCGCCGCCACCAATCAGGACCTCGCAAAGCTTGTCGCGGAGCGCGCCTTCCGCAGCGACCTTTTCTATCGCCTGAACGTTTTCCCCATCCAAATCCCCGCCCTTCGCGAGCGCGCCGAAGATCTCCCGCTCCTCGTCCGCTATTTCGTGCAGCGCTTCAGCCGCCAGCTCAACAAAGGCGTCGAGTACATCCCTGCCGATGCCATGGACGCCCTCACTCACTATTCCTGGCCCGGCAACGTTCGCGAACTCGAAAACCTAATCGAGCGCGCCGTCCTGCTCTCCCCGGGTAAAGAACTCCGCATCCCCTTCGCCGAATTGAAATCCCCATCCATCTCCGGGACAGCCCCAGCCACCGATCCATCTTCGTCCTTAACTTCCTTAACCTCCTCTACCTCCTTAACTTCCCCAATTTCCACCCTCGAAGAAGCCGAACGCCAGCACATCCTCCGCGCCCTCAAGCAGACTCAGTGGCGCATCGCCGGCCCCAAAGGCGCCGCCGTTCTTCTCGACATCAAACGCACCACTCTCCAAGCCCGCATGCGCAAGCTCGGCATCCGCCGCCCGGTCTAGTTCCGCCAGCCCGCGCCCCCAAAAGCCTCTCCCGTGGTAATTCTTTGCGCATAGTCCCTGCAGCACCTGCTCCCATCCCCGTCCTTCTTTGTTAGCCTATACATAAGTAAAGACATCCGTCTCCCGAGTAACTTTGAACTCTCTTAGAATTGGGGCGGGTGCGGCTTTGCGCGGCTGGACCGCTCGGCGGTCCGCGAAATATCTTCGCCTTGAACGGCGAATGGGGAGATTTGACGTGAAAATCGCATCATTGCTTCTTGCACTCTCTGGAACGGTCAGCCTTTTCGCTCCGCCTGCCTTTGCTCAGGCGCCCGCCGCTGCTGTGTCCGCCACGGCCAAGAGCGTCTCGCGTACCACCAAAGCGGTGAACTACCGCCGTGCCGGCGCCGCCAAGATCGATTTTCAAGGTACCGAATTGATGCAGCAAGCCAGCGGCGAAGCCAGAGTGCAAAACAAAGGCAACCGCACCGAAATCGAAGCTAGATTTGCCGGCCTCGATGAGGCCACCAAATTCGGCCTCGAATATCTCACTTACGTTCTTTGGGCCGTATCTCCCGGCGGCCGCGCCGTCAACCTCGGTGAACTCGTGCTCAAAAATGGCAGCGGCGAAGTCAAAGCCATCTCTGACATGCAGACTTTCGGAATGATTGTCACCGCCGAGCCTTATTTCGCTGTCACCCAGCCCGGTAATACCGTCGTTCTCGAAAACGTTTTCGGTCCCGCCACTCTTGGCAAGGTCGAAAACATCGATGCCAGCTACGAACTTCTCGGCCGCGGCATCTACTCCTCCTCCAACACCAGAATCGAAAACGCCATCTTCGGCATCGACCGCAAGACTCCGCTCGAACTTTTTGAAGCCCGCAACTCCTTGCGCATCGCGCACATCGCTCTTGCCGATAAATATGCCGCTCCCGCGCTTGCCAAAGCCGAACAGCAACTCCGGAGTGCCGAGGAAATTTACGCGCGCAAGAGCGACAAGAAAACCGTCATCGCCGCCGCCCGCGAAGTCGTGCAAACCGCCGAAGAAGCTCGCGTCATGGCCGTAAAACAAAAAGCCGAAGAAGACGCCAACGCTAAAATTGCCGCCGACAAGAAAGCCGCCGAAGACCGCGAAGCCAAAGCCCGCGCCGACGCCATCGCTGAAGTTCAGCGCCGCAAGGACGCCGAGCTAGCTCGCCAGCAGGCCGAAACCGCCAAAGCTGAAGCTCTCCGCATGCAGCAGGAAGCCCAGCAAGCCGCCGCCGAAGCCGCGCGCCAGAAAGCGGAAGCCGAAAAAGCCAGCGCCGCCGCCATACTCCAGCAGCAAGCTGCGCAAGCCGCCGCCGATCAAGCCGCAAAAGACCGGGCCTCCGCTCAAGCTCAGCAGCGCGCCGCCGAAGCCGAAACCGAAAAAGCCCGCCAGGCCGCCGCGCAAGCCGAAGCCGAAAAAGCCCAGCTTCGCGCCCAGCTTCTCTCGCAGTTGAATTCCATTTTGCAGACCCGCGATTCCGCTCGCGGCCTCATCGTCAACATGTCCGACGTGCTCTTCGACACCGGCAGCTACACGCTCAAGCCCGGCGCCCGCGAAAAACTCGCCAAAATCTCCGGCATCGTTCTCGCGCATCCCGGTCTCTCGCTCCAAATCGAGGGCCACACCGACAGCGTCGGCGGCGACGATTTCAATCAGCAACTCTCCGAGCGCCGCGCCGATTCCGTCCGCGACTTTCTCGCCGAACAAGGCGTAGCGCCGTCTTCCATTACCGCGCACGGCTTCGGCAAGACGCAGCCTGTCGCCTCCAACGACACGCCCGAAGGCCGCCAGCGCAACCGCCGCGTCGAGCTTGTCGTCAACGGCGACGCCATCGGCAACACGGCCGTGGCCTCCGCCGCTCCCGCGTCACGGTAAATAACCCTTCGTACTCTCTTTTCCCTTGTAGGGGGCGAACTTCAGTTCGCCCTATTTTCTCATTTGTAGGGCCGGCCTGGAGTTTACCCCGGCTCCTGTCGGGGAGGCCGGCTGCGCCCCTAACGTCTCCGCCTCCCGTTCTTCTCCTCACTTGGTACCAAATTGTCCTCCTCTTCCCGTTCCTCTGGCCTCTCGCTTGCCACCACAGGTCGTGCGCAGCTCTGCCCGCATCCCCAAAGAAATCCCCATCCTCCTGATCGGCTCCGATCTGGACGGCCGCATGTTTTCCGAGCGCGCTACCACTGTTCTCCTCAGCCTTCACGGCGCCGGCGTTCTTTCCCGCCACAAGCTTTCCCCCGAACAGGAGCTCATCCTCAAGGTCCCCGACGGCTTCGAACAATGGCCCACCACTGTGCCGCAGCCCTCACCCAATTTCGAATTTCTATTTTCGATTTTCCAAACCTTCGACCCTCCTGAGCCCCGCAGGGCCTGCTTCTCACCGCTCTCCTTGACCGTTCCCCCTCGCAGGTGTAGAGTCCGCCCACTAGGATCCTTCCCAGCACTTCCCGATCGAAGGAGGAATGTATGTCTTTTCGCAGAGCCCTCTGGGCCTTTGCTGTCGTCATGTGCTTGGCAGCGCCTATCGCTGTCCAAGCGCAGGGAGACTATTTAGATGTTTTCGTCGTCAAAGTGAAGCCGGAAAAACTCGCCGATTTCCAAGCCCTCACCAAAAAATGGGCTGACGCCAATCGCCGCAATAATGGCGACCGTTGGCTCGCTCTCGAAGCCGTCTATGGTGAAGGCAATGTCTACCAGTTCACCAGCACTCGCAAGGACTACGCCGATATCGACAAAGCCAACGAAGCCGTCATGGCCGCTGTCAATAAAGCCTTTGGCAAGGCTGCTGCCGATAAAATGGGGCAGGACTTCAACAACTGTGTGGTGTGGTCCCGCACCGAACTCCGCCGCCGCCGTTGGGACCTCAGCAGCAAGGCCCCTCAGGACGCCGAGGCTTACGCCAAACTCCTTGGCGAATCCCGCCTCTTGCGTACCACCGCCGTGCACATTCGTCCGGGCCACGTCCCCGACTTCGAGGCTCTCATTAAGGAAGTTAAGCAGGCTGGCGAAAAGAACCCTAATACCCAGCCGGTATTTGTTTCCCAGGTCATCGAAGGCACCAAAGGCGCCACCTTCTACGTGTCCTCGCTGCGCTCCTCGATGGCCGGCTTCGACCACAATCCCACCATGCGCGACATCCTCGGCGACGAGGGTCTCAAAAAATTCCAGCAAATGAACGCGGATGCCGTCGAGATCGCTGAGTCCACCCTCTATCGCTTCAACCCCGACCTCAGCAATCCTCCCGACGAAATCGCAAAAGTCGCCGCCGACTTCTGGCACCCCAAAGCCATGATGGCCGCCACGGCCAAACCCAAAGCCGCCACCATGGAACCTGCTTCCACCAAGGAGCCTGTAAAGAAACCTTAGCCATACGGCTAGAAGTCACCCAGCAGAATCGGCCAGGTGGCACAGACGTCACTCTGTGCCACTGGCCCCATATCCCCGATACCGGACCGCTAGCCGGAGTCGATCCGTAAGTTAAGTTAGGTTTTGGGTGCCCTATATGCGGGTTTTGCGTGTGGGGTCTTTGAAGTTTCCAGCCCTCGGCTCTAGGCCTGACCCGCGATCTTTCCAATTTTCCATTGACAAAAAGAGAGTCTCAGCGTACAGTATTTCTTGGGTAATATCGTGCCCAGGCCGGAGAGCGCCAGCCACCTTGCTGGCGTTTTTACTTTGTAGAGCCTGCTTTTGGGCCCAAGTCCTCTATTCGCAACACTTGCAAAACAAACCGGCATTTGCACAATTTTGGAGCAAACACCTTGTTTAGATGCAACTTACAAAAAACACAGGGGAGAGGGATGTCATGGTCAACTAGCACTGGAGCCGGAAAGCCATCACTCCCTTGCAGGCTGCCATCTCCGGGATGCTACAATCCGCCGACCAAGTCACTCGACTCCACGGTTTACCGGAGGCTGCCAATGCATCGCTGCATCCTAACCCCGCTCGCCCTCGCCTTGGCGTTATGTATGCCTGCTTTCTCCCAGGAGCATCCTGAGCACGTTGGCCCCGCCAAGGCCAAATCCGCCACCCTCATGACCGGCTACGGCACTTGGCATCACCCGGTCTCCACCAAGAACGCCCAAGCACAAGCCTTCTTCGATCAAGGCCTGCGGCTCATCTATTCCTTCAATCACGACGAAGCCGCGCGCTCCTTCCATCGCGCCGCCGAGCTGGACCCCAAACTGGCCATGGCCTATTGGGGCATCGCCGAAGCTGTAGGCCCCAACTACAACGATCCCGCTAGCGAAGGCCGTTTTGTGCAGGCCCACGCCGCCATCGAGAAAGCGCAGACGCTCGTCGCCGATGCTTCCGAAAGCGACAAGGCATACATCGCCGCCCTGGCCATGCGCTTTCCCGCCGATCCTAAATCCGATTTGCGCGCCGCCGCGGAACAGTATCGCGATGCCATGCGCGACGTGGTGAAGCGCTTCCCCGACGATCTCGATGCCGCCACGCTGTTCGCCGAGGCCGGAATGAACCTGCATCCCTGGGGGCTCTGGCGCCCGGACGGGTCGCCGGAAGAGGGCACGGCGGAAATTGTCTCCACGCTGGAGTCAGTGATTCGCCGCGAGCCCAATCATCTTGGCGCGATTCACTATTACATCCATTCGGTCGAGGCTTCCTCCTCGCCGGAACGCGCTTTGGCGGGAGCGAACCGCCTGGCGCAACTTGCTCCTGCCGCTGGACACGTCGTGCACATGCCCGCGCACATCTACATCCGCACCGGCGATTACGAAGCCGCGGTGAAAACCAATCAGAAAGCCGCGCTCGCCGATCAGGCCTACCTCAAGGCCACGGGGGCCCAAGGCATCTACTCCATGATGTACTACAGTCATAATCTGCATTTCATCGCCATGGCTGCGGCTATGAACGGCAACTATCTCGAGTCCCGCCGCGGCGCGCAGTTGCTCGCGGCCAACGCGGGTCCGCACGTGAAAGAGATGCCGCCGCTCGAAGGTTTCATGACCGTGCCGCTGGCCGTCGAAGTGCGTTTTCACAAGTGGAATGAAATCCTGAAAGCGCCGCAACCCGACCCGGCCATGCACACCGCCACGGTGTTCTGGCATTTCGCTCGCGGCCTGGCCCTTGCTGGCACGGGAAAACTGGACGAGGCGGAAGCCGAGCATAAGTTTGTTGCCGAAGCGGAGGAGAAGACGTCGCCGGACGCCATCTTCCAGATGCCCATCAACAACAAGACCAAGGACATTCTGAAAATCGCGGAAAATGTGCTTGGCGCGAAAATCTC
>Ga0137418_10000640_pt1 | contig 31494 bp, 29 predicted proteins | sample CZODoug3_1_2_16f_FD_122242 | JGI IMG/M metagenome (GOLD analysis project Ga0137418, IMG submission 122242) | Vadose zone soil fungal communities from Angelo Coast Range Reserve, California, USA - CZODoug3_1_2_16fungal (Hybrid Assembly) | ecosystem: Environmental > Terrestrial > Soil > Vadose... | reverse complement strand
AGCACGAGCTGGCCGCGCGGGGTGAACACGCGGCATCCGATCTGCTTTTCCTGGGCGAGACAGCCGCAGATCACCGTCCCCAGTGCTCCACTGCGGAAGCGCAGCAGGATCGAAACCGCCGCGGTGCCGCCGTTACCTTCGGGGCTTGGCTGCTCGAGCGCGCTGACCTCGGTCACTTCGCCGACGAGGTGGCGCGCGAGGTCGATGAGATGCGTGCATTGCTCGTTCAGTTGCCCGCCGGAGAGGGCGGGATCTCCCCACCAGGGGACACGGTACGCGCCTCCTACCCAGTGCGCGGCGAAGCCGAGGACCGTTTCGCCCTCGAGCAGGCTTCGCACGCGCCGGACCGAGGCACGATACCGGTTCATGTACCCGACCGAGGTGATCGTGCCGGTGGTCCGGCAGGCCGTCAGCGCCGGCAGGCATTGCGCCGCCGACAGCCCGATTGGCTTCTCGAGAAAGAGCGGCACGCCCGCCTGGGCGGCGAGGAGCTCCAGCGGACCGCGGGCAAACGGCGGCGTGCAGACGAAAGCTGCATCCAGATCGCGCCAGCGGATGCTCGCCACGTCGGTCACGATCTCGCAGCCCGGATGGTTGCTCGCGAGCGCCGACGCCCGGACGACGTCGACGTCGTACGCCACGCTGACGCGATGGCCGAGCTGAGAAGCGCTGCGGGCGTGCTGCGATCCCATCCGGCCGCAACCGACGATGGCGATGCGCAGCGCGTGGGATGATTGGTCAATCGGCATGTTCGGCCAGTATCGCGCGACCGATCTCGCGCACTTGCGAGTTGGGAACCACCGGATCGAGCGCCAGCGCCTCCTCGATCCGCTCCAGGGAGGGCGATGCGACTGCCTCGAGAAGCGCTCGTTCGTGGGCAGCCCATCGGTCGAGCCAGGGCCTCACCTGCGCGGGCGGCTCGTTGGCGACGACCTCCACGCCGTCGCGGGAGACCCGCGCCGGAACCTCCGAAACGAGCCCGTCCTCGCGGATGCAGTTGACGATCATCCGGCGCCGATCGTCCGCGAAGATGGCGCCGATCATCGGCACCACGGCAGCCCGGTACCAATCGTGGTCGCGCATCGAGAGGCTGGGTGGCGGCGCGTCCGGCAGCTCCAGCTCGCGCGCAATGGTCTCCTTGATCCGGCTCAGGAATTCCGCTCGATGACTCGCCGCGGGGGCCGCCGCGGGAGCGGACAATCTGAAGTACTTCAAGGGAAGCGCGCCGACTCGCCGGATGTCCTCTCCGGTGACGCCGAAGATGCTCTCCCCGCCAAGCATCTCGGGCAGCCGCCCCAACAAGTCCTCCCCGCGGTGCTCGAGCTCGAAGACGAAGCCGCGATGGTTGAGCCCGGCGTATTGCCACTCGATCTCGGTCAGCGACATTCCCAGCACGCGGCAGGTCTCGATCACCGTGGCCAGGGGAAGCTCGCACAGGCCGACGCACCTGGGCGGCGCGCCGGCCTGGATCATCGCAGCCGTGGTGACGCTCAGCGGGTTCGAGAGATTGAGCACCCAGGCATCGGGGCACCGCCGCCCCAGCTCGGCCGCGAGCTCCCGGATGCGAGGAACGACTCGCAGCGCGGCAGCCAATCCGCAGGGGCCCAAGGTTTCATCGGCTGGAAGCTGGAACCGGTTGGCAAGCGCCTCATCACGCGACCGCCCCGCGAGCCCGCCAAAGCGGATCTGATTCACCACGACTGCGGCGCCGTCGACCGCCTCGTCCAACCGGCGGCTCGCGGATACGCTCCACCCGCGCTCGGCCAGCCTGCGGGCGCCGTATCGCTGCATCCGGTCGAGCGCGTCGGCGTCTTGACCGAACAGGCGCAACTCGCATGCAGGAATCTCGTCGGACCCGCGCAGCGCCTCGACGAGCGCCGCGGTGAAGGGCGTGCTTCCGCCCAGGACGGCGACGAGCGGCTTCACCCGCGGTCCGGCTTTCCAAAGAACGCGCGGATGCTGTCCGCGACGTAATCGATCTCCTCGATCCCGATGTCGGGCCGGAGCGGCAAGCAGAGCAATTCCTTCGCAAGCGCCTCCGCGACGGGGAACTGGCCCGCTTTCCACCCGTACCCGGCGAACGCGGGCTGCAGGTGGATGGGCGTTGGATATCGGATGACCGCGTCGATCCCGCGCTCGCGCAGGTGGGCCAACAAGGCGTCGCGCTCGCCGGTTCGAACCTGGAACAGGTGATACGCGTGGGTCTCGCCGTCGGAGCGCGCCTGGAATCCGACCGGCAGCCCGGCCAGGCGTTCGCGATACCATCCGGCCGCCGTGCGCCGGTGCTCGTTCCACTGCTCCAGGCGGGGCAATTTCCAGGAGAGGATCTTCGCCTGAATCGCGTCGAGCTTGGTGTTGAAGCCGACCACCACGTGATTGTTCTGTCCCACCTGTCCGAGCTCGCGCTGACGCCGCAGGGCTTCATCGAGCCCCGCGTCGCGGGCCACGACCGCTCCCCCGTCACCCGCCGCGCAGAGGTTCTTGCTCGGATGGAAGCTGAAGCAGCCGAAGTGCCCGAAGGTGCCGACCGACCGCCCCTCGACGCGGGCGCCGATCGCCTGGGCGGCATCCTCGATCACGAACAGGCCGCGAGCCTCGGCAACCGCGATGACGTCGGTCATCGGTGTGGGCTTTCCATACAGGTGCACGGGCATCAGCGCGCGCGTCCTCGGACCGATCGCGTCGCGCATCTGTCGCTTGTCGACGAGGAACGTCTCGGGATCGACGTCCACCAGCACCGGTTGGGAGCCGACCAGCTGGATGGCTGCGACCGTCGCGTGAAAGGTGTTCGCCTGGGTGATCACTTCATCGCCCCGGCCGATCCCCAAGGCCCGCAGGGCCACGACCAGCGCGTCGGTGCCGGTATTGACGCCTCGGACGTGCTTCGCGCCCAGGAATCGCGCCAACTGCTCTTCGAACTGCCGCACCTCGGGAGTCAGCTCGTATCTGCCGGCAACGAGCATCGCACGCAGGTCGGCAATCAGAGGGTCGATGTCCGTCCCGAGCTGGTGCGCATAGTTGTAGCGGGCGATCTTCACAGCGCTCCTTCCTGCGGCAATCCCGCGATTCCGGCGCCGATCAGCCCCGAAACGTCGTCGTTCACACCCAGCTCCACGCGCGTCATCCAGTTCCCCGGTCGGCCCCAGCAGCGGGAGTCCGCGGCCTCGGCGACGAGCCGCCGGTAGGCGTCACCGAGCGCGAGGGCAAAGCCCCCGATGAGAACGAATCGCTCGATTCCGAGGCCCAGGTGCATCGCGGCCAGGGCCCAGCCGAGCGGCCCGGCGCGGTGCTCGATGATCTCCACGGCCCACGGCTCGGCGCGCCGGAATGCCGCGACCAGATCGCCGCTGGTCAACCCTTCCACGCGAGCCCTCTCCGGCGCCCGCGTCCGGGCATATTCGAGGACCGCGCGACCGGAGGAGACCGCGCCGAGATGCCCGCGACCTCCGCATTCGCAGACCGGCGCGCTGGCCGAGTCGTCGACGCGCAGATGTCCCAGCTCGCCACCGGCTCCATTCCGGCCAACCAGCGGCCGTCCGCTGGCGAACACCTTGTTGCCGATCCCCGAGCTGACGGTGACGATGCAGAACTCTTCGTCGATCGAGCGCCGGTAGCGGTACCCCGCTGCCGTCACGTCGTTCATGATCTTGACGCGGGCGTTCGGCCAGCGACGAGCGATGTCTTCGCTCAGCGGGTATGGCCGGGTCAGGCGGGTGCCCCAGATCGTCGGCGCGGCAAGGACATTGCCGGAAGGATCGATCGGACCGGCAAACGCAATGTTGATTTCCGTAACCGCCGGGCCCGCGATGATTTCACCGGCCAGCCGATGCATCAGCGAAACCAGACGCTCGCACAATTCCTCGAAGGATGACCCGGGGAAGTCGAGGTGGTTGGGAGTCGCGCCGGAGACGGAGCGGATGAGCGACGATTGACGGCAATCGAAAAGACCCGCGCGAGTCTTGGTCCCGCCGATATCGAAGACAAGGGTTGCCATTTCGAAGGTCCCGCTCCCTCGCGAAATCTGGGGAGCAATGCCAGCCTTTGCAACGAACGTTCAGTGGCAAGCCAACTGCTGCGCTGCGGTGTGCTTCACCTTACAAAAGCCGCTCATGGATTGGCGGCCACTGGCCTTCATGCACCGCTGGCATCACCTTCCGGCGCAGGCCGTTTGCCGAGCAGAGGCGGACCTCATGAGGAGCTCTCCAGTTGCGGCGCTGATCATGGCCGGTGGCCGCTCCGAACGGATGAGGGCCGGGGGATCTGGTCAACACAAAGGTCTGCGGACCGTCTTTGGCAAGCCGCTGATCGAGTGCAATCTCCGCGCGCTCATCTGGTTCGGTTTCAAGCGGCTGTTCGTGGCCATCAACGGCCAGGAAGACGCGCTCGCGACCTGGATCGACGAGCACGGCCGGACACTCGCTGAATCGCAGTCGGCAACGCTCGACGTTCTCGTCGAAACACAGTCCCTGGGCACCATCGGCGCGGTCGCATCTCTACCCGGCGAGATCGATGACGCGGTGATCGTGAACGTGGACAATCTGACGAGCCTGGATCTGAAACAGCTGGCTCGGTACCATCGGGAGCGCGCCGGGGCGGCGACCATCGCCACCCATCACCAGCCCTTCCCCATCCCCTTCGGCATGCTCGAGCTGGCCGGACAGCGCGTCGTGGCCTACCGGGAAAAGCCGCAACTCTCGGTCCCGGTCTCGAGCGGAACATACGTCCTCAATCGCCGCGCCATCGATCGCGTCCACGCGGGGCGCCGGCTCGACGTGCCGGCGCTGATCGATGCCCTGCTGCAGGCGGATGAGACCGTGTGGGCCTACCCGCACTCCGAGCCCTGGATCGACGTCAACGACGAGGCTGCGTTGGCGCACGCAGAACGGCTCTTTTCCAGCAACGGCAGCCGCTTGCCGGGCGCGATCCCATTCGAGACTCGGAGGGTCGAGCCTTGATCAATGTCCTCTCCGTCACCTCGGAGTTGAATCTTGGCGGAGGGGAGAACCGCCTGTTCAACCTCGCTCGCACCATCGATTCGAGCCGCTTCCGCCTCACCGTGGTGACGCTGTATGCACCGGAGCAAACGGTTCAGAGTCGATGTGGGTCCATGCGGCGGGACTTCGCCGACGCGGGCATCAGGGTGCACGAGATTGGCTTGCCGCACCCCAGCAGGGTTCAAGGCCTGCGCCCCGTCAAACTCGCCAGTACCGCTACCACGCTCGCCACCGCCGTCGCGAGGCTTCGGCAGCTCATCGTCACCACCGGCGCCGATCTCGTCGACGCGCACCTGGAGACCGCGCTCTATACAGCCGTGCCCGCGGCGGCCAGCGCTGGTGTACCTGCGACTGTCACCTTGTACAGCGAGCTCGAGCTGTGGAAGATCTACGACAGCCATTCCTATCGGCGTGTCTTCTTCCCCTCCATCCGGCGCTTCAACCTTCGGCTGTGCAGCGCGCTCATCACCGATTCGGACATTCGTGCCCTGGAGTTCGGGCGTTTCGTCGGCGAGTCGGCACCGCCGCTGCACGTGGTTCCGAATGGTGTCCGTCTCGAGAAGCCGTCCCGCTCCCGAAGAGAAGTGCTCCGGGAATTCGGAATCCCGGAAGATACGCGCGCGAAGACTCTCGGGCAGGTCGCCGGCTTGGTTCCCTTCAAAGGACAAGCAGTCCTCCTCGAGGCTGCCCAACGCATCGTCGACAAGGGACACGACGTGTACGTTCTCTGCGTCGGCTACGATCGCGCCGGTCCTGCTTATCCTCTCCAGCTGCAACGGCAGGCGGAACAACTCGGAATCTCGGAACGGGTCCGCATCCGGGCCTATCCGGGAAACATCGCCGATGTCTGGAACGCGATCGACATTCACGTCCATCCCTCGTCGATCGATTCCCTGCCCAACGCCATCATCGAAGGAATGTCCCTGGGAAAGCCTGCGGTGGTATCCGCGGTTGGAGCAATCCCGAACCACGTCGAGCATGGCCGGACCGGTCTGGTCATTCCGCCGGATGACCCGGCAGCGCTAGCGGATTCTCTACTGCGCCTGCTGGAAAATGAGACCTTCGCAGAGCAGTTGGGTCGGGCCGCGTACCGGCGCTATCTCGAACGTTTCACGCCGGAAGTCACCACGCGCGCGATCGAGAGCTGTTTCGAGGGCGTCATCGAGGCGCATCGGAATCGCCGCGCGGCGGCTCGCTAACCGTGGACAAGACGCTTCACAACACCAGGATCACGGTCACCGGCGCCGGGGGCTTCCTCGGACCCGTCGTTGTCGATGCCCTGGCCCGCAGGGGCGCTTGCGTGCAAGCCATCATCGGACCACCGAACGAAGTTGCGAGAACTCCTGCCAGCGCCGCATCTGCCGCGCAGGTCGATATCTGTGACTCGAGGGCCGTCCGGAAGCTGGTCGCCGGCTTCGATGTAGTGGTGCATCTGGCCGGGCCCGCGTCGGTGGCGGCGTCGTTCCAGGACCCGTCGAGAACCTTGCGGATTCATACGGAGGGAACCGCTTCGGTTCTCGAGGCCTGCCGCGCGGAGCAGATCGGAAAGCTGATCTACGTTTCATCGGCGGAAGTCTACGGACGGCCCCTTCGCTCCCCGGTGGGGGAGGACCACCCGCTCAGCGCCCGGTCTCCATACGGCGCAGCGAAGATTGGTGCCGAGAAGCTCATCGAGGCTTTCGTCCATGCGTTCGGCCTGCGGGCCGTCATCCTGCGACCCTTCTCGATCTACGGTCCCGGCGCATCGTCCGAATCCCTGATCCCGCGCATCATCGACATGGCATGCCGCGGTCTGCCGGTGCTCCTGCGAGACCTGAGGCCGGTCCGGGATTACTGCTTCGTGACGGACCTTGCCGAAGCGATTGCCAGCGCCTGCTCCCTCGAGGATCGAGGACTGGAGATCTTCAACATCGGCACCATGCGGGGAACCAGCGTCGAGCGGATCGCTGCGCTGGTCCTCGACGCGCTCGGGGTGACCTGCCCCATCCAGGAAAGTCGCGATCGCGACCGGCCCGGGGCAAGCGAGATCTACGAGCTGATTGCCGACAACCGGCGGGCCCGCGAGGTCCTCGGATGGGAGCCCGCCGTCCTACTCCCGGAAGGCTTGCGGATGACCGTCGCGGGCATCGAACGATGAAGCGACGGTATCTGATCACCGGCGCGCAGGGACTCGTCGGGCGCTACCTGACCGCTCGGATTCTCGAGCTCGAGAAGGGCGCGCAGGTATTGGGGATCGGGCGCTCGAAGAGGATGGACGGCTGTTTTACCCATGCGATCTCGATCGCCGGGGGGCAGCGGCGCGCTCCCGTACCGGCGCAGCTGCTCCGCGACCTCGACGGCCGATATCGCTATCAACGTCTCTCCCTGCTCGAGACCGACAGGCTGAAAGAGACGATTCGAGAGTTCCAGCCCCATTGCGTCTTCCACCTCGCATCCGGGCTGAGCACGGCATCCGAACGCGACCTGTTCGAAACGAACTTGGAAGGGACGGCCTCCTTGATGAACGCGGTGGCCGATGCGCAGCAGGCGAGAGCCCTGGTCATCCTCGGATCCAGCGGCAGCGTCTACGGCGACGCTGCTTCCCTCCCGATTCCGGAATCGCATCCTTGCAACCCCGTAAACATGTACGGGCTGACCAAATTGGCTGCCGAGCACATCACGCGCGTCAAAGCAGCGCGCTGCGGAATTGCCTCGGTCACGGCGCGCATCTTCAACGTGGTCGGGCCGGGGCAGGCGGAGAGTCATGTCTGTGGACGGCTCGCCGCCGAGCTCGGCTCCCCAGCGAGATCGCGGGGCGCGGTGCTCGAGATCGGGGCGCTGGACACGACGCGGGATTTCATCGACGTGCGCGATGTTGCGACCGCCCTTCTCCTGCTCGCCCAGAGCGGTGAACGGGGCGGAACGTACAACGTCGCCAGCGGACGCGCGACGCCTATCGGGTTCATCCTCTCGGAGTTGCTCCGCATCTCGGGCTTGGACGGGCAGGTCCAGATCGCCCCACAAGGCGGCCACCCCCCCGGCGTCCAGCGACACTTCGCGGACGTGTCTCGCCTTCGAGGGCTTGGATTCGTCCCGACCTTCTCGCTCACCGCGAGCCTTCTGGACCTCTTCCGGTACTATCAGGGGTTGCACGGCCTCAGAGAGTCGAGCGACGATCAACTTGCGGCTGCACGCTGATCGATTTCCGTCATGGCCTCACGGATCGAAGACTATGCCGTCATCGCTGACCGCCAGAGCATCGCGCTGGTGGCCAAGGACGGCTCGCTCGACTGGCTCTGCCTTCCCCGCTTCGATTCCGATGCCTGCTTCGCCGCCCTGCTCGGCACACCCGACAACGGACGCTGGAAGATCGCGCCGGAAGGGGAAGTGCGCGCGGTCCGCCGGAGGTACCGGCCCGGCACGCTGATCCTGGAGACGGAGTTCGAGACACCCGACGGCGCCGTCACGCTGATCGATCTGATGCCCATCTTCGGCCAGGGCACCGACGTGGTCCGCATCGTCGCCGGACAACGCGGCCGCGTGCCGATGCGGATGGAGTTGCTGCTTCGCTTCGGATACGGGGCGATCGTCCCCTGGGTGCGCGCGATCGAGGGCGGCATCGAGGCCGTCGCCGGCCCCGATGCGCTCCGGCTGATCACTCCCGTCATGACCCATGGCGAGGGACTCAGCACGGTCGCGCAATTCTCGGTCGGCGCCGGAGAACGCGTGCCGTTCGTGCTCACCTGGTCGCCGTCTCACCTCCCCGACCCGGGCTACGTCGCTGCGGAGCAGGCGCTGACCGCGACCGAGGCCAACTGGCGAGCCTGGTCGGACCAGTGCACGGTGACCGGTCCCTATCGGGAGATCGTGCAGCGTTCGCTGATCACGCTCAAAGGCCTCACCTACCAGCCCACGGGCGGCATCGTCGCGGCGGCCACGACTTCGTTGCCCGAACGGATCGGCGGGATGCGCAATTGGGATTACCGGATCTGCTGGCTGCGCGATGCGACCTTCACCCTCTATTCCCTGATGAACGCCGGGTACTTCGACGAGGCTCGCGACTGGACGCTCTGGCTGCTGCGCGCCGTCGCGGGCGATCCTTCGCAGCTGCAGATCCTCTATGGCATCGCCGGCGAGCGCCGCCTCCCCGAGGTGGAGCTGGACTGGCTGCCGGGTTACGAAGGGTCGCGGCCGGTGCGGGTCGGCAACGCGGCCGCGCTGCAGCTGCAGCTCGACGTGTACGGCGAAGTGATGGATGCGCTCCATCTGGCGCGGCGCGTCGGCCTTGCCCCGACCGAGGCGGGATGGGCGTTGCAGCGCACGCTGATGGGGTACCTCGAGAAGATCTGGCAGGAGCCCGACGAGGGGATCTGGGAGGTCCGCGGGCCACGGCGCCATTTCACGCACTCCAAGGTGATGGCCTGGGTGGCGTTCGATCGAGCCGTGAAGGGCGTCGAGCAGTTCGGCCTCGAGGGTCCGTTGGAACGCTGGCGAGCGGTACGGGATCGGATCCACGAGTCCGTCTGTCGCGAGGGTTTCGACGCTGGCGTGGGGGCCTTCGTGCAGTCCTACGGATCGAAGGAGATCGATTCGAGCTTGCTCATGCTCCCGCTGGTCGGCTTCCTCCCGGCGACCGATCCGCGCGTGCTCGGCACGGTGCGGGCGATCGAGAGGTCATTGCTGCGAGATGGATTCGTCGCCAGGTACGCCACGCATCCCGCGGTCGATGGCCTGCCGCCTGGCGAAGGCGCCTTTCTCCCTTGCTCGTTCTGGCTGGCGGACAATTACGCGCTCCAGGGTCGGACTGCGGAGGCGGTTGACATGTTCGAGCGACTCTCCGGCCTGGCCAACGACGTGGGCCTGCTCTCGGAGGAATACGATCCGGTGACGCGCCGGCTGGTGGGCAATTTCCCCCAGGCCTTCACGCACGTCTCGTTGATCAACACGGCGCTCAACCTGACAGCGCCCCGGGGTCCGGCGGAACAGCGGAAGGAAGACTGAGCAGCGTCGGCCTTGCCGGTTCGCACAGCTTCGTCGTTTCGCATCCGATATTCGACAATTTTGTAAGCCTTCCGGCCGCCGCCGGGCTGGTTCCGCTCTCGGCAGCGGCCTGACGCGCTGGCACTGAATTGGCTAGGAACACCAGCATGCCCCGACACGAGCAGCACCGGCGCAGCCGGACCGGTCCAGAGGCGTGAGCGACGAACTTGGCGAGCTCCGGCAACGGATCGAAGCCGGACGCAAGCGCCTGCTGCGCAAGCATCGTCTTCTGAAGCTGGCAGAGGTCGCCGCCTGGGTCCTCGGGCTGATCTGGACGGCGCTGTTGCTGGGCTCGCTCGTTCGGCCCCCCGATTCGGGCTCCACCCCGCATGGGGCGACTCCTCGCCCAGCTGCTGACGAGGTCGCGCCCTGGCGACTCGCGCACGTCCGCGGGGCGTCCCGCCAATCCGGCATGGCCGCGGGGCTCATTCCGCTGGCCCAACATTGGACTCCCGAACCGGAGGCGAGTGCAGTCGCAAGGCCGCGCATTCTCAACGAGGCCGGCATGTCGCATGAGGTGGGCGAGGCCATGGGCTCCCCGATTTCCCGCGACGCGTACAACGTCATCTCAGCGCTCCACGCGAAGTACAAGGGCTTGGAAGCCTACCGGAAATACAGCTGGGACGGCGACCAGCGCATCTGGAAGGAATTGACCGAGCGCGACGACGAGACCGTGCGTTTGCTCTGCGACGAGTTGGAGAAGCTGGCACGCGAAGGCCGCCTGTGCACGAGCCAGTCCGGCAAGTCCACGCACTGACGCCGGGCATTGACAAAAACGTCCCGCCGGATCGCTCAAGCTACGGTTTTGTGCCCGAGCGGCCCGAAGGTCGGAGTCCCTCCAGCGAAGGAGGCACTGGAGCTCAGCGCGCCTCGCTGAAACTTCAGGCGGGCAGCGGAACGGGCACCACGGTGACGACGCCCGTGGCGGCGTATGTCGCGCACCGATCGACGAACTCCCGGGTGCTCTTGGGCATCGACACTCGCGCACGGGTGATGTGGAAGATCAGAGCGCGGCCGTTGCAAATGAGCTGCGTGCCGAACGAAGCGACGCGCTGCTCGTGCTCGCCGCCGGCGGACAGCACCGGCGTGAAGCTGGCGAGCCGTTCGCCCGCGGCGACCAATTCAGCCCAGATGTCGAAGATGTCCGGATCGGTCCGCAGGGTCTCGACCTTCTCGCGGGCGGCGCGAGCGAAGTCGCGGATGACGGGTTCGATTCCGGGAAACATGGGCACGGTGAACGTGGCAGCCATCGTCTCGGCGATGCGATCGATGTCGCGCATGGCCTGCGCCATCTTCAGATACCGGCTCGCATAGAACGCTTCCAGCGGGATGCAGAAGGCGCGGAAGGGCTCGCCCCAGAGCTCGTCGATGCCTTCTTCACCGCTCCGGTGGAGGACCAGCCGGCAGAGGGACAGGGCCTCCTGCAGACAGCGGCCGCATTCACGCATCAGATCGTTGTTGGCGGAGATCTCCACGCCCGTCGATTGCAGATCCACCAGCCGGGTGAAGATGTTCGTTGCCCGATTGAAGAGCGCGCCCGCGTACATGGCGCCCTTCACCCGCTTGCGGCCGGGGTCCGTCTCCGCCTCGTAGGCGCGCCTGGCCTCCGCCATCCGATGTCCCGGAATGTTGAGCCCGTGCTCGGTGTGGTTGAAGAGGCGGCGCGTGAGCGCTTCGATGAGGTGTTTTTTCGCCTGAAGCGTGTCCTCCGGAACCGGGTAGGTCTTGATCCAGTAGCCCTCATAGTGGACCCGCTCTTGCCCGTCGATCAGACGGGTCGTCCCCGCTGCGACCCGGCCGTCCCCGTCGCAGGCGAGGGGCACGCCGGCTTCTGCAGCACTGAAGCCCGCTCCGTTCGCCGTCATCCGGCCATCTACAGCAAAAGCAGTGCCAGGATCAGCTCAGTTCAGGGGAAGGTCACGAAGAGCTCTGAAACGTCCTTGGCTGCGGCAGCGTCGCAGAGCAGCGGACCCACGCCGAAGATCTCTTGCACGGTCCGCAGCAAGGAGCTGTGCGTCCAGCGGGTGCTGCTGGCGAATCCTTTCCTGGCGAAGGGGGAGAGGACCATCATGCCGATCGGTCCGTCGCTTTTGCCTTCGCCCTCGTCCCAGGTGATGAACAGCGCCCCGCCCTGCTGCCACGCCTTCGATGCGAGAATGCGCGGGACCCATTGCGAGAGCCACGCATCGCCTGCTCCCACGACATCGCGCGGGCAATCGGACCCGCCGTGCATGTCGTGACAGAGGTTGGGCGTGATGAAGTCGTAGCGCGCCACCGAGTCGTTCTGGAGGTCGCTCGCCAGATCGCCCAGCGGCCGGTTGTGAGCGACGCAGAATGCCTGATCGCCCGTCACGTCGTCGAAGAAGACGAACGGGTTGTGCTTGGCCGCATACAGTCCATGGCTCGCGACCGGGCACTCCTGCGCGCCGATGTCCTCCTGGTAGCTCCTCCAAGAAATGCCTGCCTTGCCCAGCAGCGTGACCAGGTGGTCCGTGAAGCGAAGATGGTGCTGCGCCGGGTCGCGATCGTCGCGGATTCCGTAGTCGGTGCCACCTTCCATCCAGAGGTAGTTCGGCTCGCTCGGATGAACGCCGGGTGGATTGTAATACTGCTCTGCGTGCGCGCTCGCGGGCAGCAGCGTCCCGTTCAGGTAAGGCGCGCGCGGGTTGCCGCGGATCTGGGACCAGTTCGCATTCTCCATCACCACCACGAAAACGGTCTGGATGTGCCGCGGGCCAGGCGCAAGCGCCACCGGGGCGCGCTCGCCGTGCGAGCAAGGGTCGGGCGCGCGCGTCGACGAACACGCGAACGAGAGCAACGAGCACGCAACCATCAGGACCCTGGACGACATGGAACGAGTGTCGAGCATGCGGCGAGCCGAATCGACCCCATCCGACGAGCGAGGGCCCTCGCTGGACGAAGCGACCTCCTTCTCCGACTGGAACGCATCCACGACCGGTGCTCGCGAGCAACCATGCTAAAGCGTAGCCCCCGAGTCACCTTCGGTGGCGGGGGCCGGGCGAGGTTACAATCGACTTGGTGGACAGCGCATTGGAAACGACCGGTCCGAATCGGAGACGCCTCCTGGGCATCCTCGTCATGGTCGGCATTCCACTGTTGCAACTGGCAAGCGAGTACCTGGGGACTCGGGACGCCGGCCGCTTGCTTTCCAAAGCCATCGTTCTCCTCATCGGGCTGCCCCTGCTGGTGGTCTGGGGCTTCGCGGTCTTCCGCTGGGCATCGCGACGGCACTTCAGCGTGGTCGGTCCGCTCTTCGTGGGCGCAGGCGCGGCGGGGCTGTTCTTTGCCGGACTGCTCTGGGCCACGCGAGCCGCGACCTATTCCATTCCGTTGCTACGGCCGCATTACGGACCGTGGGGTGGCGTCGATGTGCTCCGCGTTGGATTCGCGATGGGGCTGACCAGCTTCGCCATCTGGGCGCTGGCGTTCGTCTTCCCCTTCGCTGTGGAGGACGCGCGTGTTCGCGCCCTGGAGGCCGACAAGCTTCGCACGCAGGCGGAGCTCGCCCAGCTGCGCTCGCATCTCGAGCCCCATTTCCTCCTCAACACTCTCAATGCCGTCGCGGGGTTGGTGACCGAGGATCCGCGCCAGGCACGCCAGTTGCTCGGAAACCTGGGTGACCTGTTGCGCGACTCGGTGGCGTCGGGGGGAGAAATGCAGACGCTCCAGGAGCAGATCGGTTGGCTGCGCCGCTACGCGCAGATCCTGGAGACGCGCCACGCCGGCCATCTGGCTTTCCGCTGGGAGATCGGCGACGGCACGCCTCGCGCGCTCTTGCCGCGGCTGCTCTTGCAGCCGCTGGTCGAGAACGCGGTGAAGCACGGCGCACTGATGCGTGCCGGAGGGGGCGAAATCACGGTGCGGACGGAGCTGGCCGGCCCGAAGCTCGTCTGCACCATCGAGGACAACGGACCCGGCGTCCCGAACAAGGCGACGCGGCCGGGAGCGTTGGGGCTCGTCTCCGTGCGCCGCAGGCTGGCGATGAGGTACTCGGACACGGCCGCGCTGCGGCTCGAGTCGACTCCCTCGGGTACGCGATCGGTCGTCGAGCTGCCGCTCGAACAAGGGGGGCCCCTGGCATGAGCGAAACGCTTCTCCTCAAAGCGCTGGTGCTCGAAGACGAGTGGCCGACGCGGAACTACCTGGTCAAGCTGATCGAGGGCACCCATCGCGCGGAAGTGATCGGGGCGGTGGCCAGCCTCGATGAGGCGCGCGAGGCGATGGCCGGGTCGCCCGTGGACGTCGTGTTCGTCGACGTCCAGCTGGCTGGCACCGGCGATCCGCGCACCGGGCTCGATCTGGTCCGCTCGATGGCGGGGGAACCGTCGGCGCCGATGTTCGTGCTCGCGACTGCCTTCTCGCAGCACGGCATGGAAGCGTTCGACCTGGGCGTCGTGGACTACATCCTGAAGCCCTTCACCGAGGAGCGCGTCGACCAGTGCCTCGAGCGTCTCGTCAAACGGCGCGCGCCGCGAGTGCACGGCCCGCGCCGCGTGGTCGCGCGGCGGAAGAAGACCCTCGTCTTCCTCGACCCTGCGAGCATCTGGGCGTTCGAGGCGGCGGACCGTCTCACCTTCGTGCATGCGCCGGAAGGCCGCTTCGACATCGATCTCTCGTTGGCCGCGATCGAGTCGTCGTTTGGCCGGTCGCTGTTCCGCGTGCACCGCAACTGGCTGGTCAACCTGGCCTATGTCAAGGAGCTGGAGCGCGACCTCGGAGGGGCGACGGTGACGGTTGGCCACGACATCGGACCCGAGGGGCGGAGCATTCACGTGCCCGTCTCGCAGGACCGTTCCAAGGCGCTGCGCGACGCGCTGCTGGAGAACGCCACCGGACTGCGCCGCCCGTAGCTACCGCCTCAGATGTGCTCGTCGACCTGCGTCGCCGGTGGGTGGTGTACGTCCGTGAGGATCTGCAGCAAACGGGCGGGGGGAACGAAAATGATGTCTTGCCCGGTCGGACCGACCAGAAGGCCCGCCAGTGCTCCACCAGCGTCGAACACCGGCGCGCCGGCGAAGGTGATGGGGACTCCGGGCGCCGCTCGCAGCACCAGCTGGTTCGCCGCGGCCTGCTCTACGGAGAAACCGATCACCTCGAACAAGAGCGACGACCCCTGCTTCGAAGCGCGAATGGCGAGAAGTTGATCCCCGACGTCCGATGATCCTTCGGCAAGCGGCGGTCCTTCGAGCTCCCGGGCAAGCGGGGGAAGCTCCAGCACCGCCACGCCCGTGTCGAACACGCTGCCGGCGATCCGCGCTGGGAAAGCGCCCTGGGACGTCAGCACGGCAATCTCGGTAGCGACCTGCAGCTTGCCATCAGGGCCCTCGAAGAACAGCGACCGCAGGTCGGTGAGCACGAGGCCGCCTCCGGCCAGTACGCCGGATGCACTGTTGATCTTGTCCGCGCCCCTGGCGGCAAAGACCTGGACCACCATCCCGTGAACCTGGTCCACGAGTGCCACGACGGGGGCGTCGGGGGGCTCGCCGGCAACCGGATCGGCAACCGGACCGGACCACGGGGAAATCGCGGGGCTCGAGTTCTTCATTGCGCCGACTTCCCCGCGGTCGAACGCATGGTCATGGGCACATGCGACGGCAAGCAAGAACGGGATGGCTGCAACGCGACTCATTGCTGCGTTTGATGCCATGACGTCCTCCTCAGATTCGTCCCGGCTTCTCGGATGCGTTGTAGGAGGCCCGCGGCGCCAGGCCCTGAAATGCCGACGAAAGGCCGATCGCTACCGACGGGCGCCGCAGCCTTGGAGCGTGCGCGCAACTACAGTGCAGACATGAAGAACAGCCGCACTGCGTTGGGAATCTCGGTGATGACCATCGTGCCGTTGCTGCAGCTCGGTACCGAGTATCTGGGAACGGGCGACCGCGGGCGGGCCCTGTCCAAGCTCGCGGTCACGCTCATCGGCCTCCCCATCCTGCTCTGGGGTTCGTCGCGCGGCCTGCGCTGGGCCGGGGGCCGCCGCGTAGGACCTTTGCTGCTGCTCGCCGGCGGGATGCTCTCGGCAGGGATGCTCTACGCAATTCTTCTCGACGCCGTGCATGTCGCGAGCTTTTCCATCGCCAGCTTGCGGCCGGCGATCTTCGTGCCTGCCGCCGCCGTGTTGCGCATCGGTTTCGCCATGGGGTTGACCAACTTCGGCCTCTGGGCGCTGGCCTTCGTCTTCCCTTTCGCACTCGAGGACGCACGCTTCCGGGCGCTGGAGGCGCAACAACTTCGCACCGCAGCCGAGCTGGCCCGGCTGCGCTCCCATCTCGAGCCCCACTTCCTGCTCAACACGCTCAACGCCATCGCTGCGCTGGCGACCGAGGACCCGAGCGCGGCCCGGCGGCTGCTCGCCGCGCTCGGCGATCTGCTGCGCGACTCGCTCCGCGACCAGGGCGCAATGCAGACGCTGGGGGACCAGATCGACTGGCTCCGGCACTATGCGCATATCCTCGAGGAGCGGCACGCGGGCCGCCTCGCGTTCCATTGGAATCTCGGCGCCGGGACGCGCATGGCGCTCCTGCCGCGGCTCCTGCTCCAGCCGCTGGTGGAGAACGCGGTGCAGCACGGCGCCCTGGCGCGCGAGAACGGCGGCCGCATCGAAGTCCGGGCCGAGGTGGTGGACGCGAGGAAGCTCGTCTGCACGGTCGAGGACAACGGCCTGGGAATGCCGGACGGGAAGAAGCGGCCCGGCGCGTTCGGGCTGCACTCGGTGCAGCGGCGGCTGGCGTTGCAATACGCGGAGCGCGCCAGCTTCCGGCTCGAGTCTTCTGAAACAGGAACGCGGTCGATCGTGGAGATCCCGCTCGAGGAGGCCCGCCAATGACACGCTTGCGCGCGCTCGTGCTCGAAGACGAATGGCTGGCACGCAACTACCTGGTGCAGCTGATCGAGGCGACGAAGCTCGCCGAAGTCGTGGGCGCGGTCGCCGCCGTCAGCGAAGCTCGCGACGTGCTCGCGGCGCTGCCAGTTGACGTGGTGTTCGTCGACGTGCAGCTTTCCGGGGACGAGAGTGGTCTCGATCTCGTCCAGTCGATGGCATCCTCGGACGGCGCGCGGCCGGCGTTCGTGCTGGCGACCGCATTCAGCCAGCATGCGCTGGAGGCATGGAACCTGGGCGTGGTCGATTACCTCCTCAAGCCGTTCAGCGAGGATCGAGTGGAGCAGTGCCTGCGCCGGCTCGCCGTCCGGCAGCAGACCCCTCATTCCGGCGCGATCCGGGTGGTGGCGAGGCGGAAGCGAAGCCTCGTCTTCCTCGAACCGGCGGACATCTGGGCCTTCGAGGCTTCCGATCGCCTGAGCTTCGTCCACTCGCGCCTGGGCAAGTTCGACATCGATCTGTCGCTTGCCGCCATCGAGAACTCGTTCGGCCGCTCGCTCATGCGCGTGCACCGCAATTGGCTCGTCAACCTCGACTTCGCCCGGGAGCTGGAACGCGAGGACGGCGAGACGACGCTGTTCATCGGAACCTCGCTCGGCAACGAAGGAGAGGGCGTGCGTGTCCCCGTCTCGCGGGACCGCGCACAGCCATTGCGCGCCGCCCTGCTCGCGAACGCAACCGGCCTGCGGCCTACGCCGTAGGCTAGCCTCGCGGGAGGACGAGCTGCGCCCGTGAGGTGAAGAGAAGGCGGCGGGCGAAGGCCACCGCGACGAGCCCGGCGACCGCTGCCACCGCGACCAGCTGATAGAGGATCACGATCTGATACCGGACCGCCTGCTCGGGTGGGATACCGCTGACGATCTGACCGGTCATCATTCCCGGGAGCGCGACCAGGCCGACCGTGAGCAGGCCGTTGATGGTCGGCAGCAGAGCAGCCCCAAGCGTGGCGCGCACCTGCCGCTCCAGCGCCTGGCGCGGCGTCGCCCCCAGCGCCAGCAGCGCTTCGATCTGATCGGCCTCGATGCGCGCGGATGCAAAGATCCGCTCGAAGACCAGGGCGACCACGTTCATGGCGTTGGAGAGCATCATCCCGCTGATGGGGATCAGGTAGTGCGCCTCGTACCATGGGTGCAGCGGCACGACCGCGGCGAAGACCGGCACCACTGCCACCAGCGTACCCGCGCCGATGGCAGCGATGGCCCGGGGAAAGAGCAGGCTGCGCGGCGGTCCATGCTCCACGCGGCGGGAAGCGGTCGCAGCCGCCGTGATCAGCATCACTGCGAGAAGCAAGAACACCCAAGCGGGTCGTTCGTGGTTGAAGAGCAGGAGCAAGACGTATCCAATGGCGATCAGCTGCGCGGCCCCGCGCAGCGCGCCCCAGAGCAGGGCGCGCTCGAGCCCGAGGCGGCTGCGGCGCGAGAGCCCGATCGCCACCGCGATCAATCCCAGCGAGAGCAAGAGCCGAGGCAAGGTGATGTGCGCGTAACTCATGCGCCGACCGCCAGGCGTCCGCGCTCGCAGCGGTAGAGCGTTCCGCCTAGAGCGCGGGCGTGCGCATCGACGTGTGTGACCATGACCACCGACAGCCCCCCCGCGCGCAGATCGCGCAAGAGCGCGACCACGCGCTCGCCCGCGTCGGGATCGAGCGCCGCGGTTGGCTCGTCCAGGAGCAGCACTTGGGGCGCATTGGCAAGAGCGCGAGCCAGCGCGACCCGCTGCCTCTCCCCGCCCGAAAGCGTGCGCGCCTCGCGCAGCAGAATCGAGTCATCGAGCCCCACGGCCCGGACCAGCTCGTGCGCTCGAGCAGGGCCCAGCGACTTGCCGTGGAGCTGCGGGCCGGTGCCCAGGTTCACGAGCACCGTGCCCTCGAACATCGCCGGCTGCTGCGCCAGGAACGCGACGCGCGTGCGGAACTGCACCGGCGCGATCTCGCGCGCATCGCGGCCGCCGAGCAGCACGGCCCCCGCGTCGGGCGCGATCAGCGTCGCGAGCGTACGCGCGAGCGTGCTCTTGCCGCTACCCGAGGGGCCTTGGATGGCCACTCCCTCGCCGGGCTGCACCAGGATGGACACACCGTCGAGTATCGTGCGGCCCTCGCGCACCACCACGAGCTCTCGCCCTTCCAGCGTCGAGCTCATCGGGCAGCCGCGGCAGCGAACATGGCCATGGCCCAAGCTTACGGATTTCCACCCGACGCTACTCGGTAAATGCGACTGGGGACGGGCTCGTGTCGACGAGAGCCGGAAAGCCGCTCTCGGTTGCCTGATCGCTTGCGCCGGCCAGGCGCGTCCGATATATGCGTGATGGAGAATATCAGCCTGAGCGGATATGGTGGAACCAGCAGTCACCCAAGCAGGACAGCTCGGGTCAGTCGAGCAGGTGTTCCGGGCCCTCGCGGACCCGACCCGCGTCCGCATCCTCCATTTGCTGGGCGATGGCCCGCTCTGCGTGGGCGATCTGGTCTCGGTTCTCGGGGTGCCGCAACCCACGGCATCGCGGCACCTGGCGTACCTTCGCAAGTCGGGGTTGGTCGTCGACGAGCGACGCGGCCAGTGGAGCTTCTACGAGCTCGCACGAGCCGATTCCGGTTTCCACGAGAAGGTCCTGGAGACCCTGAAGGCTGCCGGATCGGGGCAGACCCGGGCCGACGACGCCGCGCTCCGCGCTCTGCGGCGGGCTGGAGGATGCTGTCCGCAGCACACCCGTCCACGGAGAGCTCGAGCCAATGGCCGCCCATCTCCCTGAAGTCCGGCAACCCGCGCCCGCGCAGGATGCCCCACCAACCTTGGCGCGCAGGTTGGTGGCGGAGGCGCTCGGAACGGCGCTGTTGCTGGCGACCGTGGTCGGCTCCGGCATCATGGCCGAGCGCCTTGCAGGAGGGAACGTCGCCATCGCCCTGCTCGCCAATACGCTCGCTACCGGCGCGGGCCTGGTCGCCCTCATCTTGACCCTGGGGCCGATCTCGGGCGCTCACTTCAACCCGGCGGTGACGCTGGCGGATGCCGCGCTCGGCGGGCTCCGATGGCGCGATGTTCCAGGCTACGTCCTGGCCCAGGTCGCCGGCGCCTTCGGCGGGGTCGCAGTTGCCCACGGAATGTTCGGGGAGGCGGTCTTCAAGGCATCCCGCCACGCGCGGGCCGGCGGCGCGCAGTTCTTGAGCGAGTTCGTCGCGACCTTTGGCCTCCTCGCCGTGATCTGGGGAGTCGCTCGCAGGCGATCCACGGCCGTGCCGTTCGCGGTGGCCGCGTACATCACGGCGGCCTACTGGTTCACCGCATCGACCAGCTTCGCCAATCCGGCGGTGACCCTGGGCCGCTCCGCCAGCGATACCTTCGCCGGCATCCGGCCCGCCGACGTGCCCGGATTCATCGCCGCCCAGCTTCTGGGCGCCGCAGCTGCGACACTGCTCTTCCGCTGGCTGGTGCCGGTCCTGCCGGAGCGGGCCGCGAACCTGGTTGTCCCGCACCAGGAACCGACGGAGGAGGCGTCGTGACCCGTGTCGTTTTCGCCTGCGTTCACAACGCGGGTCGTTCCCAGATGGCGGCGGCGTTCTTCAACTCCATGGCCGACGGCAGCAAGGCCCGGGCGGTGTCCGCCGGAACGCAGGCGGGCGAGCGGGTCCACCCGGAGGTTGTCGCCGTCATGAAAGAGGTGGGCATCGACCTTTCCAAGGCGCAGCCGCAGCGCCTCAGCCTGGAGCTGGCGCGCGGCGCGAGCTTGCTGGTCACCATGGGGTGCGGCGACGAGTGCCCGGTGGTTCCGGGCGCTCGACGAGACGATTGGCCCCTGCCAGATCCGAAGGGGCTGCCGATCGAGCGCGTCCGCGCCATCCGCGACGAGATCAAGAGCAGGGTGGAACGCCTTCTCGAGGCCGAGGGATGGAGCCTCGCGAAGCTCGCGAGAAAGAAATGATCAGCGAGTCACCTTCTTGATCGTGTCCCAGGTGCGGGTGGTGACTTCCTGGCCGAACGTCTTCTCGATCAGCGTCATGAACACAGGGCCCCGCGGGCCCGGCACATAGGCGCTGAAGGCGTCGCTGCCCTCCAAGCACAGGATGCGCGCGCCATCGAGCTCGAGCGGCAGCGCGAGCTTCACCTCGGGTCTCTTGCGCAGGAACGTGACGACACGCTTCGCGCCGGGCGAGAGCCGGAAAGCACCATATGGGTCGGAGTCGAGGATGGCGCGAAGCGCATCGAGCGAACGCACGATGGTCAGGAACGAGCGACCAAGCTCGTACTTCATCGCGGTCTCAGCTTTGCGCTCGAGCGACGCCTGGGACGACGCCCGGGCCCTGAAGACGACGTTGCCGCTGGAGAGGACCGTCTTCACCTCCGTGAAGCCGGCCGCCTCGAAGCACTTCTTCAGCTCCGGCATCTTCGCATTCATCGGGCTGACGCCCCGGAGGAAGGCCGCGTAGCGTGGCATGGGCACTCCTCTCAATGGGTGGGTGGGGCCAGGCTCAGCCGAGCTCTTCCGGATCTACCATCAGATAGCCGACCCCGTGCACAGGTACAGGACTACCGGGACAAGCTGTTCGAGCTCAGGCCAGAGGCGCGGCAGTGATTGGTCGGGGACCGGTGCAGATGTTAGGCTTCGTTCCGCGCGCGCGGAGGCGCCATGTCGGCAGTGCTGCTCGCCGAGTTGAAGCGACGGCGCGTCTTTCGAGCGCTGGTCGCATACGCCATCGTCGTGTTCGCCATCCTGCAGGTGGTCGAGCCGATCATGCACGGGCTCGGGTTGCCCGATTGGACGCTCTCGTTCGTGATCATTGCCCTCGGTCTTGGTTTTCCAGTCGTTCTGGTGCTCGCCTGGATCTTCGACGTGTCGGCAGCCGGGGTCGAGCGCACCGCGCCTCTCCAACCGGAGGGCACTGCCCGTTTCAGCCGCGCTCGAATCGCGCTGCTCGTGCCGGCGATGGCCCTGCTGGCGGCCGCGCCCGCGGCAGTCTGGTATCTGGTCTCGCGGACCGGAGCCATGAGGGCGCGCCCCTCCGTCACGGCCTCCGTGGCAGTGCTGCCATTCGTGAACCTGAGCCGTGACAAGGAGGACGAGTACTTCTCCGACGGCTTCACCGAGGAGATCATCAACGCGCTCGCCAACGTAAAAGGGGTACGTGTGGTCTCCCGCACCTCCGCGTTCGCCTTCAAAGGCAAGAACCTGAGCATCCGCAAGATCGCCGAGGAGCTCGCCGTCGCGTCAGTGTTGGAAGGAAGCGTCCGCCGCGAGGGTAGCCAGTTGCGAATTGTGGCGCAGCTCATCAATGCCGCGGACGGCTATCACCTCTGGTCCAAGACGTACGATCGAGAGCTCCACAATGTGTTCGCGGTCGAGGACGAGCTGGCCCGCTCCATCGCGGTTGCGCTCCGCCCCCAGCTTCTCAAGGGCGCTTCCCCGCTGGTCCAGCAGCCGACCTCGAGCATGGACGCGCACGACCTTTACCTGAAAGGTCGCCATCACTGGAACAAGCGCACCGGCGAGGATCTCAGGAAGGCCATCGCCCTGTTCCAGCAAGCGCTCGAGCTGGATCCGGCGTATGCGCTCGCGCATGCGGGGCTCGCCGACTCATACCTGCTGCTCTCGGAGTACAGCGAAGCTCCACCCGCGGAAGTGATTCCGAAAGCGAAGGCGCACGCGTACAAGGCGATGGAGCTGGACGGCACCCTGGCGGAGCCGCACGCGACGCTCGGTCTGATCAGCGCGAACGACTATGAATGGAGAACGGCCGAACGCGAATACAAGCGCGCCATCGAGCTCCGGTCCGGGTACGCCACGGCGCACCACTGGTACGCCCTCCTCCTCGGCAGCCAGGCCCGGTTCGCCGAGGCACGCGCACAGGCGGAGCAAGCGCTCCAGCTCGATCCCGCCTCCCGCGTCGTCAACAACATGCTCGGCGTGGTGCTCCTGCAAAGCCGTGACTATCAGGGCGCGATCGACGCATTCCAGAAGACGCTCGATCTGGATGCGGGCTTTGCTTCTGCGCACGAGCTTCTCGCATGCGCTTACCTCGGGGCAGGAAGACGAGCCGAGGCCCTGGCGGAGCTCGGGCGTGCCACCGAATCGGGCGTGAAGCACGCAGCGCTCCGCGCTTGGGTGCTCGCCGAGATGGGCGACCTGACCGCCGCGACGCGGCTGCTGCGCGACCTGGAGGGGCGCTCACACCGGGAATACGTCGATCTGGGAATGCTGGCTGCGCTGCACGCGCAGACGGGCGACAAGGACCGGGCGTTTGCACTGCTCGACAAGGCCTACGCCGAACGGGACTGGTCCCTGCGGGATCTCAAGGTCAGCCCCGTCTGGGATCCGCTCCGCTCCGACCCCCGCTTTTCCAGGCTGCTCAAGCGGGTCAACCTGGATTAAGGGCCTGGAGCCGTACCGGCCGGGGACGGATGCCCAATCCGCGGTATCATACCCGCCTTGAGATACCACGCCCGCCGCCCCATGGTGTCGGGCATTGAGGCGCTTCTGCCCTCGATACCATCAAGGTGGCGGCGGAGTTACAGATCGGGTCCAGGAGGCATGCAATGGCCAGCGACTCCAGCATCGAACGACTCGCCGAGCGGCTCGGCATCTCGAGCGGCTCGAGAAAGATCGGCCGGACCACCCTGATCCGACTTTCGATCTACTACCTCGTGGTCCTGGCAATCGTCGCCGCATTCATCATCCTGACGGATAACTTCAAGGCACTCGCGTCCCCCGCCGATGGGAAGTCCACCTTGGGAGATCTGACCCAGGGCTTGTGGGATCCGCTCTTCCGGTCGCTGCCGCCGCTCACGACCGGCGCCGCGGCGGTGCTCGGTTCCTTCCTGCTCGCCGTTCCGGTGGCATTCACCTACGTGCGCACGCGCAACAGTCTCAAGTACGACCAGGCGGTGGTGCAAACGGTGATCATGCTTCCGGTGGTGGTCACGGCCATCCTGATCGTGGTGGCGAACAGCCTCGCGCTGGCCTTCAGCCTGGCCGGAATCGTCGCCGCGGTCCGGTTCCGAAACAACCTGAAGGACACCCGCGACGCGGTCTACATTTTCGCCGCCGTGGGAATCGGGTTCGCCGCCGGCGTCGGCACGCTCGCCATCGCGGCCTTCCTGTCGGTTTTCTTTTGCGCCCTGGAGCTGCTGCTCTGGAAATTGGATCTCACTGCGGACCACGAGCACACCTTTGGCCTGCTCTGCCTGCCGGCGCGCCCACCCGGCCAGCGGAACGGCTCCCTGCCCTTCGCGGGGGAGACTAGCGTGGCACCCGTCGCAACCCGCGACGCGCTGGAGGCGGCAAGCGGCGACGCATCCGTGGCCACTCCTTCGGCGGATACCGGCCTGCTCGCGATGGGAGGGGGAAGACCGGAGCCTGGGAAAACCGAGCCTGATGAGAACGGAGCCAAACGGCCGGCCGAGCGGCTCCTGGTGTACACCACCGATCCGGCCAAGGCCCGGCCCCTGGCCGAGGCCGTGCTCGACCAGATGACGAAGGGCTACAAGCTCAAGAAGACCAAAAACGGTGGAAACAACCAGTACGTCCTGGAGTACCGGTTGCGGACGCGGAAGAAGTCGTCCGCGCAAGCGATCATCGACCGACTGCATTCCGAGGGCGCTCCTTACGTCATCGCGGCGGAGATGGTGGCCGCGGACGCTCGGGACAAGAGCTGAACGACCCCGAGGACGCCTCGATGGCTGACCTGGTGGTCCCCGTTTCCGCGCACGACCACATCCGGGGACCGGCGAATGCTCCTCTCACGCTGGTGCAGTACGCAGACTTCCAATGTCCCCACTGCGCGGCGGCGTATCCGGAGGTCGCCGCGATTGCGAATGAGCTCAGCGACTCGCTGCGGCTGGTGCTCCGCCATTTTCCCCTCGCGCAGGTCCATCCGCAGGCCCAGCGCGCTGCCGAGGCTGCCGAAGCAGCCGCCAGTCATGGCCGTTTCTGGGAAATGGCCTCCCTGCTCTACGAGAACCAGGAGGAGCTCGACGACCACTCCCTGGGCCGCTACGCGAGGAAGGCCGGCCTCGACCTCAAGCGGTTCAGGAAGGAGCTGAGCTCGGGCGTCCATGCCGCGCGCGTGCGTGCGGATTATCTGGGTGGTATCCGCAGCGGGGTGAATGGCACTCCGACGTTCTTCATCAACGGCAAGCGTTACGAGGGTCCGTTCAAGTCCGAGGCGTTGGTGGCGGCGCTGCTCAACGAATCGAGGGGCGTCCATCGATGAACGTCTGACCCCCCGATTGCGAAACGCAATCGGCGGCTTCGCAGAACCATGCGATTCGCAATCCGCAGTCGCGACTACGGTCGGATGACCAAGGTCAGATTCGCGAACTTCACCGCCTTCGGCGCGAGCGACAAAACTGTCGACTGAACAGCGAAAGGTGACGAGTTCGTGCTCAGGTCGAGCGCAGCGTACCCAGGAGCTGCCACAGCTTCTCGCCGAGCCCGGACGGCCGCGTCCGAGCCGGGATCGGCCCGGTCATCCGCACCACCGCGGCAGTCAGGTTGTCGGGCGTCCCGCGCGCATTGGCCGCGTCGATGAGCGCCCGACAGGCTGTCGCCGCGTCCGCGTCCCGCACCAGCGCTTCGATCTCCCCATCGCCCAGGACGCCGTGCAGGCCGTCGCTGCACAAGACCAGCACTTCGCCTTGCGAGAGCGGCATCGAGATGCGGTCGATGGCGCAGATCAGCTCCCTGCCGAGGCTCCGGGTGAGGACCGATCTTCCCGCGTGGGTTCGCGCATGCTCTTCGCTGAGTAAACCGAGCCGCTGTCGCTCGGCGGCCACCGTATGATCCTTGGTGAGCTGGGTGATCGCCCCCCCACGCACGAGATACAGGCGGCTGTCGCCGACGTGCACCGCCGTCATCTCGCCCCGGTCGATCGCGACGGCGATCAGCGTAGTGGCCATGCTGCGCAGCTCGGGCACGAAAAGGGACAGCTCGTGCACCTCGATGTTTGCCTGCTGCACCGCCCGCGCGAGCCGCCTGGCGGGGGACAGATCGGCAGGCAGCTCGCGCCAGACGCGCAGCGTGACCTCGATTGCCATCCGGCTCGCTGTCTCACCGCCCTCGGAGCCGGAGACGCCATCGGCCACGCAGACCACCCCACAGTTCCCGCTGTCGACCAGCACGCCACAATAGTCTTCGTTGTGGTCGCGGCCGGTCCCCACGTCGGAGAGGGCGGCCGTCTCGAATGCGTACTCGGGCGCGACCTCCATTACCATCGCGCCTCGACGATTGCCGGGGCTGCGCCCGGGTGCCATAGTCCTTTCCACGTGTCCTCCCACCCTCCCGTCGCCCGATGCGCGAAGTAGCCGTCGGCGACAAACTCGACCAGTACGAGATCACCAAGCTCATCGCCCGCAGTGGGATGGCGTCCATCTTCGAGGCGAAGGACACCGCCACCGGCATGACGGTCGCGCTCAAGGTCCCGCACTTGCAGTTCGAGAGCGACGTGGTCTTCTTCGAGCGCTTCAAGCGGGAGGAGGAGATCGGGCAGCGGCTCGATCACCCCAACGTCATCAAGTTCTTCAAGCCCCGTCACAAGAGCCGCATGTACGCGGTGATGGAGCTGGTCGAGGGCAAGAGCCTGCGCAATCTCATGGAGGAGGAGCACCCGTTGCCCCGCGCCCGCGCGCTCGCCCTCGCGCAGCAGATCGGCGAGGCGCTCGAGCACATGCATGGCCACGGAGTCGTGCACCGCGACCTGAAGCCAGAGAACGTCCTGGTCACATCCACGGGGCAGGTGAAGATCATCGACTTCGGCATCGCGCTCGACAAGGCGGCTCGCCGGCTCACCTGGTACGGTCTCTCGGCCACCATCGGTACGCCCGACTACATCGCGCCGGAGCAGATCGGCGGGCGGCGCGGCGACGCGCGCACCGACGTCTACGCGCTCGGTACCATCCTCTATGAGATGCTCACAGGCCATCTGCCGTTCTCCGGGCCGAACGCACTTGCCGTGATGCGCGCCAAGACCGATGGCGAACCGAAACCGCCCAGCTACTTCGTCCCCGGCTTCGACCCATCCCTCGAGGCCATCCTGCTCAAGGCCATCGAGCGCGACCCCCGCGATCGCTACCAGACCGCGGCCGAATTCCTCCACGATCTGCGCAACCCGGCGGCGGTGCCGCCCCGCGATCCCCTCACTGGCGCCGGTCGACGGCGGAAACTGGGCGGCATTCCCCGCAGGCTCGCCATGCCGCTCTTGATCGTCGCCATCCTGGCAGGCCTCGCGTCCCTCGTCTGGCTCAGCAGCCGGGGTCCACCGCCGCGCCGGCCGCCCGCCGCGGCCCGGGGGAGATGACATGGAGCAGTCGCTCAATCTGGCATGGGTGCTCATCGCCGGCTTCCTCGTCATGTTCATGCAGGTCGGATTCGCGATGGTGGAAACCGGCTTCACCCGCGCCAAGAACGCCGTCAACACCATGGGCATGAATTTGATGATCTATCCGGTCGGCGTGATCGGCTTCTGGCTGGTGGGCTACGCCTTGATGCTCGGAGGCGTGCGCGAATGGCCCTCGCTCGGCGCGGCAGTGGCCGGCGCGCACGAGGTCGCGATCCACGTCGGCGGGCACGCGCTGGGGCTGTTTGGCGCCTCGAAGTTCGCGCTGGTCAGCGTGGCGCACGATCCCTCGAGCCTCGCCATGTTCCTCTTCGCCACCGTCTTCATGGACACCGCCGCCACCATCCCGACCGGCGCCATGGCCGAGCGCTGGAAGTTCTCCTCCTTCATGGTCTACGGCCTGTTCATGTCGATGTTCCTGTACCCGCTCTACGGCAACTGGGTCTGGGGCGGAGGGTGGCTGGCCACCCTCGGGGCGAGCGCCGGGATCGGGCACGGCCACGTGGACTTCGCCGGCTCGACGGTCGTGCACATGACCGGCGGGGTGACCGCGCTCGCCGGCACGCTCGCGCTGGGACCGCGCGCCGGCAAGTTCCGCCGCGACGGGACCATCATCGGCCTCCCTGGGCACAATCTGCCGATGACCGTGGTCGGCACGCTCATCCTCGCCTTCGGCTGGTTCGGGTTCAACGCCGGGTCGACGCTCTCCGCCTCCGATTCCCGAATCGCAATCATCGCGGTCAACAGCATGCTCGCGTCCGCGGCAGGCGCGCTGGCCGCGCTGTTCTATGTCTGGTCTTCGTTGCGCAAGCCGGACATCGGGATGGCCTGCAACGGGCTCCTCGGCGGCCTCGTGTCCGTCACCGGCTGCTGCGCTTTCGTGGCTCCCGCGGCAGCAGCGCTGATCGGCATGGTAGCCGGACTGCTCACCGCCTGGTTCGGAGTCGTGCTCGAGCGCCGGTTCCGGTTGGATGATCCGGTCGGCGCGATCTCCGTCCATGGCATCTGCGGCCTCTGGGGCGCGATTGCGCTTGGGCTCTTCGCCGACGGCACTTACGGCTTCGGCTGGAATGGCGTCGAGGGCCCCGTGCGCGGGCTCCTCTTCGGCGATGCCTCGCAGCTCGGTGCGCAGTGCATCGGCGTCCTCGCGAATCTGCTCTTCGTCTTCCCGGTGGCGTACGGCTTCTTCCGCCTGCTCGACCGCGTGCTCGGGAATCGCGTCCCGGCCGAGGTGGAGTGGGCTGGGCTCGACTCGCTGGAAATGGGCTCCGACGCATATCCCCGCACCTGACGCGCACGACGCCGTTGCTTCCGCCCTCGTGCGCGCCGGGCCGGGCACGGTCAGGGGCTCAGCGCGACGGCCGGCTTCTCCGCATAGACCGGCTTCCCCTTCGACTTGCTGGCCCGCAGGAAGTACATCGCCCCGTAGATGCCCCATACTCCGCAAATACCCAGCGCGATGTACGGCTCCTTGATGCTCATGCCGGATACGGTGAACGGGCCCACCAGATAGAACAGCATGCAGAGCAGGTTCGCCACGAGCCCGAAGAGCGGCACTACCATGTGCTTGAAGCCGTTGTACAGCTGGTGCTCGCGGAAAGCGACGATGGCGATGAGGCAGGTCAGCATGTAGAGGAGGAAGGTGCCGAAGTTGCTGATGAGCGTCACGATCACGAGCGTGTTCGGCAGCCGGGCGTAGGTCGATGGCTCGAAGATACCGAACGCGTACCAGACGTTGTGGTACTTGTCCTCGAGCGGCGAGGGGGTGGTTCCACCGAGGTACACGACCACCGTGGCGATGCCAATCACCGCCGAGATGGCTGCGAGCGTCCAGATGGCGCGGTAGGGCGTGAGCCGCTTGCCGTGCAGCATGCCGAAGTGTCCCGGCACTTCCTCGTCCTTGCCCATTGCATAGGTGACGCGGGCGCCCGTCGAGAGGCAGGAGAGCGTGGTGCCGATCAACGCCAGGAAGACCGTGAACGCCTGCACCAGCATGAACGCGCGGCCGGCGGCATAGCTGCCGAACAGCCAGGTGCCGACCATCACCATCATGTCGCCGAGTGGCGCACCAGATCCGGCTGCGTTCGCCAGGGTGTAGCCCTTGTTGAGAAAATAGTTGGCGGCGAAGTATTCGATCAGGTAGCAGACGCCGCCCTGGATGGCGAGTGACAGCAAAACGGCTCGCGGAATGTCCTTCTTCGGATTCTTCGCCTCCTCGCCCATCGAGGTGACAGACTCGAAGCCGACCAGGATGAGGATGGCGATGCACGCCTGGATGATGAAGAACGAGAAGCCGTGCGGCGCGGGCACCGACGCGGCGGTGGGGTGGAACTTGAAGTGCGGCGTCAGGTCGTTGGGATGGTCGGCGTCCACCGGCTCCATCGCGACGGCTTCCTGTGGGGCGTAGCTGAGCAGGAAGGGCACCGGTTTCCCGTCCTTCATCTCCGGCACCGGGTTGCCATCGGCGTCCATCTTGTTCTGCAGCACGGGCTGGCCGGTTGCATCCAGCTTGGGCTTGCCGTTCTCGACTACCGGCTCTTGCGCAACGACGTAGTCGACGGGGATGCCGTTCACCAGCTGAAGGCCGCGCGCGCCTTCGGGGTGCTGGGCGCGGTAGGCGATGGCCATCACCGAGAAGATGAGCAGCGCGGCGATCTGGACGATGTTGATCACCATGTTGACGCCGGTCGTGCCGGTGACGCCGCGAAAGGCGATGTACGCCACACCCGCTGCGAAGGCGACGCAGAAGAGCACCATGAAGAGTGGACTGTTGTAAGTGCCGCTGAACGTGTTCGGGTAGAACTGGCTGAGCAGATAGCCGGCGAGGAGGGCGGTGACGCCGACCATGCAGCCTGGGTAGACCCAGTAGTACAGGTGGCTGGCCCAGCCGGTGATGAACTTGGCAAGACGCGCGAACTTGTACGCCTTCGTCTTGCGCAAGAAAGCCTGCTCGGCGAAGAAATACGAGGAGCCCGCGCCGGGGTAGAGCTTGGAGAGCTCTGCGTAGCTGATGGCGGTGGCGAAGCAGAGCAGGAGCGCGCCGACGATGCCAAACCACATCGCCGAGCCTGCCATCGGCGCCCCGTAGAGGGCCTGGATCTGGAACGTCAGCCAGAGGAATGCGCCGGGCGCGATGAGGGCCATCGCATTGATCGTCAGACCCGTAAGACCCAGCGTGCTCCGGTTCGGCGTTTGCCCTGCCCCAGTCGCGGCCGCAGGCGTCACCTTTACCTCGGGCATCCTGTCGCTCCTTATGAAGGTTGAAGTGCGTTCCTGAACGGAAAGGGGTGCAAGCGCGGTTCCACCCCCGACCAACGGCCGTCATCGATGCGCATCCTCCTGAGAGCAGGCCTGGCGGCGGTTTGAATCGGGCGGCGATGGTGGGACAGGATTGTCGGTTTCACTATCGGTGCACGACGATCTTGTAGGAAACAGGCTTGCGAGATCCGCGGGAGAAATGGACCCCGGCGCCGTTACGCGCGACCGAGGGCCCAGAGCAGTTGGGCGCGCGCCGTAGCGAGCTGGAAGTCGGTCTGGACCACCTGCGCAGCCGCGTTCGCCGCGGCGATCTGCGCGTCGCCCAGCTCGATCACGCTGCCGGAGCCGTTCTGGTAACGTCCTTCCGCGAGCGCCAGCCGCTGGCGCGCCGCGACCAGCGCGTTCCTCGAGGAAGCCAGCGCTCCCTTCGCCGCGCGGATTGCCAACAGCGCCTGGTCCACGTCCACGCGCACCTGCTGGCGCAGCACGTCGAGCTGACCGGCGGCGAAGCCGAGGTTCCCCTCCGCCTCGTGGACCATGCCTTTGGTGAGCCCGCCCTGGAAAATGTTCCAGGTGAGCGTGATTCCCGCGGCCACGTCCCAGCCCACGTAGTTCGTGCCCGTCTCGGTCGTCTGGATGAAGCTGGCGCCAACCGAAATCGTCGGAGCATAAGCGCCGCGCGCGGACTTGATGAGGAGCTGCTGCGCTTTGACCTGCTCGGTCGCGGAGGCGATCTCGGGCCGCGCCGCGAGCGCGGTCACCAACAGGGACTCGAGCGCTCCGTCCTCGCCGGCCTGGGGTGGAAGTGCCTCGTTGGCGACGTCGTAGTCGATGGGGCCTTCCACTCCCATGGCCTGGTTCACCAGCAGCTTGGACCGCTGGTACGCGTTGTCCGCGTTGATGACCTGCACTTCCGCATTGGCAAAGTCTGCCCGGGCCTGGGACAGGTCGATCGGCGGGCGCGTGCCCGCCTGCACGAATCCCTCGATCTGGATCAGATGATTGCG
>Ga0137418_10000639_pt1 | contig 31521 bp, 29 predicted proteins | sample CZODoug3_1_2_16f_FD_122242 | JGI IMG/M metagenome (GOLD analysis project Ga0137418, IMG submission 122242) | Vadose zone soil fungal communities from Angelo Coast Range Reserve, California, USA - CZODoug3_1_2_16fungal (Hybrid Assembly) | ecosystem: Environmental > Terrestrial > Soil > Vadose... | reverse complement strand
AAAGGAGCATCAGCGGCTGGATTCGCCTCCGGATGCTCGCCCTGGAAAACGAAGCTGGCATCTTTCTGATCGCCTTCGGCGGGGAAGCGGACGTAGTCGAACTGGATTTCATCCGCTCCCAGTTGGGCTACGTACTTGGCCAGGGCGACGTTATATTCCTGCACCTTCAAATTCGAAGGATCGGTCCAGACCAGCTTGCCGTTCTCGCGCCAGGGCTGCTTCAACCTCTTAGACTGGACAGCCAGTTCCGGATGCTCCTTCACCAGGCGCTCGTCGCGGAAGATGGCGATGCGGGCAATGGCGTGCATATTCTGCGAGTGCAGGAAGTGGACGAACTTCGGGACATCGTGAATGTAAATCTGATGTTTGCCCAGCAGCGGGTGCTCATACGGGATGTTCACGCTGCCGTCGCTGTCCTTAATGTCGAACACAACGGCGTTGCCGCCTACTTCGCGCCAGTGGCGGATGATGCGGAGTCCGTGGTCGCTGGCGGCCATGATGCCGGTGAGGTAGATGGCGCGGACTTCGAAGTCTTTGGGAACGGCGACGGTCTTTTCGACGATCGGGGCGGGGAGAATTCCGGGGATGACGATGTTTTCGTTGGCTTTAAGGATGTTGCTTTTGTGGTCTCCGTTAGATTTTCCGTTGACTTGGCGGATAGCTTCGGCGAGCTCGGAGGACGTCAGGTACGAAGTCTTACCCAGATAGCGGCGGGCGACAGTGGGGATGGCTTCTCCGCGCTTCGCGGTGTAGATCTCGGTGCCTGGGGCGGCCGTGGGTTGCAACGCGGGAATGTCGGCGTGCTTGACGGCCGAGATGCTGGCCGGCTGAAGCTGGGCGCTGGACTTCGACCCGCTTTGGGAGGCCGGCGTTACGGCTACGGCCTGCTTTGTGGATGCACTTTGCTCCTGCGCCGCTACCACCCCGGAAAGGTGTGGGCTGAGCCGCCATGCGGCCCCGCCGAAAAGAAGACATGAGGTTGATGTGATAACCAGGGCAGACCAGCGGCGCAAGACGTCCTCCTTGCAGACTCGTTTGCGATCCTATCGGGGGCACAGTGCGCTCGCTAGTTACCGCTGGACATTCCCTCTTGGTTTTTGTCTCTTCGAGATGGCGGCTCGCCCGGCGAGAGTTCTGAACTTCTCATTTTGGTGTTCTTGATGGCGGACGGCCATAGTGGGAACGCCTGTTGAGCCGCCGCTGGGCAGGCGCAACGCGGTAGTTGGCCTTCCCGGATGCGCAAACTGTTTCTCTTTTCGAATCTTCACCTTCCATCGTCTAGATCCGTAACCTCTGCCAGCGACACGAGATACTGGTTCTACCTGAGGTGCGATTTCATGGCCAGCCGCTTGCTATTTCCCACAGAGCCGACCGGACGGATACGATCGGCAGTGCAACTGGGAATGACAGTTTTTGTCGTTTCCAGAAGCTACGGTCTGGTGATAAAGGAAGGCCAGCAAAATCCGGCAAGAGGCCGGCAATAGCCGGAGAAAACGGCTCGCGAAAGGGACAGATCCTGGATAAAACCGGGCAAGCAACTTTATGAGAACGAATCTGGCCACTGTACTCGATCCCAACCGCCGCAGTAACGATGCGGGAGAGTTTGAAGCCGCCCTCCGCCGCCGCATTGTCGGCCAGGACCAGGCCATCGAAAAGGTGGTCGAAATCTACCAGATGTTTCTCGCCGGGCTTAACGCCCCTGGCCGGCCTGTGGGCAACCTGTTGTTTTTGGGGCCTACGGGATCGGGCAAGACCCGTGTGGTCGAAGCCATGGCCGAGGCTCTGTTCGGCGACGCGCATGCCTGCATCAAGATTGACTGCGCCGAGTTTCAGCACTCCCATGAGATCGCCAAGCTGATCGGCTCGCCTCCGGGATACCTGGGACATCGGGAGACCCATCCCCTGCTCACGCAGGAGGCGCTGAATCAGTGGTTCACGGAAAAGCTGAAGCTCTCGATCGTGTTGTTTGACGAGATTGAAAAGGCTTCCGACTCATTGTGGCAGTTGCTGCTGGGGATTCTCGACAAGGCCACGCTCACGCTCGGCGATAACCGCCGCGTCGATCTTTCGCAGTGCATCATCATTCTGACTTCAAACCTCGGCGCTAGCGAGATGACGAACCTGGTCGAAGGGACTCTGGGTTTTGCTCCTAAGACAGTGCAAATTGATGGCTCGTTCGACGACAAGATCCAGCGTACAGCGATTGAAGCGGCCCGACGCAAGTTCACGCCTGAGTTCATGAACCGAATCGACAAGACGGTGGTCTTCAAGACTCTGCGCGACGAACACTTGTCGCAGATTCTGGACATCGAACTGGGCATGGTTCAGCAACGCGTCCTCATGGCTGCTGGAACCAACCAGTTTGTGTTCAACTGCACGGCTCCGGTGAAGGAATTTCTGCTGAAGGAAGGGACCGATCCGCGTTACGGCGCGCGCCACCTGAAGCGGGCCATTGAGCGACATCTGGTGTTTCCGATGGCGAGTCTGGTTGCGACCGGACAGGTGAAGCTCGGCGACTTCGTGCGCGTCGATATGGTTTCGGAAAACCACATGATTTTCGTGAAGGAAGCTGAAAACACCATGGCACCCGTTTTGCTGGAGCGCTACGGTGCCGCAGCCTCGACTCAGCCCGCAGCCCGCGCTGCGCGAACAGCCGTCAATGGCCGCCGCGATTTAGGCGCGAGTCCCATCGCGGAGAGCAAGTAGTTTTTTAAGATTTTCCCGACTCGCTTGCTCGCATCTCGCGAGTCACCCTCGTGGCGCCGGAATCCTCCGGCGCCTTTTTTTCTGACATTCTGCAACGAAAAGGCGGCCCGGAAGAAACCGGGCCGCGAGTTGTATTTCACCGACGGCCAGGCTAGAAGCGAGGTTGATCTGGAGGGCGCCGAGGGGAAGAGTCGCCACCCAGGAGTGAACCGAACATGCTGGTGGGCGTTCCAACGCTCCGGATGATAGTCCCGAACTGTGAATTGCAGAGATCGCCGACCGGCTGATCGAAGTTGGGATGGTTGAGTGAAATTGGAAAATGATTTTCGCCATTGACCCGCGACAGCGGGTTATTGGCAGATAGATAGGAGACCGAGAAACGAGCCGTAAGCGCTTCTGGGAAGTTGGAGTTCCAGTTGCGGCCCACCGGTTTCCGCCGGATTAACAGACTGACGCGCCGACAGAGGAATTCGGCCTTAAGTTAGCGTATGGGGTTATCCCCCCGCTTTGAGTTCCGTAAGAACCTGCTTGGCAATTTCTTTCAAAGTTTCAAACACGCCAACGCCCTGAAACGCCACCGCTTCGACGACAGCTTCGTTCTTTTTGCGCAATTCCTTATTCAGCGTTTCCGCGGGTAGAACATTCGGCAGGTCCCGCTTGTTGAGCTGAAGTACGTAGGGAATCTTGTTGAAGTCGTAGCCGTGCTCTTTCAGATTCGACATCAGATTTTCCAGCGCCTCGACGTTTGCATCCATCCGCTGTTCTTGCGAGTCCGCCACAAACACGATACCGTCCACGCCGCGCAGGATCAATTTCCGGCTGGCGTCGTAGAAGACCTGTCCTGGCACAGTATAGAGATGGATTCGAGTTTTGAAACCGCGCACCGACCCCAGATCAAGCGGCAGAAAATCAAAGAACAGCGTGCGCTCGGTCTCGGTGGCGAGGGAGATCATCTTGCCCTTCTGCTGCTCCGCGGTCTTCTGGTAGATGACTTGCAGGTTCGTGGTCTTGCCGCCAAGTCCGGCACCGTAGTACACGATCTTGCAATTGATCTCGCGGGCTGCGAAGTTGATGAAACTCAAGACTTTCCTCAGAATACGCCAACACGCCGTTGCCCTGGCGTCCGCACGCAAAGTTATCCCTTTGGGGGCTGCTCGACTTTATATCATACCGATCGTGCCGGTGCAGGTTACTGAGGTGACCCCTGGGGGTGAGGCATTGTTGATTGTCGATTTTTGATGGTTGATCGAAAAGCCCATTCGCGAGCGAAAACTGCGGGATCAGGTTGTTGGAGCTAAGAGATATCGTCATCCCTATCGCCCAGCTGGCACCGGATAATATCCATACTTTGCATAAATCTTTAGTCCAGGACGTTCGACCTTAACCTCGATGTCCCGATATGCTGGACCTGCCTTGGGCGCGGAGTACCCCAGCGTGTATTGGTTGCGCGCCTCGGAGGTAATCTGCGCGTACGCTTCTTCAATGGCATTGCGCGAGAGCTCGGAGAACACCTGCCCTCCGCCGGTTGCGGAAACGTACTTAGGAAGAATGTCGCTGTAACCCATCCGCGGCAGATGCAACCGCTCGATCTTGCTGTAGACGGGAAGGGAGGCACTGTCCACGGCTACCGCCTTTACTTGGATTCCCTGTGCCAGCAGCAGCCTCTTAACGTCGCTGTAGCTGGCGGTGCTGCCATATTCTTTCCCATCGCTGATCACAAAAATAACTTTCCGACGCGCCTTGTCGCGCTTGCTCAAATCGAGTGCCGCCCGCAAGATTGCGTCATTCAAAACGTGCGCTTCCTTCGGTGGCGTATTCACCGGCACAACCGGAGGACCTCCTACCGGAATCCCGTTCACCGTTGGGCCCGAGGCCATAGGTCCACTTAAAACCGGCGGACCGTTGTTGTGTCCCCGTACGGTTTTCATCTGATTCAGCACTGCTGTCAATCTCTGTGTCGGGCCGCCAAAGTCGCTGACTTGGCTGACTGTGCTGCTATAGGTGTAGACTGCGACCTCGTCATACGGGCTGAATGCGCCGACCAGCGACGGATAGGTCTGGTTCACCTTCTGCACAGCTACGTCTGGCATACCCAGGTCCAAAACGATCGCCACCGACAGCGCAAATGGATCGCTGGTAAAGAATGTTAGCTTCTGTGGCTTGCCGTTTTCCAACACGGTGAAGTCTTTGGGAAGGAGGCCGTCGACGAGGTGTCCGTTTCGGTCCTTCACTGTGACCGGTACTTGTACGAAGTTGACGCTCAAACTCAGCTTGTAGATCTGTTCCTGGCTTCTGCCCTGTTGCTTGGGTACGCTACCTGGGGGTGCTGTCGTAATGGGCGGCATCGGGGGCGGAGGGGGGGCTGGCTCTTCACTGCCGGGTTCGCTGCTTGGAGAACTTGGATCTCCGCTATTTTTCGCTCCAGGCTGACCGGTTGGCGGCTGCGTCGCGGGCTTCTCTTCTGGCGGTGGCGCGGGTTGTGGCAGCTTCGCCGCAGGCTGTACCGCAGAAGGAGCATCCGGGACATCTTGTTGCTGGGCTTGGGTTTGTTCTTGATTAGATGGCGGATTGGATTGCGTTTGTGAAGCCTGGGCGGCGGTTGTTGTCGTGTTGAGGCAAAAACACAGGGCGATAATTGGGGCCAGCGCTGCGGCAATTGTCATCCGTTTCCTCGATCCCGAGCCTCTAGCCAAGGGTCCCTTTCGTTTTGGGCGGATTCACACCTCCGTGTCCGCCCCAGAAAAAACATCTTTATCGAACCTTCCGATGCCAAAGCGAGCACCTAGGCTGCATCTAAGTATCTACGCATAGACTAACAAATATCCCAAAGGGACTCCCCAATGCCCAGAAGTGATTTGATGCGCAGCTCGATTTCAAAGCTACTTTCATTCCCATCCTTAGGGTGCGTGCTGGCTTCGCTGGCGGTCGCACCGGTTGTCCTTACCCAGACGGGATCGGCGTCCGCCCCGACCGCAGCACAAAAGCCAGACCGGAAAAATGACTCATCCGGCGATCAGCAAGGGCCCACGGAGACACTCAAAGTCAACGTCAAGGTCGTCCAACTTTTCTTCAATGTGAAAGACAAGAAGGGCGCACTGATTCCCAACCTGACTAAGGAAAACTTCGAGATTTTCGAGGACGGCAAGCCGCAAACCATAAAATACTTCTCAGCGGAGTCGAATCTGCCGCTAACCCTCGGCATCCTCATTGATTCAAGCGGCAGCCAGCAAAATGTGCTCGACATGGAGAAGCAGGTGGGCGGCTCTTTTCTTAGTCAGATTCTCCGCGATAAGGATGAGGCTTTCGTCATCAGTTTCGACATCGACACCGAACTCCTCCAAGACTATACCAACGATGTTCATCGGCTGAAGGCCGCCCTCAACAAAGCAAAGATCAACGTGGACCATGCCAGCGGAGGAATACCGGGAATCGGCGGTGGACCTATTCCTAACCGGAATCCGGCCGGAACGGTGCTCTATGACGCGGTCTATCTCTCCTCCCACGACATGCTCGCCAAAGAAATCGGACGCAAGGCTATGATCCTGCTGACCGATGGCCAGGACGAAGGCAGCAAACTCAAAATCAAGGATGCCATCGAGGCCGCGCAGAAGTCCGATTCGATCGTCTATGTGCTGCTGTGCGCCGACCGTGGCTCGTACTTCAGCGTGGGCATGTCTTACAACGGGGAAGGAGAAATGCGAAAGCTGACCGAGCAGACCGGAGGACGCGTCATCAACGTGGGCAACAAGTTCGAGAAACTGAAAGAAGCTTTCGACCAGATTGCCAACGAACTCCGAAGCCAGTACAACATCGGCTACACTTCAACCAACGACAAGCTCGACGGCAGCTATCGTAAGCTTGAAATCAAATCCAAGCAGAACTACAAAATCCAGTCGCGCGCGGGTTACTACGCCACCAGCCATGAGGGGAATTAGTTAAACCCGGTATGACTCGGCATGAAGGGCTCTTCCCGCCAGCCATTACGGTAACGGACACAGCCAACCCAAGCGTGGAAACGTGGCGGTAACCGCTACCGGCCAATAGACATTCCCAATGCGCGCGGGGCTTGATCAAGCCCGTTCTGAGCGAAGCCGCACAACCGGTGCAGGCAAGCGGAGTCAGGGGCTCTTGCCATCTGGGGCGAACTCTTTTCTGCGGCGCTGCCAGCGGTTGGGATAAGCTATCCCGGAGGAGATTCCATGCCGCCGACAAATCTCTCGCCTTTTTCCCGCCGATCATTTCTGCATCTGTCAGGCGCTGCTTCCGCGGCTGCCGCTTTCCACATAATGACCGAGCCCATGTTGGCCGCGGCCAATCGCCCCAAGCCGCTCGCCCACGACCAAGATGCGGTCTTCATCGACGCTAATGAAAATCCGCTTGGCCCCAGCCCGCCCGCACGTGACGCCCTCGCCGCGATTATCCCGAAGGGTGGTCGCTACTCCGACGGTTTGACAGAAGACTTGGTGAACACTTTCGCGCAGATGGAAGGCCTGGCTCCCGATTACATTCGCGCATTTGCCGGTTCCAGCCCGTCGCTTCATTTCGCGGTCGTCGCGTTTACTTCGCCGCAGAAAAGCTACGTCACTGCCGATCCCGGTTACGAAGCCGGTATGCTCGCGGCAGAGGCGGCCCAAGCCCGCGTGGTGAAAGTTCCTCTTACCAAAACTTACGCTCATGACGTCAAGGCCATGCTCGCCGCGGCGCCCGACGCCGGACTCTTCTACGTTTGCTCGCCCAACAATCCAACAGGCACGGTCACGCCACACTCTGACATCGATCACCTTGTCGAGAACAAACCTGAAGGCTCCGTTGTAATGGTCGATGAAGCCTACATACATTTCGCTCATACGACCTCCGCTCTCGATCTCGTCAAAGCCGGTAAAGACGTGATCGTGCTACGAACCTTCTCGAAGATTTACGGAATGGCCGGTCTGCGCTGCGGATTCGCCGTTGCGCGCCCGGAGCTGCTCGAAAAAATCATGAACCGCTCCGGCTGGAACTTCATGCCCGTCACTGCCGTGGTTGCCGCGTCAGCCAGCCTTAAGGACCCGCGCTTGGTTTCCGAACGCAAACGCATCAACGCCAGCGTTCGTCAGGAAACATTCGATTGGCTCGACCGCAATCACTACTCGTACGTGCCGTCGGAGTCTAACTGCTTCATGATAGATACGAAGCGCCCGGGAAAGGAAGTGATCGAGGCGATGGCGCGACAGCATGTCAGCATCGGACGCATCTGGCCGGTGTGGCCTACCTATGTTCGCATCACTGTGGGTACCCGCGCGGAAATGGATCGTTTCCAGGCTGCGTTTCAAAACGTGATGACCGGCGCCACCGCGATTAGCCTGCTTGGTGTGGACTCTCTGCCCAGTCCTCGGGAAACGCCTCGACGGTGTAATCTTGCGAGCGCGATCTCTTGAGAAAGTTAAAGAGAAACCTACGAGCGGCAGGTTCGAATTACGATGGCGGGGAGCCTGACTTTCCGTCGGATACTGAGAGTAAACTTGGATTGCCGGACGGACTTACTTTGACTCATGGTGACTACGAAGGTGTGTGTTCAGTTGTTCCGGACGTGACCTACGTTGGTCTTTCCTGGCGTTATAATCTGTTTGCACCCCCCCGTTGATCTTCTACCTAAAGGCAACTACATGTCCCACGAGTTGGGGTCCGTCGCTCTACGCGATTTGAGGGAACAAATGTCCCGGGAAAGTGATCCGGAAAGGCTGCGTGAACTCGTGCTAAACATCAACATGCTGCTTAACATGATTGAAGATCAGGTTGCGAACTTGCGAACCTGGAACGCCGGCAGCTTCCAGGAAGTCATTGAACCCCTGATTTCTCCCTATCCCGTCTTGGCCAACGCTGGGGCCAGGTTCAAAACGAGCTGGCAGCGTGTAGATTGATCGAATCTTCAGGCGGGAACCGCATCAGTGAGTCAGAACTTGAACTGCACGTCGAGCTGCATGCGGCGCGGAGGTTGAGCGGCTACGGGCCTTCCGAACAGAGGGGAAGAAATCGTTCCGATGTAACTGAGATAGTTGGGACGGTTCAGGACGTTGAAGGAATTCAGCGAGACGGAAATGACCTTGGTTTCGTTCTTCTGTTTCGAGAGAGGAAAGTCGTGGGAAAGGTTGAGGTCTAGACCGATCAGGCCGGGACCGTGCATCGTGTTGCGGGGAACGCCGGCGGGACGGTCGTTGATGATGCCGTCGTGATTGTTGTCGGCGCCCGTAGTGATAGTGACGGGCTTGCCCGAGTAAAGGGAAAGACCGACCCCGAGCGTGAAGAAGCGGGTTGGCTGGCTGGAGGCCAGCAGGTCGAACTTGTGAAGGCGGTCATTGTCCGAACGTCCCCAGTCGGCGGAGGGATTGTAGCTGTTGACGGGAAAGAAGGTGATGCCGCTGGTGTTGTTGTCGGTGCGGCTGAGCGTGTATTGAACTTGTCCCGCGAAATACTGGCTCGGCTTGCCGCGGAAGGTGAGTTCCAGCGCGTTGCCCTTGAGGTATCCCTCGGACTGAATCTGGCGGACCTGGCCGACAGTTGGGTTGGGGCGCATGAAGTTTCCGGCTACCAGCACCGGCGCGTTGGCATCGACCGAACGGAAAGAATCGATGCCGCGATTGCCAATGTAGACGGCGCTTGCCGTACTCTTGGCCGTGACTTGCCGCTCGATACCAATGCTGTACTGGAGCGTGTAGGGGATGCGGAGGCGCGGGTCGAGTGTAACCAGGCTGGTGGGCACCTGCGACAGCAGGCCGGGGTTGATCGGATATGAAACCAACGGCTGATCGACGATGAAGCGCAGCAGGTTCACGCCGTTGAAGTGGAGCAAGTCGCCGATTGGGCCCGGGCCGGTGCGATCGTAGAAGACTCCAGCGCCACCGCGAATGACGGTCTTGCTGTTCGCGGTGGGAGCGTACGCGAAACCGACGCGCGGAGCGAAGTTGCTGGGAACATCATGGAAGTAATTCTGCGAGTAGTAGCGGACACCAAGGTATAGAGAAAAATTCGGTGTCAGACGGATGTTGTCCTCAATAAATGCACAGATCACCCTTTCCAGAAAAACTACGTGGCCACGGCCGGTTTGCAGTACGTAGGTGGTGGGAATGCCTGCGGCGAAGTCGGTGCTGCTGGCGAAGGTGTAAGTGCCCGCGCGGTTGTTGAAGTCGTCGAGTCCGCGGCGGCTAATGTCGGGAATGTCAATGCCAAAGCTGAGCTGGTGCTTGCCGCTGGCGTAGATGGCGAAGTCTGTTCCGTCAAAGTGATATTCGGTGCGGCGCGAATCGGCTTGTGCGCCGCCGGCTGTGAACAGTCCGGACACCGCGAGCTGAGGATCACCGCCGACGCTGCTCACGGAGGTGTCATAGTGGCCGAACAGAAACCTCAACTGGTTAAGCCAGTGAGGCGAGAGCTGGTGCAGATGGCTGACATTGACTTCGTGCTCAAGAAAACGCGTGTCGGTGCCGGCGCTGGGGAGAATGGTTCCACCGACGGATTGATTGTTTACCGAGCGGTGTTCGTAGGAATAGCCGATCCAGAACTGGTCTCCGTTAGAGAAGTCGTGGAAGATGCGTCCTGAGCCGAAGAAGTGATGAGTGGGATTGGGAATGGTTTGCGCGACCGGACCAAGACCCAGCGACTCGGCGGCGGCGGCGGCTTCGGGATCGATGAAGGCCTGCTGGTCTTGCAGGTCTTCATCGAGCGCGAGCAGGAAGCTGGTGCGCTTGCTTTGGCCGATAGGTCCGGTGATTGAGCCTTCGTAGTACTGGCGGCGCTCGGGAGGCTTGGCGATGGCAAAAGCATTGCGTGCGTCGAAGACAGAGTCGCGAAACAGAAAATTTAGTGAGCCATGATAGGCCGGAGATCCGCTCTTGGTGACGATTTCCAGGCGGGCGCGGCCGGGGCGCGAGAAGCGCGCCGAGTAAGGGTTGTTATTGATCTTCACTTCCTGGACGGCCGAGGGAGTAACGCCGGGTCCGTTGGCCTCGATGCCATTGACCACGAGCGTGACCCCGTTGGTTCCCGTCGCATTATCGTCAAGAAAGCGGGACATAGTCGTGACGTAATCCTGGTCGAAGACAGGGACGCGGTCAAGCGCGTTGCGATCGATGAGGTTGGCGTTCTGGTTTTCCGAACTCTCAGTGCTGACGAAGGGGGCAGAAATTCCGGTAGCGACGGTGACCGTTTCATTTGGAACCGCAATCTGCAGAGTCACGCGAAGGGGAGACTGACGCCTGGCTGCCACGGTTGTGTTGATGCGGGCATCAAGGAAACCTTCGGCGTGAAACTCGAGGACGTAATTGCCGGGCGCAACGTTGTAGAAATGGAAAGACCCGGCGCTGTCGGTGCTCGTCTGGGCGGCAGCCTTATCACCAGAGGCAAGCAGCGATACCTGAGCTTGGGCTATAGCAGCGCCGGAGGGATCGAGTAGAGTTCCGGCAACAGATGAAGCAGGCACACGGGGTGGCGCATCTTCGGAGGGCGTCGCCGCTAAGCGGCGGGCGGGGCGGTCGAGAATCTGGGCAAAGAGCACGGCAGAGGAAGAAAAGCTCACGGCCGCGACCAGCGTCCAAAAGGAGTGAAGTCTCATCCAAGCGCCTTGGAGCCTTACCTACCGCCGAGGTCTTATCGATTCAACAGCGCGGAGATACTGAGATCATTATCACAGCAACATGAAACATTCCTGAAGATGGCGAGGCAATGCGCCGGGCAGATCGTGCCGAAAGAGCGAACACACTGGGCGGGACCAGGGTGATCGCGAAGTGGAGACTTGCGACTTAACAGCACACTCCATCTTTGTTGTTCGAACTACCTGAAGTGGTTGGTTTGGCGTGCAGCAAGACGGCTGACCACATTCCGATTACACTCGCATGCATTCTGCCGGCTTTCTTGCAATTGCACTAGGCTGCACTCGCGCAAGGAGACACTCGACGGGTGGTTACTGAACTCAACACGGCGGCGCGCTGATCGTGCGCCGACTACTGAAAAACTCATGCCGGGCCTCCGTCGACAGTCTCCTACTCCGGCGTTTCTCCCCAACCCACGCGCCGGCCCTCGGCGCTACTCTTGTGCGCCAGCACAATCGCGTGCATGGTGCGCAGCGCCTGTTCAGGGGTCACGTCTAGCGCGAGACCCTTTTCAATCGCATCTCGGATGTTGGCATAAAATCCGCGATAATCTCCGCGCTCCGTCTTTATTTTCTTACTTGCTCCCCCCGCGATGCTCAGGGTTCCCCATTGCTCCTCAGGTTCCTCTCCCCAGTCCGCACCCCAATCCTTGCCCTCAGGAAACTTCCCTGCACGCAGCCGTTCCTCCTGCGGATCCATTCCATACTTGACAAATGATCCCTTCGTTCCGTGGATCAGCAAATGGGGGCCCGGCGCAAACGCGATTATGCGTGCCCGCAACATTGCCCGCAACCCCGGATACTCCATGCAAACATCGAAGGCATCGTCCACCTCCGATGTAGCGCGCTGGCAAAATGCCGAGGCCACAATCGATTGCGGCTCACCGAATAAAACCAGGGCCTGATCGATCAGGTGCGGCCCCAGGTCCCACAACACGCCGGCTCCCGGTTGATCCCTGCGCTCGCGCCACGCGTTTCCTTTGGGCTGTGGACGGAAGCGGTCAAAGCGTGCTTCGTATTCGGCGATCTGCCCGAGCGTACCCGAGTGTACTATCTTCCTCAGTGTCTGGAATTCGCCATCCCACCGCCGGTCCTGATAAACGGTAATCAGCCGTCCGGCCTTTGCCGCCAGTCGCACCAACTCTTCGGCCTCGGCCAGCGTTGGAACGAAGGGCTTGTCCACAACCACGTGCCGCCCCGCGGCCAAACATTCCCGCGCTAGTTCGAAGTGTGTGTCATTCGGAGTCGCCACAACGCCTAGCTGGATGCTGGCATCGGACAGAAGGTCGTCCATGGTTCGCGCCAACCGCACATCCGGATATTTCTCCCGGGCGTGCGATGTCCTGCGCTCAAGGATGCACGCGAGTTCCATGCCCTCAACCGCTTGGATAACCGGAGCGTGAAACGCTTGTCCCGCCAGCCCAAAACCGATCAAGCCGACTCTTATCATGGTTTCCTTTGTACAACTTTTACTGCTTTCCAATCAAAGCGGACAATCCAGGCATCGCTCCAGAAAGAATGCTCGCGAAACAAAAAAACTCCGGGATTCTGCCGCTCCACCTCCACCTTTGCGGCAGTCCATGTACTTGTTCTGGGGCAACAATTTACAGAGTTCTGCGGATAGGCCGCCACCCCCCCGCTGGCTTATAAACGAAAACAATTGCTCGCCGTGAGTGTGGAATCACGGTACGGAATTTACTGGAGGCAAAATGAGATTCGGACCGTTCATGGTGATTGCACTTTTATTGCTACTGCTGTGGGCAGGCGGTTTCCTAATGTTTCACGTGGCCAGCGGCTTGATTCATCTGCTGCTGCTGTTCGCCGTCGTATCCTTCGTGGTGCACCTCGTCACGGGATCGAGAACGGCGTAGATTTTTCCGGGCCACCGCTCGCGTTCTGCAACTAACCGGTTTCAGAGCGTAAGTCAGGCGGCCTCAGTCCCCGGACGCCGCAGGGGCCACTCCGACGTTGCTAAAACCAACCAGTTTTCGCAGCTTCAAGAGTGACCCCGGCACGGTGGAGTGCCGCCGGAAATGCTATCCACATGTTGGGTACGCATCGCGTGGGGAACTACGGGCTTCGCTCTCGATCTTTCAGCCGCCTCACGAACTTTAACCCTGACCAGATCTCCGTTACCGCGCAAACCTTCACATCTACCAAGCCAGCAGCCAGCCCGATGGCACGGACCACATTTTCGTCGACATCGGTTGCCACGCCGGAGGTTCTCTTGGGCCAACTCACCCACAGCATTCCCGCTGAAGCCAGCTGTTCAGCGACCCGCCCAAACTCCTTGCTCAATGCGCCCTTCGACTTCGTAAACACCATGGCAAAGTCGATCGGACCGCGCCTTGGAACCTCGCACTTCGCCAACTCCGCTTGCAATTCAGCACGGACATGCGCCGGGGCATCTACCAGGCAAACGCGGAAGCCTTCCTTGATCCCCAGTTTTTTCGGAAGCGGAGTGCCTGAATATCCTGGCATGACTTACCTGGTCGCGAAATAGCCTGCCCGAACTGTCCTGCGTTGGATAGGTTTGTGGAGGCCCACAGACGCAGGCTGCCTACTGCGCTGGTGCGTAGTACCCTCGCCGAGCCTTTACCCGCAAATTCTTGTGATCATTGGCAACGATTTCGATTGTGCGAAAGTGGCCGTCTGCTTTAAAGTCTGCCGGCCTGTAGGAGAGGGCATACTGGCTGCGCAACTCCAGTTGGATTTCGGCAAATGCGTTGGCCACGTCGCGCATTTGAAATGGAAAGAATGCTCGCCCCCCGGTAGCGTCGGCTATGCGCTCCAACACTTTGTCGCCCGTGCCCTTGGTTCCACTGACGTTAGTGCTGATGGTGTACACGATTACATCAGCCCGCTCCGCCATCTCAATGGCCTCCTCGCGGGTTACATGACTGTGAGTGTCGTCGCCGTCGCTTACCAGAATGATCGCCCGACGTGTGGGTCCGGTATGCGGCACCTTCATCAGCTTGTCGCGGCACGCGTAGAACAAGGCATCGAATAGAGCCGTCCCGCCACCCGGGCGCAATTCACGCACTCCGCGCGCCAAGGCTTCTGTATTGTCGGTGAAATCCTGGGTGACATCCGGGCTGTCGTCAAATCCGATCACCGCGGCCAGATCGTACCGCGGGCGCACCGTCTGGTTCAAAAACTCAATTGCCGCTTGCTGCTCGAACTTAAAGCGGTCACGCACCGAATTGCTCGCGTCGATCAGCAAGCCTACCTGCAGCGGGAGGTTTGTTTCATTGTGAAAGCTGCGCACTTCTTCGACGGGCTTTTTATCATCAACCACTCGGAAGTCAGTTTGCTTCAAGTCAGTTATGTGCCGCCCGTGCTTGTCGGTCACAGTAAACACTACATTCACTTCGTTGGTGGCGGTCCGGATCTTGGGAATCTCGGATCCTGCGGGACGCGTTTGTTCCTGCGTGCTTGCAGCAGAGGGTTGCTGCGCTGGCTTCTCCTCTGAGCTTGCCGGGGCCGGCGGTGCTTGCGAATCCTCGAGGGGGCTAGTCGACTGAGAGGCCACTGCGGACACCATTGGCAGGCCGAGGGCAAAAGCAACAAAGACAAGCCCAAGGGCCTTATTCCGAAAGGCCTTCTGCCAAAAGTGCTTCATCCAGCCCCATTATATCCGCAGCCGCACCATCGCGATTCCCTGCCGATCTTCGCTCTGTGCCACGGCGGCGACTGAATGTAGGCTGACAGTTGGAAAGCGCGCAAAAGCACATGTCTTCCCCATTCTCGATAGGCTTTGATGGCGTTGCTACCTCCCGGTCAGCTTTGCTAAAAACTCTCGCAACTCTTCCGGCAGTTCGCTCTTTAATCCCATATTTTCACCGGTCCGCGGATGCCGCAACTCCAGTTCCGCTGCATGCAAGAAATTCCGCCGTAATGACATTGCTCCCGCAGGGCCGCGTATCTGCCGGGGAGCTCCGTACGTGGCATCCCCCACAACCGGGTAACCGAGCGAAGCCAAGTGCACGCGAATCTGATGCGTCCTGCCGGTCTCGATTTTCACTTCGAGTAGAGTGAATTTGCCGAACGCAGTATCTATACGTCGAGCCACCCGGTAATGCGTGACGGCTTGCCGCCCGCTGGACAGCCGTGTGGTCATTCGAATTCTCCGCACAGGATCGCGGCTTATGCTTTTGGAGACCGTTCCCCGCTCCGCGCTAACCCGTCCGTGTACCAAGGCCACATAAGTCTTTTTCACCTCGCGACGAGCAAATTGTGCCGCCAGCCGACGATGCGCCTCATCATTTTTGGCCACCACGATCAATCCGCTGGTCTCTTTGTCGAGACGATGCACAATGCCCGGGCGCAAGTCTCCGCTGACGCTCGAGAGGCTGGCGAAGTGATGCAGCAGTGCATTCACCAGGGTCCCCCGATTGCGTTTGTCTTCGGTGGCCCCAGCCCCCACGTGAACCATCATTCCGGCAGGCTTGTTAATGACAGCCAGATCGTGATCCTCGTAGACAATATCGAGTGGAATATCCTCCGCCATTGCTCGTAGCGGCGGTCGCTGCGCTTCTCCCAGCACGCTGATGCGCTCGCCGCCGTGAAGCTTGAGCGAGGCTTTAGCGGCGGAGTCGTTTACCAAAACTTTCTCTTCAGAGATCAGTTCCTGCACCCGCGCCCGGCTCACGGCTTCAAGCCGTGCAGCAAGAAACTGATCCAGCCGCTTGCCGGCATCCTCAGGCACAACGGAAATAAGGATGGGGAACACTTCGGGCATTCGCTGGAGGATACTACACACCGTCTTATAAGATAGTTCTGCGCGTGGCATTGATCACTCGCGTGATGATTTTCCATCAAGTGTGCCTCGCGTCTGTGTAGGGTACTTCCGGATTTCGGCGATGAGATGCGTTCCGTCGCACACCGCAGATGGATTTAGTGCAGAGACCCCCTTGGGCGGAAGGTTCAACGCAAAGTTCGGCGGTAAGGACTATCCGTCGAGGACGACCCTGCTCGTACGTTGCTCTGCGAAGCTTAAGCGTATGTCAGTGATGCCCGACCGAAAGTCGATTCACGTTGTTTTCGAGGACAAGGAAGGCAATACCATAATGGCCTCCGACATGCGGAAAGAGACGTGGAACCGCTTGTCCCGTTGGCGAGGGCACGACAACATCCGGCCAGACCGGACCGAATCGTCCGGAAACCTATGCGGGTACTTGATGAAAAATCGTCGTTCCACCAGTAATTCTGAGTTGGCTACCGCGTCGCTCCCACCGCCTGCGCGGGTAGTGTCCTTGACCCTGGACGCCACCACCAGATCACTCCACCGGCGATTACCAGGCCAATCGCAATCAACTGCGTTCCGCTCATGGCACCGCCGAACACAGACCCGCGCCCCGGATCGTCACGCACATACTCGAGGAAGAAACGCGCAATCCCGTAGATGAACATAAAGGCGCCAAACACCTGCCCGTCAAACTTTCGACGCTTCAGCAACCACATCAGAAAGAAGAAATTCGCCAGTTCCACCGCCGACTCGAAAAGTTGAGTTGGCTCCAGCGGCACGTTCAATGGCGTTCCCGTAATCTCATGCGCCAATGGATTGGTGAAGACCACCCCCCACAAATGATGAGTCTGTTTGCCGTAGCAGCATCCGGCTGCGAAGCACCCAATGCGCCCAATCGCATGTCCGAGCGCCAGGCCCGGGGCAAAGGCATCGCAAGTTCCCAGCGCGGGCATGTGATGCTTGCGCACGTACCAGGCCGCGGCAGCGAATGCCGCGATCAGTCCACCTGAAAAAACTCCGCCGGCCTGTAGCGTGCTAATGCTGAAAATCTCGCGTGGATTCGCCGCATAGATGCTCCAATCATTGATGATGTAGAGTACCTTCGCGCCCACAATCCCGCACAGAACAACAAGAATCCCCAGGTTCCATGCTTTCTCCGGATCTATTCCCAGCTTTTGCGAATTGCGCACGCTGATCCAGAGGCCAATGAGGACGCCGAGAGCAACGAGAAAGCCGTACGTCGGCAGAAAAAAGCGTCCGAAATGCACTAGTTGTGGGTACACAGTTAGTTTTGATGCGAAAAACGACGGAATCGCTACCTGATCAGTCTAGCAGCAACTCCGGGCTGCAGGGGGCAGCCGGCTTTGGACTTAAGCGGCCTTCTCCGGATGCTGAAAGCACAGCCCATATCCGTCGGGATCGGTCACGGTCAACTGTTTCATCCCATAGTCGCGTATCACCGGCTTTTTTACGGCAACACCTTTCGACCGTAAATATTCGTAGGCCTCATCTACGTTGGGGCACCCGAAGAAGAGCGTGGTATCGCCATGCCCCGCCCGCCGGGTCGAGTCCGGGACCGCGGGCCGTTCATCAGCTTCATAGGCCGTGTTCAGCATCAACGAGGCGCCGTCCGCTTGAAGCAGTGCCCAGTCAAAGTGCTCCCCGGGTCGCGATGACATGACGAGTTCGAAGCCCATGACGTCCCGATAGAATGCTACAGAGGTAGGCATGTCGAACACTTGGATGAGTGGCGTCAGTCCTGAAATTTTGATTTGCATCGCGATCCCCCACCCTCGTCGCCGGTCTGGCGGGGTTGAGCCATGACAGCGGCGATCAACCGCTGAATTGATCCGGCGGGAAAAATCAAGCCGACCCACTATGCCGTGTGACGGGCCGAGAATGAACCCGTCGGTAGACGTTGGGAACCCGCCGAGACCCTTTAGGCATCTCCGCATGACGGAGCGTCGCACACCGGATCCTAGTTCGAGTCAAGTCCCCGTTCATTCTGCATTGGTTCAAAAATCGGTGACCGCCATCACCAACCTGGCAGGCCGGCTTTCAGGTTGGATGGTAGGCAAATCCCCGCGGATGCGCAAGAGGCGAGAGTGAAATAGTTGGCAGGGCGCTTGCAACTAAAGTAATGGAGAGTGTGGATTCGCGCTTGCCCGGCAGAGTCTTTCTCAGACCGTACAACGCTTCCAGCAGCGTATTCTTAACCTTCTAACAACTCCGCACAATACGTCTGAGGGTCTTACACAAGGGAACTGGGTAGTCACAATTGAAAGACAGTCGGCCGCCCGGCACCGCTAGCGGGCGCGAACCCCCGCGACCCGACATCGCAACACCTACTTGCCAGCGTTGACCAAGCTGATGCAGTCACCTTGGTTCTTGAATTTCCGCGGAATCGTGAAGACTCGCCAGCCGCCCTTCCTGCACTGATTTTTGTTGGTTGGAGGACCAATTCCCGGGGTCATCGCCACTCCAAAGGGGCCATACCCAACCCTTACCGGTGTCAACCACGGTGTTGCTCGCCGTATCGATCGCTGAGACGGTACTTTCGCCGCTATTCGTCACGTACGCGCGGGTTCCGTCTGGGGTGATCGCCACCCCAAAGGGGACACTCCCAACCGCGCTCGCCGTGTCGATCACCGAGACCGAGTCGGAATGCGAATTCGCCACATAGACAACGGTCTGACCTTGCGCTGTAATAGCGACCAGCGCCATCCCAAGCAAAGAGACCAGACACGTAACACTCAAAAGTAGACAACCTCTTGTGTCCTTCATGTAATGCATCCTAGATGTTGTCCATTGTCTGCTCGACCCCGTCGTCTTCAACCATGAAGTCTTTCGCCTGCAGACCGTAAACCATTTCGCCCGTCGGACCCCTGCCTAGGGGGGAACCAGTACAACGTTCGATTGAGTATGGAGGGTTTGTCTCCTGAGCGCGAGCGCTCCCTGCGACTAACGCGAGTTATAAGAACGGAAGGGGCGCCTCTTCGCAGGTCACCCTGCCTTGCGGACATCCCCCAGCACCTGATCCAGAGCCTGCGCCAGTTGGTGGGCGCGCTGCCGGTAGTCCGAACTCCCGTTGTCCTGCCTGCGCTTTAAGAGATGGTACTCATCGGCAATGTTCAGCGCCGCCAGCACTGCCAGCCGCACCGTGTCAATCGTATTCGTAGCCTCGGCCACAGCCCGCATCTTCGCGTCCACGTATTCCGCCAGATTCAGAATGTATTCCGGATCTGACCCGCGCAAGTTATAGGCCTGGTCGAAGATTTCGACCCGCACGCTCGCGTTCTGAGCGTCTTTGACCGGACTCGGTTTGCTTGTCGAAGCCATCTCGGATTCACCCTCCGCACCGCAGAATCTCAGGCTTTTCCTGCGCTCGCTGCGGAACCTGCGTGCTCTGCGAGACTCGGACTTCTAGCTCGCTGCCTGCTCTTGCGCAATCGCCTCTATCTGCTGCAGCATCTTCTCCACTCGGCTGCGGATCTCTTCCCGTTCCTTGCGCAACTGCACCGTCTCCCGGCGCAGCACCTGCAACTGTTCGTCGCGCTCGTTCAATTGCTGCCGCAATCGTCCGGTATCGCGTTCCGCCGACGCCTGCGCCTGCCGCGCCGCCTTCACCATCTCGATCGTGCGATAAACTTTCTCTTCCAGCGCCTCAAAATCATCCGCCTGAACCTGCTCCGCCAACCCCTCCACCGCCTTTAAAGCCATGATTGCACTTTCCCTTGGAGATTGTTCGTTCTTCTCCGCAGTATACTCCAGATCTTTGTGGATTGAGCATGCCCCATGACCCCCCGCGTGGTCTTGTCAAGACGAAATTAGCTATAATTCCCGCATGAAAAATCTGGTCTGGTCCTCCATCGCACTCCCGGTGGTTCTGGGCGTCGCCGCGCTCCCCAGCGCCGCCAAAACCAAAGTCGAAGTCAAGGACGCTCAAGGCAAGGCCGTAGGCACAGTCATCCTTTGGGAGCAAGGATCAGGTGTCGGCCTCCAGCTTCATCTTCACGGTCTTCCGCCCGGCGAGCACGCCGTTCATTTCCATCAGAATTCCAAATGCGATGCGCCGGATTTCAAATCAGCCGGCCCGCATTTCAATCCGGATGGGAAAAAGCACGGTCTGGAAAATCCCGAAGGCCACCATGCCGGCGATATGCCGAACTTCACCGTCGACGCGAAAGGCAAAGCCGATGCGAAGCTCGAGAACAAGGATGTAAACCTCGGTGCCGAAGCCCACTCACTATTCAGCAACGGGGGCACCGCGCTCGTCATCCACGCCAAAGCCGACGATATGAAAACTGATCCTTCGGGCAACTCCGGCGACCGCATCGCCTGCGGGGTAGTCACGAAGTAAGGAAGAGCCTCTTGCACGACGGTTGGCGGGAATGCACGACTCGGGTGGGACCGGCCGCCGCGGCTGTCGACCGAGGAGCTTGCGTTACTTCCGCACGCGCAAGTTCCCCAGCCTCTCCGCCGCCGCGTCCAGTGTCTCCAGCTTCTTGCAAAAGGCGAAGCGCACTTGCCGCGCTCCATCGCGCGGATCGTGATAAAAACTCGATCCCGGCACCGCCGCCACGCCCACTTCCCGCACCAGATATTTTGTGAACTCCAAGTCGTCCGCGAATCCAAATGCCCTAATATCCGTCATCACGTAATACGCGCCCCGAGGAAGAAAGCACTTGAAGCCTGCCGTCTCCAGCGCGGGCACCAAGTGATCCCGCCTCACACGGTATCCCTCTGCCAATTTCGCATAATATTCCGCCGGCAAACTCAGCGCCATCGCGCCCGCCTCCTGCAATGGCGCCGGCGCTCCCACGGTCAAAAAATCATGCACCTTGCGGATTGCGTTCGTGATCTTTTCAGGCGCCACCGCCCAGCCCACGCGCCATCCCGTCACGCTGTATGTCTTCGACATTCCGTTGATCGTCACCGCCCGCTCGCGCATGCCGTCCAGCGCCGCCAGCGAAATATGCCGCGTCCCGTCATACAAAATGTGCTCGTAGATCTCATCCGTGATCGCTAGTACATCGAACTCCACGCACAAATCACGAATCAACTTCAACTCCTCCTGCGTAAAAACTTTCCCCGTCGGATTGTTCGGAGTATTCACAATGATCGCTTTTGTATTTCGGTGGAACGCCGCTCGCAGTTCCTTTTCATCCAACGTCCACTCGCCGGCCGCCTCCGCCGGCGGACGCAGCTTGACAAAGCGCGGCCGCGCCCCGCTTAACACCGAATCCGGCCCATAGTTCTCATAAAACGGCTCGAAGATGATGACCTCATCACCGGCGTTGCAGACCGCCAGCAAAGTCGCAATCATTGCCTCGGTCGATCCGCAACACACCGTCAGCTCTTTCTCCGAATCAACGGAAATCCCCTGCCACACGCCCATCTGGCGTGCGATCGCATTGCGCAGATTTTTCGATCCCCAGGTGATGGCGTACTGGTTCACATCGCCCGCAATCGCCTGCTGGGCTGCCTGCTTGATCTCAGCCGGTGCTGCGAAGTCGGGGAAGCCCTGCGCCAGGTTCACCGCCCCATACAGCATCGCCTGGCGCGTCATCTCCCGAATTACCGACTCGGTGAAATGTGAGGCCTTGTCGCTGAGAAATTGTTTGCGCTGATTGGATAGAGAAGAGATTACATCCGCCATAGCTGGCAGATTAGCACAAGGAGATTCACTCCAATTGGTCATCCTGGCGAAGCATTTGCTGCCGCGAAGCGCAAGCAAACACGCAGTCGAAAGCCTGCCCTGAGCGAAGCCGGAGAGCTCCCTTACCCGCATGTACGACGCGAACCTCGCAAGGAGTTCCTATTCCCTACGCTGCACGCCGCCCAGCCCCTGCAAAGCCGTAACGATCTGCTCCGACCACGCCGCCACTTCGTCCTCGCGCAACGTCCGTTCCGCCGATTGGAACGTCGCCCGTAGCAAGATGGAATACTTGCCCGCAGGGATTGCTCCGCCGCGAAAAATCTCTGCCGGCACAAAACTCCGAAGATCATGCAGGCGCAATGCTCTAACCGCCTGATCAATCTGTTCAAACGAAACGCCATCCTCAAACACGAACGAAAAATCCCGCTCCACGGCCGGATACTTCGGTAGAGGAACAAACCGCACCTGCCGCAAGCCGCGGGCATACAACTTCTCCAGATCAATCTCCGCCAAGAAAACATCCTGCCGCAACTTGCGTGCCGCAGCCACCTCTGGATGGAGCTGCCCAAACTGCGCCACCACCGTGCCGTCCATCAACGCTACCGCAGACCGCTGGGGATGGAAATATTCCGCCGTCTGACGATCATAGGTCAGCGCCTCATACTCAAACGCCGCCAACAGGTTCTCCACATCCCCCTTGAATCCGCGAAAAGCTTCCGCCACCGCCGCCCGCTCACCCTGGCTCACATCCAGGACGCCGCCCTCCGGCAACGAGTTCTTGACTGCCACGAGCGTCGCACCCAAGCAAGCACGCTTCGGCTCAGCTCGCACACCGTCCGCTACTCCGTACACACTGCCCATTTCAAATAGCCGGACATTCTCCGCCCCGCGATTCAAATTCCAGCCCACCATGTCCAGCATGCCGGGCACCATCGAAGTGCGCATGACACTCGCTTCTTCGCTCAGGGGATTTTCCAACTCCAGCACAGCCGGTGACCTTCCAGAGGAATACGACAAAAAACGCTCTGCATCGGCATGCGAGATAAATGTCAGGGACACCGCCTCGTTGTATCCCAAAGCCAAAGCCCGAGTCCGCAAAGTCGCGTCCTTAGCCGCATCCGGAGGCTCGGTGACCGCTCCGCTGTAAGCCGGCAACGTATTCTGGAACTTGTCATATCCGTGCAGTCGCGCAATCTCTTCAATCAAATCAATTTCGCGTTCCACGTCGAGCCGCCAACTCGGGATGTGCACGGTAAACTCTTCCCGCTCCTGTCCTGCTGGAATCAAGGTGAAACCAAGCCGCTTCAGGATGCGGAAAATCTCACCCGCACCCACGTTTCCCCCCAGGATCCGACGCACTTCGGAGACGTGCAGCGCTATCGGGGCCTGATCCAACATCTTCCCAACCACGTCAATGACGTCGCCTTGTAACTGACCGCCGCCCGACTCAAGAATCAGCTCTGCAACTCGATCGCAAGACACCACAGTCGACTCGAAATCCGCCCCACGTTCAAAGCGGTGCGAAGCGTCGGTATGAATTCCATGCCGCCGCGAAGCTTTCCGAATCATCACTGGATCCCACCATGCCGACTCAATCAACACATCGCGCGTCTTGTCGGTGATCATGGTGTCGAAGCCACCCATCACGCCCGCCAGGCCGACCGGCTTCTTGGCGTCGGCAACAACCAGATCCTCCTCAGTAAGCTTGCGTTCCACCCCGTCGAGAGTCTTTAGCGTCTCGCCGTTCCTCGCCCGCCGCACAATGATCTTCCCGCCTTCGAGCAAATCCATATCGAAGACATGCGTGGGCTTGCCCATTTCCCACAACACATAATTTGTGGCATCGACGGCATTATTGATCGCGCGCTGATCGAGCAATCCCAGCCGATGCACGACTTTCTCGGGCGATTTCTTGATCGTGACTCCCCGGACCACACGCACAGAGAACCGGGGGCACAACTCGGGCTCTTCGATGTGAATGGGGAACGGCATGACTTTAGTCGGGCCACTAAGATTCCACTTGGGGGCGGTTTTAGCCGCTGAGGCCCGTTTCTTTTTGGTGATGGTGCGCTTCAGCGGCGCGATCGGATTCCCAGATTGATGATGGGCTTTAGATCTTGGCGTTTCCGGCAGTTTGGGCTCAATTGGCTTCAGCGGCAACTCATAAATGGCCGCCGCCTCGCGCGCTACGCCATAGTGATTCATCGCATCGGGACGGTTCGTGCCAATCTCCATCTCGAACACGGTGTCGGCACCGGAGCCGCTGATGCCTTCAACTGCAATGCCGACAGCGGTCAACGCCTCGGCCAGACGCTGGTCATCGACTGGGAGGTCAACAAAATCGCGAACCCATTGTGAAGAGATCTTCATGAATCAGCCGTCAGCTCTTGGCCTCTAGCTAAAAGCCAAGAGCTCATGGCTAACAGTTTCTATGCAAACTGCTGCAAAAACCGAACATCCCCCTGAAAGAACAGCTGAATGTCATCAACTCCATACTTCAATAAAGCGATCCGGTCGGCGCCCATGCCGAATGCGAATCCCGAAACTCTCCTCGGGTCGTATCCGTTGTCCTTCACGAAATCAAATACGTTGGGATCGACCATGCCGCAACCCAGGATTTCGATCCATCCCGTTTGCTTGCATGGACGGCACGGCTCCGCTCCGCGCTTCCCGCTCCCGCCGCAAATAAAGCAACTCACGAACATTTCCGCGCTGGGCTCAGTGAATGGAAAGAACGACGGCCGGAAATGTGTTTTCACGCTCGACCCAAACAGAGCCTTCATGGCATGATCGAGTGTTCCCTTCAGATCTGAGAAAGTAATATCCGTGTCCACGGCCAGCCCTTCTACCTGATGAAACATCGGCGAGTGGCTCGCATCTGGAGGATCATTGCGGTGCACCTGCCCGGGTATCACGATCCGAATCGGAGGCCGCATCTTCTCCATGGTCCGAATCTGCACCGGAGAAGTATGCGTGCGCAGCAAAAGACGCTCCCGCGGCGGTTTCGCCGCTTGCCCCGCAATGAACAAAGTATCCTGAGTATCTCGCGCCGGATGGTTCGGAGGAAAATTCAGCGCCTCAAAGTTGTAGTAGTCCGTCTCGACGACAGGCCCTTTGGCGACGGAATACCCCAGCTTCTGAAACACGGAGACGATCTCGTTCATCGTCTTGAGAACAGGATGTTCGGCTCCAATGGAGCGGCGGATTCCGGGCAAAGTGATGTCGACGCCCGCGACAGTAGTAGCCCTGCCATCTGTGCCGCCAGCGCGCGTACCCTCCACCAATTTCTGAATCCGAGCCTTCAATTCATTGACACGAATGCCGACCTCTCGCTTCGCGTCCTTCGGAGCGTCCTTGAGCCACAACTCATTGATCTGTGTGAGAATGCCGCTCTTGCGTCCCAGCCAGCGATCACGAAACAGCTTCAGTTCAGTCTCGTCCGAAACACTCCGCGCCTCGGCTTCGCATGCCCGAATGCACTCCTCCGCAGCCGCAGCCAGCGCCGCCGAGTAGTCGGTTAATTTGGAGACGCTATACATGGGCAAATCGAACAGGGGCACAGAGTAGGGCAGCCGCATCTGCAAGACACCGCCGCCTCCGTCTGTACAAAGAGCTAATGGCTAAAAGCGAAAGGCTGTCTCACGCGCTGAGCGCGCCCTTCGCCTGCTCGGCGAGGCTCTTAAACGCGCCCGGATCCTTCACGGCAAGATCCGACAGAATTTTGCGGTCCAGTTCGACTCCGGCGGTTTTCAACCCGTGGATGAACTGGTTGTAATTCATTCCATTCAGCTTGGCCGCCGCGCCAATGCGCACAATCCACAGCGAGCGATACTGCCGCTTGCGTTGCTTGCGGCCCGAGTAGGCGAACTTCAGTCCGCGCTCCACCGCTTCCTTGGCCGAGCGGTACAGCTTCGATTTAGTGAGGAAATAACCGCTGGCGCGCTCCAGTATCTTTTTACGTTTCGCGCGGCGTTTGGTTCCGCGTTTTACACGAGGCATGGCATTCTCCTTTTTGCTTTCTAAGTACTGGCGGCTGGAGGCAAGGACGATTCACCGAGCGGCGATCTCATGGCCTCTTCACACACCTGACAGCAGTTGTTGATTGACGATTTTGATGGTTGATTTAAGCCTACCGCCGGAAGCTGGTTCTTCATCAACAATCAGCAATCAAAAATCGACATTGCTCCTACTGATAAGGAATCATCCGCTTCACTTTGCGAATGTCTCCATCGCTCACCAGGGCAGAACTCCCCAGCTTGCGCTTACGTTTTTTGGCCTTCGAAGTCAAGATGTGACGCAGATGCGAATGTCCACGCTTCACCTTCCCTGAAGCAGTCTTCTTGAAGCGCTTCGCAGCGCCTTTGTGTGTTTTCAATTTCGGCATAAGTCCTCTGAATCGGCCGCCGGTTTTTCGCCGTCGGCTTCAAATTGCGAATCTCTTCCAATTGCAAATCTCTTGGGATTGCTGATGTTTCGACGATGGGAAAACGAACCAGCAGCGTCTTGCGTTCTACGCTTGCGAAGTAGAATTCGGAGCCTGGGCCGCAACCGCAGCCTGTGCCGGTTGCTTCTCTTTCTCCTGCGCCTGCAACTTCTCTTTCTGCATCCGTTCTTGCTTCGCCTTCTGCTTGGCTTCCTTTTCTTTTTCCTTCTCTCGTTCCTGGGCCGATTTCTTTGGGGCCAGAATCGCGTGCAGCGTGTTCCCTTCTTGCCGCGGCCGGAACTCCACGATGCTCTGCTCCTGGACGTCTTTGATCAGCCGCTCCAGAATCTGCCGTCCCAGGCTGGTGCGGGTCATTTCCCGGCCACGGAAGAAGATTGTAGCCTTGACCTTGTCTCCCTCATCCAGGAAGCGCAGCACGTGGTTCTTCTTGGTCTCGTAATCGTGGTCGTCCACATTAATGCGGAACTTCACTTCCTTCACCACGATCTTGGTCTGATGCTTCTTCGCCTCCCGCTCCTTTTTCTCCTGCTGATACAAATATTTTCCGTAGTCCATGATGCGGCATACGGGGGGTTGGGCGGTGGGAGAAATCTCGACCAGGTCCAGATTCTTCTCGCGGGCTTTCTTGAGCGCGTCATATGGGGTCATGATTCCCATCTGCTCGCCCTCGTCGTCAATCACGCGGATTTCGCGGGCGCGAATGCGATCATTGGTGCGGATAAAGCGTTTATCGATACAGTCCTCCAGCGTTAGCTAAGTTAGCGAAAGATAAGGGATTATAACACTGGTGGAGATTGAAGACTACTGCTGATCGAGCGGGGCTTCCGTGGAGAAAGTTTCTGCATCTGATTGGCATGAGATTTCGCATGCCCTCTCCTGCCAGATTTCGCGCACCGTCGGAACCGTCGCCGGTTCCGATTAAAGAGCCTCCCGATTCTCCGGAGAATCCGCACGTCCCGATACGCGAGCCTGATCCGACTGAACCAGATGAAATCTAAGGCAGTCGCGCTCGAATCTCAGCCGTGAAGGCACATCGCAATGACACGCAACCTGACTACTGCCGCTCCGTTGATTCCGCCGCGGCCGACTCTTGCTAGTCTGCGAAAAGCAGCGGCAACCTGCAAGGCCTGCGATTTGTGGAAGCGGGGGACGCAAACGGTTTTTGGTGAAGGTAAGCCCAGTTCCAGAGTGATGTTTGTGGGCGAGCAACCCGGAGATCGCGAGGATATTGTTGGCTGTCCGTTTGTGGGCGCGGCCGGAAAATTACTTGATCAGGGGCTGGAGAAAGCGGGCATCGATCGCGCCGAAGTTTACCTTACCAATGTAGTAAAGCATTTCAAATGGGTTCCGCAGGAGCGCGGCAAACGTCGAATCCACAAGAAGCCTCGCGATTCTGAAATCACTGCGTGCCGTCCCTGGCTGGACGCCGAGATCGCGGTGGTCAAACCGAGTGTTCTGGTTTGTTTGGGAGCCACTGCTGCACAGGCCCTGCTCGGGAAGGACTTCCGCGTCAGTAAACACCGGGGGGAACTGATCGTTTCTCCGCTGGCCCCATATGTAGCGGCAACGGTTCATCCGTCTTCAATCTTGCGGGCCCAGGATGAGGAATCGCGTCATGCGGAGATGCAAGCCTTCGTGAATGACTTGAAAAAAGTTAAGACTTGGATAGAGAAGAGCGCTGCTTCGCTGACAGAGAGACGGGCTTCCTGAGAAGGTGTGCGCTGTATCGCTAGATTTGAGCGGCCCCCTGAGAAAAGACATTCCACCCCCCTAAGAAGCCTTAGAACAGTTACGGTGTTCGCCGTAGCGCGCTTGTCGCCGACAACTGCGCATTTGAAAGCGGCATCGAATTAGCCTCCGCTGAAAAATACTCCCCAGGAGCGCCCATCATTCGCCGCTGGATTCGCGCTTTGTGAGACGAAAGCTGTGCTAACAGAAAGAGTAAGCCCAGCCCTCCCGACAAGTCGTGGCTCCTCACATTGGACAGTGGGTTCCTGTTCTCAACAGATCATGAAGGAGGTCGGAAACTGAAGAGGTATGGCACACTACATCAAATCGGTCGTTTGTTTGATCGCCACGCTATGCACAGGAGCCGCACTCGCTCAGGCCACACCTACCGAAACGGGCGCCAGTGCTCAAATCTCAACCCCACTTCAGCAGTCGCGTAGGTTTATGTATCCAGCAGTCCGAGCAGAGGTAAGTATGAGATAAACGCGAACTCCGCAGCCCCCAATGGTTCGCGTACCGCTGTGCCAGGATCGCCGTTCTCGGCGGACGTCCAATACATGGCGGGCACCGGAAAGTACCTCTTCGGCACCAACGGAATCAACATAGACTCTTTTTCCATCGCTTCCAACGGCGCTCTTAACCAAGTCTCAACCATCAACGCGCAAGTGCACAATCCGTATGGTTCGGGCGGCCCTGGAAACCTGTTCCTCGACCACACCGGTACGACGTTATATGACGGAGATACTTATGCCTATGGAACGGGAAACAACGCCCATCAGTTTTTCACGATCGACAAGTCCACAGGTCCGCTGAATTACCTCGGAATCACTCCGAACGGAGGAACTGAGGTCGGCGGCGTCCTAAGTTTCACCGGAGGCAACGTCTATGCCTACTCCTCCAGGTGCTATCACTTCACGCCCGATGTCTTCGGCTACAAGCGGAACGCTGATCAAACGCTCTCCCCATTGAACATCAATCCACCGTTTCCGGCTGCGAAGCCCGGTAATTTTTACTGTCCCTATCTGGCGGCGGCCGATCCCACAAATCACGTGGCCATCTCTGTCCAGCAACTCACCGGAAACTGGGGGCAGGTGGGCTCCCCGCAGCTTGCGACCTATACAGTCGACAGCTCCGGAAATCTGACGACCAGAAGCACCTACGCGAACATCCCCAGCACTTCGGTCACGGCGGTTAACGATATTTGAATGGCCCCGTCGGGCAAACTTCTTGCCGTTGCCGGAACCACTGGACTACAGGTGTTCCATTTCAACGGGAGCAGCCCAATGACTCCCTACACCGGGCTGCTCACGAACGCCCCAATAGGTCAGGTGTTCTGGGACAACGCCAATCACCTGTACGCCCTCAGCCGGTCCGGGGGCAAGCTGTACGTATTTACGGTTACACCGACGGCCCACCTCCAAGCTCCGAGCTCGCCGCACACAATAACCAACCCGCAGGACATTGTCGTCCTGCCCTAGGCATAGGACGGCGGATGTCCTCGGTGAGCAAACAGGGTTCGAAGCTCCAACAGCAGAGTGTCGCGCCGATCGTTCCCGCGCATCTTCTTGCTTTTGAACGATTTCGACGGCAACTACAATTCTTATGGAAGACGTTGCGAGTAAGCAGTTACCGTCGTCATTGGCCTTTGCTGTGCTTCGAGGCCGCCTGCAGCTTTTGGAACTCCTGCATTTGCTGCTCAGCCTCCGCTGTCTTTCCCTGTTTCCGATACAGACCTGCCAAACCGAAGTGGGCCTGAGCTGCAAGCGGTCCCTCCTTCTCGATATTCAGTAGGCTGATCCAGGCTTTTTCTGAGGCAGAAGCGTCGCCGTCAAGCGCGGCCGCCTTGCCCAGAGCGTAGAGCGTTTCCGGCATCTGTGGCTGCAACCGGTCAGCACGCTCCAGTTCTTTCCGTGACTCTCGTGATTTGCCTTGCTGAAGAAGAGCTTCTCCAAGGCGGTAAGCCGCTTCGGCGTTTCCGGGTTGGAGCTTGACCTCAGCGCGAAACTGCTCCTCGGCTTGTGGCCAGCGCGAAGTCATCGCGTAAACTTGCCCGAGTTCCAGGTGAAGATTGGGGGTGTCTGGCCGCAGTTGCAGAGCTTGCTGATAGTGTTTCTCAGCATCGGGCATTTGCCTGAGCACAAAATAGTTCTCCGCGAGCGCCTGATAGGCACGCGCAGATTGAGGGTAGGCCGCCAGCAGCATGTCAATGGATTGCTTGGATAACAAGCCGCTGGCGCGACCCAGATGGTAAAGTAAGTCCGCATCGTTGGGCCGCTTTTGCAGCGCGGCCTGCAAATTCGTGATGCTTTCCGCGAGCTGCCCGGTCTCAAGTTGTGCAATTCCCAGGGCACCTTGCTCGTGGACGCGATCAAGGTGCGGAATCGCCTCGGCCGCATAACCTTGCGCCAGCAAGGCATAGCCCAAAAGCTGATGGGCCGGGGCGAGAGTCGAGTCCAGTTCCAGCGCGTGCTTGAGGGGAGCGACCGCGGCGGCATAGTCGCGTTGCTCCATGAGAGTCTGCCCGAGACTGACGAAGCCGGCCGCGAAGTTGGGCTCGAGTTGCGTAACTTTGCGGTATTCGCTGGCGGCAATGTCGAAGTGTTTTTCGCTCTCCGCCCGGCGGCCTGCTTCCCAGTGCCGCGCGGGCTCAGGTGACATCGTTTGCCACGCCAGCCAAAACATGAGGATGGTTCGAATCGTCATAATCCGGATCGTCATAGTTCGAATCATGGCCGCTCCGGTTCGCGTACTTCGAGGAATTGGCCCGCGGAAACTTCGTTTAGGACCTGATGAGATCCAGACGGCCAGAAGACCTCGACCTTGGCCGACTTTGCGCCGCCCAGCCCGAAATGCAGCCGTTTATCGCTGGCTGACTCGTAGCTACCCGCGGTAGTCGCGAAACGAGTTTGGCCGTTCACTTGCACACGGGCCCCGAGACCGTCGCGATTGCTGCGAGTGCCGCGCAGCGTGATGGACAGCCAATGCGAACTTCCGCCACGGTTCATAAGAACGTGGGGATGCTCACCCAGCACGGTCGTCACGACGTCGATCCAGCCATCATTGTTGAGATCGCCAAACGCTGCTCCACGTCCCGCGAGCAACGCTTGAGTGCCCGCGTCCGCTTGCTCGAAGCGGCCGTCATGATTCAAGGCTAGCAGTGTCGGTTCAAGGTAATGCAATGACGGATCGATCTTTTCCACGTTATCGAGAACATGGCCTTGGGTGACGAACACGTCCTTGAGCCCGTCATTGTCGAAATCCTCCAGGCCGACACCCCAGCCGGAGGTCACGCCGGTCATCGCGTTCAATCCGGTTTGCAGTCCTCGATCGCTGAATGAGCCCTTGCCGTCGTTGTGAAATACGGCGTAAGTCTGGCGGGGCAGAGTGGTCACGATAACATCCGGACGGCCATCGTTGTCGTAATCCTGGAAAACCACACCCATGCCTGAAAGCGGGCCTCCATCGACATTCAACGCGGCGCCTGCTTCCATCGCAACTTCCTTGAAGGTGCCGTCACCGTTGTTGTGAAACAAATACTGCTGCATTCCGTCATTGGCAACATAGATGTCGGTAAATCCATCGCCGTCGTAGTCAGCGAAGGCGACGCCCAGCCC
>Ga0137418_10000638_pt1 | contig 31532 bp, 32 predicted proteins | sample CZODoug3_1_2_16f_FD_122242 | JGI IMG/M metagenome (GOLD analysis project Ga0137418, IMG submission 122242) | Vadose zone soil fungal communities from Angelo Coast Range Reserve, California, USA - CZODoug3_1_2_16fungal (Hybrid Assembly) | ecosystem: Environmental > Terrestrial > Soil > Vadose... | reverse complement strand
CCCCGGGCGCGGATGTCTGGGGCTTGTGCGTGGGGGCCGGCGTGTGCTTCGGGCGGGGCAGCGGAGCACAAGCCGGCCCACACGACCAAGCCCAAGACATCCGCGCCCGTGGCGAACGCGTACGGCTCGTCGGCCGGCGTCGCCGCCGTTCCGCCCGAGGCAGCCGTCGCGGCGCCATCGGCTCCGCCCGAGGTGGCAGTCGCAGCGCCGCCGCCTCCTCCCGTCTGCAACGACTGCGGAATCGTCGCCGGGGTCAGAGCGGTGAAGACCGCCGGCCAGGGATCCGGGGTCGGCGCAGTCGCCGGCGGAGTGGTCGGCGGGCTGGTCGGGCACCAGTTCGGCAGCGGTCACGGCAAGGACGCGATGAGCATCCTCGGTGTGATCGGCGGCGCGGTGGCCGGGCACGAGGTCGAGAAGGAAGTGAAGGCGACGACCCGCTACGAAGTCGACGTGCGGCTGGACAACGGCCAGTTGCGAACCATCACGGTGCCGGCCAACCCGGGCCCGATCATCGGAACACGCGTGCGGATCGAAAACGGGCTGTTGATTCGCGATCCGTCCGCGGCGCCGACGTCGTAACGGCCCTTTACTGGCGCGCGCCCAGCGCCATCGCCAGCTCGGCGCTGCGCCGGGCCTCGCGGCAGAGCGCCTCCAGCTGGCCGGGATCGACCGGCCAGCCCTGCACGTTGCGCTCCACCAAGTCGGCCAGCGCCCGGATGAATCCTGAGCTGTCGTTCAGGCAGCGGATGTAGCGCAGCTGCTGGCCGCCGGCGGCCAGGAACTGCGCCTGACCTTCGATCGCGATCTCCTCCAGCGTTTCCAGGCAGTCGGCGACAAATCCGGGGCAGACCACGTCCAGTCGCTTCACGCCGCTCCCCGCCAGTTCGCGCAGCGTGTCGACGGTGGACGGCTCGAGCCAGCGGGCGCGGCCGAAGCGCGACTGGAAGCTGACCCGGTACGCGGACGGCGCCAGCCCCAGTGCCTGGGCCAGCAGGCGTGCCGTCTTGTGGCACTCGCAGTGATACGGGTCGCCCAAATCCAGATTGCGCCGCGGCAGCCCATGAAAACTCATCAGCAGGCACTGGCCCCGACCATGACGCTCCCAGTGGTCGGCCACGCTGGCGCGCAAGGCATCGATGTAGCCACCATCGTCGGGGAAGTGCTTGATCCAGCGGATCTCCGGAACGTCGCGCAGACGGCCCAGCACGCGGTTCACCCCATCGACGGCCGAAGCCGTCGTGGTGCCCGAGTACTGCGGATAAAGCGGCAGCATCAGCATCCGGGTGACGTTGCGCGATCGCAACTGACGCAAGGCCTCCTCGATCGAAGGCATGCCATAGCGCATCGCCAGCACCACGTCCAGCTCGAGCCCCCGCAGCGCGAGCTGCTCGTTCAGTGCGGCCGCCTGACGCCGCGACCCTACCAGCAGCGGTGAGCCCTCGGGGGTCCAGATGGCGGCATACTTGGCCGCTGAGCGGCGCGGTCGTATCGCGAGCACGAGCCCGTTCAGGATCGGCCACCAGATCCAGCGCGGAATCTCCACCACGCGCGGATCGGACAGGAACTCGCGCAGGTAACGGCGCACGGCGGCTGCCGTCGGCGCCGGCGGCGTGCCCAGGTTGATCAGCACGACGGCCGACCGCTCCGGGGTCCCATGGACGTACCGATCCGTTCCGATGAATCGCATAAGCGTGCGGATCAGTCGCGCGACAGCGCGTTGGAAAGCAGCTTGGCCGTGATGTCGACGATCGGAATCACGCGCTCGTACGCCATCCGGGTCGGACCGATCACGCCGAGCGTGCCCACCACCTTGCCGTCCACTTCGTAGGGCGCCACCACCATGCTCAGCTCCTCCAGCGGCACCAGCTTCGATTCACCGCCGATGTAGATCTGCACGCCCTGCGAGCGGCCCGAGACGTCCAGCAACTGCAGCAAGCGCGCCTTGTGGTCGAACAGGTCAAAAAGCGCCCTCAACTTATCCATGTCGGCGGCCAGATCGTTGACCCCGAGCAGGTTGCGTTCGCCCGAAATCACGACCGGGTCGGACCGTTCGACTTCCTCGGCGCCGGCCTGCACCGCCGCTTCCATCAGGTCGGCCATTTCCTGGCGCAGCGCGCTCAACTCGCCGCGCAGGGAGGCGCGCGCCTGCTCGAAGCTCAGCCCGGCGAACCGCTGATTCAGCACGTTGCCCGCCTCGATCAGCTCGGCCTGCGAATAGGGCCGCTCGGTGATCAGGATCCGGTTGTGCACGTCGCCCTCCGGCGACACCACGATCATCAGCGTTCGACGGTCGGAAAGGCGCAGGAATTCGACGTGGCGGAAGGTCGAGGCACGGCGCGGAGACAGCACGACCCCGGCGAACGAGGACAGGCTCGACAGCAGCTGCGCGGCCGTCTGAATCGCCCGCTGGGGCTCGGCCACCAGCATCTGCCCCTCCATCAGCTGGGTCTGCTCGGCCTCCAGCGGCCGCACCGTCATCAGCGTATCGACGAAGAAGCGGTAGCCTCGCGGCGTCGGCACCCGCCCGGCCGACGTGTGCGGGCTGGAGACGAACCCGAGCTCCTCCAGGTCGGCCATCACGTTGCGGATCGTGGCCGGCGACAACTCCAGTCCGGAAAGCTTCGACAGCGATCTTGAGCCGACCGGCTGACCTTCCTCGATGTACTGCTCGATCAGCCGTTTAAGCAGCAGTCGCGAGCGCTTGTCCAGCATGGGTCACATTCTACGAAGCGCGCCGGGCCTTGTCAGCGCCGTGCGGGATGTCGTTGTCCGGGGCTTTTCTTGCATAATCAAGGCATGACCGCGCCCTTCCACAACGTGGCCATCTTCGCCAAACCGCGAACGGAGGGCAATCGGCCCGCGCTGCAGCACGTGCTGCTGCAGATTGTGCGCCTGGTCGAGCAGGCCTCGCTGACCCCGTTGATCGAGGCCGGCACGCGCGACGCGGTCGATCTGCGCGGGTTCGACGGCCACCCGCTGTCGGTGCTGGTGCAAAAGGCCGACCTGGCGATCGTGCTGGGCGGCGACGGAACGATGCTCGGCATCGCGCGCGAGCTGTCCGCCCACGCAATTCCGCTGATCGGCATCAACTTCGGGCGGCTCGGTTTCATCACCGACATCGGTCTGGACGACGTGCCCGACGTGCTGTCGGACATGCTGGCCGGCCGCTTCGAGGCCGACCGCCGCACGCTGCTGGAGGCCGAGGTGCTGCGCGACGGCGAGAGCCTGCACCGCGGACGCGCTTTCAACGACGTGGTGGTGTCGCATGGCACCGCCGGCGGCATCCTCGGATTCACGGTGCGGGTCGATGGCGCGACCATGTACACCCAGCGCGCCGACGGCGTGATCCTGGCCACGCCGACCGGGTCGACGGCCTACGCGCTGTCGGCCAGCGGGCCGATCCTTCACCCGTCGCTGGCCGGGCTGGTGCTGGTGCCAGTGGCCCCGCACACGCTGTCCAACCGGCCGATTGCGCTGCCCGACAGCGTCGTGGTCGAAATCGAGCTCAGCGACCTGCGCGATGCAAGCGCGCATTTCGACATGCAGCTGTTTTCCCCGCTGCGACCGGGCGACGTCGTGCGGGTGCGCCTGAGCCCGGACCGCGTGACGCTGCTGCACCCTGCCGGCTACAACTATTTCGAGACGCTGCGGCGCAAGCTGCACTGGAACGTGCTGTCCGGCGAACCGTATGGGCGGGCCTGAACACGCGCCCGTCGCGCCTGCTCTCGATGCTGCTCACCCTGTCCGTCCGCGACTTCGTCGTCGTCGAATCGCTTGAACTGGATTTCGGGCCGGGTTTCACCGTGCTGACCGGCGAGACCGGTGCCGGCAAATCGATCCTGATCGATGCACTGCAACTGGCGCTGGGCGAGCGCGCCGACTCCGGCGTGATCCGGGACGGCGCGCAACGGGCCGAGGTCGCCGCCGAATTCCGGGTCGATCCGCGCAGCGCAGACTGGCTGGCGCAGGCCGGGCTCGGCTGCGAGGGCGATATCGCGCTGGTGCGCCGCACGGTCGATGGGGCCGGGCGCAGTCGCGCCTTCATCAACGGCAGTGCCGTCACGCTGGCGCAACTGCGCGAGCTGGGCGAGGGCCTGGTCGACATCCACGGCCAGCACGCCCATCAGTCGCTGCTGCGGCCGGCCGCGCAGCTGCAGTTGCTCGATGAGCACGGTCAACTGCAGGCGTCGGCCCGCAGCGCCGCCGCCGCGTATGCGGAACTGCGGCGCGCGCGGCAGGCCCGGCTGGACGCGGAAGCAGCCTCGGCCAGCGCCGCAAGCGAACGGGAGCGCCTGGCCTGGACCGCGGAGGAGTTGACCGAGCTGGATCCGCAGCCCGGCGAGTGGGAGCGCGTGTCGTCCGAGCACAAGCGCCTGTCGCACGCGGCCAGTTTGCTGGAAGGCGCGCACGAGGCGATCGACACGCTGGCCGAGGCCGAGCTGGCCGCGCTGGCACGGATCGATGCGGCCAGCGGGCGGCTTCGCCCGCTCGCCGGATTCGATGCGCGCTTGCAGCCGGTGCTGGAGATCCTCGAATCGGCGCGCAACGAAGTCGATGAAGCGGTACGCCAGCTGAACCAGTACCTGGCCCATGCGGATCTCGACGAGGCCCGGCTGGCCCAGGTGGAAACGCGGCTGGCGGCAATGCACGCGGCGGCGCGCAAGCTGCGCTGCGCACCGCAGGAGCTGGCCGCGCTGCTGCAAGACACGCGGGCCCGGCTGGCGGCGCTGACGGCGGCCTCGGACCTGGATGGCCTGCGCGAGTCCGAGGCGGCCGCTGAACAGCGCTTCGCACAGGCAGCCGGCGAGCTTTCGGCAGCGCGCCGGCAGGCGGCCCAGAATATGGGCCGCGAGGTGAGCCGCGCAATGCAGGACCTGTCGATGGCGGGGGGCCGCTTCGCGGTCGAGCTGGAGCCGTCGGAAGCGTCTGCCACCGGGCTGGAGAGGGCCGAGTTCCGGGTTGCCGGGCACTCCGGAGCGCCGCTGCGGGCTCTCGCCAAGGTGGCCTCGGGCGGCGAGCTATCCCGCATCAGCCTGGCGATCTCGGTGATCGCCGCCTCCGCGACGCCGGTTCAGACCCTGATCTTCGACGAAGTCGATGCGGGGATCGGCGGGGCCGTGGCCGATGTCGTCGGCCGCCGGCTAAAGCAACTTGGGCAGATTCGCCAGGTGCTGTGCGTGACCCACTTGCCGCAAGTGGCCGCACACGCGGACCGGCACCTGGTGGTCACGAAGCTGCAGGGCCCGGACCAGCGGCCCGTGTCGAGCGTCGCCCCGCTGGACCGGGCCGGGCGCGTGGAAGAGCTGGCCAGGATGCTGGGTGGTCAGCAGATCACCGACACGACGCGCAAACACGCTCGCGAACTGCTGGCCGGCTAAGCTCGCCCGCGGGCCGCGATGCCCGCGCGAGTGGTTTCAGCCTCCGTCTCTGTGGCTGCAGTTCGGCTTGCGGCACACGCCGTACATCGCGAGCGCGTGATCCTGCAACTCGAAACCGCGCTCCAGCGCGATCGCCTTCTGCCGCTGCTCGATCTCGGGATCGACGAACTCCTCGACGCGCCCGCAGGTCAGGCAGACCAGGTGGTCATGATGCGGGCCCTCGTTCAGCTCGAACACCGCCCGCCCGGCCTCGAAGTGGCGCCGCACCAGCAGACCCGCCTGCTCGAACTGCGTCAGCACCCGATACACGGTGGCAAGACCCACGTCCACGTGCTCGGCCACCAGCGCGCGGTAGACATCCTCGGCACTCATGTGCCGGCCCGAGTCCGGTTCCGCCGAGTGCTTCTGGAAGATCTCCAGGATTTTCAGGCGCGGGGCGGTGGCCTTAAGTCCGCTGACCTTCAAATCGGTCGAACCCGATGCGTTCTTCATTTCCTGCCCAATCCGCAATCGTTCAGTCGGTATCATAGGCACAAATGAGCCCAATTAAGTTGTGCCCTGTCGAACCGGGGCCGCGCCGGTTGCATCAAAATTTGCCGCAGCGCGAAGAGAGCACGCCCCCGTCCGGTGCGCAAGCAGGCGCTCGGCGCAGCAGGCGCACCGCAGCATGCGCCGCACTGTTGAGCGCCGCGCTGATCACGGCCGGTTGCGGCTCGGTCACCGACTACCTGCCCCACTTCCTGGAGCCCTATCGGCCGGACATCCAGCAGGGCAACGTGATCACCAGCGACATGGTCGACCAGCTCAGGCCTGGCATGACGCGCGACCAGGTCAGATTCATGCTGGGGACTCCCCTTCTGACGGACGCGTTCCATCCGGAGCGTTGGGACTATCTGTACTACCTGAACCCGCGCGTCGGCGCGCCGCAGCGACGCAACCTGGTCGTCTACTTCAAGGACAACCGGCTCGACCACTTCACCAGCGATCCGATGCCTCCGGAATCGATGGCCGACAACCTGATCCTGGGTCAGAAGCCGTACGCGCGGCCCAGCACGCCGCCCAAGGCGCCGGCCTTGCAAGCGGCACCGCCGGAATCGGATGCGCCCAAGGAGCCTGCCTCGCAACCGGCTGCGCCGGGATCGGACTCGCCGCCGGCCCCGCAGGCACCGCAGGGGTCGGACTCACCGCCGGCCCCGCAGGCGGCGTCGCCGGTATCCGAGAAGTAGCCTCTCGGCGGGTTTGCCGGGCTTTCGCAGAATGGACGAGGGTCCGTCGTGATCGGCGGGGGAGTCGGGAAAAAAATGAAACTCGCTATCGCGGGAAGCGGCGGTCGCATGGGACGCATGCTGATCGAGGCGGCGCTGGCAACCGACGACCTGTCGATCGTGGCCGCGCTGGAGCGAGAGGACGCGCCGCAAATCGGACAGGATTGCGCACTGTTCCTGGGCCGCGCCAGCGGCGTGATCATCACCAGCGAGCTGTCGTCGATTGCGCAGGCCGACGCGCTGATCGATTTCACCCGGCCCGAAGGCACGCTGCGGCACCTGCAGGTCTGCGTCGAGCATCGGGTGCGCGCGGTGATCGGAACGACCGGCTTCGACGAGGCGGGGCGGCGGCAGATCGAGCAGGCCGCGCGCAGCGTGCCGGTCGTGTTCTCGCCGAACATGAGCGTCGGGGTCAACGTGGCGTTCCGGCTGGTTGAGCTGGCGGCGCGGATGCTGTCGGGCGATTTCGACGTCGAGATCATCGAAGCACACCACCGCGACAAGGTGGACGCGCCCTCCGGCACCGCGCTGCGCCTGGGCGAACTGGTCGCCAGCGCCCAGGGCCGTTCGCTGCAGCAGGTCGCCGTGCATGGACGCCACGGGTTGACCGGTCCGCGGCCGCCGGGCAGCATCGGCTTTTCGGTGATACGCGGCGGCGACCTGGTCGGGGACCACTCGGTGATGTTCGCCGGCACCGGTGAGCGGATCGAGATCACGCACCGATCGTCGAGCCGGATGACATACGCGCTGGGCGGACTGCGCGCGGCAAGGTTCCTCGCGCAGCGCGAGCCCGGCCTGTACGACATGCGCGACGTGCTAGGTCTCGGATAATCCGGGCGAACCAGCGGTGAACGAAGCGTTCGGATTCGAGCATTTCTGGACGCAGGCCGACGGCCTGATCCGGGCCAACGTCTATCTGCTGTTTGCGATGTCGCTCGCCAGCTGGTTCCTGATCATCCTGAAAACCTGGTCCAACATCAGGGCACGCCGCGTGCTGCGTTCGCTCGAAGCGTTCTGGTCGTCGCCGACGATCGATCAGGCGCTGGCCGCGCTGGCCGCCCAGGATTCGGAGGCGCTGCTGGCGCCGCTGGCCAGGGCCGCGATCGAGGCCGCGCGGCAGCCGGCCGGCGGCGGCTCGCCCTGGAGCTCACCGTCGGACCGGCTGACGCGCGCGTTGCGCTCGGCGATCCAGGCGGCCACCGGACGGCTGGAGTCGGGGTTGACGCTGCTGGCATCGGTTGGGGCGACGGCGCCGTTCGTCGGGCTGCTGGGAACGGTCTGGGGCATCTACCACGCACTGCTGAACATCGCCTCCAGCGGCTCGCTGTCGATCGACAAGGTGGCCGGTCCGGTCGGCGAAGCGCTGATCATGACCGCCTTCGGACTGGGCGTGGCAATACCGGCCGTGCTGGCCTACAACAGCTTTGCGCGCGCCAACCGGCTCGTGATCGCGCAGATCGACGGCTTCGCGCACGACCTGCACGCGCTGCTGGCCGAGCCCGCGGCCACGACAGCCGCTCAGGCCGGGACCGCATCGAGATGATGACCTTCGGCCGCTTCCGGCAGGGCTCGGACCTGTTCGAGCCGATGGCCGAGATCAACGTCACGCCGCTGGTGGACGTCACGCTGGTGCTGCTGGTCGTGTTCATCATCGCCGCTCCGCTGCTGACCTACGCGATCAAGCTCGATCTGCCCGCCGCGCAGGCGGCTCCGGCCAGCCCCGCGCCGGCGGCCATCGACGTGGCGATCGATGCGGCCGGCCTGTTGTACTGGAACGGGACGCGGGTGGACGGCGACACGCTGGACGCACGCCTGAGGCAGGCCGCCCAGGCAACGCCGCAGCCCGAGCTGCATCTGCGGGCCGACCGCGCGGTCCGCTACGAGTACGTGGCTGCGCTGATGTCGGCCGCGCAGCGAGCCGGCGTGCAGCACATCGGGTTCATCACGATCCCGGCAACGGAAGACACCCGGCTGCATTCCGGGCGACATTGAGCCTGCGCTCGGCAGCTTCTCGCCCCTGGCGTGCCAGCCCGCGCTTCAGTCGGAGACGTATTCCGCCGGGACAATAGGATCGAGCTCGGCAGAATCGAGCTCGGTCAGGGCCGGGCTGTCATCGACGACCACCGTATCGCCCTCGCTCCAGGGGACGCACCGGTAATCGAACAGTCCCACGATGCGGGGTTTGACCACCTCGAAAAACGGGGAGATGTCGAAGTCGCGGGGCGCATACAGGCTGTAGTGACGGATTCTCCACAACTCGCGCACCTGGTCAGCCCGGCCCGGATTGCCATCGCGCTTGCGCGTGATGATCGGCAGGATGGGATAGCGCACCGCACCAAAGGCCTGCGCGATCAGCGTCGAGCAGATCGCGCGCGTGGGGTCGCCGCTTCCGCAGCCGATCATGCGCCGACGCAGGCGCGCCGGCATCGGGAACCGCAACAGGTAGCGCGCCAGATCAAAAACGTTCTTCAAATCGTACTGATGGCCCAGACGCTGGATCGCGTACTGAACGAGCTGCTCGCGGTCCTTCGCGGTCAGGTTGACCGGGCGGCAGATCCGCATTCGGAAGTTGCCGTAGAACGACAGCGGCACGGCGCGAACGCCTTCCAGCACATCGGCCTCGATCAGTGCGGTCGCCTCTCCTCGGAAAGACGGCAGTTCCGGGCGCGGGCCGACATACAGAGCGGCATGCGACCACATGGATTGCGTCAGATACTTGACCGCCGCGCTCATGCGCGTGTTGCCTTCAACCAGCAGCACATCGCCGGGCCTGAGCGTATCGGCCACCAGAAGCGCGTCTTCCCTGCAGCCGCCGGGCCGGCCGATCGGCTCCAAAAGATAGGCCGCGATGGCCCGCCCAACCGACTCGAACACAGCGCCTCTTGCGACGTCGGCAACCAGATACCCGACCCAATATAGTCCGCCCGGAATCGGCATCAATGGGGATGGCCCCGAAAACCGGCGGAGTCTTTTCCTTAATCCAGATGTCTGAGCCTCTATACACCCGCACCGAGCCAAAACCGGGCCGGCGCGAGTGACGCCGACATCCATAGCCCGACCAGATCGGCGCTGGACAGGTGGGAGTCGAAGTGTCGCGAATCGAGCGGCGCGATGATGCGCGACGGCAGCTCGGCAATCAGACGCTGCAGACCCGCGCCGAGCAGCACCCGGTCGGTCGGGCACCCGGCGGCGACATCGTCGATCACACCGCGCAGCGTCAGCCACGCCTTGCGGAAAAGGATCAGCTCGTGACGAAAGCCCGCCTCCGTGCTGGAGGCGACGTCATCGAGCAGCGCCACCAGCCAATCGAACCCGGGCAAGGTCATCTGCCGCACCCGCTGCAGCGCCCGCCCCACCGCCGCCCGCAGAACCGGATCCTCGGGTGTCAGCGAGCCGAGAGCAGCCACCGCCCGACCGATCCGCCGCGCATCGAACGTGAAGCCGCCGGCCGCGGCATCGACCAGTGCCTCGCGCTGCGCCTTCGAAAGGCGCGCCGCCAGACTCCAGTCCAGTACCGCCAGTCGCCCATCGTGGGTCGCGACCAGGTTGCCGGCGTGAGGGTCCGCGTGGATCAGCGCCTCCTCGCCGCGGCTCCAGAACGGGCGCGCCAGCAGCCCGGTGACCATCGATTCGGCCAGGCGCTCGCGCAGTCCTGGCGGCAGCCGCGCATCGGCAACGTGGGTGCCGCGGACCCGTTCCATGGCCGTCATCCGCGCGGTGCACCACGGCAACAGCTGCGGCACCTGGATCCGCGCGTCGCTGGCGTACACATGCGCCGCGGCGGCCATGTTGGCCTGCTCGACCTGCAGTCGCACTTCGCTGGCCAGCAGCTCCCGGATGCTGTCGAGCGTGTCGCGGTAGTCGAGCGCCGGCAGCTCCAGCTGCCGGCCGCGCTGCTGCAGGAAGTCCGCTACCTCGAGCCAGACCTCAAGTTCCTCGTGCAGACGCTGCTCCACGCCTGGCTTCAGGACCTTGAAGACGCCGTGCCGAATCTCGCCGCCGTCTTGCCACGTGAACGGGATCACGGCCGCAACGCTTCCCTCCGCGAGCACCTCGCTTGCAATCGTGACCGGTGCATCCGGCGACAGCTCGCCGCGAACCCGCGCCAGCAACTCGGCCACCGGCGTCGTCGCTGGCGGCGATTCCAACACGTGCAGTTCACGCCGCACGTGCGCCGGTATGCCCCGGTGCCGCGCCACGACCTGGCCGAGCTTGTGCAGCGTCGGACACTGTGCCAGCAGCGCGACCAGCCGCTGCCCTGGCGAGGCGCCCGAAGGCAGCTGCCGTTGCGCGTCCAGCATGGCCGCTTGCCGGGGCGGTGGAAGCCGTCCCAGCAGGAACAGCACGCCTTCGACGATCAGGGGGCGCCACCGTTGCAGCGAAGCGGGAACCAGGTCACCCAGCCCGATCGCTTGCAGCAGCTGCCCGTTCAGGCGGTCGGCGCCCAGCTCGTGCATCGGTTCGTCCGTGCCGCTGCGGCCAGGCGCCGGGCGACCGGCGCCCTGGGCCTAGTCCGCATGGGGGTACGTGCCCGCCCCGTGTGGTGCCGCTCGAAACTCGGGAAGCCGCTCCGAGGCGGCCGAAAACCGTTCGAGCATGGGAAAGGTCGACGAGACCACTATTTCAGGCAGCGTGGCCTGCGTGAAGTACCACGCGACCGCTGCCGTGATTCCGGCCTGATTGATGGCGCCGGATGGCGTTTGAAGGGGGACTCGCGACAGCTCCTGCTCGAGCGCTTCATACGCCGCCAGCAGCTGCCCGGTCACGCGGGAGATCCAGGGCTCGTGTTGCTTTTCCGCCGGCCGCAGGCTGCGTTCATAGATGATCTGAATGGATTTCTCGCACGCTGCCAGAGCCAGCCCGATCACGCGCAACGCGTGCAGTCCTTCGGCGACGCCTGCGGGCATCAGCGACTTGCCGGGTCCGGCAAGGGACTCGGCGTATTGCAGCATCAGTGTCGAGTCCATCAGCACCGTGTCGTCGTCGCAGACCAGCGAGGGAGCCTTGACGACGGGGTTGATCTGGCGGAACTGCTCGAAGGTCCTGAAAACGGAAATCGAGCGATGCTGAAACGCGATGCCCAGGAGCTGCAGGGAAACTGCAACACGGCGGACGTACGGCGAATCGAGCATTCCGATCAGCTGCATGATCTTTTCCTGGTGGCTGTAAGCGCCCTCGAGGATCATAGGCCAGGGGGCAGCGTCGCCAAAGCCGGGCCAGCCTTCGGCGCCAGCGGCGCCGAGGCCTCGCTACATGGCTTGCGCCGGTCAGTAGACGTCGCGCACGTAGCGCCCGGCGGCCGCGAGTTCGTGCAGTTCGAGCTGCGCCTGCGCATCGGAGCGGCGGCCATGCTCGACGAAGATCCTGCGCAAGGCAGCGTCGACATCCTTCGCCATCCGGGACGCATCGCCGCACACGTAGATCGCGGCGCCGTCCCGGACCCAGGACCACAGTTCCCTGCCGGCTTCGAGCATCCGATGCTGAACGTAGATCTTCGCGGCCTGATCGCGCGAGAACGCGGTGTCGATCCGGCTCAGCTCCTGACCGTGCAGAAAGGACTCGAACTCCGATCGATACAGGAAATCGCCGTTCGCCCGGCGCTCGCCGAAAAACAGCCAGGTGCGCCCTGTCAGGCGATGGGACCGGCGATGATGCAGAAAGGCCCGGAACGGCGCGATGCCGGTGCCGGGACCGATCATCACGATCGGCGTTCCTGGATCGGCGGGCAGCCGAAATCGCAGGTTGGGCTGCACAAAGACGGGCGCGGTGCCACCGATGTCGAGCCGATCGGCAAACCATGTCGAAGCCAGCCCGCCGCGACGCCGGCCACCGCTGTCGAAGCGCACCGTCGCGATCGTCAAATGCACCTGGTCCGGGAAGGCGGCCGGGCTCGAGGAGATCGAATAAAGGCGCGGCTTCAGGGGCGGCAGCAAATCCACCAGCGGCTGGGCGTCCCGGACGACGCCGGGGTAGGCCTGCAGCAGGTCGACGATGTCCTTGCCCTGCAGGAACTGCCGCAGCGCGGCGCTGCGCTCGGGCTGCACCAGATCCTGCAGCCCGCGGTCTTCCGACAGGGCGGCGAATTTGATCACGGTCGGCGACGTCAGCACCGTCAACTCGCGCTTGGTCGACAGTGCCTCGCCCAGATCGAACGGTTCGCCATCGACGGTGACCGGTGCGGACGCCGGTGCACCCGTGGCCGACAGGACGGCTTGAACCAGGTCCGGCGACTGCCGGGGCCAGACGCCCAGCGCGTCGCCCGGCTCGTACGTCAAGGTCGAGTCTTTCAGCGACAGCACGACGTGCCGGACTTCCTTGTCGGACTGTGCGCCGTTAAGCACCGGCTTTCCGAGCAGTTCAGCCGCGAACGGACGCTCTCGGCTCCAGCGCGGTTCGACCTCCTCGTAGCGATCCGCTGGTTCGGCGGCAGCCGGTTCCGGAGCGATGGCGCCACCCGCAGGCAGCTCGGACTTGAGCGCGGGCCAGAGCTGCTCCCGGAAGCGCTGGAAGGCAGCGGCGAGGTCGCCGTCGGCGTCGACCCGGTCGGCCAGGCGTGAGGCGCCGAGCGCCGCGAAGCGTTCGTCGATCATCTTGCCGAACTGGCAGAACCTGGCGTAGCTGCTGTCTCCGAGCGCCAGCACCGCATATTTGAGGCCCGCAAGCGCAGTGCCCTGCGCCGACGCCAGCTGCGATGCGAAGGCTCCGACAGCGTCGGGTGGGTCGCCGTCGCCGTGAGTGCTGGCGATCACGAGCACGCACCGCAGCGCGGCGAGCGCGTCGAGCGACATAGAGCCCAGGTCGTGCACATCCGAGTCGAATCCCTTGCCTTTCGCCTCCTTGGTCAGCTTCCTGGCAAGCCCTTCGGCCGAGCCGGTTTGCGAGGCGAACAGCACCTTGACCGCGAGGCGCGGAGGCGGATCGGCAGGCTTTTCGCCGGCCCTTTCGGCGAGCCGCGTCAACAGCCCCGCGAAGAAGCCGTTCAGCCAGGCGCGCTGGTCGGCGCTGAAGGGAGCGTCGGCCGGAAGCAGCTCCAGTTCCGGCCGCGCTCCCAGATCGGGCAGCGAGTTCACGATCCTGTCACGCCCGCGAGCGCCCGCAAGGCATCGATCCGATGCCGGCGCGCGAAATCGACGAACGTCTCCCGCGCCTCGCGTTGCGCCCGGTACGCCAGCAGCAAACGCTCGATCAGCGGCGGCAGCTCATCAAAGGGGATGTTTTTCGCAAACTCGCGACCCAGGCCGCGCTCCTGTTCCAGGCCGCCGGCGATATAGACGTGATAGCCGTCCACCGATCGGTCGCCCTGCGGGACCTGCATCCCGAGCAGCCCGATGTCCGCGACCAGGTGTTGTGCGCAGGAATTGGGACATCCGGTCAGGTGAAGGTTGATCGGCACATCCAGTTTCACGCGCTCGTCCAGGTAGCGCGAAAGTTGCAGCGCCTGACTCTTGGTATCCGTGGCAGAGAAGCGGCAGCCGGTGTTTCCGGTGCATGCGACCACGCAGCCGCTGATCGTGGATGCCTTGACGTCGAAGCCGATCGACTGAATCGCGCAGACGGCGTCCGGGATCCAGGCATCGCGCACGTTCGGCAGGACCAGGTTCTGCCATACGGTGGGCCGCAGCTCCGCGCTGCCGAACTTTTCGGCCAGCCGCGCGAGCGCGTCCATCTGGCTGGCCTGCAGGCGGCCCACCGGAATGGCAATCCCGATCGAAGACAGGCCCGGCTGGCGCTGAGGACGGATGCCGATATGGCCGTGCTTGTCGACCGGCGCTCGCGCCGAGCATCGTTCGGAAGGAAAGCGACGCAACTCGAAGCCGAGCTTGGCCTGGACGAGCTCGAGAAACCTCGGCGTGCCGAGCCGGTCGAGCACGTAGCAAAGGCGCGCCTTCTTGCGATCGGTCCGATCGCCATGATCGACGAAGACACGCAGTATCGCTGCGGCGACCGCAACGCACTCCGAGGGAGCAACCAGCAGGCCGCAGTCGTCGGCAAACCGCAGATGGCCGGTGACGCCGGCGAGGAACACGCGAAAGTACACTTCGGAGGCCTCTTCGCCCGCACGCTCGACGCGCGTGGCGACGAACCCGATGTCGTTGGTGTCGGTGGCGAGACCGACGCAGCCGCCGCCGTCGAAACTGACATTGAACTTGCGCGGAAGCCCGTACAGGTCCCGATTGTTGATCAGGTGCAGCTGCAGCGCGCGCGCCAGCGGGCGCGCGTCGATCAGCTCGGTCGGATCGATGCCCGACAGGGGCGAACAGGTTATGTTGCGTACGTTGTCGGCACCGGCCCCACGCGAGGTCAGCGCACAGTCCGACAGGCGCGCCAGTACCTCGACCATGTGTTTCGGGGGGATCTCCCGGATCTGGATGTTGCCGCGCGTCGTGATGTCGCCGTAGCCACCCGCCAGATCCGTCGCGATGGCGGCCAGCGCCCGCATCTGCGCACTCGAGAGCGCGTTGCCGGGAATCCGGACCCGGACCATCAGCGAATCCTGCGCCGGCGCGACGTAGAAAAGACCGTGGAACTTGAAGCGATAGACGTCGCCGCCTTGGGGAGGCCTGTTTTCCTGGGCGTGTGCAACCAGCTTGTCCCAGATGTCGAGCGGGTTCTGCTCGCGCTTGAACTGCTCTTCGCGCGTGATCTCGTCCAACGGCCAGCCGAACCACGACGCCGGTTCGGCCTGGGCGGCCACCTCCGGCGGGCCCGGGACCCCGGACGAGCTGCCGAGCACACCGGCACCGACCGATCCGAGCGCGCCGGCCGCCGCAACTCCTGCGGCAAACCCCTGCAGGTACTCCTTCTGTTGCTGCGAAAACGGCGCCGCGGGTGAATTTGGCGCGTTCATCGAACGCCGGTCACGGCATCGCGTGCGCCTTCTCGGACACCGGGGTCGCTTTGACGGCGCGTGTGCGATAGGTCGAGTAGAGGGCGAGCCCTGTAAACAGGAAACCGCCGACCAGATTGCCCAGTGTCACCGGAATCTGGTTCCACAACCACCAGGATTCCAACGTCGCTTTGGACCCCAGCAGCATGCCGGCCGGAACGACGAACATGTTCACGACGGCATGCTCGTAACCGAGCCCGAAGAAAATGCAGATCGGCAACCAGGCCGCCACGATCTTGGAGACCGTCGATTGCGCGACCACGCTCATCACCACGCCCATGCACACCATCCAGTTGCACAGCATGGCCTTGGCGAACGCGGCCGCCCAGCCTGCGCCACCATGCGCCGCATAGGCCACCGTCTTGGCGTCGGCGATCGACGCGATCCGATCGGCCACAGGCCCGCCCGCCGCCTCGCCGAACATCGTCAGCGCGCCCCACGCCAGTACCGCATAAGCGAGGCTGCCGATCAGATTGCCGACATAGGAATACGCCCAGTTGCGCAAGGTGTCGGCGAAGCGGATCCCGTTGTCCATCTGCGCCATCGGCAACACCGCGAAGCTGCCGGTGACGAGCTCCAGGTTCAGCAAGACGATCATTACGAAACCGACCGGGAATATCAGAGCCCCGACCAGCGGAACGCCGGTCTGCACGGCCGCCGTGATCGCCAGGTGTGTCGCAATGCCGAGAATCGCGCCGGACAGCGCTCCGCGAACCAGCAGGTCCAAAGCCGGCAGCGCCGCCTTGCGGGTTCCGGCTTCGATCATCGCGGTAACGACTTCGGCGGGCTTCAAGTAGTCCATAGACTCGCTGCCGATGGGGATTGGATGCGGCCCAAGGGTCCGACGGGACCCAGGTCCCCAGATACGCTGCAAACTGCATGCCACGTGGTGGACAGAACGGTGCCGGTTGATTTGCCGCGTCAAATTGCCGATGTCGCTAGGGCGGCAGGGTTTCGGCCGCACTGTTTTGGAGCTGCGGCCCGCTCAACAGGGTGCGTGGCAGCGAGAAAATGGTGCAGGACGACGAATCAGGAATCCTGCCCGACCCAGAAGACCTCGGCCTGACCGACCGACGTAACCTCGATGCGCGTGCTGAACAGCGTCGACAACTCCTGGGCCGTCAACACTTCGTCGCGACGCCCCGCACGCCACCAGCCGGCCCCGGACAGCAGCAGCGCGTGCGTGGCGAATCGCGCCGCTGCATTGATGTCATGCAGCACCGCGACCACCGTCTGCCGCCGGCGCGCGGCCAGTTTCGCCAGCACCCAGGCCTGGTGGCCGGGATCCTGGTGCGAGGTGGGCTCGTCGAGCAGCAGCACCGGCGTGTCCTGGGCCAACGCGGTTGCGATCGCCACCCGCTGGCGTTCGCCGCGCGACAGCCCGCGCACGTCGTGCTGCGCGAGATGCGCACAGTCCATTTCGGCAAGCGCGGACATCGCCGCATCGCGGGCTCCATTTTCGGCGCCGAAGCGATAGCGCGCCGTCAGCACCGTGTCGAGCACGGTGGCCGAGAACGGGTCGATCCAGCGGTCATTGACCAGCGCGCGCAGAGCGGCCAGCTCCTCGACCCCGCAGCGGCCGATCGGGCGACCCGCGAGCCGCACCGAGCCGGCTTGCGTGCGGCGCGCTCCCGCCAGCGCGCCGAGCAGTGAGGACTTGCCGGCGCCGTTCGGCCCGACCACGACCCAGCGCTCGCCCGGGGCAACCCGGATCGACAGAGCATCGACCAGCGTGCGCTCGCCGGCGCGCAGGCCCAGGTCGCCGACGTCGATCATCGGCTCGCTCATTGCCGGCGCAACTGCCACAGGAACAGCGGAACGCCGATCATCACGGTCAGCACGCCGACCGGCAGCTGCACCGGCGAAGCGACCGTGCGGGCTGCCAGGTCGGCGGCCGCCAGCAGCGTGGCACCCACGAACAGCGAGGCCGGCAGCGCCAGCTTCTGGTCGTTTCCGACCGCGAAGCGCGCCAGGTGCGGCGCAACGAATCCGACAAAGCCGATCGCCCCGGCCAGCGCGACGGCCCACCCGGTGGCGATCGCAGCCACGATCACCAGGCGCCGCCGGATGCGGTCGACCTCGACGCCCTGCGTGAAGGCCTGCAGATCCCCGCGCAGCATCAGGTTCAGCGCACGGGCGTCGCGCGCGCAGGCCCAGCCACACAGCGCCAGTACCGCGAGACTGATCCAGGCTGCGATCGGGTCGAGCGCACCGCTCAGGTCGCCGAGCAGCCAGAACACCATCGGCCGCAGCTGCGCCGCCGGTGCCAGCGACAACACCAGGCTCAGTGCCGCCGCGGCAAACGACGCCATCATCACACCGACCAGCAGAATCGAGCTGGAGGCCGAGTCGCCGGAGCGGTGCTCGGTGCCGAACAACGCACGCCGGGCCAGCAGGAACAGTGCCGCCAGCGTGATCAACGCACCGAGCACGCCGGCGCCATGTACGGCCAGGGGACCGGCACCGGCCGCGATCGCCAGCATCGCCGCGCACGCCGCCCCGCCCGAGATCCCGAGCACGTAGGGATCGGCCAGCGGGTTGCGCAGCAGCGCCTGCAACAAGGCTCCCGACAGCGCCAGCAGGCCACCCACCGCGATCGCAGTCACGGCCCTGGGCAGCCGCAAGGCGACAATGGCAGAGGGCAACGACGGGTCACCGGGCGCCAGCCATCCGGTCAAAGCGGCGACCGGATCGACCGCAACGCTGCCGAACATCAGCGAAAGCGGCAGCGACGCGGCCGCGGCCGCCGCGAACAGCCACATCAGGGTGCGTGCCCGCCGTTCGTTCAAGTCTTCACCTCGGTGCGCGCGAAGAACCGGCGCGCCAGCGCGTCGGCAGCGCCGGACGCTAACACAGCGGTCTTCAGCGCGCGCTATACTGCGCGCGCTTGTCCGCGGTGCTGCGGCCGCTCTCAGCGGCCGCAGTTAAACGGGAAACAGGTGAGCGCACTTCGATGGGCGCGATGCCTGTGCTGCCCCCGCAACGGTAAGCGAGTGTGGACGCATCCGACACGCCACTGCGCGAAAGCGCGGGAAGGCGATGCGTCAAGGCTCGCGAGCCCGGATACCGGCCGAGGACAACCGAAGAACCGAAGCGCTGCGGGAGGCGGCGGCAGGTGAGCAGCGTCGTTCGCGCGCCCTTCCGATTTCCCGACCGCGTTTCTTTTTTCACGCGACGTACCGGTCTGCGGGGACGCTGGCCGGAGAACGGGAAATCGACATGGTCCGCCACATCAAGCCGGTCGCGCTCGCCGCTGCCCTGCTTTTGGTCCGCGCCGCCCTGGCCGACGACGACCGCACGGTCGTCGTGACCGCCACGCGATTCGCCGAATCGGATCCGCACGTTCCCGCTGACGTGAGCGTGATCACCCGCGAGGACATCCAGAACACGCCGGCCACCAACGTGCCGGATCTGCTCAAGGCCACCGCGGGCATCGAAGTGCGTCCGCTGTACGGCGCGATGGGCATCGACGCGACGGTCGATCTGCGCGGCTTCGGCGATACCGCCGGAAGCAACACGCTGGTGCTGCTCAACGGGCAGCGCCTGAATCCGATCGACGGCGGCAGCATCAGCTGGTCGACCGTTCCCCTGGCCAGCATCCGGCGTATCGAGATCATCCGCGGCGCGGGCACGGTGCTGTACGGCGACCGGGCCGGCGGAGGCGTCATCAACATCGTGACCGACGAGTCGGGCGCGCGCGCCGCCTCGGTAGAAGCCATCGGGGGCAGCTACGGCTATCGCGGCGCCGACGGACGCGTTGCGGGCAGTGCCGACGGCACCACCTTCAACATCACCGGCCATTACGCGGACACGGACGGCTGGCGCCGCAACAGCCGGGCAGACCAGCAGGCGGCGAGCGCGCGCGTGGGGCACCAGACCGCCGGCGGCGAGATCTACTCCGATTTTGCCGCCTACAAGGACTCGAACGGCCTGCCCGGTTCGCTGTTGAGCAATGACTACCGGACCGACCCGGCGCGGGCGAGAACGCCTTTCGACAGCCAGCACCGCGAGGGCTATCGCGTTCGGCCCGGAGCATCGCTCAAGGTTTCGGACTCCCTGACATTCGACGGGGAAATAGCCGTCGAGCACGAGAACTATGACTCGGACAACGTTTCATTTGCCAGTCGCTTCCTCAGGCACCGCACGACGGTGTCGGCCACGCCGCGCCTGCGCTGGATTCAAGACATCGGCGGCCGGCGCAACGAGACCGTAACCGGCCTCGATTACTACGACGGCCGGGTGGAGGCGACGTCGATCGGCACGCCCTCGGTGATACCGCAAGTCGCCCAGCAGGCCAGCGCGGCCTGGTATGCGCAGAACGTCACCGAACTGTCGAATCGCTGGTTCCTCACCGTCGGAGCACGCGAACAGCGGATGAATCAGCATGCCCAGCAGGGCGCTTACATCGCGGATTTTGGCGCCGGTCCGACGACCATCCCGGGACTGGACGGTTCGGCAACGCGGTCTCGTGCCGCCTTCGACGTGGGACTGGTGTTCCAGGGCAGCCGATGGCGGGCCTTCGGCAAGTACGGAAGCCTGTTTCGCTTCCCCAACACGGACGAGCTGTACGGCTTCGACCCTTTCACCGGCAATCCGGTCTTCGCCGGTGACCTGCTGCCTCAGCACGGCCGGATCGGCGAACTGGGCGCGAGCTTCGCGGCCGCACCGGTGAGCGGGCGGCTGTCGGCCTACCGGATGGATCTGACCGACGAGATCGACTTCGACGGAACCACCTTCGCCAACGTGAACCTGCCGCCGACCCGCCGTCAAGGGCTGGAGGCCGAGATCGATTGGACCGTGATCGCCGGGGTCAAAGTGCGTGCCGCCTATGCCTTCATCGACGCGAGGTTCCGAGCAGGACGCTACGCCGGCAACGAGATCCCGCTGGTCGCCCGCAACAAGGGATCCTTCCAGCTCACCTCGAACAACGGCGTGCTCGGCGCTTACACGCTCGCCGTTACCACCGTGGGTAACCGCCGTTACAGCGGCGACGTCGCCAATTCGCTTGGCAGCCTGGCCGGTTACACGACCGTCGATCTGCAGGGGCGATGGACGCTCGCGCGCTGGACCGTGACGGCCCGGGTGATCAATGCCCTTGACCGGCGTTATGCGCCGTTCGCGGGGTATTCGACCTTCGTCAACGACTACTACTACTTCCCGGCCGACGCCCGCAGCTTTTTCGTCGGCGCCCGCTACGACTTCCTGTGATCGGCGCCTGCCCGTTAACCACCTGATCGCCCGGCCGGCCGCCGCTCGCGCGCGGTTTCGAGGTCGCGACACAGACGCTCGGCGCCGTCCAGCAGCCGCGGCGTGTGACGCTGGATCAGGTCCGGTGGAATGAAGAACAGGTTGTCGCGCGCGGCCGCGGTCAGCTGCGGCCAACGCCGCCAGGCGTCGAGCCAATCGGGACGGGACTCGCCCATGCCGCTGGCCACGATCACCTCCGGATCGGCGGCCAGCACCGCTTCGATGGAGACTGTCGGGGTCATCGGCGACAGCTGGCCGAAGACGTTCACGCCTCCGCACAGCCGGATCGCGCTGCCGATGATCTGGCTGCCGCCGACGGTCAGCAGCGGCTCCGCCCAGATCTGGTAGAAGGTGCGCACTTGCGGACGGCCGGAATAGTGTTGCCGCAAGTGCGCCAGGCGGGCTCGGAACGCCGCCGCCGCGGGCCCGGCGACGTTCGAGGTGCCGGCCAGTTCGCCGAACTGTTCGAGGTTCGCGGCAACGTCCTCGAGGTGGTCCGGCTCCGACAGGAACAGCGGGATGCCCAGGCGCTTCAGCGGCTCCAGATGGCTCGGGGAATTGCCGCTTTGCCAGCCGATCACCAGGTCGGGTTTCAAGGCGAGGATGGTCTCGAGGTCCAGGTTCGTGTAGCTGCCGATCCGCGCTATCCGGTTGGCCGCCTCCGGGTAGTCGCTGTAGTCCACGGTGCCCACCACCCGATCGCCGGCGCCGGCGGCGAACAGGATTTCCGTGATGTGCGGCGCCAGACTGACGATGCGCCGGGCTGGCTGCTTCAGGTGAACCTCGGCACCACTGTCATCGCGCAGGTCGATATCGGCCCATGCAGGCAGGGCGCAGGCAGCCAGAACGAAGAGCAGCAGGTTGCGCACGGGAAAACGCGGCGGCGAGGAGCAGGACAGGATCGATCAGCCTGCCGGGCTTTTCAGTTCCAGCGGCAGGCCCGCTACCGTCTGCGTCACGCGATCGCTGGCGGCCGCCACCTTCTGGTTCAAACGCCCCTGCTCGTCGGCGAAGGCCCGCGCCAGCGCGTTGGCCGGCACGATGCCGCAGCCGACTTCGTTGCTGACCAGAATCAGGCGGCCGGGCAGTTCGGGCAGGCTCTGCAGCAATGCGGCCGTCTCGCCGGTCAGCAGCGCACAGCTGACGGCCTCACCGGCCTCGACCTGCGCCGCGGCGCGACCGGCGAAGAACAGGTTGGACAGCCACAGCGTCAGGCAGTCCACCAGGATGCAGGTGTCGGCGGCGGCGTGTCGGCCCAGCGCAGCGGCCAGCCGCAGCGGCTCCTCGATGGTGATCCAGTGAGCGGGTCGGCGTTGCCGATGGTGGGCAATGCGCTGCGCCATTTCCGCGTCATCGGCCCGGGCCGTGGCGAGGTAGACGACCGCTAGGCCGCTTTGCCCTGCCCGCAGGGCCGCCAGGGCACTCTTGCCCGAACGCGCCCCGCCGATGATCAACTCCGCCATGGCCGCCGAGCCTAGCAGTTCGGATGAGCGTTCGGCCGACACGTCGGCTGACCGTTCATGTCGCTGCAAGGGCTGGCGGGGGATAATGCGCGGGCTCGGTCAAGGGAACACGGTGCGATTCCGTGGCGGGCCCGCCGCTGTGATCGGGGACGGCCGCCGCAAGTCGAGAGACAGCCACTGGCGAGGATCACCTCCCCGGGAAGGCGCGGCGATCCGATTGATCCGAAAGCCAGAAGACCTGCCGAGCCGATTTCGAGAACCGTGGCGATCGTTCCGCCGGCGCGTGGCAGCGTGCGGCCGGAGCGGCGCCCGATCGAAAGGAAGAATCGGATGCATTCGGATCAGCCGCAATTCCGCATCGTCGCCGTCGACCGCGCCCTGGCGCCGGCGCTGCAAAACAAGATCGACCAGAAGACCAAGCCCCTGGGCGCTCTCGGCCGCATCGAGCAGCTCGCGCTGCACCTGGGCCTGATCCAGCGCAGCCTGACCCCGCGGCTGCACCGGCCCCACGTGCTGGTCTGTGCCGGCGACCACGGCGCGGCGAAGGCGGGAGTCTCGGCCTATCCGCAGGACGTCACCTGGCAGATGGTCGAGAACTTCCTCGCCGGAGGTGCGGCGATCAACGTGCTGGCGCGCCAGGCGGGCATGGAGCTGGTGGTCGCCGATGCGGGCGTCAATCACGAGTTCGGGCCGCGCGACGGTTTGCTCGATGCCAAGGTCGCACCCGGCACGGCCAACTACCTGGATGGCGCGGCGATGAGCGCGCAGCAGTGCGCCGCCGCGATGCGCCGCGGCGCGGCCGCGGCACGCGAGCTGGCCGCCGGCGGTTGCAACATCCTCGGACTGGGCGAGATGGGCATCGGCAATACGGCGTCCGCGTCCCTGCTGACCCACTGCCTGACGGGACTGCCGCTGAACGCCTGCATCGGGCGCGGCACGGGCCTGGACGACGCCGGCCTGGCGCGCAAACGCGATCTGCTGGCCAAAGCCCTGGCGCGCTGGGAAGATCGCAGCGACGAGCCGCTGCAGATCCTGGCCCGCTTCGGCGGCTTCGAGATCGCCATGCTGACGGGTGCGATGCTCGCTGCGGCCGAGACCGGCATGATCCTGCTGATCGACGGGTTCATCGTGACCAGCGCGCTGCTGGTCGCGCATCGGCTGCAGCCGGCGATCCGCGACTACTGCGTGTTCGCCCATTGCTCCGAGGAAGCGGGCCATCGCGGCCAGCTCGATCATCTGAACGCCGAGCCGCTGCTCGATCTGGGTCTGCGCCTGGGCGAGGGCACCGGCGCAGCCCTCGCCTACCCGCTGTTAAGAGCCGCCTGCGCCTTTCTCGACGAGATGGCGAGCTTCGAATCGGCGGGTGTTTCGAACCGCGCATGAACCGCGAGCTCGCGGTCTTCTTCGCCGCGCTGCGCTTCTTCAGCCGGCTGCCGGTGCCGCGCCAGGTCGGCCACTCGCAGCAGCAGCTCGAGCAGGCCGCGCGCTATTTGCCGCTGGTCGGCGTGATCGTCGGCGCGATCGGCGCCGCGGTCACCATCGCCGCAGCTCAATGGCTGCCGATTTCGCTGGCGATCCTGGCCGGCATGGCAGCGACGCTGCTGGTCACCGGCGCCTTCCACGAGGATGGTTTTGCCGATGCGGTCGATGGCTTCGGCGGCGGGCGCGACAGGGAGCGCGTGCTCGAAATCATGAAGGACTCGCGCATCGGCAGCTTCGGCGCGATTGCCGTCGCGCTGATGCTGCTGGCCAAGTTCAACGCGCTGGCGCAGATCGACGCGCTGGGCGGACGGCGGATGCTCGCGCTCGCACTGGTGGCCGGCCACCCGCTGTCGCGCTTTGCTTCGACCACGCTGATATGGGCGCTCGACTACGTGCGCGAGGACGACAGCGCCAAGTCCAAGTCGCTGACTCGGCGGCTCTCGCCCGCCGAGCTCGCCCTGGCAGCGCTGTTCGGCCTGACGCCGTGCCTGCTGCTGGCCGGCTCCAGGGTCTTGATCGGGATCGGCCTGGCCACTGCAGTGACCGTCCTGGCCGCCGGCTATTTCGTCCGCCGCATCGGCGGCTATACCGGCGACTGCCTGGGCGCGACGCAGCAGTTGGCCGAGCTCGCCTTCTACGTTGGCCTGCTGTGCGCGTCTTCCTGATCCGCCATCCGCGCCCGGCGGTGGAACCCGGCACCTGCTACGGCGCCACCGACCTCGACCTGGCCGACGATGTACGCGATTGCGCGGCCCGGCTGCGGGAAGTCCTGCCGGCGCGCATCCGGCTGTTCAGCAGCCCGCTGCTCCGGTGCCAGCGGCTGGCCGAGGCCCTGCACGATGCGCCCCGCTACGACAGGCGGCTGCGCGAGATGGATTTCGGCGCCTGGGAACTGCGGTCCTGGAACGAGATCCCGCGCGACCAACTGGACGCCTGGGCGGCTGCGCCGCTCACCTACGCACCACCGGGCGGCGAATCGGTGGGCGTGCTGCGAGAGCGGGTCACGGCCTTCCTGGTCGAACACGTCGGCGCGGACGACGAGGACCTCGCCGTGGTGACGCACGCCGGCGTGATGAAGATCCTTGCCGCGCAACTGCAGGGTCTCGACCAGGAGACGTGGTTCAAGCTGCGCTTCGGCTACGGCGAACTGAGCTTGCTCGACGTGCCCGCGTCGCACGCGCGGCTGCGCCCGGGCGGACCGCCGGGCGCGTAGACTGTATCGGGGCGCCCGCCGGTGCTACCATCGTTCGTATGCTCGAAGAGCTCGATCAACTCGACTCCCGGATGCGAGAGCTGGCCGCCCATGTGCGGCAGCTGCGCGAAGAGAACCAGAGCCTGCGCCGTCAGCTGGCGGAGTCTCAGGCGGAGCTGGCGACGCTGAACGAGCGCGTGGTCACGGCGACTCGCCGGCTGGACACGCTGATCGAGGAACTGCCTGGCGAATTGCGAGGAAACGGTCACTGAAGTGACAATGGAGCAGCTGACGGTGACCATCCTGGGGCGGGAGTACCGGGTGGCCTGTCGTCCACAAGAGCGCGACGAGTTGCTTGCCTGCGCCCAGTACGTCGACAAGAAGATGGCCAGCGTGCGCCAAAGCGGCAAAGTGCTGGGGGCGGACCGGATCGCGGTACTGGTGGCGCTGCAGCTCGCCCAGGAGCTGTTCGGCATGCGAAACGCAGACGGGGTTCCGGTCGCGGACCTGCGGCGCCGGCTGCGTGAACTGAATGACCTGGCGAGCGAAATGTTGACGCCCCAGGAAAGACTGTTTTGAGGGGGCATTTTCATTTCAATGCGCCTTGCAGGCGCGTTAGAATGAAAATTCCCTGCGGTGTACGCGCAAAGGCCTCTTAGTTCCTTGAACCGATGCGCATTGCGCAAGGTTGTTGGGCTCGCGTCGCGGTGCGATCGGCACGCGTCTGCTGAACCTAAACGTCGCGGACAACGACCCCCCTGAACCGATGGTTCAGGACATCAGGCCGGGCGGCACGCGCGGGGGCTTATTCACGAATCCTGCTTCGATCAGCGGGATCTCTCGATAACGAGGGGGCCAGGCGGGCCCCCTCGTGCTCCCAGCCGATGTAAAGTCTTCGCTCGGAAGATAACGAGGGGGCTCGGCTGCCCCCTCGTGCTCCCCCAGCCAATGTAGAGTCGTCGCTCTTCTTCAAAGCGTCGAGGCTTCACAATCGCAACCGCGTACTGGCTGATGAAGTCCGAGCCGGACGAGTGCTCGGTGGACGATGCGCTGGCGGCGCCGCGCGCGACCGTTCCATGGACCGGCGTGCGCAACTACCAGGCACGCAACTTCATGCGCGACCGCATGAAAATCGGCGACGGCGTGCTGTTCTGCCATTCAGGCGTCGAGCAGCCGGGCATCGCAGGCCTGGCCGAGGTGGCCAGCGCGCCGTACCCGGATCCGACGCAGTTCGACCCGAAGAGCGACTACTACGACCCAGCCTCACGCGCGGAATCGCCGCGCTGGGTGATGGTGGACGTGCGCGCGCTGCGAAAGACCAGGCCGCTGGCGCTGATCGATCTGCGCGCGTACCGCGAGCTCGCCGGCATGCGCGTGTTGCAGAAGGGCAACCGGCTTTCGATCACGCCGGTCAGCCCGGGCGAGTGGCGTTTCATTCAGCGCCTGCTGAATTCGAACACGGGCCGTTGAAACGCTGATGCGGGTTGCCAGTAGACTGTCGCGCGAAAATTCTATGATGCCGCGGATAACAGACCGCCCCTTCCAAGAGAATCGCCGACAAGCGTCCGGAGCCGCCGCGGGGTCATGTCAACCGAAACGGAGGGGTCAATGCGTCTGATGGCGTTGCTGATCCTGTTCTTCGCGATGCATTCATTTGCATCGACCCAGTCGACGCCCGATACCGATTTCTGCGCAAACTCTGCTGCAACGATTGACGATCAGATCGCCGCGTGTACCCGTGCGATCACCTCTGGGTCGCTACCAACGCCAGTCCTTAGCGCAACGTTCTTTGATCGCGGCGATGCATGGAGAAGTAAGGGCGACAACGACCGGGCAATCGCGGACTACAGCGACGCGATTCGACTCAATCCGCAATACGCGCGCGCTTTCGCCAGCCGCTGTGGCGTTTGGCTGATCAAGGGCGACAACGACAGGGCGGTCGCCGATTGCAGCGAGGCGATCCGGCTCGATCCTCAGAATGCAAAGTTCGTGCATAACCGGGGCATGGTATGGAGGAGAAAGGGTGATTACGACCACGCGATCGTGGACTACAACGAAGCGATCCGACTCAATCCTCAAGACGCCAACACCTTCAACGGCCGCGGAGTAGCTTGGGAATTCAAGGGCGACTACGACCGCGCAATCGCGGACTACAACGAAGCGATCCGACTCAATCCTCAAGGCTCGAGCGCTTTCTACAACCGTGCCAGGGCGTGGCTCGACAAGGGCGACGATGATCGCGCAATCGTGGATTACAACGAAGCGATCCGACTCAATCCTCAAGATGGCAAAGCCTTTCACGGTCGCGGCGACGCGTGGAAGGCCAAAGGCGACAACGACCGCGCAAACGCGGACTACAGCGAAGCAATGCGGCTGGATTCGCATGCGAACGATCGCCGCTGAGGATCCGTCCGACGCGGAGCCGGCGCGGCGGAAGAAACTGGCAGCCGAAACCTCCGGAATCTGGCATTGAATTCGTCGCTGAAATATGAACTAGGGTTACGACTGTGTGGCTGATACCGGAGATTCCGTTACGTCTCACCGCACCTGACGAAACGCCTTACGCAATTCGCTAACGAACAACTGAGGCTGCTCCAGCGCAGCGAAATGACCGCCTCTGGGGACCTCGTTCCAATAAAAGAGTTTCGAGTAGGTTCGCTCGCCCCACACCTTCGGTGGCGTGAACATGTCTCCCTTGAAGATGCTGACTGCAATAGGAAGCTCGAGCGGCATTCGGACGAAATCCTTTCTGAAACTCTCGTAGTAGATCCGCGCCGAAGATGCGGCGGTGTTGGTCAACCAGTAAAGTGTGATGTCGTCCAACATATGGTCGAGGGAGATGGCCTCCTCGGGATCACCTTTGTTGTCGGTCCAGCCCTGAAACTTCTCGTAGATCCACATCGCCTGCCCAACTGGCGAGTCGGCAAGACCGTACCCTAGCGTCTGTGGGCGAGTCCCCTGGATGGACGCATAGCCGGAGGCATCCGTGGAATAGCTCTCCAGCTGGGCAAGCGCGGCCTGTTCTTCCGCGGTATAGCCCCCTGGCGGCGGCGGAGGAGGCGGAAAGAGGATAGGAAGATTCAGATGAACCGCGATGAGACCGGACGGCTGTTGCTTGGCCATCCAACTCGAAACGCCCGCGCCCCAGTCGCCACCTTGCGCGACATAGCGGCTGTAGCCCAGGCGCTTCATCAGCTCTGCCCAGGCGTTGGCAATGTGGGGTAGACGCCATCCGGATTCCGTCGGTTTGTCTGAGAATCCAAACCCAGGAAGCGAGGGAATGACAACGTGAAAGGCGTCCTCAGCTTTACCTCCGTGGCTGGCTGGGTCCACCAAGGGGCTGATGACCTGAAGAAACTCGACGACCGATCCTGGCCAACCATGCGTCAGAATGACTGGCAAAGCGCTCCCATGCTTTGATCGGACGTGGATGAAGTGAATCCCAAGCCCGTCAATTTCCGTGCGAAACTGCGGCCGTGCATTCAGTGCTCCCTCAACACGGCGCCAATCGTACTGAGAGCTCCAATATTCAACCAGCGCTTGCGCTTTCGCGAGCGGTACGCCCTGCGACCAGTCAGTCACCGGCTCTTTGTCGGGCCAACGAGTATCGCTGAGTCTCTTCTTGAGATCCTCCAACACCGCCTGTGGTACATGAACCTTGAAGGGCCGAATCTCCGGTGTTGCGGGCGGGAGTACGACCTGGGAAGGGCTGCCGACTCTCGCCCGGACGATCATCGGCAAGAGAGCTGCTGACAAGAGCCCTGCGCCGCCTGATGTGGCAGCAACGCGCATGAAGCTTCGGCGCGAACACACGGGCGTGGGCGCCCCTCTTGTTCCGTCGTCTGAGTCGTGATTCATCAACCTTCTGCGGGATATACGTTGTTCCCTCTGACCACGGGTCCGAGGCCGGCACCCTGCTGCGCCTGGACGTGAATCAGCGCTATCCGCCGCTGCTTCATTTCAGTCCTTGGAGAAGGCTTTCGAGGCCGCTAGCGTGTCGAGAGCCTCGCGGAGCAATTTGATCTTGCCGTTCTCGGCGTGCAGGACGCCGGCGTAGGTCTGCTGATAGATCTTGCCCGTATCGACGACCAGAGCTTCGACCTGGTATTCCGCCGCTACCTTGTCGGGAGTTTGGATAAAGTAGGTCAGATTCTTGAAGCGAAAGTCGGGGATCTTGGCGAGTAGACCCGCGAGCAGTTTTTCGACCGCGGCAGGCCCTTGGGCATAAGCCTTGACCCATGGCAGTTCGAGCACGCCGTCCTCGGCAAACTGAGACGCGGATACCCTGGGCGTCCTGACGTTGTTCAGGTAGGCTTCAAGCAGTTCAGTGGCGGATTTCATCTATCTTTCCTTCAGGAGTGTGACGGCTTGCGTGTGGCGTCAATGCTCATCGGACCGGCGCCGAAATAGACGAGTCGCAACAGGCCACCAGCGAGATGAGGTTGGCCGCGTCTGCAGGAAGCTCCTAGGCGCCCTTGCCTTGGGGGGCACCTAGCAACTGCGTTTCCCACGCGAGTGCAGAACCAGAAGCACCGGCATGGTCGATCAGAACCTGAGCGACTTCTCCGAGGCGCTCTGTGCGCGCCCAATCACGCTGAAGTTCTCCCGCCAAGGCAAGCCAGGTAATGGGTTGGGCCCCCGCAGCCACGAGGCGGCGGATTGCCATAACGTGTGCTTCAGGGGAGACGCCGCCCGAGGCGTCGGTGACGACGTACACGTCGTAGCCGTCACCCATCGCATGGATAGCGGGCATTGCAAGACACATCTCCGTCCAGAGTGCGGCCATGACCAGCTTCTTCCGGCCCGTCTTCTTCACCGCCTCGACGACCCGGCGGTCCTCCCAACAGTTGATGAAAGTGCGGTTAATCGCCTTCTGATCCGGAAAAACTGCCTGGACCTGCTTGAAAATTACGCCCCCGCGTTCCTCATTGACTGTGGTGAGAATCGTCGGAATGCCATACGCCTTGGCGGTTTTGGCTAGAGCTGTGACGTTGTTGATCACCATTGTGGGCTCGTGACTGTTCACGTTTACCAACTGGAAAGGTTGGTGGTCAATGAGGAGTAAGACACAATTCTCCGGTGTCAGAAGAGCGTCGAGACCGACTTTCGTGACTGCTTGCATCATGTATGTCCCTCTGAGGGGGCGAAGAAGAACGCCAATTGCCCCTCACTGACCCAGGCGGTTAGTGTGTTCAGTCTTGTATGGCGGTGGAGGTTAGGCGCCGAACGGGTCCGAATAAATCGGCTGATTGCGATTTCATAATTCCGTACCGTGAATAATCGGCGTAGACTTCCCGGAGAGCCTCAGGGCTTTCCATGGATCAGTTGCTGTCACTCCGGGTCTTTACCCGCATCGCCGACGCAGGGACATTCGTAAAGGCCGCTGAGTCGCTGAAGCTGCCGCCTTCGACGGTGACAAAACTGATACAGGACCTCGAATCGCACCTGGGCGTGAAACTGCTTTACCGGACTACACGCAGGGTAAGGATCACGCCCGAAGGCGCTGCCTACTATGAGCGTGCCATTCGCGTCATCAGCGATGTCGACGATATGGACGGGTTCGTCGCCAATCAGAGGGCTCAGCCCAAGGGGCGTCTGCGGGTCGATGTGCCATCGATTCTTGCCAACACGATTCTGCTTCCCTCCCTGCATACCTTCCGTTCGCGCTATCCAGAGATCGAAATCATTCTTGGGGTGAGTGACCGAAACGTGGATTTGATAGGCGATGGCGTCGATTGCGTGATACGCGGAAATCCGCTGCCCGCGTCTTCGCTGATCGCCCGCCGCATCGCAGAGATCGACTATGTAACGTGCGCGAGCTCATCCTACATAAGGGACTATGGTGCGCCCTCCCACCCAAAGCATTTGGAAAAGCGCCACGTCATTTACAGCAATTCGTCACCGTTGACTGGCAAGACGTTTCCGTTGGTGTTCACCCGCGGAGGCAAAGAAATTAGAGTCCAGGGCCGAACGATGGTGATCGTGAACGAAAGCACTTCCCATGTGACCGGGCTGCTCGCGGGTCTGGGCGTGGGCCAAACATTCATGTACATCGCGCAGCCCCACTTCAAGACAGGTGCGCTAATTCCTCTTTTGAAGAACTGGGGACGCCCGCGTCATCCGATCCACATCATGTACCCGCCCAATCGACATCTGAACGCCAAGGTGCGAGTGTTCGTGGATTGGGCAGTCGAGGTTTTCGCGAAGTTCGACGACCGGGAGGCTGCTTCGGCCTCCTGAATTACAAAGCGGTCTTAACTCGCGGCTGTGATCAGGCGGCTGCGACGCGCAGGTTGTTGCGCGCTGCGTTGAGCGCGATGCGGAGCTGGTGGGGGTCGCGGCGGACCTGGGTGAGGAGGAGCCCGCCCTGGATGCTGGCCATAGTGGCGGTGGCGAGCGCGGCGGGGTCGGCGTCTTTGCGCAGCTTGCCACTGGTTCTCATGCGGGTGAGGCCGGCGGCGATCGCTGCCCGGGCGCGTTGTCGTCGCAAGAAAGGGTTTGCGGGCGTCGCGTTTCGACCCTTCTCTGTGCCGGGAATTCCCGCCGCCGGCTCCGTTGCCACACGGCCTTGTCGGAAACCGGACATCTGATTTCCTGGTTCTAATGGCCGAACGGCTC